>Ga0136614_10000063_pt1 | contig 37118 bp, 44 predicted proteins | sample AntDrymUQ2792106_2_FD_106643 | JGI IMG/M metagenome (GOLD analysis project Ga0136614, IMG submission 106643) | Polar desert sand microbial communities from Dry Valleys, Antarctica - metaG UQ279 (21.06) | ecosystem: Environmental > Terrestrial > Soil > Desert | place: Antarctica: Dry Valley... | reverse complement strand
GCCGACGGCGATGTCTTTCTCGTGCCTCGTGGGTATCACGGACCGTCCGCCGCCGCCCCCGGCTACGACATGTATTACCTCAACGTCATGGCGGGTCCAGGCAAAGAGAGAGCCTGGAAGGTGTGTTACGACCCCGCCCACCAATGGCTGTCCGAGGCGTGGTCTCAAGCTCCGGTCGATCCCAGACTCCCGATGAGCGGTTCGAACTCGCCGCGGGGTGACCAGGTTCGGGGAAACGCATCATAAATAGAGGAGGATCAGCATGGATGGCTTAGAACTCGGGAGCCGCCTGGGCTTGGCAGCGCTGGTTGGGCTTGTCATAGGGCTCGAGCGTCAACTCAACCAGCACGAGGCAGGGATGAGAACTCATGCTCTCGTTGCCCTCGGGGCCGCTATGTTCACTATCGCCGGCGCGTACGGCTTTGCTGATGTCGCTCGCACTCCCAATGTCGACCCGGCCCGGGTTGCCGCCCAGGTGGCCAGCGGTATCGGCTTCATCGGGGCCGGCATGATCATCCGCCAGGGACCGTCCATCCGCGGTCTCACCTCGGCGGCAACACTGTGGCTCACCGGCGCCTTGGGCGTAGCCGCCGGCGCCGGGGCTTCATTGGCCACGATCATCGCCACCGCCATAGTTCTCGTGACGCTGGTCGGCCTGCGGGTGGCCAAACCCTCGGTGGCATCATTGAGCTCAAAGATCGTCACGATTGAGATCCAGTACGAGCAGGGCAAAGGAACTCTGCGACCAGTCCTCGACTCTCTTGAGCGCCACCACCTGCGGGTGGAGGATCTGAAGATACGAGACGACACCGAGACATCTCTTCGGCAGGTGTTCGTAACTGTGGCCGGCCGCAAGCTTTCCGAGCTTGACGACTTAACCAACGAGATGCGTGGGTGGGGAGAGGTGAGACACGTCGAGCTGCGGCGCCACTACGACCTTCATGATTGATGTTGGGAATGAAGCCTGGGTCGATGATTCGGCTTCCGGACCGCGCCGTAGTTCTTGGGAGCGGCGGGGCGCGCTGACGATCGCGGCCGAGCTGAGTCTGGCCGGCGTCGAGGTCACCGTGGCCGACCAGCCTCGTTTTTCCGCCAGTGTCGAAGCTGTCGCCGCCGCTCGAGGGGTGCGGGTGACGTTCGAGGATGTTGGGGAGGAGCGGCTCGCATCGGTTGCTCGAACCTCGCTCGATCCCGCAGCTGCGATAAAGGGTGTGGCGCTGGTGATCGTCTCCGTGCCGTCGTTCGGCCACAGGCCCGTGGCCGAGTTGATAGCTTCGGAGCTTGAGGATGGGCAGACCATCTTGTGGGTCGGAGAGGCGAAGGCTCGTTCACGACCGTGTCGGCGCTCCGGTCCGCGGGACGTCGGCCGACCATTCGGTTGGGTGACACGAACTCACTCCCGTATGGGGGCGCCCGCCTTACGGGGCCCGGCCGGGTGAGGGCTCTTCGCAAGGCGGGCGGCACCTACCTGGCGGGACTTCCCACCGCCGTCACCACCGAGCTGACCAGCCTGGCATCTCAGCTTTGGCCATGGCTGCAGCCGGCCACCAACGCCTGGGAGACCTTGCTGCTCAGTACCAGCTCCCCGGCGTTAGCGCCCGCCTAAGACCCTCGTCAGCATCGGGTTTCCGTGTTTACGTCTGAAGACGTTCACCTTTGGGTCTGCAATTCGTAAGCTCGAACGTGGATCCCACCGTCGATCATGCCAAGGCGTTGGCACGGCGGTAGCGGCCGGGTGTTGTGCCTGTTTGGTGTCGGAAAGCCTCGTGAAACCGGCTGGCCGAGCGGAAACCACTGTCGATTGCGATTTTCAACACGTCGTCCGACGTCGTGATTAGCCGTCGCTGGGCTTCGGCGACCCGCTGACGGGTCAGGTAGTCGATCAGCGTCATACCGGCTTGCCGACGGAAGAGTCGCATCGCATAGCTCGGGTGAAGGGAGACGTGGCGCGCGATATCCTCGACTTTGATCGGTTCGGCGAATCGCGTGCTCAGGTACCACGCCATTTGCTCAACGGTGCTCTCGGACAGGTCGCCACTTCGCTGAGGAATCACTCTTGCACCGTGGCCGGGGGTTTCGAGCTTTCCCGTTCCTCCCTCCGGTCCCAAGGGTTCGAACCCGCGAAGGAATAGCCGCCGAAACCGCGCCTCGACCTCGAGTTCGACGATCCGACGCCACGGGAGCTCGCCCCGGTCGAGCATCACCGACCAACGTTCGATTGCTCCGACGTCGCCCGACTCGGATTCCGATTCCAGTAGCAACTTGCCGGCGAGCAACGCGGCTCTGAGTTCTGGGGGAGCGCCCCATTTCCAGAGCCATGACATTGGTAGCAGCAACCAGCACGCCTCGGTTTGGGGGTGTTGACCGAATGCATGATGCGGGGTTGCGGCCCAAAACACTCCCAGGCGCCCCGGCTCCAACCGAACCCGGACTCCGGCCATCAGGTATTCAGCCCAGCCGCTAACGATCAGATTCACCTCTACATCGTTGTGGCGATGCGCCCGGATCGTGCCGCCCCACCGCGCTTTCCAGACCTGGAAGCCATATTCGCCAGAGTCGTCGACGGTGTCCAAAACGTCCACAAAAGTCAGAATACTGCATGAATACAACAGGATCGAGGAGGACTTCTAGATCCTGACCTCGCTACGTTTCGACGAGAAGGAGGCCTATCTTGGGGCTGGTAGTCGGTCTCATTGGAGCCGGTCTGTTTGGGAGCAGATTCATAACGCTGTTCGGGGCCCATCCGGACGTCGACGAGATAGCTTTGGCGGAGCCCGTCTCTGAGCGACGAAATCAATCTGCTCGCCAGTTTGGGATCGAGCGGCTGTTCGATTCGCATGAGGAGTTGTTGGCGTCTGGCGTGGATGCGGTAGCCATCTTCACGCAGCGTTGGACGCATGCCCCGATAGCCATTGCTGCACTCTCCGCCGGTAAGCACGTTTACTCAGCGGTACCGGCTGCCACTACGGCTGAGGAGTTGCGACTACTGACGGAGATGGTGGTGGAGACCGGGCTCACATACATGGTCGGTGAGACGAGCTACTACTACCCGGCAGCCATATTCAGCCGGGAGCGGTTCGCTCGTGGTGACTTCGGCCGGTTTGTCTATGGCGAGGGCGAATACCTCCACGACATGAGCCTGGGCTTTTATGAGGCGTACGAACACAGCGGCGGTAGGAACTGGAAGTCGACTGCCAGCTTCCCTCCGATGTTGTACCCGACTCACAGCATCGCGATGGTGCTGTCGGTCACCGGCGCTCGCATGACATCAGTGTCGTGCCTGGGCCAGGTCGACTCTCACGATGACGGGGTGTTCGACCAGGCCGTGTCCGTTTGGGGGAACGCCATGAGCAATCAGACGGCTCTGTTCAGAACCTCAGACGGGGGGATGTGCAGAATCAATGAATTCCGACGGGTCGGATACCACGCCTATCCCCAGCCCGAGGTACGGCTGAGCCTCTTCGGCACACGCGCATCGTTCGAGCAGCAGACGAGCGCAGCGTCGTGGAACACTCTTGATGGTGAGTTCCTCGACGTCACGGAGTTGTTGCGCACCGCGCCCGGGCCTAGCGAGCTGGACGAACCCGTCTCGAAGGGGCTCGTAGGGTCACTTTCGGGATTCGCGCCGATCCATGACGTCAGCCGGCTGCCTCACACCTTCTCGGGCATACCGAATGGCCATGAGGGGTCGCATCACTTCCTCGTCGACGACTTCATCCGAGCTGTTGTCGACGGGACCATGCCTCCGAACAACGTCTGGGATTCTGCCCGGTATTGCCTGCCGGGAATCGTGGCTCATGAGTCATCTGCGCAAGAAGGCAAAGTGCTTGAAGTACCGGACCTCGGCGCCCCTCCGGTGGAGGTTGGAAAGCAATGGCCTTAGTCGCCCACGCCCGGGTTGACGGCGTCGGGAGGAGATGGCTGGCCTCGTGGGGGACAAGGGAAGCCGGCGCCGCATGGTTGTTCATGCTGCCTGCACTTGTGGGACTGTTTGTGTTCCACATACTTCCGTTGTGGCGCGCGGTGGGTTACACGTTTACCGACTTCGACTTGTTCAGTGACCCAACCAACGTAGGTCTCGACAATTACTCGCGACTGTTCTCCGACGATCAGTTCCTACGCGCGATCCGCTTGACGGCGACGTATGTGGTCATCAACGTTCCGGTGCAAGTTGGCATAGCTCTTGGCCTCGCCGCGATCCTGGACAAGGTCACCGCTTCGATCCTCGTCCGGGCCGTGCTGATCCTCCCGTTCCTGATCTCAAACGTCGTGGCAGGGCTGGTGTGGCTGTGGATCCTGGATCCCGCCATCGGCATCGTCAATCATTTCCTTGACCTCGTTGGAGTTGGCTCCCAGGCGTTCCTCGGTTCTGAGACCCAGGCCATTCCGACCATCGCGTTTATCAACGTCTGGCGGCACCTCGGGTTCTCCACCCTGCTCCTCGTGGCGGGCATCGCGACCATCGACCGCGCTTTGTACGAGGCAGCGAAAGTTGACGGCGCCAGCGAGTGGCAACAGTTCCGTCGAGTGACGGTCCCGATGCTGCGCCCGGTGCTTCTTTTTGTCACCGTCACAAGCGTGGTCGGCTCGCTGCAGATCTTCGACACGATCGCGGTGACTACCGAAGGCGGGCCTGGTGGAGCCACCCGGGTGTTCATGTGGTACATCTACGAACTGGCGTTCAAGCGATTCGACTTCGGCTACGCCACCACGCTTGCAGTTGCCCTATTCGTCATCGCAGCCATCGTTTCGGTCCTCCAGTTCCGTGTATTCGGGAGAGACAACCGTGCTTGACGCGCCGGCCGCGGTTGAGCCTGCTCTGCCGAAGTTCGTCCTGCGGCGACGGCGGAAGAGCAGATCCGCGCTCGGTTGGCTGACCATCGCGTTCTTTCTGCTGGTCACCGTCCTCCCGTTGCTGTGGGTGCTCCGCACTGCCCTGACCCCGCCTGCCCAGATCTACTCCAGCCCCGAGTCGCTGACGCCGCCCACTGTGACCGATGACAACTTCGAGCGAGTACTCGGTCTGATGACCACCGAGGAGGCAGTTGCAGCATCAGGGACCGCTGCCCAGCTCGACTTTCCCTCTGCGTTGAAGAACTCGTTCATCGTTGTGACGCTGATCACTGTCGCCATGGTGTCGTTCAGCTCGATGGCGGCATACGCGTTCGCGCGTCTCTCGTTCCCGTTACGGAACGCCATCTTCTATTTGTTCGTCGGCGCGCTGCTGGTGCCCCCGATCGTCACCTTGATCCCCAACTTCGTTCTCATGCGCGACCTGGGGTGGATCAACACCTACGCCGGGATCGTCGCACCGCACTTCCTGATGACGCCTTTCGCGGTCTTCTTCCTTCGCCAGTTCTTCTTGACGCTCCCGAGCGAACTCGAGGAAGCGGCACGCCTAGACGGTGCAGGTCGAATCCGCACGTTCGCCTCCATCATCGTCCCGCTCAGTGTCGGCCCGATCGCCACTCTGGCGACCCTCACCTTTGTCACCGAGTGGAACGACTTCCTCTGGCCATTCATCGTCGGCCAGGGCGAGGGAACTCGCACCCTGACAGTTGCGCTCGGCGTGTTCCGCAGCTCGACTCCTCAGGGTGCGCCCGATTGGGGTGGGCTCATGGGGGGCTCACTCTTGTCGGCGGTGCCCATCCTCATCGTCTTCATGTTCGCGGCGCGTCGGATGATCAATGCCCTCACTTACACGGGGCTGAAATGACGACCGGACCGCGATCAGACCAAGCACCAACCACTAGAAGGAGGAATCGATCAATGGTTCAGTTAGGAACCCCAAGGCAGAAAGAGCTCGCATTGCGAGAAGGAGGAATCGATCAATGATTCAGTTAGGAAATCGAAGGCAACAAAGGCTCGCATTTCTCGCCGTCTTTGCTCTCATCGCCATTGCGTGCGGTGGAAGCGGGACTGGTGAGACAGGAGTGGATTCGACGGCCGCCACTACGGCCGCCCCAACCGCGACCACCGGCGGAGCCGCTACAACCGGCGGAACCGCTGCAACCGGCGAGCCGGTTTCCCTGCGTTATGCGATGTGGGACGCCAACCAACAGCCGGCGTACCAACAGTGCGCTGACGACTATATGGCAGCGAACCCAAACGTCACCATTGCTCTCGAACAAATAGGCTGGGGTGACTATTGGACGGGCCTGCAGACGTCGACGATTGCCGGGAATGCTCCCGACATTTTCACGAACTACATCGGGCAGGTTCCCGAGTTCGCCGACAAAGGGCTCCTAGTCGACCTGGCGCCGCTGATCGAGCGTGACAATGTCGATCTCGGCATTTACCGGCCCGGACTGGTCGACCTGTGGGTCCGTGACGGAGTGCAGTGGGGTCTGCCGAAGGACTGGGATACGGTGGCGATCGTCTATAACGTGGACATGCTCGATGCTGCCGGAGTGACCGTCGAGGAGCTCAACTCGGCGACATGGAACCCCACCGACGGTGGCACGTTCGAAGAGATCATCGCTCGACTGACTCTCGACGCCAACGGCAACAACGGGCTTAGCCCCGACTTCGATCCCGAGAACGTCGTCCAATTCGGATTCATCCCGCAGGGCAACGGCAATGGCATCGGTAATGTCGACTGGAGCTGGCTCGCCGTGTCCAACGGCTTCATGTTCCAGCCAGAACCATGGTCCCCAACCTACAACTACGACTCTCCGGAGCTCGTCGAGACGTTGGAGTGGCTGCGATCACTGTGGAACGAGAAAGGCTACGCACCCGATTACGCCGAGGTGTCAAGTCTCGGCGCGACCGCCTTGTACCTCGCCGGTGAAGGCGCCTTGGTTCCGGACGGCTCATGGATGATCAACGGCTACGTCGATGCAGAAGACATCACGAGCGGCTTCGCGAAGCTACCCGAGGGTCCGGTTGGCCGCAGAAGTGCGACCAACTCCCTGGCCGACTCGATCTGGTCGGGGAGCCCGAATCAGGAGGCCGCGTGGGAATTCGTGAAGTACCTCGCGTCGCCCGCATGTCTGGACGTGGTCGGTTCCACCGGAGTGGTCTTCCCGTCAATTGATTCAGGAACCCAGTTGGTCCTCGATCTGCGTGCCGAGCAAGGTGTCGACATTTCGGCTTTCGTCGATCAGTCGGCCGATCCCGAGGGCACGTTCCTCAACCCTATCGGTGATGCCTTCGCCGAAGTTTCGACGATCATGACCGACTTCGAGGACCGGATCTTCGGCTCCACCGACGACATCCAAGCATTGCTAACCGAGGCCAACAGCCAGGTCAACGAAGCAACCGGTGGCTGATACCCGGGCGAATCGCCGTCCCGGAGCGCGGCTCAGTGCTGCCGCTCCGGGACGGTCTCTCGGCGTGGTGATGCTCCTCGCACTCTCGGCCTGTAGTGGCCCTACGGATACAGCGATTGTGGTGGAATCGTCCCCGGACAGGAGCGAGATTGAGGTTCACGTCTCTTCCTATGAGGAAGAAGCGTGCTCGGGGTCGTTCGTATCGCACCGTCTCGATCATGAGACCCGAACCCAAGGGCCGGCGGTGCTCTTTGAGTCGAATGGCAGTGGAGTCGCTATCGGCGACCTCGATGACGACAGCGACCTCGACATAGTCCTCGCCGCCATGATTGGTGACTCCACCGTGCTTTGGAACCGTGGGGGCCTTGAGTTCACGTCCCAGCGGATAGCTCACTCGGGACGAGCCGTTGCCATCGTCGATGTTGACGCCGATGGTCTGTCCGACATCGTTCTCAGTCGGGGGAGCCTGCCTCCCCTGTTGCTGCGCCAGGAAGTTGACGAATCCGGGGCAGAGTTTGTCATCCAGGCAATGCGAGGGGTCGACGCAGCCGCCTACGCAATGGACTGGAGCGATCTCGACAGCGACGGCGATCTGGATCTCGTCACGGCGTCCTACGACGCCGAACTCAATGTCTCGGCCGGCCGCACGGCGGGCGGGAACCGAAGCGGGGTTGTGGTTTACGAGAACGTCGACGGTGCTTTCGTCGGGAACACAATCGTCGATTCCTCACATGCGCTAGCGATGTTGGTGCGGGATCTCGACGGCGACGGTTCGAGCGAGATCTGGATTGGCAACGACTTCGGGTTCCCCGACGTCATCCTCAGCCACTCCGACTTCGGCTGGGTGCCCGGCACACTTCCCCGCAGCACAACGATGTCCACCATGGGGTTCAGCACAGGGGACATCGACAATGATGGCGTCGCCGAAATATTCGCGACCGACATGCGGCCAACCTCGGATGATCCCGAGACTGCCGCCGCATGGCAACCGGTCTTCGACAGCATGCAGGGCGGAGCACCCGGACAAGAGATGGCCAATGCGTTATACCGCAACCATGGTGGTGATGGTTTGCAGAACGAGGCCGTTGGGCTGGGCCTGGCCGCCACCGGGTGGTCATGGTCGGCCAAGTTCGGAGACCTCGACCACGACGGGCTCCTCGACCTGTACGTCGTCAACGGGATGATGGCCAGGGATGTCTTCCCGCATCTCCCCGGCGGCGAGCTGGTTGAGGAAAATGTGGCACTGGCCAATCGCGGGGACGGCTTCGTACCTCGACCAGAGTGGAACTTGAACAGCATCTCCAGTGGCCGAGGGATGTCGATGGGGGATCTCGACGGTGACGGCGACCTTGACATAGTGGTGAACAACCTCAATAGCCCCAGCGAGCTGTTCGAGAACCAGATTTGTGGAGGCGACTCGCTCGAGGTCGAACTCGTCTCCAACCGACCGGTCGTGGGATCGGTATTGACGCTGTACACGTCAGCCGGGACCCTTACCCGAGAGCTGACGGCGGTGAGTGGCTATCTATCAGGCGACCCGACCACGGCGCACTTTGGTTTTTCCAAAGTAGCTGAAGTCTCGGAGCTGACGGTGTCCTGGCCTTTGGGCCAGACAACAACGATTACCGGATTGGCTCCTAACACCCACCTTCGCATTGAGGCGGCCTTCGTCCCCGACGGAGAGAGCCCGGCTCCCTGATTCGCTCCCCGAATCTAGGACTGTGAGAAGGAGTACATCAGCGCGGGGTTGGTAACGAAGAGACGTCGCTGCACCTCTGTATCCAGACCTCGTTCTGTCATTGCTCCGATGAAGTGGTCGAGGAGGTAGGTCATGCCTGGCGAGCCACCGTGGACTCGCCAGTAGCCGCGTCTTGCGGCGTCGAGCCCGAGGACCACCTGGTTGAGGTGGCCGTCTTCGGCCGCCCACTCGAGCAGTTTTAGTGTGTGGTTCTCCTTCGGCCAACGAAACGCCTGGTCGTACTCGACGAACACGCCCCGGTCGAAGAGTTCACGGTGGTATCCGCGGTCGACCACTTTGTCGACATGGGACAGCGCCACGCTCCCCGCGTCGACGCCATGGGACACGAGCAGGTCCGTTTGGATCGTTCCTGCCGTTCCCTCCTCGCAGTGGGTGAGGATCGGACACCCCGTCCTGTTGTGTGCAGATGCCGCCGCCTCGAACACCTTCTCTTCAAGCCCACTGAGACGATTGAGGGACCCGGCGACCTTGATGACACCGGCCCGGTGTGGAGTTCGCCTTACCAGCGGTCCTCCGTAGTCGCGTTCGTCAATGCCTTGGTCGATGTCGGCGCTGAGCAGGTCCGCGATCTCGTCGGCGGAGGCGACCCGCGACCAGTGAAGGGAGTCGTAGTACCTTTCGTGGTGGAGACCGGTGGGAGCGATGATGTGTACTCCGGCGCGACGGCTGATCTCGGCGAGCTTCAATACGTTGCGTCCGGCGTCACATGGCATCGCATCCACAACGGTTCTCAGGCCAAGCGCAGTGACGGAAGCCAACTCCTCAACCGCCGCATCGACATCGTTGAGGAGGAAGTCAGGGAACAACTCGACAGGTCTCCCGCCGTCGATGATGAGATGCTCGTGGGAGTAGGTGATGCCCATTTCGGCAGCGTCGATATCGCCCAGGACGGTGCGGACAACGGTCACAGGTTGGATAGGTCGAGGGCGGCGAGCACCGACGCGGCGGCCCCAAGAACCCCGGAATGTGCCTCATGCTGGGCTGGACGCAACTCGACGGTTCGATCCTTTGGAAAGACAAAGGCGTATCGGTCGACATATGCCTGGACATCTGCGAGGAACAGGTCGGCTGCCGCCATGCCGCCGCCGCCCAAGACCACCGCAGATGGGTTGTAGGCGTGAATGGCCGAGACGATTACGGCTCCAAGGTTTCGTTTGAAGTGTTCGAGGATCTCGACGCAAACCCGGTCACCGGCCCGCGCACTCTCTACCAGCGTGGTGAAATCGACCGATGCCGGGTCTTTGGCGAACCGATCGGCCAGGATGGATGGGACCCGGCGAGTGAGTGCATCCCTCAGTTTGCCGGCGACCGCGTCTGCCGAGACCAGGGTTTCGGCGCACCCGCGATTGCCGCACAGGCACAGCACACCATCAGTGTCGATGGTGAAATGCCCAACCGAGGTGCCGGTGCCCAGGTTGGCGCTGTCGAGCGGGGCACCGTTGACGATCACGCCGCTGCCGAGCCCGGTTCCAATGGTGAGACCCACCAGATCATCCAGCCCGCGACCGGCTCCGAACTGCCATTCGGCCAACGTGGCGGCGGTGCCGTCGTTCACACAGCGGACCGGCTTTCCGAACTCGTCCTCGAGCGTCTCGCAGAGCGGAAAGCCCTCGATTCCGATCACCTTCCCGGGTAGGTATCGGGAACCGAACCCCGCCTCCACGATGCCAGGGAGAGCGACTCCGATTCCAACGAAGGTGTCGCCGCAGGCCGCAATGTGCTCGGCTCCACGCCTCCGAGCGCCTTCAAGTATTTCAGAGAAGGTCCGGTCGGCCGTGTCGTCGAGAGTCGGACGTTCCACCGTTCCATCGAGCCTCACCACCCCGGATTTGAGACGCGACCCTCCGATATCGAAGCCGATGATAAAAGGAGCGCTCATGGCGCCACTACGGCGTCGTCGGACTCGATGATGGCCCCCCCGCGCGATAGAGCGGACTGCAGCCGGTGGACATCCACGTCACGGGCCGATACTCCGTCGGCGACGGCCATGGCCGCCGCTGCTCCGGCAGCTTGACCCATCGCCATGCATTGGGCCATCGACCGGACCGAGGCGTGCGCGTCGTGGGTAGCTGAGAAACACCGACCCCCTACCAGCACATTGCCTGCGTCACGGACCACGAGGGACCGGTAGGGGATTCCCACGGTCGCTCCATCAGGCAAATAGCGCCATCGTGTGTCCGTTCCTTCATGATGGTCCTCGATTGGCGCGCCACAGAGACCAATCTGATCGTCAAAGCTCACTGCACCCAGCACATCCTCGGCGGTCAATCGATAATCTCCGTAGACCCGTCTCGTCTCCCGCACCCCGATCTGAGTACCGAGAGCGACCAGCTGAGCACTCTCGTAGCCCGGCGTGTGGTCCCGCAGGAATCGCACATACTCCAATGCCTGGCGCCGCCCATCCATCTCGGCGTTTGTCAGAAAGTCCGGGTCTGTGGCGTTGACAGCTGTGCCGTCGGCATGACGCTCGTACGACGGCAGCCTGGTCATGATCGTTGCAGTGACACCGTCTATGGGAGTGATGTGATCACTGCCCTCCCGTCGAGGGAGGTCGTAGCCACCGCCGCTGGCCGCCTCGGCCATTAAGCCGTGCAGCGTTTTGGTGTCGATGGAGGCGCGGCGGGCTCGATCGACGTTGGCCATCCGGAAGGTGGTGGTGAGCGTTTGTACCGGTCCTGCGTCCCCGGCACGCTCATATCCGAACCCAGCGAAGTGACACAGATCGGCGTCGCCCGAGGCATCGACGAACACCGTTGCCCTCACTCGTCTCAGCCCGGCTTTGGTTGCCACGACGATCTCGTCGACCCATCCGTTGTTCACGATGGCATGTTGGAGGAAAGTGTGCAGCAGCACCCTGACCCCTGCCTCCCGCACCAGTCGCTCCCACACCACTTTGAGATGTTCAGCCACGTAGGTGATGCCCATTCCTGCGCCGAATGTGTTGGGGCGCCTGATCACGGGTCCGAGGGCCTTGAGTCCGGTCACGACATCATCGCCGACCCCCCCGACCACCTTCTTGGAGACATTCCCTGGGGTGAAGAACCCATAGAAAGTGTCCAGCACCGCGGTAGAAGTCCCGCCGAGGAAGGGCAGCTTCTCGATGAGGACAGCATCGGCGCCCGATCGACCTGCGGCGATTGCAGCCGATGACCCGGCGGACCCCGACCCTACGATCACAACGTCGGCTTCGGCTATCACGGGGAACTTATCCCACATCTGATTCTTCCTCGGGAGGTGCCGCTGTTACCGACCATCCACCGTCTACGCCAATCAATTGCCCGGTCACGTTCCGGGCCCGGTCGGAGAGCAGAAACACCATCGTTGCGGCTACTGCATCTGGGTCTAGCAATCCGCGAGACAGCGGTTGCTTCCAACGCGCATAGCCCAGCGTCGCCGAATCACTGGCTGCCCGGGTCGACATCGGAGTGTCCACAAGCGCCGGCGCGACAACGTTTACCCGAACTCCGTGCGGTGCGTAGTAAGCGGCCATGGTCGTCCCGAGCGCGATGATCGCCCCCTTCGCGGCGGCATAGGCATGAGTGGGAAAGTGCACTCCATCGGGCGCCACCGCCAGGATGCTGGACATGAGGACGATCGAGCCCCTACCCCCAGCGTTTCGCTTCTGATTGATCATCTTGCCTACAACTGCTCGTGCCGCCAGGAAGGTCGTGGTTAGGTTGAGGGCGAGGGTTTCCTGCCACCCCTCAGATGTGATCTCGTGGGTAGGGCCATCTCCGAACCGGCGCCCACTACCACCCGCCACCGCCAGCAGTCCGTCCACTCGGCCCAGGGTTTGATGCGCCTGATCGAATGCCTCCACCGCTTGTGCCTCCGAGGTGAGATCGGCGAGGGCATATCCGTGATCGGTTCCCCCTAGCTCGGCGAGCAGTTCGGCGCACTCGACGGAGTTCTTTGCGACGACAAACACCCGCGCTCCGTCTGCAGCCGCAGTGCGAGCGCAAGCAGCTGCGATCCCTCTTGCGCCCGTGACGACCACAGACCGACCTTGAAGCGGTAAGGAACTCACTCCCAACTCTCCGGGACTGCGATAGCGCCCACCGGGTCGTAGGCTCGACCCACTCGCCGGAAGTACTCTTCGTAAACCCGCTCGAGCTGCTGCGCACCCTCGTCGGAGCCCACAAAGTGGGGAGACGTGAGAACCACAGGTTCCACGCCTCGCTCCATGAGCTTCTCGGCTGTCGCAGTCTTCAGCATGTTGACCACCGCAATGGCTCCGATCGACGAGGTAGGACCTACCCGGTATCGGAGACCTGGGATGGCCGTAACTGCGTCGCCGGCAGGCGATCCGTTGTCGATCGTGATGTCGGCGATCTCGGCCAGCTTCCTGCCCGAGCTATGCCGACTCTCGGTCGCTTTCGCATGCTGAAGCGACGTCACGGCGACAACGGGCAGCCCCATCTTTTTGGCGTACAGGGCTATCTCGACTACCACCCCGTTGATTCCGGTGGACGAGAAGATGAGAAATGTGTCGCCCGGATGGATCTTGAATTGTTGAAGGATCACTCTCCCGAAACCCTCGACCCGTTCCACGAACATCGCCTGCCGAAGACCGTTGGGGCCCACCACTCCAACGTGATTCGACAGCGCCAGCTCTGCGATCGGATAAAACCCGGGAAACGATCCGATGCGTGGGAACAGCTCCTCGGTGTTCATGCGTGAGTGACCGGACCCAAAGACGTGCACGAGAGCGTCAGCGGCAATGGCGTCAGCGAGCTGATCCGCGGCACGATCGATCTGTGCTTCCTGGACAGCGACCAAGTCGAGGACTTTGCGTGCTTCATCGAGCCATGATCGGCTGGCGATGCTCATCTTTTCTCCTTCCCGACAGGCTCGAGATCGATGTTCGAAAAGTCGAGCTGTAGGAGAAACCGGGCTCGGTCCCCTCGCAGCAGCTGGTGTGAGAGTTCGACCGGAACCGCCTCTCTGTCTCTAGCAACCCGCTGGACCAGGAGTGCAGGCGCATGATTCGGCACCCCCAAGACACGTGCTTCGATCAGGGTGAGCACGACCGGTTCGATGGTCTCAACAGCTGATATCGGCGCCCGTCCATAGTGGTCCCGGAGCAGGTCGTAGAGGGAAAGTGCGGAGAAGTCATGATCCACCAATCCGGGAAATAGAGACGAGGGAAGATACGTGGTCTCCAGGATGAGCGGCTCACTTTCGAGCAACCGTAGCCGCACCAATCGGATGACTGGGCTGCCCGGAAAGACACCGAGGTCCTGGGCTGTCGGCCGATCAGCATGGCCTCCTGAGAGCTCGATCACCTTGTTCTTTAGGTCAAGGCCTCGCGCCCGGAGGGCGGCTCCGATCGATAAGTGCGAAAGTAGATCGGTTTCCACTCTCGTTCGAGCGACGAAGGTGCCTCGACCTTGGTGGCGGTTGATCAGCCCGCTCCGCTCCAACTCGTCGAGTGCATTGCGAAGCGTTGCCCGCGACACCCCAAACTGGGCACATAGCTCCCGCTCAGGCGACAACCTGTCACCCGGGACGTACCGCCCCGACCGGATCGCCCTCTCGAGGCGATTCGCCACCTCCTCATAAAGGCTCGACATGGGCAGATAATAGCGCGCATGGTACGATTGGTATGTACCATTCTCGCACCGAATGGGAGAGATTGATGGCGATGGCTGCCTTGGTTGCGCTTCCAGTGCTGGCGGTCTTTCTGGCTAGCGAGAAGCGGCTGACCGAAGGCCTGGTTGTAGGAGCAAGAAGGTGACGATCCCGTGTGGGTTCGGGTAGGCAGATGTACCAATTAGAGGTTCAAGGCGGGACCCTCTCTGTCTCCTCAGGGGCAGATATGGAAGTCCTGGCTGAAGATTCCAATGAGCTACGCCTCAGAGCAGATGGCGGTCTCCCAGTGGTCCTCCGTTTTGAGATCTCGGGTACGGAGTTGCTGGTGGGTTTGGGCGAGAGGTTTGGCCAGCTAGAGCAAACCGGTCGACGCTGGGAAGCGGCGATCACCGATCTTCTGCACGGCCATCCCGAAGACACTTATTGCTATGTGCCGTTTCTGCTCAGTTCAGCCGGCTATGGCGTCCTACTCGAGACGTCGGCACGAGCCCTGTGGGATTTGAAAGCCACGGACCCGAGGGCTTGGAGTGTGAGTGTGGCCGCCTCACCCTTTCAGTTGCGCGTTTTCAGGGGCCAACCGAAGGCAATCATCGCCGCGGCCACGAAGGTCATCGGCCGCCCCCCACTGGCTCCACCCTGGGCATACGGCGTGTGGAAGACCACCCTGAGTGGGACTGAGGCAATCCTGTCCGAGGCCCGGGCGATTATGCAAGCCGATATCCCGGTGACCGCCTGCTGGACGTACGACTACTACGACGAAGCCACCAACACGGGATGCGGGTTGTCGGGTTCCTATCCGTCCGGTTCTTACCCGAATCTCTCGAATTTGAGCAACCGGCTGCACGATCTCGGCTACCGGGTGCTGGGCTATGTGCAACCGGCCGTGTTCGTAGGATCCCAGCCGTTCGATGAGGCGTCTCGAGAGGGCTATTTGGTCCGTCGAGCCAACGGGGAGCCGAATCTGTTTCCTTATAACAACCCGAAACTGCGCCCTGACATACCCTGGTTCTCCGAACCGGGTGCGGCATATATTGACATGACGAACCCTGCTGCCCGTTCGTGGTTCCAAAACATGCTGCAAGGTGCGCTGGACATGGGCTTCGACGGCTGGATGCAGGATATGGGTGAGCATCTCGGCGACCGAGCCCAGCTGGCCGATGGATCTCTCGGTGCTGCGGCGCGCAATCGCTACGCCGAGCTCTACCACCAAGCAGCGCACGAGGTCTGGTCTCACCGCAAGGATGTAACCGTGTTCGCCCGATCCGGCGCGCTCGGTTCCATTGCCAAAGTCAATGCGATGTGGCCCGGCGACCAGCACGCCGACTGGACCTCGGATCGCGGGTTGCCGTCTGTCATTCCGGCTGGTCCCAGTATCGGGTTGGCGGGAGTTACCGCATGGGGTCCGGACATTGGGGGTTTGATCGACGGCCGCGATGGAGGCGCCGGGGTCAGGGACGAAGAGCTGTGGATTCGATGGTGCCAATACGGTGCTCTCACGCCAATCATGCGCGACCATCTCGGCTTCAAATACGCGGGTGGTGCGATCGACATGTGGTCGGGCGACCGCACTGTCGCCATTTTCCGCACGTACGCGCGTTTGCACCTCGCCCTGTTCCCCTATCTGTGGCGCTTGGCACGCGAGGCAAGCGACAGCGGGATCCCGATCCTCCGGGCACTTCTGATCGAATACCCCGACCATCCGGAGGCGTGGTCGATCAATGACCAATACCTGCTCGGGGCCGATCTTCTGGTTGCCCCGGTGACGATCAAGGGCGCGGTATCTCGCCGGGTATGGTTTCCGCCCGGAGTATGGATCTCGTGGTGGGACGACACCCGCTGGGAAGGCACCGGTTGGCGGGAGGTGCCAGCTCCGCTAGAACAGATCCCTCTTTTCAGGCGGGAAGGTGGTCGCGTCGAACTCTCAGAGAATCCAGACCGCACGCTTGGCATGTGAGTAATCGGTATTGGGCCGGGCTAAGTCGTTAGATGCCGCCAGGTCCGCCGATGACCTGAGAGCGCTGTGGCACCAGGCCCGGGTCTCCTGCCCGACTCGTCGGAGCCCCCAGCGAGCCGATCAGTAGGCCAACTCGCCGCTCCAACTCGTCACGGTTGCTGCCCGGGGCAAACACGCTCGATCCGATCCCGATCGCCAAAGCACCGGCGCGTAGGTATTCGGCAGCGTTATCAGGCCCGATTCCCCCGGTCGGGATCAACGGTGGATCATGCAACGGCCGGCGGATAGCCCGCAGGTAGGCCGGACCTCCAAGCAAGTCGGCCGGAAAAACCTTGACGGCAGCAGCACCCAGGTCGAGGGCCATCGTGATTTCGGTCGGTGTGGCCGCTCCGGGGATGCAGGGGATCGAAGCCTCTGCGCAGGCCCGGACAACCGAAGGAACAACCGCCGGTGTAATGATGAAAGCCGCCCCCACTGAGAAGGCCCTTTCTGCGGCGTTTTCGGTCAACACCGAGCCTGCTCCTGTGGTTACACCGCGATCGGTGAGCCGTTTGATCTGGTCGAAAGCACCTTCGGTATCGAGTGTTACCTCGATCAGCGGGATACCCGCCTCGAGGGCTAGCCCCGCAGCCATTTCGGCCTCCTCCGATCCCAGGCCCCGCAAGATACCGATGACGGGAGTCACTTTGAGCCCGGGGAAGACGTCGGTGAGGCGGGTCATCGCCGGGGCTTCCGGAATGTTGGTTCCGCCCGCGGGCTAAAGACGATTTTCTTCCCGCGCCGGTCAGATGTCTGATCCAAGATATAGCTGCGGGCCGTCTCGAGATCTACCACATCGATCTCGTGGAATCTGGTCCCGAAGGAGCCGCTTGCTATCCCGGCGACGGACTGTTTCATGGCTTCGACGTCGTGTCCGACCCGGGCCCGAATGGTCAGCTCGCCGAATACAAGTGTCGGAAGGGGGATAGGCACCTCGCCTCCCCGGAGCCCCACGACGACGATGGCGCCTCCGGATTCAGCGGCCAAAAGAGCGGTGGCCAGCCCGCGTTCGGCACCGGAGGCTTCGATCACGAGCGAGGCCCGCATCGATCGGGCCTGATCCGGCTCGAGCGCCGCCGCCGCGCCTCCGTCGATAGCCCTTTGCCTTGACCATGGATCAGGGTCTATAGCGATCACCGCGTCGGCACCGCGGCTGAGTACCACGTCAGCGATACATGATCCGACAGAACCGAATCCCACCACCGAAACGAGGAGCCCTGAGACGTCGACTCCGTCGAGAGCGTGCACGGCCACGGCGTACGGCTCGACTAGGGCGGCCGTCGCGGCCGCTATACCCTCGGGGACGGGTAGGCATTGGTAGGCGTGGACCCGGACGAAATCCGTCAGGCCCCCGTCGGCGCTCAGTCCGGTCACCGCCAGCACTTCGCAGCGCGATATGGCCCCGGCCAGGCATTGATTGCACTTGCCGCACCAAATTACGGGCGTAGGAGTGACACGGGTGCCCACCGCCACACCTGCTTCGGGTCCAGCAGCGATGACGCGGCCCACTATCTCGTGGCCGAGAGTTATTGGCGCCCTGAAACCGGTGAGCGGATGCGGCGAGGAAGTGGGTATCGAGACGGGTCCATGCCGGGCTTCCTCTTGATCGGTACCACAAATGCCGGTGGCCTCCACTTCGATAATCACGTCATCGGACGTAATGAGCTGGGGCGCTTTGACGTCATCGAGTCGAACGTCACCCCTGCCGTGCCAACGAAGAGCCTTCAATTGGCCGGTCCTTCTTCAAAGACCGGCTCGCCCGGTCTCGAATACTGGCGAACGAGATCCATGTTTAGGGTGACACCCAGGCCGGGGCGGTCGGGCAATGCGACCTTTCCGTCTCGGATCACCTCCTCCGCGACCAGATCGGACCAGAAAGGCAAGTCGGACCCGTGAAACTCGAGGAACATGACACTCGGGATCGTCGCCATGACGTGGACTGCTGCCATGAACCCAATCGGACTAGCGATGCAGTGAGGGGCAAATCCGATTCCCGTCCTTGAACACCAGTCCCCGATTTGCTGGGCCTCACGAATTCCACCCACCTTCTGGACGTCGGGGGTGGCGATGTGCAGGCCTCCATGGGTTGCCAGTTCCTCGATGCCTTCAAGTCGATACGCGTTCTCACCGCTAGCGATGGCGATCGGCCCCGCTTCGGCGACCGCGGCGAGCGCGCGACCCGAAGGTGGCACCGGATCCTCAAGCCACAGGGGCGCCGCTTCGGCGAGTGCTCCGTTGAGAGCCCTTGCTGTTGGTATATCGAACCGCCAGTGGCAGTCGTAGGCGATCTCGACGGCCCTATTGGTTTCAGAGCGGAGCCATGACGCGCTCTCGGCCAAGCGCAAAGCGGTAGCAGACGGCAGCGTGGCGTCGGTGGCGAGACGCCCATGCTCGAAGACGTCGATATCGAGTTTGACACAACCAAAGCCGTTGTCGGCAGCGGTCTGGACCCTTTTCAGAATGGCCTCGTTCGAGACGTGGTCTGTGGTTTCGCCGGTCCAGTAGAAGTCACCAATCGAGGTGACGCCGTCATCGGACGCCCAGAAAGGACGGCGAGACCGCAAGAGGCTGTCGACACTAACGAGTGCTTCGCCGGCGTGAAGATCTGCGTATACAGGTATCTCTTGGCGGAAGCTCCCGCCCAATATGCGCCAAATAGGCTCCCCGTATATCTTGCCTGAGAGATCCCATAGGGCCGTCTCGAGACCCGAAACAGCATGGAGGGCTGCTCCCGCATGACCCGACCCGCTCGAGGCGGAGATCGCAAGGTGCATTCGTGTTGTGAGAGTGCGAATGTCCCGAGGGTCACCACCAATCAGAAGAGTTCCAACATCGCGGGCTATCGCCGGCAGGCCAGGCGCGAAGAAGCATTCACCGATTCCATAGGTTCCATCGTCGAGTTGGACCCGAACGAACGTGTAGTCGAAATTCGCCTCGACAACCGCGGTGGACACGCCGGTGATCTTCAAATCATGCGTCCCCGGTGGCTAGCTCCCGCCACCGCCAAATCGACTCGACGGCTGTCGGCTGATTCGGCCCAACGTTTGCGACGGTGAACTTCACTTTGCTGTCCAGCCGGAACTCACCATCCATAATTCGTCGTTCCTCATGAAGGTTGCAAAGCTCCGATCTTGTCATGGTCTTACCGGTCATACCAACCTATTGTCGAAGTGTTGCCCCACAACGTCAAAGTACAGAGGTGCGACCCTCAATTGCACGTACGCGTCGGGCGCCTCGTTGCCCATCCCATCGCCATCTCAGCGTGTGGGCAAGCTTTGGTAATGATGGAGCCGACCGCCAAGCCGGGGTCGCCTCAGCAGGTGGGCGGTGGCGACCGCCCACCCGTGGCTTCCTAAGGTGAGAAATTCCTCGTCTACAGCGGAGCCTCTTACGCGGTGTCGGGCCGAACTCGGGGAAAGCCCACGTTGGGATCACCGGATCAACCGCTTGGTCTGGGTAGACATTCTCAGTGGTCTGGTCCATGTGACCGAGCCGGAAACAGGGAATACGACCACCATCCCGGTCGACCGGCATGTTGGGGCTGTCGCTCTCTACGCCGAATCGGCCTATCTGCTCGCGGTGAGGGACGGCTTCGCTGTTCTTGACGGCGAAACCATGGGTCCCGTGGCCCCGGCTTTCGATGACATTGCGCTCCGGATGAACGACGGCTCGGTCGATCCATTGGGCCGATTTGTTGTTGGCGCCATGGCCTATGACGCATCGGCGGGTCGGGGCCAACTCTACCTGCGGGAGGTGGACGGGACTCTTCGTACGCTGATCGATGGGGTCACCATTTCCAACGGACTCGCCTGGTCGGCCACAGGTGAGACTATCTATTACGTGGACAGCGCTACCCACGGAGTCGACATTTTCGACTACGACCTTCTTGACGGCACGATGACCAATCGGCGTCGCCATGTGTCGATCGATCCGGAGGAGGGGGCTCGACGGTGTGGCTCTCGACGCCGAGAACTGCCTCTGGGTTGCCATCTTCGGAGGTGGCATTGTCCGTCGTTATGCGCCCAACGGCGAGGTCATAGCTCAGATTGAGGTTGCCACTTCCCAGGTGACATCGTGCACTTTTGGTGGTCCGCACTTCGAAACTCTTTTCATCACCACGGCGTGCCACCGACTCGATCTCGCTGACGAGGCCAACGCGCAGGCAGGCACGCTGTTCGTGGCCGACCCAGGATGCGTCGGGCGACCTGAAACCGTGATTCCCGCTGGCTCCACCGCGACAGCACTAAAATCCAGCGCCGGCCAGTCATGAGTCGTGACACCATCGTCGCCTTGATCGGCGAACTCGTCACCCTCGAAGTGTGATCGCTCAGGCGAGCCTCACCTCACCTAGACGGATTCGAGGAGGATGGCGGTGCCGAGTCCGGAGCCTGCCGGCACGGTCGCCCCGCCCAGTGTTAGGTCGCGCTGCTTGAGCGCTTTGGCCAGATGGATCGAGATCCGTAGTCCGGACATGCCGACCGGATGCCCGAGACCGATCGCACCACCGTCAACATTCAGTCTTTCCCTGTCCCAGCCGCCCAATTCCTCACAGGCGAGGAGCTGGACCGCGAAGCCCTCGTTGCATTCCAGGAGATCGAGATCGTCCACAGTCTTCTTTGCTCCCGCTAGCGCGGCGTTGAGGGCGTCGACACAGGAATAGCCCATCAGGTTCGGGTCGCACCCGACCATGGCGAGCCCCTCGGTCACGATGCGGGCGATCGGCTCCAATTCATATTTGTTCATCGCCTCGGCACTGGCGATGATCGCTGCCGCCGCACCGTCATTGATGCTTGCCGCATTCCCGGCCGTTATGACACCTCCAGGTTGGATGGGCGGAAGCTCGGCCAGGGAGACGATGGTCGACGAGGCTCGCGGGTTCTCATCGACATCGAAGGTCAACGGCCCTTTGCTTGAGGGGATTTCGATCGGAACGGTCTCGTCTCCGAACCGTCCGCCGACAATCGCATCAAGCGCCCGTTGGTGGGAGACCACGGCATATTCATCCATCTGTTGTCTGCCGATGCCGTCAACCCTGGCGTGATGCTCGGCGACATCGATCATGTACTTGGGATCGCCCCACATCCCCGATCCGGCAAGTGTGCACTCGCGCAAGGTGTCGAGGAACGTGCCACTCTCGAGGCGATGTCCCCACCTTGAGCCGGGAACCATGTGGGGGGCGTTACTCATCGATTCGAGCCCGAGAACCATCACCAAATCCACCGCCCCGACGACGATCTGATAGGCAGCCTGGATCAGGGCGGCCATCGACGAGCAACATTGCATGTTGATCGTGAAGGCGGGGACCCGGTGCGGCACACCTATTCGCATCCCGACCACGCGCGCCGGGTTGGATTCGGTCATGTCCTGGAGGACCATGCCGCCGATGATGAGATCGAGCGATTCAGGCTCGAGGTTCAGTCGCTGAAGCAATGCGGCGGCCACCGTTGACCCGAACTCGGTAGCCCGTAGTGGTTGCAAGGAGCCGCCAAACCGGCCGATCGGGCTCCTGAGTCCGTCGACCAGGAAAACGTCCCGGGCCATGGTGCTCTACTCCTCTTCTCAGTCTTCGGCCAGTTACAATAACGGACGTTCGTTAGAAAACTTCCGCAGAGGAGGCGGGCGTGTTTGATGATGCAACCCTGGCTCGATCGAGGGAGATCGGTAGCGCCTGGGAAGAGGCGTACGAACGACTGGTGGCAAAGTTCGGCGATGCAGTTCTCGAACGAGCGACCAATGCGACCACCCACTCTGGAATTCCCCTCAAGTCGGCGTATTTCCCGCATGACGTCGATGACTTGGATCTTGACGCCATCGGCGCGCCCGGTGCCTATCCGTTCACCCGCGGCAATCTGGCAGCCCAATACCAGCTGATGAATTGGGCGAATCAGCCCGTCATTGGCTATGGCCTTGCCGAGGACACCAGGGCCCGGATGGACATGCTGGCCGAACAGGGGATGGTCGGCTATTTCGGTCAGCGTTTCTACAACCTGGTCTATGACCTCGTCTCCCACGAGGGTCTCGACCCAGACCACCCGGCCGCGCGGGGCCGGGTTGGTCAATGCGGAATGGGCGTGTACTCCAAGGCCGACATGGCGCGTCTCTTTGCCGGGATGGACCTCACCCAAATGAACGTGGTCCACATCACGTACTACCAGGTGGTGCCGGCCCTTGCCCAATACGTCGCCCTCGCCGAGGAGCGAGGTGTGTCACCAGAGCAATTGCGCGGCAACACGATGAACTGGTACCACCAATCCGCCTATGTCGGCATGAGCGCCTTTCCTCCGCGCCAGGGCCACAAGCTGGCGGTCGAGCTGATCAACTACTGCTCGAAGAACATGCCGCGTTGGAACACCACCAACTTCTTCGGCTACGGAGTGGAGGAGGCGGGAGGGACCGCCGTCGAAGAGATCGGTTTCATGCTCGCCTATGGCATCGACCTGGTCGATGCTTGTGTGGAGTCAGGGCTCACAGCCGACGAGGCGCTCGTGCGCTTTGGGTTCCAGATTGCACAGGCGAACGACTTCTTCGAGGAGATCTGCAAGATCCGGGCGCTGCGACGCATCTGGGCAACAACCATGAAGGAACGGTTCGGGGCGAAGGACGCACGATCGATGCACGTGCGGATCCACACTCACACCTCAGGTGCCGTCCTGACGGCCCAGCAGCCTCTCGTAAACCTCATCAGGACGACCCTGCATGCTTTCGGAGCGGCGTTGTCGGGAACCCAGGCTATGGAGGTGTCCTCCTACGACGAAGCGCTAGCGATCCCCACCGAGGAGGCGGCCACCCTCGCCCTCCGGGTCCAGCAGGTGATCCAGGAGGAGACCAACATCACTTCGGTCTCCGATCCGCTGGCTGGTTCGTATTACGTGGAATCGCTCACCAACCAGATCGCCGGAGCCGCCCTCGAGCTCGTGCAACAGATCGAAGCGCAGGGCGGCTATATCGCCGCCCAGGAGTCAGGTTGGTTGCGGCGGAAGGTCGAGGATTCAGCCGAGCGCTGGCGCGACCTCGTCGACACGGGAAAGCGCACCGTCGTTGGCATGAACAAGTATCAGACCGACGAACCGCCGACTGCCAATCTCTTCAAGATCGATCCCGAGGCGGAAGCGATCGCCATCAAGCGCGTGGAAGAGCTACGCGCCAACAGAGACCACGGGCGGTGGGAACGGGCGCTGGCGAGCTTCGGTCAGGCGGCTGAGGCGTTGGCCACCAAGGATTACTCCGAGCTTGACGGCAGCCTCATCGAGGCAGCCATCGAGGCGGCCCGGGCCGACGCGACAACCGGGGAGATGATGGGAGCGCTGAAGTCTGCGCTCGGCTGGAGAGCGCCCCATGAGTACTGAGATCGCCCCCGGCGAGCCGATCAGGGTTCTGCTCGCCAAGCCGACCCACGACTGCCACGATCGCGGAGTTCGTCTGGTCGCCAAAAAAATGCGGGATGCGGGCTTCGAAGTGATCTTCATGAACTTCCTTCTCCCGGGGGAGGTCATTCGGGCCGCCCTCGACGAGGACGTTCACGTCGTCGGGATCTCAACCTCGTCGGGAGGCCACCTCCCGCTCTTCGGGGATCTGCTCGCGGGCTTGGCCGCACATGGCCGCGACGACGCGGTGGTGATCGGCGGCGGGGTCATTCCCCCCGATGATGAGAAGACGTTGCGGAGTTGGGGGGTCGAAGCGATCTTCGGTCCGGGTACCAATGCCGAGCAAGCGATCGCGATGATCAAGCGTCGGCTAGCCACGGTCTCGTCGTGACATGGCCCCAGAAGGTCGCCGTCCTCGGTGGCGGCGGCGTCATGGGCCACGGCATCGCCCTGGCCTGCCTCCAGCGATCCAACGCCCGAGTCTCGATTGTGTCGCATCGCGAGCAGACCGTTGAGCACGGGCTCGGGCTGATCACCCACAGCCGGTTCGGGCTGGCGGGCGCGGTCGAGAAGGGCCGGCTCACCGAGGAACAGGCTAAAGACGCGCGAGCGCGGTTAACCGGCACCACTAGCTATGAAGAGGGATTGGACGGCGCTGACTTGATCTTCGAGAGTGTGCCCGAGCTCATCGAGGTCAAGTGCGAGGTCCTGCAAAAAGCCGAGTCGCTGGGACCCGCAGACGCGGTGCTCGCCACCAACACCTCGTCCATCATGATCGCCGAGCTGGCTTCGGCGCTCGAGGATCCGAGCCGTCTGGTCGGAGCGCATTGGTTCTATCCCGCCAACGTGCTTCCTTTGGTCGAGGTCGCCCGTTCTGCCTTCGTCGATGACAAGGCCCTGACGGATACCCTCGCTTTCCTGCGCAGCATCGGCAAACGACCGGTGGTGGTGAAGGACTCGCCGGGATTCTTCATGACCCGCTTCATCAACAACTACCTCGCCGAAGCCATCCGGCTTCTGGAATTGGGGATCGCGGGACCGGCCGAGATCGACGAGATGGTCAAGACCGGACTTGGATGGCCGATGGGTGTGTTCGAGCTTCTTGATGCCTCAAGCTTCGAGGCCTTTTACCACGCCCAGGAATACTTGCATCAAACCTGCGGTGAGAGGTATGCGGTGCCCTCCCTGGCCCATCAGGTTTTCAAGGCCGGTTATCTCGGCTCTGCCGAACTGAGGCCGGGAAGCCGGGGCGGATGGTACGACTTCTTAGGTGTGGATCGGTCGAGCGAGTCTCGATGACCAACTCAAACAACCGACGACAGCAGCTGCTCGAAGTGGCCGCCACCTGCTTCTATCGGGAAGGATACGATGCTGCTTCGATGCGCCTCATCGCCGAACAGGCCGGCATGCGCACCGCGTCGATCTACTACCACTTCGAAAGTAAGGACGCGTTGCTGGTGGCGGTTCATGAGGAGGCGCTCCACCGAATTCAGGAGGCCGTCAATGCCGCGCTGATGGACGTCAAGGGGGAGTGGAACAGGCTCGAGGCCGCCTGTGCCGCTCACCTCGAGATGCTTCTCACCGGAGGAACCTTCTTCAAGGCCGTAATGCGCCACGTGCCGAGCGCGGTCGAAGGACGGGAGCTGATCTTCAAACTGCGGGACGACTATGAACGCATCTTCGCCGACCTCATCGCCGACCTCGAGCTCTCTCCCGAGACGGACCGAGGGACTCTCCGCCTTATGCTGCTGGGGGCCATGAACTGGACCTTCACGTGGTGGCGGCCCCACGAAGGCCCAGCACCGGCCGTCCTCGCCTTCCGCTTCGTCACCAACTTGCGAAGCTGCCTCGACCTCCCGGCGTGACTCGCAATCGTGGTTTCGACCAGCACCGATTCGCGGGGGGCGATCGCCGGGTTCTCGGGCGAGCGATCTCGGCCGTTGAGAATGATCGTCCTGAGGCGAAAGCAGTGCTGGCGGCGGTGTACGGACGAACCGGAAAAGCACACGTCGTGGGTGTCACCGGTCCCCCCGGCGCAGGCAAGTCCACGCTGGTCAATGCCCTGATCGGAGAGCACCGGCGGGCTGGGCTTTCCGTAGCTGTGGTTGCAGTCGACCCGTCAAGCCCATACGGGGGTGGAGCAATTCTCGGCGACCGTATCCGCATGTCGGACCACGCTCTTGACGACGAGGTCTTTGTCCGCTCTGTTGCTTCCCGCGGACAGCTCGGCGGATTGTCGAGTGCAACAGCCCGGGTGGTTGACGTACTCGACGGCTTTGGTTTCAACAGCGTGATCGTCGAGACCGTCGGTGCGGGTCAGGCCGAGATCAGCATCATGCATCTTGCCCAGACCGTCATCTTCGTCGCGGCTCCCGGATTTGGCGATGAGACGCAGGCGGTTAAGGCCGGGGTCCTCGAGATCGCCGACATATTCGTTCTGAACAAAGCTGACCATCCCATGGCGAAGAAGGCGGACCGCAGCCTCCACGAGGCCCTACCTGCGTCGTCGGGAGGCGGATGGCGCCAGCCGATCATCTCAACCGTGGCGATCGACAACACTGGCGTGTCGGAGCTTTTTGCCAAAGTCCGCGAGCATTGGGCCCAACTCGACCCGAGCGAATGCGCGCGAGCGGCGACTGTCCGTGCCCAACAACAACTGGCCGCCGCCGTTGCCGAGCTTGCTTCGGCCTATGTGAGCGAGGAACCTGATTTCGAAAGCCTTGCCAAACAGGTCCTCTCGGGCCAGCTCAGCCTCAAGTCCGCCGCCGAAGAGGCGTTCCACGTAATCGCCTCTCGAACGCGCCCGGTGGAGTGAGGGGAAGAAATGCCATCAGCGGTCTCTCGCCGCTCGGTCGGTGCTGGTGAGTCCGTCGAGGACCGTTGCGACCAGGCGTAGGTATGCCCGTTCGGCAGTGTCGGGCTCACTTGGGATCCAGCCGGGAAAAGGGGAACGCGCGGCTTGGGTCAACTCGAGGCTCATTGCCCCGTGCAGAGCGCACCAGATCAGATACGACACCATTACCGGGTCCTCTTCGCGGTTCATCTCTTCATCCAGGAATCGGGTGACGGCGGTCACCAAGATGCCGAACGTCTCGAGCAAACTCTGTTGTCGGAGTTCCATCGGCGGGTCGAAGCCGGGCAGAGGACGCTCGAACATGAATCCGTAAAGCGCAGGGTTGACCAGGGCGAACCGCCGGTAGCCAAGCCCCAACTCGATGATGACGGCCCGCCCGGACTCGGCCGGAGGTACCTCCGGCGAGATATCGACGCAGGATCTCGAACCCACGCCGATAGAGCGCTTCGAGGATCGCATCCTTCCCGCCAAAGCGGCTATACACCGCCATAGTCGAGGTGCCGGCCTCCTGGGCGATTGCTCGTACCGTCAGCGCCCCCGGACCCTGCTGGTCCAACACATGACGGGCGGCGTCGAGAAGGGCATCCGTCACCTCATCGCTGCGCCGGGTTGGTTCGCTTTTCATCTACTACCCGGTACTACAACGCTCGTTATGAGGTTGGCCATGAGACAGCGAACTGTCTCCATTGGCGGATCCGAGCCCGCCAATCGGCCCGGCCCGCGCGCGCAAGGACGACGCACCAACCTTGCCCTTCTTGTCCTCTTGATCTCTGCCTTCGCCACCGGCCTAACTACCCAGGCTTTGGGCACCCCTTTGGTCGGGGGCTGGATGGCGATCGTGCATGGCGTGGTTGGCCTGTCGGTCGTGCTTCTTGCCCCCTGGAAGACGAGGGTGGCTCAGCGGGGGATAGCCCGCCAGAACCGAAAGCGAGCCCTCTCCCTCCTTATGGCTCTGCTGGCGGTGATCCTGCTCGCCACAGGCATCCTCCACTCCATCGGAGTGCCTAACCCACATCGGCCCCTTCACCGTGCTCTGGGTGCATTTCGCCACCGCTCTGCTCATCATCCCGCTGGCGATCTGGCATGTTTGGGCCCGAAAGATGACGCCACGAGCAGTCGATGTGTCACGGCGCAACCTCATCCGGTTGGGCGGTCTGGCCTCGGCGGCAGCGTTGCTCTGGTGGAGCGGCGATCGCGCGATCGCGCTCGCCCAACTGCCGGGCGCTAAGCGCCGCTTCAGCGGATCCCACGAGCGTTCCTCGTTCGTTCCGGAAGGAGTCCCGTTGACGTCCTGGCTCGACGATCGCACTCCGAGCCTCGACGCCTCCTCGTGGCAAGTCGACATCGATGACTCCTCGGGTCGACGGTCCCTGACTTTGTCGGAGCTGACCGCGATGGAGAACGAGACGATCACCGCCGAACTCGACTGCACGAGCGGCTGGTTTAGCCGCGAGCCACAAGCGGCCGAGATCGGTGAACGGGGGGAAACCGTGGCCGGCCGAGAGCGGCTTCTCTCCGACAGCAGTCACGCCAGCTCTGGAGCGGGGTCCGTCTCGATCAGCTGATCAACCCGGGGGAGGGGCGCAGCATCGCGGTTTGGTCGGTCACCGGCTACGCCCGTCGCTTCCGCCCGGCTGGTGGCACCGGACCGGCGCGGCTTCTGGTGGGTGAAATGGGTGGTGCGGATAGAGACATCCAACGTTCCCTGGTGGGTGCAGTCGCCCTACCCGCTCTCGTGAACGGCGCCAGGAGTGTCAGCGCGGCGTCGTGACCACTCCCCAGCAGCCCATCGACTCGGGTTTCGGCCCGCGCAGCACGACTAGCGACGTCCTAGAAGGCATCGATCTCTCAGGCAAGCTCGCGATCGTGACCGGCGGTTACTCGGGGCTTGGCTTCGAAACGGTACGCGTTCTTGCGAGCGCCGGGGCGCGGGTGGTGGTGCCGGCGCGACGCCGCCCCATGCCAAGGAGGCCCTTCACGGGCTCGACCGCGTAGAGGTCGACGATCTTGATCTCGGAAACCTCGACAGCATCCACGCTTTCGCCCGGCGGTTCCTCGATACCGGGCGCAGGGTGGACATCCTCATCAACAATGCAGCGATCATGGCCTGCCCTGAAACCCGCGTCGGGCCCGGCTGGGAGGCGCAGTTTGCTATTAACCACCTCGGCCACTTCGCGCTGTCGAACCTCCCTCTGGCCGAGCTTGGTCGCCGGCGGCGGCGGGCGTGTCGTGGTGTTGTCTTCCACCGCTCACAAGCTCTCACCGATCCGTTTTGACGACCTGCAGTTCGAGGACGGTTACGACAAGTGGCAGGCTTACGGACAGGCCAAGACGGCCAACAGCCTGTTCGCGGTGCACCTCGACTCGCTGGGCCAGGACGCCGGGGTACGCGCTTTCGCCGTTCACCCTGGCGGCATCTTCACTCCGCTTCAGCGCCACCTCGCACGAGAGGAGATGATCGCCATGGGGTGGATGGATGAGGAGGGGAACCTCAACCAGCGCTTCAAGACGCTCCAGCAGGGCGCATCGACCTCGACCTGGGCAGCCACCACAACGGCGCTGACGGGTAAGGGTGGGGTGTACTGCGAGAACTGCGACGTGGCGGAGCCGACGGTGGTCGGGTCGCCGACCGCGCGCACCGAGGGCGTCGACGCGCACGCGATCGACCCCGGCACTGCTGCCCGCCTCTGGACCGTGTCGGCCGAACTGACGGGCGTTAACGCGTTTGCGTCGGCGTGACGCGAGACCTACTTATTGCTCGTGACGCCGCTTTAGGTTTTCGAGCTCTCGCTGCATCGAGGCCAGACCCGCCTCCCACTCGGTATCGGTGAGACCGGGTGCTCGGGCCAAGGTGAACAGCACGTCGACCCCGTCGCCGTTGGGGAGCACCCTGACTGGCAGGGGCGGACCGAAGGGCACCCCAAGGGGTGCCAGGTAGATGTCGATTCGCCCGGTGGTGGGGTCGCCGTCGACTTTCATATGCACCTCGCCTCCCATCCGGGGCACATTTGCCAACACTTCCTGTTCGCTTGTCGTCCGCGCCTGTCCCGAGAAGAACTCGGTGGCCCACTCCGGGTGGGTGATCGGGTCGGCGAGGTCGGACGTGACCTGCTCGAAGGGCGCGTCGATCGTGATCCGTGCGGTGTCGGTGACCGTGGTGGCCATGACTACTCCTCTTCTCTCCTCGGAAGCGTCAGGATACCTGACGTTTTAATAACGTCAAGCTACCTGACGGTATTCCCCCTAGGCTGTTGATATGTCCAAATCAATGAACCTGGCCCGTCTGCTCCTGGACCGGTTCCGGTGGTTCGACCAGGCGCTCCTCATGGCGCTGAACGACCGGATGGGGCTAAAGGTCACCTCCGCCCAGTCGCTTCTGTTCGCCGATCTCCCCTTCGATGGCATCCGTCAAGCTCACTTGGCGCGCCGACTGGGTGTGAGCCGGCAGGCGATCAACGAACTTGTACAAGGACTCGAACGACAAGGCTTAGTTGAGGTTGTGCCCGACCCGGACAGTCGCCGGTCAAGGCTCGTACGTCCTACCGCTCGGGGCCGAAAGAGTGTCCGTCTGGCGCTAGAGACCTTCAGCCAGGTCGAGACCGAGCTACGGACCCGAATCGGCGACCGGCCGGTCGACCAACTCCGACGGGCACTGGCCAGCGACTGGGGCGATCCGCCCGAGAGATCGTCAATGTCTCCACAAGGACGAGTCAGCGGCCGGCTCCCGACCTGAGGGAGGGGAGACCCTCCAGAAAACTTCTTGACTCATCTGGATACAGCTGGGCGCCCTGGGCCAATTGGAGTGGAAAGGTACGGTGTCGGCGGAGATGGATTCCGTGATGCGCGCTCCCTGGCCCTCTTGCAGGACCTAGGCGAGAAAACTCCTGGACGGCCTTCTTGTAGCCATGGCCGTGATTTCGGCGAAGCGATCCGAGTTGAGCAACGCTCTATCTCCCTTGGTCCCGATTGGTTCGCCTTCCAGCTCAGGCGTTCCGCGCCTCTACCAGGTAGGTTCGATAGACCGCAATGAGGGCTTTCTTCTGGGAGTCGCTGAGGTCAGGGTCAACGCTAATCGCTGTCTCCACTCCGGCCGGGGCGTCTTCTCCTTCGATGATTCCGGCTTGACGGAGGAAGGCCTGCATCGACAGTCCCAACGCCTCGGCGATGCTTTGCAGCACCCGTACCGACGGTTCGTGAATTCCCCGCTCGACCTGGCTGAGATAGGCGTTGGAAACGTCGGCCGATTCGGCCAGCTGTCGTAACGACAGGTCCGCGAACTCGCGTTGGGCACGAATAATCGCGCCCAACGCGGCTCGCTGAGCCTGCCAGGGGCGACGCTCGGTCACGCGATGGTCGCGACCAGCGTCAGTTTGATTGGGTGGCGCTGATGAGTCGCTTCATGAAAGACCGTTGCTCGTCGAGCGCGGCGACGGCCGACGTGTAGGCCTGATCAATGGAGGCGGTCATCGACTGCGGATCCTGCTCGCTCTTTGATGCGGCGAGTAGTTCTCGCGTAGCCTTGGCCCAGGTCTCGACGCCCCGCCGCACATAGGGTTTCGCGGTGGTTGATGATCCGTTTGGCGTGAAGGACGGAGCAGAGGCGGTGGCGCAGCTTCTCAGCTGCGGACTGATGGCAATCGGCTGGCTTAGCGGCATTGGCACCTTGTTCGCGACGGATTTCTCCTTGGTTCCTTCGTTAATTTCCTGGGGCGCCTTTGGTATTGGCGTAACCGTCAATCACGCGCGGGCCAGGCGGGTCGCAAAGCGGGCGGGGCTTCGACCATTTCGGCGTTGGTCTTTTCTGACGAGCTCGTTTACCAAAATCAACAGTCGTCGCCGATTGCGTGAAGCATTTCGCTTGGCCAGGAGCGAGTCCGAGGTGATCCCCAACTTCTTGGCCGAGTATCGCTCGATCCTCGTAACCGCCGTGGCTGGTGTGGCAATAGTCACCACCATTGCAGGGTCCTGGTTTGGGTCCTTACAGGTTGAGTGAAGACTGACGTCATTCATCTCCTTGTCAGCCGACTCGCTTGTTGTCGTGTAGGAGAACCTCGCTCGTCGTGGTTGGCTAGGTCAGCGTTTTTGATGACCGGACCCGAGAAGGTGGACTCTCCGTCCGAGTTGGGTATGATGTCGGCATATCCCCCCAGCTGCTTTGGTGGTTGGGTGCGAGACCCGCCCTTTGGGGCGGGTCTCTGCGTTTGTTACCACCCTGTGGGCTTTCGAATCTCCCCGTGTGTATCGACGAGTACCTCTGGCAGCTGGCTGCTCGCCAAAGCAGAGGTGCGGAGCTGCTTGAAAAAGGTCCCCCGAAGCGCGCGGGACCTGAACTCCGGGAGGTGCGGATTGATGACTCCGACCGTGAGGCCGAGCTCTTGCTCGGCGATCCGAATCGGCACACGGAGGTCAGAGTCGTTGGTGACAACAACGGCCGTATTGCAGGCGCCCTGGAAACCATCGAGAAGAAGATGTGATGCCAGGTTGACATCGGAGCCCTTCTCATCGGTCCTGAGAACCTCAGCCGTCCTTTGACCGTAACGACCCGGCTCGGTGAGCGGCATGCGCACAGCTCTGGTTAGGAAGTGGCCGTAGTGGATCGATACCAGTGGGAGAGTGCGCAATGCCCTGAAATAGGTTTCCTGCCGCTGGGCTTGTTGGGGATCCTGAGGACGGGCGGTTATCCGGGCCGTGAAATAGCGGATCCTGGTGATCTCGTCCTTGGGAAGCAGCCGGCGGCATAGCGATTCAAGATCGAGCCACTTGTAGGGCGTGCCACGCAGAGCGCCGTAGTAAAGGTTGAACCCGTCGATGTACACGGTCGTGGCCATCGGCGTTTGAGGTTACCGACGGGTCAGAAGACCTCCGCGCATCTTGAGATCGCGGAGAACGGCTATCTCCAACGCTCCTCGGATACGAGAACTCTTGTCCGTATTTTGTCCGTCAGAGGACGAGCACTGGCGCGAGTTGACCGGAATCAACGCGATCGAAAACCGTTCTTACGACTGGCTCTCCGGTGATTCTTCATGGTCATCCGACGCTTCCAAGCCATCTGTTAATCCGTAGGTTGCGAGTTCGACTCTCGCCCCCGGAGCGAAGAGGTGATTAATGGGGTTAACCAACGGAGCCTTCGCCAACCCTGGAGGCAAGGCCAAGCGGATCAACGCTGCCTCCTAACCCCCGGGGAAGTGTCGTGTACGAGCCGAAGCCAAAATGTCGCCCGGGTACCGAGACTTGACAATGACAATCAGTATGGCCGGGCTCCGCTTAAGCGAATGTCGGTGCTCCGAAATTGACGCTTGTTACCCGCTTCCGCTCGCGGACGAGGCTCCAAAGTGCCCATGCAACCATCACGGGCGACTCCGGTTACATCTGCGTCAGCGGTAACGAGGTCATCCTGGCGGAAGGAGCTTCGCAGCGAGACGTTCGACTGCGTCCGCTTGTTGAAGCGGTAGTACTCGAGCGACGAGGCGGTCGAATCTCTGTGATACAACATCAGGGTCAACTGCCGAGCCGTTCGTCTTCGTGAAGGGGCAACCCTGATCGCTACCGCCGCCCCCGCTGACGACGTTTTCGTCCGTGACCTAGGCGCCACTCATGTTGTCGCCCACACCGGCGGAAATGTCGTCGAGGCCGTCCGTGGTCTCTACCCCGATGGGATCACGACATTGATCGATGTGGCCAGCCAGGGCGATGCCCTCACCGATATCTGTGTCGTCGTGAGCCCGGGCGGCCGGGTGGCGTCGCTTCTCGGTGTCGCCGATGTGGAATATTTCGCCGGACGCGACGTCCACGCCACCAACGTCAACGCGGTCGCGACCGTCGAGAAACTGCAGCGTCTTGGCGCCATGGCGACGTCCGGTGAGCTGCGTGTCCCGATCCAGAACGTGCACTCGCTGGATCAGATGGGCGCTGCTCTGGAGGCGTTCAGTCCGGGCAAACACGGCAAGCTGATCGTCACGACCTGATAAGAACGCGTGCCAACCGAGCATTCACTCGATTGGTTGCCGCGCTATTGAGCGCGGTTCGCGCCCGGCCAGGGTTGCGCATGGCCCGATCGGCGTGGGTTTGGACTGTGCTCTTGGACACGCCGAGAGTTTCCGCGACTTCGCTTAGACGCCAGTCATAGCCATACACAAGTAGCACCACTATCCGCTGCTTCTCTGGTAAGCCGGCGAGCGCAGCGGGAAGGCTTCACACCAGGGAGTCTTCTCCTCGGGTACTGCCGGATACGCAACCCGAATCAACCGACCCATCCTCCGACCGCGGGCGCGTCCAACAACGAACAGGTAGCCGATCGGATTCTCCATCGCTCCCACCCGCTCCCAATGCTCCCATCCGTAAGCCAGCGCTTCTGCTGCGGCGTCTTTGCCGAGGTCGTACCCGAGGGCAGCGGTAAGCGCGTGGCGCAGCCTCCGTTCGTTCGCTAAAACGAAATCAGTAAACCCATCAACTCTCGTCTTGTCAGGCAGCAATCCGGCCCCCGCGGGTACTCACATCCGATAAAGGCAAGCGATTGCCCGAACGTATGACGGGTTTCTTGGCCACGATGGATCAGCCGAGGAAAACCTCACAACCCAGTCGATCAGCGCGAATACCTCAAAGCTGGTCCCGTCCCCATGTGTGGTCCGGATCATGGGGATGTCGACGAAGTGGATGCCGCCACGAACTCGTCGGTGCACTGCTCGTAGAGTGGGATCGAACCCGGGTTGCGAAGGATCTGATCGCCCGAGCCGAACATCGTTGCAATGTCATCAGGATGGTTCGCGTTGACCCAGGTTCGGAACGCACGATACGCCACGCCGATTCCGTTGCTTTGGGGGCTGACGATGTCGATCTCACGCACGAATTGGATTTGCCCCTGGGTGACCAGGATCTCGTGACTCCCCGGCACCGGCTCGAGGTCGAGGGCCCGCATCCAATCGTTCTCGAAGAGATAGGGGCAGATGACGACGGTGCCGTCGGTGCCACTGGAGCTCTCCTCGCATCCCTGGTTTGTGTAGTCCCACCCGACCGCGCGGTCATGGTCGAGGACTATTGGAAGGTCGGTCAAGGCTATGTCGCCAAAGGTGCCATCAGAGCAAACAGCTCTCTTGCCGCGTCCCTCCACGCCACCAGAAAGGTTTCGGCGACCGCGTCGGCAACGTCCGAATGGTCGGTGCGGCGGGTGCAGTAGGCGCGAATGTGCTTGCCATAGAGACGGTAGACCTCGGCGAATCTCACCTCTTTCTCCGAGCCAGTCAGCCGCTTTCGGATAACAACCTCCATGTGGATTCTTGTGCCCGGCTAGCTCGACAGGTCACTGGATTTTTCGCGAACGCCCTCGGTGGCGTTTCGCAATTGAAGTGACCATCCGCCGCATCCGGGCACTAATCGTTCTGAGCAACCGGGGGGTTGTCCGACTGGTCCCACGGCCCGAGCCGTGGGACCAGTGGCGCTCGATGCGCGGCCAGGGCCAACCGCGGGCGAACCTAGTCGCATTGCGAACCCTCGGTTCCGGTGGTTTCATAGCGACCAGAATTGCCTAAAGAATGGTGACTCCTGTTCCGGAGGAGAGATCGTTGCGCCCGTTCGAGATTGGCGTTGTGTTGCCCATCGTTCAGTTCGGACCCGAGCGGGTTACGCCGCGCTGGACCGATATCCGCGAGATGGCCTTGCTGGCTGAGACGATGGGGTTCGACACGCTCTGGACGCCGGACGAGCTCCTGTGGCGAGTTGAGGGCGCGGCGCCTCGGGCATGTGGGATGGTCTCCATGGCCGGCGCAGTGGGGGCGACGACCTCCCGGGTCAAGGTCGGCACTTGGGTGCTGTCCGCGCTACACCGCAACCCCGGCATCATCGCCAAAACAGCCGAAACCCTCGACGAGATCAGCGGCGGGCGCTTCGTGTTCGGTTTGGGTGCCGGCCACGAGTGGCCGGGGCAAGCCAAGGCTTTCGGTCTCCCGGAGGACCGGATCTTCGCCCGGTTCGAGGAGGCGCTCCAAGTCATCATCCCACTAATGCGCACCGGGCACGCTGACTTTGAAGGCCAGTTCTACGCTGCCCGTGACCTGCCGCAGCTGCCAGTGGGGCCGCGCCCGAATGCGATCCCGCTCCTCATCGGTGGTAACGGGCCGAAGGGCCAACGGCATGCCGCGCTCCACGCGGACACCTGGAGCGGATACGCGGAAGAGCGCGCCCACGTTGACGAGCTGGCGCCACGGCTGGCGACGCTCAACGCGATCTGCGAGGAGCTCGGCCGCGACCCATGGACCATCGGTCGCGCTGCTGGGATATCGGTGAACCCGCTCCAGCCGTCGGAAAGGCGGGAGTCAGTGATATCCGGTCCGCCGGAAGAGATCGCGGAGGGCCTGCGCTCGTTCCGCGAAGCGGGCTTCACTCAAGTCGACATCATGCTGGGCCCGGGCACGATTGAGGCCTTCGAAGCGATGGCGCCCGTACTGGAACTGCTCCACGCCGATTGACGAGCCGTGGTGACTGCGTTGAGAACAAGCGATCGCTCCCAGCCTTCGACGCCGATTGAGTCCTCAGTTACGGAATTAGGGACGGTCGCGGATTCTGTAGAGCCACTGAGGCAAGGGGTATGGTCGGGTGGTGGACTTAGTAACGATGGTCGATCAGGGGGGAAAACCGTGGGCGCTAAGTCGTCAGCTTGATGCCGCCGTCCTTCTGATCTTTCTTCGGGGTGATTGGTGACCTTATTGCAATGGCCCCTCTACTTGGGTGTGACCGGATTCGGATTCTTCAATCCCGCCTTCCGAGCACTCGAGGGATCAACGGCGGCGCCCCGAACTAGCGGCGATCGAGGATGACGACCGGGATTTCTCGCGAAGTCTTCGTCTCGTACTCGGCGAAGTTGGGATTGGCCTGCTTCCATCTGCTCCAAATCTCGCGCTCCTGGGGATCTGCGATTCGGGCCTTGACCGGTATGGTTTCACTACCGACTTCAACCGTCGTCTCGGGGTTGGCCTTGAGGTTGTGATACCAGTCCGGGTTGGTGTCCGCCCCGGCCTTCGAGGCGAAAACCGCAAAACCGTTATCGAGCGTCTCGTACATCACCGGGTTCACACGCTCGACTCCTGACTGGGCTCCCTTGTGATGGAGCAGCAGGATGGGGCGTCCCTCGAAGTAACCGCCCACCTTGCCCTCGTTGGCGCGGAACTCCTCGATTGTGTTCTGATTCCAATCCGTCAAACAATCCTCCTTCGGTTATGGGGAAACGAGACCTTCGCCTGCGCTATTCCACGGTAGGCGCCGAGGGCTTGCGCCAGAGGAGCGCCAACTGGGC
>Ga0136614_10000062_pt1 | contig 37129 bp, 34 predicted proteins | sample AntDrymUQ2792106_2_FD_106643 | JGI IMG/M metagenome (GOLD analysis project Ga0136614, IMG submission 106643) | Polar desert sand microbial communities from Dry Valleys, Antarctica - metaG UQ279 (21.06) | ecosystem: Environmental > Terrestrial > Soil > Desert | place: Antarctica: Dry Valley... | reverse complement strand
TGGGCCACACGGGCTTCGGCCCGGTAGGGATCGGCGTTCGGACGCCCGTCCGATTCACTCGTCAGGCCTTGTGGGACCCAGCGGCCGGCAATGTGCCGGCGATGACCTTCCTCGTGCCGGATGGATGGCAGGCCAGTGGCGGTGTCCAGTGGACGCCTGAATGGTCGCGCGTGGCCCAACTTGAGACCCGCATCGTCGACCCGTCGACCGGCATCACCATCGAGTGGCTGCCTCTCCAGGACTTCATCTGGTTCCAGCCACCATTCGGCTTCGAGCCACCCATCGGCGGCAACTATCAGGGCAAAGCGTACGTTCCGCCGGTCACCGAGCCGGAGCAGTTCGTGGCCGACTTCTGGATGCCTGGGGTGCTGTCTCATCTGCAGGGCGCCTCGCTCGTGGGCATCCAGCAGGTGCCTGTCGTCGCCCAGGAGTTCGCCCGCGGGTTCGGCGGTCCCGCCGAAGCCTACGCCTACCGCCTGCGCTTTGAGTATCCCCAGGCTGGACAGATCTGGGAGGAGGACGTCTTCTTCGCCCTCCTCTACGCCGGCAGCGGCTTCATCACGTCCTGGTACGTCAACTTCGCTTACAGCGTTCGAGCGCCGAAGGGCGACGTCGATGCCAACCTGGGGCTGATCTCGACCGTCATCGCCAGCCGGACGACGACTCCCGAATGGGAGGGCACCTATCGGTTGGTCCAAAGACTGTTCACCCAGGGTATCGGGCAACAGTTGGCCGATACGGTGGCGTTCGGCCAGTTGCTGGCTCAGCATCGAGCGGACTCCGCCGCGCTCCAGGCGCAGGTAAGCGAGGAACGGAGCGCGTCCCAGGATCGCATCGCCGAGTTGCGTCGCCAGTCGCTAGGAGGCGTCGACACCTACGTCGACCCGATCAGCCAGACACTCGTCCAGTTGCCGGTCGGATGGAATGAGTATTGGGTCAGCCAGAACGGCGCGTACCTGACCTCCGATCAGCCTGGCTTCGACCCCAACGCCTTCGACGATGGAGGCTGGCAGCGGCTGCAGCTACGCACTTTCTGAGCCAGCCCGCGCACGCTCAAGGATCTTCTGGGAGATACGGCGCCTGCTCGTCGATATCGCCCACGAACTGCGGGAGGCGGTCGTGGCCGAGTCGTTGGCGAATGGCCATGTTCTCGCCCAGGTGATACCAGTAGTGATAGATCACCCGCAGCAGGAGCGAGCCGAAGGTCCGGCGACCCGGCTGCCCGTCGCTGCGGGTGAAGTGCCGTTGCAGGGCGTCCTTGGTGAGCAGGTCCAACCATGGATCCGCTGCACGAGTGATGGTCTCCCAGGCAGCCACCATCTCGGCCAAGGCGGGTGTACTCGGCAGACCACCACTGGCGAAGCCGCGATCTATCTCCGGAAGGGCCAACTGACCCTGCCCGTAGACCAGGAAGTAGCTCTGCTCCTGCCAAGCCAGGTGCCCCACGTTCCAACTGAGACTGTTCATCGGCGGGATGCGGCGCATAGCGTCAGGCTCGGTGACGCCGCGGATGGAGCGGTTGAATTCGCTGCGCGTGAACCGCAACTGCCGCACCAGCGGATGCGGCATCGCGGTCATCTAGGCAGCCCTGTCCCCGATGAAGACGACGCGATCCCACTCGTCCGTGAGCGATGTCGCCCGGAAGCCGACCTCCGAGAGTAGAGCGAGCCATCGCTCCGTGGCGAACAGGCCCTCGACGTGGCGATCATGGGTCACCGATACCGCTCCGTCCTCATCCCGCAGCAGGAGTGCGTAGTCGACCTCATACGACGTGTCGGCGGGATCTGGGTCCGTCTTCCACTCGAGGTATCGGAGCGCCCGAGCCGACTTGCCGGCGCCTCCCGCGGCGCCGTCCTCGCCGCCATGGTCGGTCTCTGGGGCGAAGGTCTCGCGCACTTCATCCGGCTCGAAGACCGCGGCCCCGCCCGGCCGGAGGTGTTCGAAGGCGGTGACCATGGCCGCTCGGAGGTCGACCTCCGTGGTCATATAGCAGATCGCGTCATGGATCAGCACGCCATCGAAGGTTTGGCCCAGCCGGATGGTCCGCATGTCACCCGCGATGTGCTCGACGGCGGGGTTGATGCTGCGGCTCAGCTCCAGCATCTCCGGCGATAGGTCGGTCAGCGTCACCTGCAGGTCGCGCCGCAGGTGAGAAGCCATGTTGCCGCCGCCTGATCCGAGCTCGAGGAGCGTCTCGAGCGGGCCGTCGACGTGCTCGCGAAGGAGCCGGAGTATCGCCGCCGCCTCCCGGGCGTACTCATCGGGCGGCGTCAGCAGATGGAACCAGGGCGCCAGTCGTCCGTACATCGCGAGCCCGGTCACGGCTGAACGCCCTTCATGTCGTCGTTCCTCATAACGGCCATCACGGCCTCCCTGAGGACCTTGCCATCGACGGTCGGGAACCGGTACAGCTGCGGCTCGATGGATGAGAACAGATCAAGGAGCGTGGCTGGATCGACCAGACCACGGGAGATCATGGCCGCGACATCGGACAAGTCGTGATCGATGCCTCTTTCCAGCTTGGCCAGGACCTGGCTGTACGGATCGAGGTGGCGCACCGTCAGAGCACCCTCCTGACTGACGAACGGGCTTCGCTCGCGCCAGCCCGGCAGTTCCGGCAGGAAGTCGAGCGGTGAGGCGAACTCGACGTTGATGTGCAGCCGTTCCTTGAGAGTGGGTATCTGCCTGAGCAACTCATCCAGCTCAGGCTCGAGGACCATGTCCACGTCGAGCGTGGTGCTTCGCCAGCCTTCCATGACAGCCGTTGCGCCGCCGACCAGGTAGAGCGTGGCGGCACCCGTCGCTGACCGACCAAGCTCAGCCACGAAGGCGCGCACAGCATCGGCGTCAGCCGCGCGCCGCATCCCGTGCCGAACCCAAGAAGCTGACCAGGCGGCGACGCAGGGCGTTGTAGCGCGAGTGAGCGCGTGCCTCACCGACCTCCTCCTCGATGAGTCGATACAGGCTCTGTTCGATCCCGACGACAGGACCCGGCACGGCCAGACCCAGCTTCCTGAGTCGGATGGATGCGCAGCCGATCAACAGGCTCTCGACGGTCGTGCGCCCGCCCGCCAGATCAGCCAGCCCTTTGGCCACGAGTCGGCCGCCGGGCAAGTCCTGGAAGTCCGGCTCAGGCGGTCGCGTGAGGCACCTGATCGACCGAAACCCAGCCTGGATCGAGCGCGAGGTGGACCACACGAGGTCCACCGGCCGCCAGCACCTCGGTCATCACGCCTTCGAAAGCCTCGTCCTCGGTGACCGTCCAGGCCTGAGCGCCGAGGCCACGGGCCACCCCAGCGACATCGATCGGCCCGAGTTCGCTGGCCGTCGTCGGCCGACCCTCCTGGGTCTGGTGCATCGCGATCGTCCCATAGCGGCGGTTGTCGAACACGAGCACGATGGGCGAGGCGCCCTCACGGACAGCCGTCTCCAGCTCGTTCATGGACATGCCGAAACCACCGTCGCCCACCAGTGCCACGACCGGTCGATCGGGTCGGATGACCGACGCCGCTATGGCCGCCGGGATGGCATAGCCCATGGCCCCCGCCGAGGAGCCCAGGAACGTGCCGGGCCTTCGGAACCTGTAGCCGCGAGCGATCCAGCCGCCGAAGTTCCCGGCATCCGTGGTCAGCATCGTCTCCGGCGACAGCACCCGTCGCAGGGTGGCCACGATCCTGCCCGGATGTACGCCCGGGCCCGACCACGGATGATCATCCACGATCGATGCCGCGAGGTAGGCGTCGCGGTCGGTCGCGGCGGCGGCGATTCTTTCAGCGCGCGGTGCAGCTTCCAGGCAACCAGCGCGCAGCAGCTCGAGCGCGGCATCCAGGAACCGACCGACCTCAGATGTCACCGCGATGTCCGGAGCGGACAGTCCCGCGCGCTCCCGCAGTGGCTCCAGGTCGACCTGCGCCCATCGTGTGCCTGGTCCCGGCACGCGGTACCCGAATGAGGTGGGTTCATTGAGCCGGCAACCGAGTACGAGGAGGGCATCGGCTTCCTCGAGACGCGCTTTCACCGTCGCCGGGCCACCATAGCCGGCCATGCCGAGATAGAGCGGATGACCGTTGGCGACGACATCCGGACGACGCCAGGAGGCGATGATGGGCACACCCAGGATCTCGGCCAGCCGGAGGACCCGCCGCCCGGCATTGCCGCGTTGGACACCCGCCCCGGCGAGCACGACGCCGCGGCGCGATCCAGCCATGAGATGGAGCACGGCGCGGATCTCGGCCGCCTCCGCCGATGGGACGCGCGGCACGGGCGGACCGCTCGAAGCGGGGCTGGTCTCCTTCTCCAGGACGTCCTCAGGGACCGCCACCAGGATCGGACCGGGACGCCCCTCCAGCGCCCGCAGTAACGCCTCGTCCAGTTGCTCGAGCGCGCTCGACGGCGATCTGATCTCTATCGCCCATTTGGCCAGGCGACCGAGGGAGCCCACCAGATCCGCTTCCTGGAAAGCATCCCGACCGCGGAAGGGTCGCTGGACCTGGCCCGCGAGCGCGATCATCGGCAGCGAGTCGGCGCGCGCGGCATGGATCCCGATGGCCAGATTGGAGGTCCCCACGGCCCGGGTCGCGAGGCACGCCTGCGGTCGCCCGATCATCTGGGTGGCGGCCGCGGCCATGAAGGCGGCGCCACCCTCATGGCGCGTGCCGATGACGCGGATGCCGGCCTCTACCAGCCCATCCAGAAGCCCCAGGAAGGATTCGCCGGGCACGGTGAAGGCATACCTGACCCCGGCCGCCGCGAGACGCTCGGCGATGACCCTGCCGACCGGCTGAGTGGCGGGTGCCGGCCGCGCCGCATCCGACTGGTCCTCGACGGGCGGCGGTCCGAGCACTTCCGGCGCCTCCGACGGGCCCACCTGCGCGAGCGCATTCATGCCGGGAACCGGAACGCCGTGGTCAGGAACGCGATGAGCACGATGACCGTGACGATGGCCATCAGGATGCGGCTGGCTCTGCCCGACCAGATCACGGCGCTACCGATAATTCTCGAACTGGAGGGCCACGGGATACGCCTCTCCTTCCTCACGCAGTCGCGCGATGACCTTCTGTAGCTCGTCGCGACTCTTGCCACTCACCCGGACGGCATCTCCCTGTATCTGTGACTTCACCTTGGGGAACTCGTCCCGGATCAACCTGGTGATGCGCTTGGCCAGGTCATCCGGCAGACCGCGTCGCAGCCCGACGTCCTGGCGGACCGTGTTGCCGCCCGCGCCTTCGACCGTTCCCCAGTCGAACACCTTGAGCGACAAGCCGCGCCTGACCGCCTTCGACTCGACCATATCGCGGATCGCCCCGGCTCGATGCTCGGAGTCGGCCCTGATGAGCAGAGTGTCCTTGCCCAGCTCTATGTCGGCCGTGGCACCCTTGAAGTCGTAGCGCGTGGCGATCTCACGGCGCGCCTGGTCGAGCGCATTCACGAGCTCCTGTCGATCGAAGTCACTGACGACGTCGAACGAGACGTCACCTGCCATGGGTCGGATCGGCTTCACGGCTGACCGGCGCGACCGGCTCGGATCGGATGGTGCTATCCATGCCCACGACACGGGACACCGGCCATTCACGGAGTCGTTGGATCAGGGCCGCCTCGTCCAACTCGAAGGTGGCGAAGCCTCGCAGACGGACCCGCTCACCACTGGTCCTGTCGGTGTACGCGGCGTGCCAGCTCGCCAGCACGGTGCGCGCCACCACCCAGATCCGCTCCGCATCGAACTCCACATGGTCCTCATTGGCTGCGATGTCGTTCCACATGCCGCGGATGGCGTTCTCATCCTGATACGGGTCACGGAAAGGATGGTCGCGGTGCTCCGCTCCCGGCGCATACAACGCCATCGCGGCGTCCGGGTCGCGTCCCTGCCATGCCCGCTTGTAGCGCTCGAGAAGATCCTGTCCTTCGCCGTGGGTCAGGTCACGCATGGAGCCGAGTTTAGTGGTTTTGCGGCCACCGCTCCGCAAGACTGACCAACAAGCGCTCCGCGATGACATAGGATCGACCGCCACCCATCACCAGGACCACGTCCGGCGGCTTCACCCGGCCAGCCAGATGGTCGGCCGTCGCCTCCACCGACCCAGGCGCCGTCGCCGGGGCGTGGCCCCTTCGCCGTATGGCGGTGGCCAGCCGATCGGCGCTGGTTATCGACGTGTCCGGATCCCGCCCGGCCCAGATGTCGGCGATGACAGCCTGGTCGGCCGTGGCGAGTACATCGGCGAACCGCTCCAGCATGGCCGCCGTCCGGTGGTATGTGAGGGGTTCGTAGACGGCCCAGATCCGGCGGCCTGGATAGCGCGCGCGGACGGCGGCAAGCGTGGCAGCGATGGCCGTCGGGTGATGACCATAGTCATCCAGGACGGTGATCCCACCCGGTTCGCCCTTCAGCTCCAACCGTCGGCCCACGCCCTCGAAGGTCGCCAATCCCTGGCCTATCCGACCTGCTTCCACGCCCAGGACTGCCGAAGCAGCGGCGACCGCTAGCGCATTGGCCGCGTTGTGGCCTCCAGCGAGCCTGAGTGGCACGTCCAGCGTTCCCGCCTGCATCAGCAACGGACCGCTCATGCTGAGGATGCCGTCCTCTCCCAGCTGACCCGAGAGGTCCGCCTCGCTGGCTCCCGCCTCGCTGGCTCCCGCCTCGCTGGCGCCCGCCTCGCTGGCTCCCGCCTCGCTGGCGCCCGCCTCGCCGACCGTCGCGAGCGCGACCCTGACCAGCCGTTGCGGGCGCACCCTCATCAGTTCGAGTACATGCCGCACGCCAGCATCACTCACGTTGGCGATCACTGTGCGCCCCTCGATGCCGGGCGCGTCCGTCCAGCGCGCGAATGCCTCGACCACGGCATCCTCGTCGGCGAAGACGTCCGGGTGGTCCCACTCCACGTTGAGTAGCACTGCCACCGAAGGACGGAATGGATCGAAGTTGCCGGCGTACTCATCGGCTTCCACCACGAAGGTGTCGCCCCTGCCCCAGCGAGCGGTAGCTGCCACGCCGCCCGTCAGTCGCGCCGGCAACAGGGCGCCGACGAAGGCGGATGGGTCCCTGCCCGCGGAGGTCAGCAGGTGCACCAGCCAGCCAGCGGAAGTCGACTTGCCGTGCGTACCGGTCACTGCGACCAGGCGTTGCCCACGACTCTCAGCGACATCAGCGACCAACTGCTGCCACGGCTCGACCGGGATGCCCGCCCCGCGCGCCGCCAGGAGCTCGCTATGGTCAGGATCGATCGACGTCAACGCTTTGGTCACAGCCAGTCGATCGACCAGGCTCGCGCCAGCGGCGATCACGTGGTCTGGCCCGTGGCGCCACTCCATCGGCAGCCCGATCAGCGCCGGGCCGGACGTGTAGGGCGATGGACCGCCGCTGTCGCAAGCGGAGACTCGTGCGCCGGCGAAGTGAGCCAGTGATGCCGCCGCCGAAGCACCGGCACCCGCGACGCCGATGACGTGGATGCGCTCGCCGGCCGGGATCGTCCTCGCTGGCCGTGCCCTGGCCAGTCCAGCGCCTACATCCGCGCCGGAACGCGTCAAGGCAGACCCATGGCGGCAGCCAGCAACAGGCGCAGCGCCGCATCCGCGCTGGAGGACTTGTTGGCGCGCCGATCGCCCGTCCAGAAGAAGCGCCTGACCTCGCTCCCGGTGGGTGTGGCGACGCAGATATAGGTGAGCCCGACCGGCTTGGCCGGCGAGCCGCCATCCGGCCCCGCGATGCCGGTCACGGACACACACAGATCCGTCGCGAAGGACCGCCGTCCGCCGATGGCCATCGCCAGGGCGACCTGCGCCGATACCGCGCCATGCGCTCTGAGCGTTTCAGCCGGTACCCCGAGCAGACTCTGCTTGAGCCCATCGTGGTAGGTCAGAGCTCCACCATGGAAGTAACCGCTCGACCCCGCGACATCGGTCAGCAGGTGGCCGAGCAGGCCGCCGGTGCATGACTCAGCCACCGATACGGTCAGACCACGTGAGAGGCACGCTTCCTGGATCTGACCTGCCAGCGCGAGGAGTCCCTCCTCGTCCGCCATCAGCTGGTGCTTTGCCTAGAGGGAACGACGAGGCGGCTGACCCTTCTCGAATATCCAGTTCTCGACCTCACCCGGTCCGCCCAGTGCTCCCAGCGACCGACCGTTGACGGTGAAGAAGGTGGCGCCCGAGTTGCCGGCCCGAACGAATACCGTTCGCTCGCCTGAGATGGTCACGCTCTCGCCGCGTCGCAGGATGTGTCCGGCGCCCCAGTCCTCCGAGCGCTCACCATCGACCGAGATCTCGAGATAGGTGGGACCGCCGATGGCCTCGATGAGCACACTCACGCCGGCCAGCTCGACCGTGACGGTGCGCGCCTGTTCAGTGCTGGCCGCCCCCGGCCTGGAGGCGTTGACCACGATCCGCCAGGAACCCTCGGCCAACGACAGTGTCTGAGAGAAAGAGCCATCGGCAGCGAGGGTGACCGCCATGGGAAGAGCCGCTGGTTCCACGCTGCGACCCGGCTCCGCGCTGGCGACCGGCTCGCCGGATGCGGGCCGCGCGACGACGGTGACCGATGATCCGTCACTCGTGCCGGCGACGACTATCCGGCCGTCGGTCGAGTTCGCCGCTTCGGCCGGGCCGGTCAACACGAGCTGGACGGGTGCGCTCGACGGCGACGCGGGACCTGACGCGGGAGCAGCCGTCGGCGGCACTGGCACCGTGATGATGACCGTGAGCGGCGGCGATGAGCGCAGCTGATCGGCGGCGGCGGCGGTGACCGTGAAGTCATTGCGGCCGCGCACGACCGGCACCTCCAGCGACCAGCCACCAGCCAGGTCTGCCTCCGTCGTGCGTAACAGGTCACCCGCCCCGGTCACCGTCACGGTGAAGCCGGCGACCGTGTCGCCGGAAAGCCGGTGACTCTCCGCGTTCAGGCCCAACTGCACGACCGGCGGGCCATCCAGGCTGAGTGCTGGCACTTCATTGAAGCGCACCACCTGGAAGGCCACATAGCCGGCGAAGGCCACGATGGCGAGCGAGACCATGGCCGCCACCAGGATGCCGCGCGAGAACGTCAGTCCGCGGCGAGGCTCAGAGAGCGGCCGCGGCGGCTTTACTGCGACTGCCTCCGTACGTCGCGTGACACTCGTCTCCAGCCGCCACTTGCCGATGATCTCGTCCGGATCGAGACCCAGGTAGAGCGCGTAATTGCGCAGGAAGCCCTTCGTGTACACGGCGCCCGGTAGCTCCGACCAGGCTCCCACTTCCAGTGCCTCCAGGTGCTTGACCCGGATCTTGGTATCGCGTTCGGCGCGGTACAGGTCCACACCTTTGCGCTCGCGCGCAACGCGCAGCACCTCGCCGAGCAGCGGTGCTGCCGTGGCGTCTATCGGCGTGGCGCGCTCGCGTCCTAGGCGCCGCCCACCCACTCTGATGTGGTGACGAGCGGTCATCGGTGTGACGGACCCCCTCGGTAGTGCTCGATCCAGCTCATTCGGCCCGCCCCAACGGGGTACCACCCGAGGATACCCCCGATCCCAGGCGGCTGACGATGCACACTGAGTCCATCATCATGCGACTAACGGTCGCGTCCCTTTATACATCATCCACATCCGCCGGTCCACGCAGCCAATTGTCAGGCCCGTACACCTGGCGCGGCACGGCCGGGTTGCGTGGATCCTGCGGCCCCACTATCCCGTGGCGCTCCAGCTCGTCCATCAGGCGACTGGCCCGATTGAAACCAACCTTCAACTTGGTCTGCATCATCGACGTGGAGGCCTTGCCGGTCTGCATCACCAACTCTGCGGCACGTGCCGTGAGCTCATCCTCGGCGGTCCTCGCCAACCAGCCGAACTGGCCGTCGCCAGCCTCCTGGTCGTCGACCGCCGAGAGCAGGTCCGGCTCATAGAGCGGGGCCGGTGTCTGGTCGCGCCAGTGCTCGGTGACCGCGCGGACCTCGCCGTCGCTCACGAAGACGCCCTGCAGGCGGACCGGTCGCGGTAGGTCGGCCGGTTGATAGAGCATGTCGCCCCGGCCGATGAGGTCCTCCGCCCCGGGCTGGTCGAGGACCGTTCGACTGTCGATATTGGAAGCCATGGCGAAGGCGATGCGACTTGGCACATTGGCCTTGATGAGCCCCGTCACCACGTTGACGCTGGGACGCTGGGTGGCCAGCACCAGGTGGATACCCACGGCACGCGCCTTTTGGGCCAGCTTCACGACCGGATCCTCCACCTTGCGACCCTCGCGCATCATCAGGTCGGCCAGCTCATCGATGACGATGACGATGTAGGGCAGGCGTTCTTCTGCCGCCACTCGCAGGCTGCTGTTGTAGGCAGTGATGTTGCGCTCGCCACGGGCGGCCAGTGCCTTGTAGCGCTCCTCCATCTGATTGACCGCCCAGGTCAGGGCGGAGCGCGCATGCAGCGCCTCCACGATGACGCTGGTCAGCAGATGGGGCAGCGCGTCGTAGGCCGCCAGCTCGACCCGTTTCAGATCGATGAGCACGAGCCTGACCTCATCCGGTCGGGCGCGCATGAGGATGCTGGTGATGAGCGCGTTGATGCACACGCTCTTGCCCGAGCCGGTGGCGCCGGCGATGAGCAGGTGAGGCATCTTCGCCAGGTCGACCGCGAACGGCTGGCCGGATACGTCACGGCCCAGGGCGAATGTCAGCTTGCCGGTCGCCTCACTCATCCCGGAGTCCACGAAGAGGCCTCGGAAGGAGACGACCTCCGAGGCATGATTGGGGATCTCGATGCCCACTACATCCCGGCCCGGGATGGGTGCCTCGATGCGGATGCTGCGAGCGGCCAGGGCCATCGCCAGGTCATCAGCCAGTCCCTCGATGCGCGACAGCTTGACGCGCACATCCGGTTTCACCTCGTACTGGGTGACCACCGGGCCGGTGTTGACCGCCACCACCTGGGCCGGGATGAGGAAGCTGCGCAGCTTCTCCTCGATGATCCGGATGTTGCGTTCATGGTCTAGGCGCGAGCCGGTGGCTCGCGGCGCCACTGCCTCCAGCGACTCTGGATCCGGTAGCAGCCAGGGCCGATCGTGGAGTGGTGCCGGGGCGTCGTCGGCAGCTAGCAGTGGCGGTGCTTCAGCCGTCGCGGTCGCGCCTGGTGTGCTCCCGCCCATGGCAGCCGACCATACGGTCTGGCTGACCGGTGCCGGACTGGAAAGTGGCGTCGGCAGCGGATGTGCAGCTTCATCCGGTGGCGGCTCGTCGCCCGTCGGTGAGCCGTTGCCTCGCTCGCGGCTGCCGCGCTTGGGCCGCGGATGGTCGGCATGGATGGGCACCGCGATGGCGGCGCGGCGACCAGCGCCGATCGCGGCGCGGGCTGGGATGGCACCGGCGATGGCCCGTCCGCTGGCAGTGACCGGCCTGAAGAGCGACCGCAAGGTCAGGTCGAACATGAGCAGGATGCCCGCTACGACCAGGCCAAGCAACACCACCGCTGCGCCCGGCGCGCTGACCATCGCCGAAAGGCTCGATGTCAGCCAGTCGCCGATGAGGCCGCCGCCCCCGCGCAGCGCTGCGTCCGAGCCCTGCCCGCCGCGGATGAGGTGGATCAACCCTTCGCCACCGAAGAAGGCGAGCACTCCCCCGACGACGATGATGCCCCAGCCGTTGCCGATGCCCGGAGCCCGTTCCACGAAGATGCCGCCGAGCAGCAGGAGCACAGCAAGCAACCAGGCGCCCTGCCCGAACAGCGGCCGCAGGATGTCGTCCACCAGCCTGTTCAGTAGGCCCGCTTGAGGCAGGAGCAGGGCGATGGCCGTGACTGCGCCAAGCACGATGAGCACGACTCCGACGAGCGAGCGGATGGTCTGCGGGCCGACCCCCAGGGCCGGCGCTCGGACGCTCCCGGTCGACCTTCGGCGAGATGTGCGAGAGGTCGGGGTGCGGCGCGCTTTGGCCATGCGCTACACCTCCATGACGACGGGCATGACCATCGGCCGACGCTTGGTGCGCTCGTACAGGTACTGCGAAAGGCCGTCCTTGATCTGAGCCTTGAGCAGCCCGATCTCACTGGTGTGTTCGCCCGGGTTCTCTATCGATCGCGAGATCCGGTCGATCGCCCCGGCCAGTAGCGCGGCATCCACCTCCGCGACGAAGCCGCGGGTGACGATCTCTGGCGGACCGACCAGATTGCCCGTCTGCTTGTCGACCGTGACGACGACCAGGAACATGCCATCCGAGGCCAGGGCGCGCCTGTCGCGCAGGACGACGTCACCGACCTCCCCGACCGAAAGGCCGTCCACGAAGACATAGCCCGACTCGACCCTGGCGCCGCGGCGAGCGGAGCCGTCCGGTAGGAACTCGATGGGCTGGCCATTCTCGATGATGAAGATGTTCTCCGGGGACACGCCCACCTCGGCGGCCAGCCGACCGTGCTGGACGAGCATCCGGAACTCGCCGTGTATCGGGATGAAGTGGCGTGGCTTGGTCAGATTGAGCATCAGCTTCAGCTCTTCCTGGCTGCCGTGGCCAGAGACATGCGCGCGTCGGATGGCGTGGTAATAGACGTTCGCGCCCGCTTTGAACAGGTTGTCGATGGTCCGCCCGACCATCTCCTCGTTGCCCGGGATGGGGCTGGCGCTGACGATGACGGTGTCGCCCGGCTGGATCTCCACGTAGCGGTGGTCACGATTGGCCATCCGAGCCAGGCCGGCCATCGGCTCACCCTGGGCTCCCGTCGTGGCGATGACCAGCTTGTCGTCAGGGACATCGCGGATGCGATCCTTGGGTACCAGTTGCGTCGCTGGATAGCGAAGGTACCCAAGCTCTGATGCGATGCGCGTGTTCTGCTCCATGGAACGGCCGATGACCGCCACGCTGCGGCCGAATGTCTCGGCCGCGTCGAAGACCTGCTGGATGCGCGCGATATTGCTGGCGAAAGTGGCCACGATGACCCGGCCGTCGAGCCCCTCCATCATCTCGCGGAAAGCCTCGCCGACCGTCCGCTCGGAGGGGGTATAGCCCGGGTTCTCCGCCCGCGTGGAGTCGGACATCAGGCACAGGACACCCTCCGCCCCGAAGCCGGCCAGCATGTGGAAGTCGGAAAGCTTGCCGTCCACCGGCGTGTGGTCGAACTTGAAGTCGCCGGTGTGGACGATGTTGCCGAGCGGTGTGCGCAGGCAGATGCCCATGGCGTCCGGGATGGAGTGCCCGATGCGGAACGCGGTGGCCGTGAACGGGCCCAACTCCACCGAGCCGCCAGCCTCCAGCGCAAGCAGCGGGTTGTTGCGCAGCTTGTGCTCCTTGATCTTGTTGCCAAGCAACCCGCGCGCCAGGGTGGAGGCGTAGACCGGGACGCCCGGAAAGGAGGGCAGCACGTAGGGCAGCCCCCCGACATGGTCCTCGTGGGCGTGGGTGATGAGGAATGCGCGCACCATCTCCTTGCGTTCGCGCAAGTACGTCACATCGGGCACCACCAGATCGATGCCGAACATCCCTTCCTCGGGGAACATGAGGCCCGCATCGATGACGACGATGTCGTTGCCGTACTCGATGACGGTCATGTTCTTGCCGATCTCTCCCACTCCGCCGAGCGGGATGATGCGCAGGATGGTGCCGTCGGGAGCCGCTCCGTTGTCACGCGCGATGGTCATACGAACAAGCTCAGCTGGTCGTCTTCGGAGGGACCGCGAGCAGCGGTCCCCGCGGGCACCGGTGCGGGCATGGGCTGTGGATCGATCAGCGGGTCATCGATGGGCATCGGTTCGGGATCCGGGTCAGGAGCATATGGCGGCGGCTCATCGATGGGCATCCGACCGGGAGTCGCGTCCGGGGTCGGCCATGAGTCGGGCGGAAGCTCTGGCGGAAGGCCAGCGGCGATCTGGCCATGGCGCGCCTCGATCAAGGCGCGCGGGACACCGCACATGTCCTGCTGGAGGGTCGTGCGCAGTGCGCCCGCGCGCAGGGCCGCCGCCGGGTGGTACATGGCGTATGCGCTCAGGCCCGTCTTGCCGGCGGACGGGTCGGCCGGTCGCACGGTGCCGTGGACCTGACCGATGCGCGCGCCCGGCAGGAACGTCTGGAGGCTGAACCGGCCCAGCGTTACTACGAGTGCGGGATCGAGTGCTTCGATCTGGCGTTCCAGATACGGCGCACAGGCAGCGATCTCGTCCGGTCCAGGGTCGCGGTTGCCAGGCGGACGGCATTTGACGACGTTGGTTATGAAGACCTCTTCACGCCGCCAGCCGACGCTCTCGATCAGCTCGGTCAGGAACTTGCCGGCGGCTCCCACGAACGGTCGACCCTGCTGATCCTCGTTGAAACCGGGCCCCTCCCCCACGAACAGGACCTCCGTGTTGGGATGTCCCTCGCCCGGCACCGCGTTGGTCCGGGAAGCCGCGAGCCGGCAGCGGGTGCAGACGCGGACCTCGGCGGCGATGGCATCCAACTTCGCCTGGCGCGCCTGCGGCGTGGCAGGCCGCTCATGGGGCGGCGCCGGGATCGACTCTATCGTGGGGGTCGCGTGCTCCACGGACATGGCTCGCTCTTGGCGGGTTCCATCGGGCACCAGCGGATGATACCCGGCGGCCGTCACCTTGACATGATATGAGTGATGGCGCATCGTGGCGGTCACATGGCTGATCGCTCCGTCGCCAGTACCCTGGGCAGCCGGCTGGCTGAGATGCGCCGATCGGCGGAGATGAGCCAAGCTGCGTTGGCGCAGCGATCAGGCATCCCGCAGAGCGAGATCAGCCGCATCGAACGCGGCCACACCATGCCGTCGATGGCGCGAGTGGAGCGCTTGACAGACGCCATGGGCGGACGCATCGAGTTGGTCGGGCCGCTCGAGCGTGTGCATCGCGCCGTCCGAGAACGTCCGGCTGTCGCCGAGCCCGCCTGGGAGGATGTGATCGCAGCGGCCGTACGGCTTCAAGCGCACCTCCCCGGTACCACCCTCGTGGGCGGTACGGCGGCGGGCCTGCACGCGGCACACCGGCGATCGTTCGATGCCGATCACGTCCTGCGTGACCTGCGCGATCGATTCGATGCCGTGCGTGCTGAGCTGGAGGCGATCGTCGGCTGGCGGACCGCTCGATCCGTCCGACCTGTCCTGGTCCTTGGATCGCTCGACGGGATCGAGACCGGAGTGCGTCAGCTGCGACGCACAGAGGCATTGGAGACGGAGGTCCTGGAAACGGCCTATGGTCCGCTGCGGCTGCCGACACGCGCCGAGATCACCCGCATCAAGGCGTACCTCATCCTCACCCGGAACGCGACCCGCGACTACCTGGACTTCGCTGCATTGTTCTCAGCAGTGCCGGTGGCCGAAGCGCTGCCGTCGCTCGCGCCGCTGGACCGCCTCTACCCACAGGATGGAGACCGCGGAACGGTGCGCCAGCAACTGATCCGCCAGCTGGCAGAACCGTCCCCATGGGACCTCGACGGCGTCGATGTCGCCCAGTACAAGGGGCTCGTATCCCCTTGGACCGACTGGGAGGCCGTGACGGACGCCTGCAGACATGCCTCCGATGCGATGATAGAAGCCATCAGCGACGGACGGCCCGGTTGGGATGATGTAGGCGATCGGTGAAGCACCGGCACCTAGATGCTGGGGGGTTCACCACGGCCGCCATCGATGACATCCTGGAACGGGGTCGGCTGACCGACTGGGTACCTCTGCTGCGCGAGGTCTGCCGCGACCCGTTCGGCCCAGCGGCGGAGCGGGTCATGCGGGTGGTCGAGCATCATCCGATGTTCGGCACGAGCACCGTCTGGCGCCGCTTCGTGGCGCGTCGCCGCGCCGAAGTCTCCGCGCGCGGTCGGCCACGTCAGTAGGTATCGGGCCGCCCGTCCGGTCCCGACCGTGTGCCCCAGATCGCGTACTTGCTGATAGACGCGGAGTCGGGCGAGTCCCTGTACCGGATGTCTACTGAGTAGGCCCCTCTGGCCAAGGTCGGTCGCGAATCAGCACGACCGCCCCGGAGATCGGGACGGTCGTGCTGCTGAGAGCCCTGGTCGTGCGCCACGGCTGATGCCATGGCGTACGGTCGATCAGGCGGGTGTCTTGGCCAGGTGCCGCTGCATGGCCGCCCTGCGGGAGAGGTTGACCCGTCCCTGGCGGTCGATCTCGGTCACGACGACCATGATCTCATCGCCGACCTGGACGACGTCTTCCACGGTCGGAACGTGGTAGTCGGCCAGCTCACCGATGCGTACCAGGCCTTCTTTGCCGGGCAGGATCTCCACGAAGGCGCCGAAGCCCATGATGCGCGTCACCTTGCCCAGGTAGAGGGTCCCGATCTCCACCTCGCGGGTGAGGCTCTCGATCCAGGCGATGGCCTTGCGCGAGTTGTCCTGGTTGACCGCAGAGACCTCCACGGACCCATCGTCCTGGACGTTGATCTCCGTGCCGGTCTCCTCCTGGATCTTGCGGATCGTCGCGCCACCCTTGCCGATGATGTCGCGGATCTTCTCGGGATTGATCTTGATGGTCGTGATGCGCGGCGCGAACTCACTGACGTCCGTGCGGGCTGCGGGTACGACCTCCGTCATCCGCTCCAGGATGAAGAGCCGCGCCACGCGCGCCTTCTCCAGTCCGGTCCGGATGATGGCCTCGTTGATACCGGTGACCTTGATATCCATCTGCAGGGCGGTGATGCCCTCTGCGGTACCGGTCACCTTGAAATCCATGTCTCCGAATGAGTCTTCCTTGCCCAGGATGTCGGTCAGGACGGCGAACCGGTCGCCCTCTGTCACCAGGCCCATCGCTGCGCCAGCGACCGGTGCCTTGATGGGTACCCCCGCATCCATGAGCGCCAGGGTCGACCCGCAGGTGGACGCCATGGAGGTCGAACCATTGGAGGTCACGCACTCGCTGACGACGCGGATGACATACGGGAAGTCGGCTTGGTCGGGGAGCACCGGCAGGATGGCCCGCTCGGCGAGCGCGCCATGGCCGATCTCTCGCCGGCCTGGTCCACGCATCGGCTTGTTCTCACCGGTGCTGTAGGGCGGCATGTTGTAGTGGTGGAGGTAGCGCTTGGATTGGTCGGGACTGATGGTGTCGATGCGCTGGACGTCCGAAGAGGGTCCCAGCGTGGCGACCGACAGAGCCTGGGTCTGGCCGCGCGTAAATAGCGCCGAGCCATGCGCTCGCGGCAGTAGCCCGACCTCGACCGAGATGGGTCTGATCGTGTCAGCGTCCCGGCCATCCATGCGGACGTTCTCCGACAGGACCAGCTCGCGGACCACTTTCTTGTGTAGCAAGCCGGCCAGGTTCTTGGAGAAGCGGGCCGCCTTCTTGGCCGCATCGAGAGCCTTGTCAGCGTCCTCTTGCGACCCGGCACCGACGCGTCCCCGGATCGACTCGGCGACCTGATCCTTGTAGATGCGGATCCTTTCCGGCAGGTCACTCGCGAGCCGCAGCAACAGCGCCGCCGTGGCCTCTGCGTCGGGCAGCGCCCGGTGGTTCGGCTCCGTTTCCACTTCGAAGTAGCGCGCCAGGTCAGCCAGCTTGTAGACGTCTTGATCGGGATACGCCTCGCGCATGAGCGTCAACGTGTCCAGGTATCGACCGACCTCTATCTTGGAGCCATCGGCCAGGGCGGACTCCAGGAAACCGATGTCGAAGCCGATGTTGTGGCCGACCAGCAGGTCGTCACCGGCCCACTCGATGAACTGCCGGGCAGCTTCATCGGGGCTTGGCTTGCCCTTGACGTCGGCATCGGTCAAGCCGTGGAGCTGACGACCGATGATGGGCAGGCCAGGATCCACGAGCGTCGACCAGCGATCCGTGATCGAGCCGCCCTTCACGCGCACGGCGCCGATCTCTACGATGGCGCCCATCTTCGTGTCGCGGCTGGTCGTCTCCAGATCGAAGACGACGAACGAGCGGTCCGCCTCGACGGCGGCCACGAAGTCGATGATGGACTCCGTGCTCGGCTCGATGAACGGCGTGCGCTTCTGCTTGCCGACCTGCTCGCGCAACTGCTCCTGGAGGTCGATGATGGGCGCCAGCGAACGGTGGGCGAACATGATCGCCTCCGCCATGACATCCTCGGGTAGGATCTGGGCGCCCGCCTCGACCATCATGATCGCGTCACGCGTCCCCGAGACGATCAGATCCAGTTCCGAGTCAGCGAGCTGGGTGTTGGTCGGGTTGAGCACGAACTCGCCATCCAGGCGACCGACCCTGACGGCCGCGATGGGGCCCAGGAAGGGGATCTCACTGATGGTCAGGGCGGCTGACGCCGCGATGGTCCCGATGATGTCGGGGTCATTCTCCTGGTCCGTGGAGAGGACCGTCAGGACGATGTGGACGTCATCCTTGTAGCCCTCCGGAAAGAGCGGCCGGATGGGCCGGTCGGTCAGGCGCGCGGCCAGGATGGCCGCCTCCGAGGGGCGGGATTCGCGCTTGATGAAGCCGCCCGGGATCTTGCCCGCCGCGTACATCCGCTCCTCGAAGTCGACCGTGAGCGGGAAGAAGTCGAGGCCTGGACGCGGATCCGAGCGATTCGCGGTTCCCAGGATGAGCGTGTCGCCGTAGCGTATGGTGACCGACCCGCCAGCGAGCAATGCCAGCCGACCGGTCTCGAGCGTCAGCGTGCGGCCGCCGACATCTGTACTGAGTGTAGTGACTGCCATCTGTCCTCCATGGGGACGGAGGCTGGACCGGGCTCGTTACTCCCCCTGCCCGACTCGGGCTTCGGCGGACGCTTTTCGGTATCGCGCGGCGGGAATCTTCCCGCCATCCGTACGGCTGCGCTAGCGGCGCAGACCCAACCGGCCGATGACGGCGCGATAGCGTGCGTTGTCCCTGCGCATCAAGTACGCGAGGAGGCGGCGTCGCTGACCGACGAGCTTTAGGAGGCCGCGCCGCGAGTGATGATCCTTGGGAAAGCCACGCAGATGCTCCGTAAGGCCTGTGATCCGCTCGGTGAGGAGCGCGATCTGGACCTCCGGGGAACCCGTGTCGCCGTCTTTGACGGCGTATCCAGTGATGATGCTTTCCTTCGCTTCCCGCGCGAGCGGCACCCGGTCCTCCAACCATCCTTCTTCTGCTAGTTCGCGGGAAGTCTAACAGGCGTTCGATTCGTGGGCAATGCTCCTGGGTCCCGCCGTCCCGACTGGGACGTGGTCAAGAGTTGCTGGCCCCGTTCGTCATGAACGGGTGACGCGGTGGCTGCGCCGCACGGGCCGTGGTCGCCGGCGACTGGATGGCCGCCGTCGAGATCTACGCGCGGATGGGGACAGTGCCGAACGAATCGCTGGCGCGCCTCTGCGCGGCGGAGTCCATGGTGAGCACAGGGCGCCGCGCCGAGGCCGACATCCAGCTCAGGCTGGCCAGCGCTGCGTTCCGCCGGTTACGAGCGACACGGTTCCTGCACCAGGCCGACGCGCTGCTCGCCCGGACCGGCTGAGAACGGCACCGTGATGGTGAACGGGCGTCAGCGTGCCCGGCGCGTAGCCGATCGATCACGCAGCGGGGCAAGGATGATGCGGGCTCGTGCCGCATCGCGGTCCATCTGGCGGATCAGCGAAGTGATCGAACCGAAGCGCTTCTCGCCACGCTGGCGGCGGACGAACTCCACGCGAAGCCGCTCGCCGTAGAGGTCGCCATCGAAGTCGAACAGGTGAGCCTCCAGCAGACGCTCTCCGTCGCCGCCGAAAGTGGGCCGCACGCCCAGTGATGCGACACCGTCGCGCCGATGTGCCGGCGTGAGCGGCCCCGGCCCGCCCCACGTCACGCGCACCGCGAAGACGCCGTTCGGCGGCAGCACCACCGGCTCAGCGAACGCGAAGTTGGCGGTGGCATAGCCCATTCCACGGCCCCGCCCGTCGCCGTGGACCACCGTCCCCACCACGGCGTAGCGTCGATCCAGCAGGCGCGCCGCGTCCGATAAGTGACCAGCCTCGACGGCCTGACGGATGCGCGTGCTGGAGACACGCTCGTCGCCCATCTCCAGCGGGGGCACCTCGGAAAGCTCGAATCCGCGCTCGGCGGCGATGGTACGGATGCGCCCGAGCGTGCCTTTTCGATCGCGACCGAATGCTGACTCGGGGCTCATCACCAAGCCGGCCAGGTGCCGGCCAACGCCCAGCCTGGTCAGGAAGGTCTCCGCACTCTGGGCCGCGAATGCCTGGTCGAACCGCTGCACGACCACCGATCCCGCCCCCAGCGCCTTCAACCGCTCGATCCGCTCCGCCGGATCGCACAGGGCGGCCGGGCCGACACCGCGTAGCACCTTCTCCGGATGTGGCTCGAGCGTGATGGCGACCGCCGTGGCAGAACACTGGCGCGCCAGAGCCGCGAGGACCGAGATGACGCGCGCATGACCGCGGTGGACGCCGTCGAAGACGCCCACGGTGGCGACGAAACGGAGGCCCGCCGGGAGAGCATCGATATCGAGGACGGTCGTCACTCGGAGGTTCAGCTGCCGGGGATCAGGAAGACCTTTTCGGGGTGGAGCCGACCAGCCTCGAAGCGGGCCATCGCAGCCAGCCGTCCCGAGCCATCCACGATGCGCAGCAGACCGCCGGGCTCCGGCGCCGCGTCACGGGCAGTCTGATGGCGCACCGCCTGGCCTTTGGCCAGCGTGCCCAGATCGTCGGCCGACAGCGAAAGCTGCGGATACGCCTCCAGGCCGGCATCGGGCGGCAGGAGCAGGTCGCGCACCCGGTCATGGGCCAGCCGGTCGCGGACGATCTCTAGGCTATGAGCATCCTCGATACGGAATGGCCCGCTCGCGGTGCGAGTCAGAGCGCCCAGGTAGCCGCCCGTGCCCAGCGCCTCGCCGAGGTCGCGCGCCAAGGCACGCATGTAGGTGCCGGCCGTGCACTGCACCTCCAGGACGGCCGTCGGTCTCTGTGGATCCGACTCGTCCCAGGCTGTCAGTTCGAGCGACCGGATCTCCACGTGTCGCGGCCGCAGCTCCGGCTTCTCACCGTGCCGGGCCAGCTCATAGGCACGGCGGCCGGCGATCCGTACCGCCGAGTGATCAGGTGGCACCTGCTCAAGAGGGCCGCGGAACGCAGCCAGCTGAGCCTCCACATGGCCGCGCGACAGCGTCGGCCCGTCGGTCGTGGTCAGCTCCCCGTCCAGGTCGTCCGTGCTCGAGCTTGCCCCGAAGATGACCAGCGCGCGGTAGGCCTTTTCATCGGCCAGGTGGTACTCCACCATGCGCGTGGCGCGCCCGATGAAGACCGGCAGGACGCCGGCCGCGAATGGGTCCAGGGTCCCGCCATGACCGACGCGCTTGACTCCGGTCAGGCGCCGCACCAGAGCGACCAGATCGTGCGAGGTGGGCCCTACCGGCTTGGCCACGACCAGGATCCCGGCTAGCTCGCTACCCGCTACAGGGCCAGCGCCACGAGTCGGGTCCCTACCGCTCAAGTCCCGGCCGGGAGCAGCCCGACCAGCCGCTCCGCCTCCGCCAGGACCAGCGGACGTGCCTCAGCGGCCGGTCGTTCGATGGTCGCGCCGGCCGCGCGGGCGTGTCCACCACCACCGAAGGTGCCGGTCAGTACGGTCGCATCCACACCGCCATCGCGCGTACGCACGCTGATCCGCGTGGTCGACCCCAGATCCTTGAAGATGATGGCCACGTCGGCGGTCTCCGACTGTGCCAGCAGGTCGATGAGACCCTCTGAATACGCGGGCGGAGACCCAGTGACCGCCATGTCGTCCGGCTCGATGGTCGACCATACGAGACGGCCGTCCACGGCGCTCGAGAGCCGACCGAGGACACGACCGAACAGTTGGAGCTGGGCGTTGGGCTTGGTGCGGTAGAGACGCCGCGCGATGTCGGATAGCGGCGCACCGGCAGCCCGCAGCTCACTGGCGACCCGCAGCGTCCTGGGCGTGGTGTTGGGATGCTGGAAGTTGGCGGTATCGATGACTACGCCCGACATCAGGGCGGCGGCCAGCATCCCATCGCCGGTGTCGAGCGGCACGTCCAGTCGGGCGGCCAGCAGGGTCACCATCTCGCACGTTGCCGCCGCATCGGCATCGATCCAGTCGACCGCCCCGAATCCGGTGTTGGACTTGTGATGGTCGATGTTCACGATGGGCACAGCTGAGAACAGGGCAGCGTTCTGTTCCAGCACCCCGCCGATGCGCTCGAGGTCGCCACAGTCGCTGACCACGATCAGGTCATAATCACCATCGGGCTGGGGGGCGGTCCGGAAGCGATCCATGCCGGGCAGGAAGTGGTATAGGGGTGGCACCGGGTCGGCACAGACCGGCGTCGCGGCACCGCCCAGGCGCTCCACGATGAGGGCGAGGCCCAGCGCCGAGCCCAGAGCATCCGATTCAGGGTCGCGGTGGCAGACCGTCAACACGCGACGCGCGCCACGAAGGCGCTCGAGCACCGCCTGCGGTACGGCCGCCAGATCGTCGGGCGTGAGTGCGCCGCGGCCAGGGAACTCCATCACCGGCTCCGTCGCCGACGGTGCCGCCGCGGCTCCACTGGCAGGACAGCCTCACCCTGGGCGACGCCCGAAGGAGTGGGCAACGCCTGCCTGACCGGCGCGAGCGACTCTGTGCCGTCGACCGGGTGCTCGATGAGATCCAGAAGGCGAGTGGCGCGCTCGGCCGAGTCATCCTGGCGCACATGCAACTGGGGGATGGTCTTCAGACGCAACCGGCCGAGCTTGACGCGCACATAAGGCATGGCGCGGCGGAGACCGGCCAAGCTCGCCCGTTGGTCGTCCGGGGAGCCCAGGATGGAGACCCAGACCGCGGCCTGGCTCAGGTCGCTGGTCACCTCGACGTCCGTGACCGTCACGAACCCGATGCGTGGGTCGGTGACGTCCCGGCTGATGACCGCGCTTATCTCCTCTCGCAGCAGCTCGTCCAGCCGCGCCGTCCGCTGGCTCACTTGATCAGGCCTGGGCGACCCGCGACACCATCTGCTGGGTGAAGCACTCGATGATGTCCGACTCCTGAAGGTCGTTATGACCGGCCAGGCTGATGCCGCATTCGAAGCCGGTGGCCACCTCTCGCACATCATCGCGGAAGCGACGCAGCGAATCGATCCGGTCAGTCACCAACAGCCGGCCGCCGCGGTAGACCCGCGCTCCACCGCGGACGATGCGGCCCTCCGTCACGTAGCAGCCCGCGATGACCTCGCTCTTGCCGACCCGGAAGACCTGGCGGACCTCAGCCCGGCCCTCCACGACCTCCACCTCTTCTGGCTCCAGCATGCCCTTGAGAGCGGCGTCCATCTCCTCGGTCAGCCGGTAGATGATGTCGTACAGCCGGACATCGACTACCTCCGCCTCCGCCGAGCGACGCGCCGCAGGGTCCAGCTTGACGTTGAAGCCGACGACCACGGCGTCCGACGCAGCGGCCAGCAGGATGTCGTTATCGGTGATGTCCCCGGTGCCTTCATGGAGCACGTTGATGCGGACCTCGTCGCCCTGGAGCTGGTCGAGGGCTTGCTGGATGGCGCCCAGCGAACCCTGGACGTCGGCCTTGATGATGATCCTGAGCTCCTTGGTCTGGCCAGCCTGGATCTGACGGTAGAGATCCTCCAGGGTCGCCCGCCCGGTACCCTCCGGCCGCGTCGCGACCAGGGCCTGGCGCTGCTCGATCATCTGCCGGGCTGTCCGTTCGTCGGGGACCACGCGCAGGATGTCGCCTGCCGCAGGTACCTCCGCCAGTCCCAGCAACACGACCGCGGTAGATGGCCCGGCCTTGCTGACTCGCGCGCCGGTGCTGCCCTCCATGGCCCGCACGCGGCCATATGTGTCGCCCACCACGACCGTGTCACTCACGCGCAGAGTGCCCGTCTGGACCAGCACCGTGGCCACCGCCCCGCGGCCCTTGTCGAGCTCGGCCTCCACGACGGTGCCGATGGCGGCACGCTTCGGGTCCGCCTTCAGCTCCTGCACCTCGGCTACCACGAGGAGAGTGTCCAGCAGTTCCTCGATGCCGGTACCCTGCCTGGCGCTCACGGCGACTAGCGGCACGTCGCCCCCGTACTCCTCGATCACCACGCCGTGCTCCGACAGCTCGGTCTTGACCCGTTCCGGGTTGGCGTCCGCCTTGTCGATCTTGTTGACCGCCACGACCATCGGCACCTTGGCTGCCCGGATGTGATCGATGGCCTCCGAGGTCTGGGGCATGACACCGTCATCGGCGGCCACGACCAGGATGGCGATGTCAGTGACCCGGGCACCGCGGGCGCGCATCTGGGTGAACGCCTCGTGGCCGGGCGTGTCCAGGAACACGACACGATGGCCGTCACGCACTACCTCGCTGGCGCCGATGTGCTGGGTGATACCGCCCCGCTCGCCGGCCGCAATGGTGGTCGAGCGGATGGCATCGAGCAGACTCGTCTTGCCGTGATCGACATGGCCCATCACGGTCACGATGGGCGCCCGCGGCACGAGCTTGGATGGATCATCGTCCTCGAACAGGACCTCCTTGGCAGCGGCTTGGGAAGGTGCCTCGCCATTGGTCTCGCTGCCCTCGGTCGGCTTGGCTTCGGCCACCTCGTAGCCCAGCTCATTGATCACCAGGCTCGCCGTGTCACGGTCGATGAGCTGATTGATGTTGGCGAATATGCCGCTCTTGATGAGCTCGCGGATGACATCCGCCGGGTTGACGCCGACCAGATCGGCCAGCTCCTTGACGGTTATCGACTGGGGGATCTCGATAGCTTCGCGCTCGACCGGATCGAGGACCTGGACGGCGCTCTGCTGCACCTGATCCGTACGGCGCTGGGGCTTCCGCGGCCCGCGAGTGTTGCGCGTACCACTACGACTACGAGCCATGGGCGGCCTCCACAGTAGGCACTGAGTCACCCGCCCGCAGCCGGTCGACCAGGTCAGCCGGTAGCGCCACGTCCAACGCTCGTTCCAGGGCTGACTTCTTCAGGGCCGCCGTCCAGCACGAGCCGTCAGCGCATAGATACGCACCGCGGCCATTCAGGCGGCCACTGGCATCCATGACCACGTCGCGCTCGGGCGTGCGAACGATGCGCACCAGATCACGCTTGTCGCGCTCGGTGCGACACGCGACGCAAGTGCGCCTCGGACGCGGCCGGGGACGGGAGTTCGAGGGCGCTGCTATGACGCCACCTCCGTGGTGGCCGCCTTGCGGCGGGTTCGCACCGGCTTGGCCGGAGCAGCCGCTTCTACGACGGCATCGGTCGACTCCGCGGCCGGAGCCTCTACGGGTTCGGTCGGCTGAGCCGGGGCGATCGGTGTCTCGGTCTCGGCCGTCGACAAGGCGGGTTCAGCTGCCTCGCTCGCTTCTGGTATCTGTGGCTCCTGCGGCGGCGGCGCCGGGCGTGGTGGCGCCTCTCGGGGAGCTGCTGTGTCACTTCGGATATCGATGCGCCAGCCCGTCAGTTTCGCCGCCAGGCGCGCGTTCTGTCCCTCGCGTCCGATGGCCAGCGAAAGCATCCGCTCCGGCACGGTGACCGTGGCGATGCGATTCTCCTCATCGATCGAGACACCGACCACCTGGGCCGGGCTCAGCGCGTTGGCCACGAAGACGGCGGGGTCGTCCGACCAGGGGATGACGTCGATCTTCTCGCCCGCCAACTCAGCCACCACGGACTGCACGCGCCCGCCGCGCTGGCCGACCGTCGCGCCGACCGGATCAAGACCGTCCTGCCTGCTGCTCACGGCGACCTTGCTGCGGTTGCCCGCTTCCCGTGCGATGGCCTTTATCTCGACCGCGCCGGAGTGGATCTCAGGCACCTCCAACTCGAACAGACGACGCAGGAAGTTCTTGTGCGTGCGACTGAGATAGATGAGCGGGCCCTTCGTGGTCCGACGGACCTCCATCACAAAGGCCTTGACATGCTGTCCGATGCGGTAGGACTCGGTAGCCGACTGGTCGGTGGCGCTCAGGATGGCCTCCGCCCGGCCGACGTCCAGGATGACCCCGCGCGGCTCCACACGGCTCACGACGCCGGTGATGATCTCGCTCTCACGGTCCGCGTACTGGCCGAAGACGACCTCGCGCTCGGCCTCCCGCAGGCGCTGCAGGACGACCTGCTTGGCGGTCTGGGCGCCGATGCGACCGAACGCTTCGCCGTCCAACTCCTGGTACTCGACCAGCTCCCCGAGGTTGGCGTCCGGCTTGTGCTCGCGCGCTTCGTCGATGGTGAACTCGGTGGTCGGGTCCTCCACTTCCGAGACGACCGTCCGGGCGCGGAAGACGCGCATCCGCCCGGTCTCCACGTCCAGGCTGACGTTCACGTCCTCATTGCCGGGTGCGACGCGCCGGTATGCCGACTGGATGGCATCCTCCACGGTGCGCACCAATTGCTCCCGCGGCACACCCTTCTCGGCGTTGAGCTGCAAGAGGGCGCCAACGAAATCACGACCCATCCGACACCCTCCTTTCCCTGTTCGGCAGCCTCGCGGTCATAAAGAAACGTGGGGGGCACCCACGTTACAGGCGGCCGATTCCTTAGTGCGCAAAGTATAGCACCGGAGCTACGATCGTCCTTGAGGCGTGGTCTATGAGCAAGGTGCCCGCCGTGACCCGGACTTCGTGCCCGCCGTGACCCGGACTTCGCCATCTTGTCCGTGCTGAAACGCGCGATCGGTCACCAGGAGCTCCGCCATTTGCGCGTCCGTCGCGAAGCAGCCCGAGACCATGGCCTGTGTCGCGTGAGTGACGTGGCCGATGAGATAGCGACCGACCCTCGAACGAGATCGCGCACGGTCTCGTAGCGATACGGGCCGTCGACTTCCGCGCTTATCGGGCCATGGCCAGCCACCAGGCCCAGGAGCGGGGCCAGGATGACGAGGAAGTCTCGTCACCGTCGCAAGTCGTACCTTCCTTGAGCGATCAGTAGGCGCGGGCGAGGAGGACGCGACGCTCTGACGGCTTCCCGTCGACGAGACAACGGCCGGACTCATCCGCAGCATCGAACGGGATGATGCGGATCGTCGCCCCGGTCTTCTCGCTGACGCGCTTCTCGCACGCGCCGTCGCCGCACCATGGCGCGTGGATGAAGCCACCGTCCTCCTCGACCGTGCGCTCGAAGGCCTCCATGTCGTCGACATGGTGCGTATTCGCGGTCCGGAAATCGATCGCCCGCTGGAACAGGTGGGCCTGGTAGTCGGCCAGGCGCTTGGGCAGCTCTGCGGCCAGCGAATCGAGCGGGAGCGTCTCCTTGAGCCGGTCCACCCGGCGCACGATGACGGCCTGACCGGCGGCCACATCTCGCGGGCCTATCTCCAGACGGAAGGGCACGCCGCGCAGCTCCCAGTGGTTGAACTTGAAGCCAGGCGTCTCCTCACGCCAGTCGACCCTCAGCCGTAGCGGCCCCGATGTGGTCGAGACATCGGCCAGCCCTGTCTCCAGGCGTTCGATAGCTCCGGCCACAGCGGCTCGGTCGTCCTCCGACCGGAAGATAGGCACCACGACGACCTGGTGGGGCGCCACGTTGGGCGGTAGGACGAGCCCGGAATCGTCGCCGTGGGCCATGATCGTGGCACCGACCATGCGCGTGGAGAAACCCCATGACGTGCCGAACGGCGCCTTGAGCTGGTTGTCGCGGTCCAGGAAGTCGATGCCCGCCGAGCGCGCGAAGTTCTGGCCAAGCATGTGGCTGGTTCCGGCCTGTAGAGCCTTGGTGTCGCGCATCATGGCCTCGATAGACGTGCTGTAGACGGCGCCAGGGAACTTCTCGTTCTCCGTCTTACGACCCTTGATGACGGGGATCGCCAGCCAGTCCTCCGATACAGCGCGATATGCCTCCAGGCCAGTGGCCACCTCATCCGCCGCCTCTTGCTCCGTGGCGTGGAAGGTGTGCGCCTCCTGCCACAGGAACTCGGTCGTACGCAGGAAGAGTCGCGTCCGCAGCTCCCACCGGACGACGTTGTTCCACTGGTTCAACAGCAGCGGCAGATCGCGATAGGACTGGACCCAGTCCTTGACCACTTCGGCGATGATCGCCTCGCTGGTGGGCCTGATGGCCAGCCACTCGCTGAGCTCCTCCCCGCCGGCACGGGTCACCCACGCGACCTGGGGATCGAAGCCTTCCACGTGCTCCGCCTCTTTCTCCAGCAGGGAACGAGGCACGAAGAGAGGGAAGTAGACGTTCTGGTGGCCGGTCCGCTTGATGTGGCGATCCAGCTCATCGCGCATCGACTCCCAGATGGCGTAGCCGTATGGTCGTATGACCATGCACCCCCGCACCGGCGAGTAGTCGGCCAGTTCTGCCTTGCGGACCACATCGTTGTACCAGCCAGGGAAGTCCTCCGACTGGCGCGCGATGGTGCTGACGAAGCCTTTGCCGGGCACGAGCCCTCCTACGGCGACGGGGACGGGTTGGACATGCTAGCCGACCGTGTAGATGCGACCCCAAGCGACGCAGTCGCAGGCGCCTTCAGGGCCAGTGGCCCGGTCTTCACTGCGTCGGATCGCTACCGACGCAGACGATGCGGCGCTGCCGGTGTGTCCCGCAGCGGAAGGCCGGGTCGGAGCCACGGCATCCGGCGATGCCGGAAGCAACGCGTGGGGGCTATCAGCCTCAGGGGGGCATCGGATCGTGTCAGATGGGCGCCACCGCGCCAGCGAGCGGTGCTGAGGTCCACGCTTCGTGCCGGATGTTCCCGGCAGGGCGCAGCTGGCACAAGGTAAGCGCACTCGACCGAAGTCTTGGCTCTGGGGTGCCCATCGGCACGCGAGGGTGGCTGCCGAGATGTCCCTCGTACCAGGCGAAGAGCGTGTCTAGATCGCGCGCAGAGATGAAGTCCGGCCGATGCCGCTGACCGCCGGACGTGCCTGGCTCATGAGGCGGGCGCCTGGCCGTAACGCTGGGCCACATACTCGTCCAGGATGGTGATGAAGTCGTCTACCAGGCCCTCCCCTCGCAGGGTGGTACGGAGTGCCCCGTCTACGTACACCGGCGCAACCGGCTGCTCGAACGTGCCGGGCAGCGAGATGCCGATGTCGGCATGCTTCGACTCCCCCGGGCCGTTGACGACGCAGCCCATGACCGCCACGCGCATCTCTTCCACGCCCGGATAGCGCTCCTTCCAGCCGGGCATCGCGTCGCGCAGGTACACGCCGATGCGCTCGGCCATCTCCTGGAAGAAGGTGCTGGTGGTGCGGCCGCAGCCTGGGCAGGCCGAGACCTGCGGCAGGAACGAGCGTAGCCCGAGTGACTGGAGTACTTGCTGAGCGACGCGCACCTCTTCCGCCCGATCGCCGCCGGGCGCAGGGGTCAGCGAGACGCGGATGGTGTCGCCGATGCCCTCGGCGAGGAGGATGGCCAGACCGGCGGTGGAGGCGACGACGCCCTTCATGCCCAGGCCCGCCTCGGTCAAGCCCAGGTGCAGCGGGTAGTCGCACAGCGGCGCCAGCCGGCGGTAGACATCGACCAGGTCCTGCACACCCGAGACCTTGGCGCTGATGATGATCCGGTCATGACCCAGACCGGTCTCTTCCGCCGACTCTGCCGAGCGGAGCGCCGACCGGATCATCGCCTCGATCATCACATCGCGCGAGTCGAGCGGCACGGGCAGGCGCGCGTTCTCATCCATCAGCTCGGTCAGCAGCATCTGGTCGAGCGAGCCCCAGTTGACCCCGATCCGCACAGGCTTGCCGTTGTCGATGGCGGCGCGCACGATGGTCGTGAAGTTGGCGTCGTGATGCTTGCTGCCGACGTTGCCCGGGTTGATGCGATATTTGTCCAGCGCGCGCGCCATCGCCGGGAACTCGATCAGCAGCTTATGCCCGTTGTAGTGGAAGTCACCCACGATGGGCGCTCCGATACCCAGGCCACGGACCTTGCGCACCATCTCGGGCACTGCCGCGGCTGCCTGATCCGTGTTGACCGTGACGCGCACCAGCTCACTCCCGGCGTGAGCCAGTGCCGCGACCTGGAGTGCCGTGCCATCGGCATCAGCGGTGTCCGTGTTGGTCATCGACTGGACGACCACGGGATGGCGCGATCCGACCAGCACGCCTGCGACATCTACGGTCACCGTCTCTCGTCGGCCGGGAAGGTGCGGTTCGCCCTCGATGAGCACCCGGTCCGGTAGCGGAGTGACCGTCAGGTCCCGCCCAGGCGCTGTATGTCGAAGAACGTGATCCACGCCAGCAGCGCCATCAACAGCACGAACCCGGTCAGATAGACCGCCCTTTCCAGGGCCGGGCTGATGCGGTTGCCGCTGACCGCCTGGAGCAGCGAGACGGCGACACGGCCGCCATCCATGGGCGGGAACGGCAGAGCGTTGATGACGGCGAGGTTGGCCGACAGCAATCCCACCAGCCAGAACAGGAACGTGGGCGGCAGCTCCGTGCGCACGACGCCCACTGCGCCGACGATACCGACCGGCCCCGAGACCTGCGGATCGGAGAGGTCCGTGATCAGGTCGCGCAGGCCACGCAGGATGAGGGTCGAGGCATCGATCGTCCGCCGGAAGCCTGTCGCGACGGCGTCGGCCGGATCACGCTGGATGTCCTCCCGCGGGACCTCGTTGAAGATCACGCCAAGAGCCCCTTCAGTGGCGGCCCGCTCGGGCGAGCGAAGGGTCACCGGGATGTCCTCCACCGTGCCGTCGATGTGACGGATGGTGAGCGTCACTTCCCGGCCGGCATGCTGGCGCAGATAGACGCCCTGGGGCGTCTCGCCGTTGCGCAAATCGATATTGTCGAAGACCGGGAAGCGCTGGCCGTCGATGGCCACGATCAGGTCGCCACTCATATCCAGGACCGGCCGCCCTTCGGCGTCGGTACCGGTCTGCTGCGCCCCGGTCAGACCGACCTGCTCGGCCGGCGAGCCTGATGTCACGGTCCCGATGCGGGCGTTGGCGAGCGGATCGGCCACGCCGGCGATGACGGAGAACAGGAGGAATGCGATGAGCATGTTCATGACCACGCCGGCCAGAAGGATGACCAGCCGTGTGCCCAGACGCTGGTTGACGAAGGCGCGCGGATCGTCCGACTCGCCCTCCTCCCCTTCGAGTCGAACGAAACCGCCGATAGGCAGCCAATTCAGCGTGTAGACGGTCTCGTGGTCGCGACCCAGGACCCTGGCTCGGGGCGGAAAGCCGATGCCGAACTCGTGTACGCGCACCTTGGCCCGGCGGGCCACGATGAAGTGGCCGAACTCATGGATGACCACCAGGACGACCAGGATCACGAGCAACAGCACGATGTTGATGACGCCGTTCAGGGCGCCTTCGACGAGGCCCATCGGTCAGCCGGCCGAACGGTAGGAGGCGGCGCTGGCCCATGCGCGAACCTCAGCATCGAGGTTCAGCAAAGCGGCCAAGTCAGGCTCACCAGCAGCGCCACCGAACCGTTCGACAGCATCCTGCGCCATCTCCCAGATACCGGGCAACGGCAGGCTGCCATCAAGGAATCTTTGCACGGCCACTTCGTCAGCGGCGATCAGGGCGGCGGTCGCCCACGGACCCTGCTCGCCGGCCGCACGGGCGGTCGCCAGGGCCGGGAACGAGCCGGGTTCGACCGACTGGAAGTGGAGCTTGCCGTGGACCGCGAGATCGAGCCGAGGGGCGGGACCGGCCACGCGGCGTGGATAGGTCAGCGCGTATTGGATGGGGATGCGCATGTCAGGAAGTCCGAGCTGAGCCTTGAGCGAGCCGTCCACGAACTCGACCAGCGAGTGCACAAGGCTCTGGGGATGGATGACGACATCGATGCGGGGATATGCGACATCGTACAGCCAGTGCGCCTCTATGACCTCCAGACCTTTGTTCATCAGCGTCGCCGAATCGATGCTGATCTTGCCACCCATGCGCCAGGTCGGATGGGCCAGGGCATCGGCTGGCGTGACACTCGCCAGTGCGTCGACGGAGCGCCCGAGGAATGGTCCGCCCGAGGCCGTCAGGATGAGTCGCGAGACGGTGTCGAGATCCTCGCCCGCCAGACACTGCCAGATGGCCGAATGCTCCGAGTCGATGGGCCGCAGCCAGGCGAGCGGATCGGCCAGCGCATGGGACCCATCGGCCATGGCCGCGCGAGCGGCCAGGGCGTGCGCCCGGGGCATCACCAGATGGCCGCCCGCGACCAGGGTCTCCTTGTTGGCCGTTGCCACGATCTTGCCCGCGTCGAGCGCGGCGAGCACGGGCACCAGGCTGACGATGCCCCCGGTCGCCACGATGACCATGTCCACGTCATCGCGCACGGCCAGTCGCGACAGGGCGTCATCGCCGCGCTCGAGGACGGCGCCCACAGGCAGCTCCACGCGCCGCGCGGCCTCCGGATCAGCCATCGCGATGGCGCGGGGGGTGGTCTGCGCCGCCTGGCGGCTCAACGTCTGGTGGTCCGATCCTGCCGCCAGGGCGATCACGCGGAACCGATCACGCCCAGCGCCAAGCACTTCCAGCGTCTGCCGCCCGATGGACCCGGTCGAGCCGAGGAGCGCTACTCGCGTCGGCTCGGCGTCGGCAGTCATGGCACTGCCCCGACCCCGGGCGGGGGCAGCCAGGTCAGGGCGACATACATGGCGGGAGCGGCGAAGAGGAACGAATCGATGCGATCCAGGATCCCGCCGTGGCCCGGGATGAGCGTGCCTGAGTCCTTGGCCCCGGCGGCACGCTTCAGCAGCGACTCGGCTACATCGCCAGCCTGCGCCGCGGCGGCGATGAGCGATCCGAGCAGGAGTCCGACCACGAGCTGCTGGCCGGCCCCCCAAGCGAGCGCGCCCGCGACAGCCATCGCCGCGACCAGCCCGCCGACCACCCCGGCCCACGTCTTCTGGGGCGAGATATGGCTCAGGAACGGCCGCCGACCGAGCGTCCTTCCGGTCACGAAGGCTGCTGTGTCGTAGCTCCATACGGTCAGCACCAGGATCAGCAGCCAGGTGCGACCGGCATCGAGCAAGCCACCACCCAGTGGTGCACCGGCGGGTACCACTGGGGCCACCGCCAGGATGCCTGGCACGAACGCCAGCAGCGCGACGTAGAGAGGGGCGAAGGATGTGCCCACCCAAGCCAGGAAACCGTCCCGTGCCACCGGACGCCGGAAGGCGAGCACGGCCGCCAGGAGCACGACCAGCGCTACCGCGCCGAAGGCCGACCCGACTTGATGATGGGCCAGACCGAGGCCCAGCACAGCCAGCGGCGGCACGCCCAGACCGACGATCCGCTCCACGGGCAGCCCCGCGGCGGCTACGAGTCGGCTGGCCTCACGGCCACCGATGAGGGCCAGGCCAGCCACCCCCAGCGACAACCAGGGCTGGCCCGCCAGGAACACGACGATGACGACCGAGGCGAGCACACCCGCCGACAGCACCCGCAGGCGGAGCATGGCCGTCCCGGTCGGGCTAGCGGCCGAAGCGACGTGAGCGGCGTGCGTACTCGGCCAGGGCCGCATCGAAGGCGTCGGTGTCGAAGTCGGGCCAATACAGGTCGGTGAAGTAGAGCTCCGCGTAGGCGGCTTGCCAGAGCAGGAAGTTGCTGACCCGCTGGTCGCCCCCGGTGCGGATGAGCAGATCCAGCTCCGGAAAGTCGGGTGTATACAGCCGGGCGGCGATGGCCGCCTCATCTACCTCGGCGGCGGACAGGCCGTCCGTGATGCAGCGCCGCGCGGCATCCACGATCTCGCACCGCGCGGAATAGTTGAAGGCCACGTTGAGCACCATCGACGAGCCCGCCTCCGTCTCGCTGAGCGCCTCCTCGATCGACTCCCGGGTCGCACTGGAGAGCTCCTCCATCCTGCCCAGGAGTCGGACGCGTACACCCTGGCGGACAAGATCGGGGGTGTAGTCGCGGATGGCGCCGTCCAGCAGGGCGAAGAGGGTCTCCACCTCGGCCGAGGCGCGCTGCCAGTTCTCGCGGCTGAAGGCGAAGATGGACAGGACGGCCGCGCCGCGCTGCTGCGCACGCTCGACGATGGGCCGGATGGCATCGACCCCCGCCGCGTGGCCCTCCGCCTCGGGGACGCCACGCTCACGCGCCCAGCGGCGATTGCCGTCCATGATGATGGCTACGTGGCGCGGGACAGGATCCGCATCGCTGGACTGGCGCGCCGCGGTCTTGCCGGGCGCTGTCTCGATGGCGGTCACTAGACCTCCATGATCTCCTGTTCCTTGACCCTGCCAACGCGGTCCACCTCGGCCGTCCATCGGTCGGTCAGCGCCTGGACGTGATCGTGATCGCGCCGCGCCTCATCCGCTCCGACCTCGCCATCACGCTCACGCCGGCGGACCTCATCGGTCGCCTCCCGGCGGTGATTCCGTACCTCTACGCGCGCCTGCTCCATACGCTTGTGGACGAGCTTGACCAACTCCTTGCGGCGGTCTTCCGTCAACGGCGGGATATTGAGCCGGACGACCGTCCCGTCGACATTCGGGACGAGGCCCAGGTCGCTCTTCTGGATGGCCCGTTCGATGGCCCCCAGGACGCTCCGATCCCAGGGTTGGATGACGATGCTGTTGCCCTCCGGCACGGACAGGCTGGCCAATTGATTGAGTGCCGTAGGGGTGCCGTAATACTCCACCTGGAGCCGCTCGACAAGCATCGTCGAGGCACGCCCCGTGCGGACCGCGTTCAGATCACGCTCCATGGCATCGACCGCGCGGGCCATGCGCGTCTCGACGGTGGCCGATCCGTCTTCGCTCATGAATCACCTCCGTGGATGAGGGTGCCCACATCCTCGCCCATCGCGGCGCGCCGGATGTTGTCAGGCTCGTTGAGGTCGAAGACCACGATGGGCAGGTCGTTCTCCATGCACAGCGAGATGGCCGTGGCATCGAGCACCGCCAGGCGGTCGGCCAGGACCTGGCTGTAGAGCAGTCGCTCATGGCGCTGGGCATCGGGGTGGAGGAGCGGATCGGCGGTGTAGACGCCGTCCACCTTGGTCGCCTTGAGCAGGACCTCGGCGCCTACTTCCACGGCCCGCAGCGCGGCCGCCGTATCGGTCGTGAAGTACGGATTGCCCGTGCCTGCGGCGAGGAGGACGACGCGACCCTTCTCCAGGTGACGCATGGCACGGCGTCGGATGTAGGGCTCGGCGACCTCGTTCATGGCGATGGCCGACATCACGCGGCTGTCTACGCCGGCCTTCTCCAGAGCATCCTGCAGCGCCAGGGCGTTCATGACCGTGGCCAGCATGCCCATGTAGTCAGCGGTCGCGCGATCCATGCCCTTCGCCGCGGCCGCCAGGCCGCGGAAGATATTGCCCCCTCCGACCACGATGGCCATCTCCACACCATCGTTCCGGGCGGCGCCGACCTGGCCGGCGATGAAGGCGCAGACGGCCGGGTCGACCCCGTACCTCCGGTTGCCGAGCAGCGCCTCGCCGGAGATCTTGAGCAGGATGCGGCGATAGCGACCGCGCGATGGGCGGTCGGCGCTGAGCGCCTCGGTCGCCAGGGCGGGGCTCACAGCTCTTCCCCGAGTGCGTATCGCTCGAAGCGGCGGACCCTGATGTTCTCGCCGATGCGCGCCACCGCGTCAGTGATGAGCTGACCGACGGTCTGGTCCGAGTCGCGGAACGGTTGCTCCGTCAACACCACCTGCTCGTACCACTTGCGCAGTTGGCCATCCACGATGCGCTCCCGTATCGCGGCCGGCTTGTCCTCCGTGGAGGCATCGGCGGCCAGTTCCTGCCGCTTGCTCGCCAGGGCGTCAGGGGGGATCGATTCGATGGTCGTATAGCGCGGCGCCAGTCCGGCGACCTGCATGGCCAGATCACGGACCAGCTTATGGAAGTCGTCCGTACGGGCCACGAAGTCGGTCTCGCAATTGACCTCGATCAGCACGCCCACCCGTCCACCGGTGTGGATGTAGCTCGAGACCAGACCTTCCCGCGCCTCGCGACCCGCCTTGCTGGCGGCAGCGGCCTGTCCGCGCTCGCGAAGTAGCGCCACTGCCCGCGCGATGTCGCCGTCGGTCTCCTCGAGCGCACGCTTGCAGTCCATGAACCCGGCGCTGGTGAGCTCGCGCAGTTCCTTGACCTGCTGAGGATTGATCTTGGTGGCCATCGGTCAGCTCGCTCCGGTCGCCGCATCGGACCCTTCGGCCGACGCATCCTGTTTGCTGGGCGAGGCCGCCTCGGACACCAGGCCATCCTCCGGCAGCAGGCTGGTCTCCTCTTCGTCAGGCTCAGGCTCGAAGCTGAAGGTCTCACCGGCGGCCAATGCGGCCACCATCTCGTCGCTCGCTTCTTCCGCCTCGCTGATCGCGGCGCCGTCAGCCATCGGCTCGCTGGCGGCGCGTGAGGCACGCTGTCCGAGCCCCTCGACAGCCGCATCGCTGACCAGGCGGCAGAGCAACCTGATGGCACGGATGGCATCGTCGTTGGCCGGGATGATGTAGTCGATGTAGTCCGGGTCGACGTTGGTATCGCCGGTACCGATGACCGGGATCTCCAGCTTGCGCGCCTCGGTCACGGCGATGTGCTCACGGTGCGGGTCGATCACGAACATCGCGCCGGGCAACCGCTTCATGCGGCGGATGCCGCCCAGGGTCCGCTGGAGCTTGGCCATCTGATCAGTGAGCCGAGAAGCCTCCTTCTTGGTGAGCCGCTCGAACTCCCCGTTCTGCTGCCGGGCCTCGAGCTGTTCGAGGAGGCCAAGCCGCTTGCGGATGGTCACGAAGTTGGTGAGCATGCCCCCCAGCCAGCGCTGATTGACATACGGCATGTCCGCCCGGGTCGCTTCTTCCGAGACGGGCTCCTGGGCCTGCTTCTTGGTGCCGACGAACAGGATCGAATCGCCGCCAGCGACCGTGTCGGTGGCGAAGGCCAGGGCGGCATCGAGGCGACGAACGGTCTGCGCCAGATCGATGATGTGGATCCCGTTGCGTTCCGCGAATATGTACGGTCGCATCTTGGGATTCCAACGCCGGGTCTGATGACCGAAGTGGACGCCGGCCTCCAGGAGCTGGCGCATGGAAACGGACGGCATGGACTGGCGGACCTCCTGTGCGGTTGGACCTCCGCACGCTTCGTGTCCGCGGACCAGTCCGGCGCTAGTGCGCCTGACGGCACCCCCGCGGGGAGCGGCGTGCGTGTGTGATGGGGGCGGCGAGCTTATCACAGCGCCCCCTCCGGGCTGCCGGTCAAGAGCCTCTCGTGGCAAGGGTTCCCGCCGGACGATCGTCACTGGGTCGAGCCACCGTCGCCCGGGCCATCGACGGGCTGGGCTCCCAGCACGGCCGTATCGCGGTCCCCTGATAGGGCGAGACGCCGCGCCCTAGTAGGGCGGGACGCCGCGCAGGTGGCGCAGCTCCGGCACGACGGATGCGCCGGGCCGC
>Ga0136614_10000060_pt1 | contig 37644 bp, 39 predicted proteins | sample AntDrymUQ2792106_2_FD_106643 | JGI IMG/M metagenome (GOLD analysis project Ga0136614, IMG submission 106643) | Polar desert sand microbial communities from Dry Valleys, Antarctica - metaG UQ279 (21.06) | ecosystem: Environmental > Terrestrial > Soil > Desert | place: Antarctica: Dry Valley... | reverse complement strand
GCCGTCCGTCGCCCCCGCCAGGAGCCTGCCCTCGTCGAGCCGATAGAGCCCGGCGAAGCCACCCACCTGATCGGCGACCTCCGGGCGCCGGGCTTTCGCGGCGAGATCGGCGATCAGGGCGACCGCTTCGGCTCCGGCCTCGGTGTCGACCCCGGCGTCGCGGTAGGCCGGGCTCACGCCGTCGGGAAGCCGGAGCTGATCCTCCAGCACGAACTTGCCGGCGTGCTCCGGGACGGGGATCGGGTACTCCCCGTCGAAGCATGCGCGACAGAAATCCTGGGCGGGTTCCCCCGTCGCCCGGACCAAGCCCTCGAGCGAGAGGTAGCCGAGGGAGTCGGCGCCGACGTACGCACGGATCTCATCGACCGCCAGGTCGGCCGCGACGAGCTCCGCACGCGTGCTCATGTCGATCCCGTAGAAGCAGGGCCAGCGGATGGGCGGGCACGTGATCCGGATGTGGACCTCGGCGGCGCCCGCCTCGCGGAGCATCGCGACGATCTGCCTCGTCGTGGTCCCCCGCACGATCGAGTCGTCGACGACGATCAGGCGCTTGCCCCTGATCGTGTCCGGCAGCGGGTTCAGCTTCAGCTTCACGCCACGCTCGCGAAGCGACTGGGACGGCTGGATGAACGTCCGGCCCACGTACTGGTTCTTGTGGAGACCGTCGCCGTACGGGATCCCGGAGACCTCCGAGAACCCCTGGGCGGCCGAATGGCCGGTGTTGGGCACGGCGATCACGAGATCGGCGTCGATCGGGTGCTCGGCGGCGAGGATCCTGCCCATCTCCCGCCTCGCCTCGTGCACCGAGACCCCCTTCATCCGCGAGTCGGCCCGCGACAGGTAGACGAACTCGAAGATGCACAGCGCCTTGCGCGGGCTCTGGGCGAAACGCGAGGAATGGAGCCCGTGATCGTCGATCCGGATCAACTCGCCAGGCTCCACCTCACGGATGAACGTGGCGCCGACGATGTCGAGGGCGCAGGTCTCTGAAGCGACAACGAATCCCTTGGGGAGCTTCCCAACGGCGAGCGGCCGGAGGCCGTGGGGGTCCCGGGCGGCGAAGACCGAGCGCTCGTCGGCCATCACGAAGCAGAAAGCGCCCTCGAGCTCGGGCAGTACCCGCATCGCCGCCCCTTCGAGGTCGTGATGGGCCATCTCGGACGCGAGCATCGTTGCGACGAGGTCGGAGTCGGTCGTCGCGGCGGAGGAGTGACCCAGCCTGGAGACCAGCTCGCCCGTATTCACAAGGTTCCCGTTGTGCCCCAGCGCGAGCGCCCGCACGCCGTCGTTCTTGAAGACCGGCTGAGCGTTGTCCCAGGTGGTGGAGCCGGTGGTCGAGTACCGCGTATGACCGACGGCGAGGTCCCCCTGGAGGGTCGTGAGCGTGGCCTCGTTGAAGACCTGGGCGACCAGCCCGAGGTCCTTGTAGATCAGGATGTTGTGGCCGTCGGAGACCGCGATGCCCGCCGATTCCTGGCCGCGGTGCTGCTGGGCGAAGAGCCCGAAATACGTCAGACGAGCGACGTCCTCACCCGGGGCCCACACCCCGAACAAGCCGCATTCGTCTTTGGGACTCTCGGCGCCCACCTGGAGGTCAGTCTACCGGCGGGTGTCATCCCTCCCGGGGAGGCTCGCGCCAGAGACCCGGTGGCCGTGAGGCTAGCGGTCGAGACGATAGAAGCGCAGGAAGTCGTGTTCGATGGGCATGACCGATACCTCCTCGAACCCGGCCTCCTTTGCGTACCTCTCGAACGTCGTCTGCCGCATGACGGTGCCGGTCGCTGCCGACGTGTGATCGTCCATCGCGGAGGGCAAACAGCAGAGGACGCTGTAGGCGTAGAAGAGCCGCTCGGTCTCGCTCGCCGGTGCCGTGAACGAGTCCTCGGTTCGCTCGTCGGCGACGATCAACGTCCCGCCGGGCGTCAGCATCTGCCTGATGCCGGCCAGGACGGCGACGGGTTGCGAGAGATCGTGGATCGCCTCCACCACGATCGCGAGGTCGTATGTGCCCTCCAGACCCGGAGCAGCCCCGTCCTTCGCCTGGAACCGCACGCGGTCGGACAAGCCCGCCTCCTGCGCGTTCCGCGAGGCGATCTCGATCGACGGCTCGTCGAGGTCGAAGCCGTCGACGGTGATGTTCGGATAGGCCTTGGCGAGCGAGATCGCCGCCCACCCGACGCCGCACGCGACGTCGGCGACCCTGGCCCCGGGTTCGCTCGTCAGCCGTGCGTGAAGATCCGGGATCGAGGGGAGGTACTCGGTGCCGAGGGAACCGACGAGCCACGGTCGGTTGAAATCTCCCTGCGCCTCCACCATGTCGCGGCCGTAGGCACTCCAGGGGACGAGGCCTCCGGAGCGGAACGCGGCGACGAGTTCGGGCATGGCGCTGGACACAGCAACGAAGGACTTGCAGAGAGGTGCGATCGAGTAGGGACTGTCGAGGTCGAGGAGCGGCTCGATATGACCGGGAGGAAGTTGGTATCGGCGTTCCTCGGCGTCGGCCGTCACGTCCTCGGTCGTCAAGATGCCAGCCGCGGCCTGCTGCTCAAGCCACTCTCTCGCGTATCGATCGAAGATCCCCGTCTCCTTCGCGAGCTCGGCGGCCGTCATCGAGCCGGCTCGCTCGAGGGCACGATAGAGACCGAGTGTGTCTCCGAGGTACACCGTCAACACCTCTGCCATCCCGAGACCCGCCGAGAACAACCGCTTCACGAGCTCATCGCGCTGCTGGGCTACCTCGGTCAAGTCAGTTTCCTCCTCGAGTTCGGATTCGCCGGATACTCGATGCTGCCCGCGGGGCCGTCAAACGCAGCAGACAAGCTCAACGTGGGCGCGCAGCAGGCAACGACCCTTCGAGGGCGAGGAGACGGCGCTTGCGGGACGCTCCTCCGGCGTAGCCGCCGACGTCGCCACCGGTGCGGAGCACCCGGTGGCACGGCACCACGATGGGGATGGGGTTGGAGCCGAGGGCGTTGCCGACCGCGCGCGAAGCGCGCGGCCGCCCGATCCGCTCCGCCAGTGCTCCGTAAGTGGTCGTCCGCCCGAAGGGCACGCGGGCGGTCGCCGCCAGGACGTCCCGAGCGATCCCGCGCATCATGCGGCGGTCCAACTTCAGATCGAAGCGGGTCCTGAGTCCCTCGAAGTACTCCTCGAGCTGTCGCCGGACCTCGTCGGTGGATGCGGAGTGCTCGAGGATCCGGGGCGAGAGCTGACGAGAGAATCGGCTCAGCAGCTCATCGCGCTCCTCCTCCTCGAAGGCGACGTACGCCAGACCGCGAGGCGTGACCGCGAGCAGCAGCTCCCCCACGGGGCTCTCGAAGGCGCCGATGGCGACGTCGAGGAGGCCGTGCTCGGCGGCGGCCGCGGCGATGTTCGCGGCCGCCGTCTCCGCCCGGCGGTCGGCCTCTCGGCCACCCCCCAGCTTCTTCAGGTCCGTTGCCTTCATGCCATCAGCTCCCTCAGCTTCTTGACGCCCTGGTACACGTTCGCCCGGGCCGCTTCCTCCGAGATCCCCAGCGCCTCCGCGACGTCGGCGTAGCTCCGATCCAGGACGTGCCGGTGAACCACCGCCACGCGCTGCTTCGGCGGCAGGCTCGACACGGCCGCCCGCAGGTCGCCGTCGAACTCCGGCTGCCCGCTCGGGACCGCCGGTCGCTCCGGCAGCTCGTCGGACGGGATCGCCCGGCGGCCGACGGCCCGGTGGTGGTCGATCGCCTTCCGCGAGGCGATCCGAAGGATCCACCGGTCGAGCCTCGATGCATCCGTCAGCCGCGGATACGCCCGAAGCGCCGCCACGAACGTGTCCTGGAAGCAGTCGTCGGCGTCGTGAGGACCGACGGCCGCCATGAGGAAGCGGTACACGGTTCCCCGGTGCTCCTCCAGGAATTCGCTGAACGGCGGGAGCTCCACGATCTGAGATGCAACCACACCCCGAACAACGCGTGAGCGTTGCTTCTCGTGAAACGAGACTGGCTGGTTGACGGGTAGGCCTAGTCTCCCGGCTTTCGGTAGCCGATGCCCTTTCCCTTGGCGAGTCCCTCCAGCGTCTCTTCCACACTGAGCAGCACTGTGGTCTCAACCGAGGCGAGAGCGCCGCCCGCCGCGATGGCAACCGCGAGGCCAGCCATGGAGGCGTTGTCGGGCACCTCGAAGATCGCGTACCCGTCGTACTCCCCGAAGCCATACCAGAAGCCGTGAAGGGAGCCACCCACCTGCTCGGCGTACGCGCGTGCTGCATCTCGGCGATCCTCAGGGTTCTGGATCAGCTTCTTCCACGTCTCGGGTGTGTAGCTGAACCGCATCAGATAGCTAGTCATGTGCACCCTCCCGATTCGACTGATCGGATGCTAGTCCATGCCCATTCGCGCGAGGTGCGCTTGTATCCCTCAACACTGAGGGGAAGAACGACTTCCCTGACCCGTAGAGGCGTCAGTCGGTGAGTGCCGGCACGATGATGAGAAGGCCGACGACGACGACGAGGAGGATCAGGGACTCGACCACGACCCGCTTCGTGGAAGTGAGCATAGGGTACGGCTTGGCTACCGGTTCGGGTCGAATAGCCCCATCGCGTTCGGGGTGTATGCCTGCGCAGCTTCGCTAGGGTTTCTCGCCGAGCAGGCGAGGGATGGCGCCTTCCCACACTTCGGCGAGCTCGATCACCGTCGTGTCCAGCATGCCGTCGATCACGGCTCGAGGGCCGCCGGTCTCGCCGAGGCGTTCGAACGGAACTCCGCGCGTCGCCGCGAGACCTCGGAGCGAGCCCTCCCGCTCGGGGGCGACGGACACCACGACCCGCGAGGCCGACTCGCCGAAGAGCAGGACGTGCGGAGGTAGGTCTCCGGCCAGCGTGACCGCGAAGCCGTGTCCGCCCAGGATCGCGCATTCGGCCAGTGCGACGGCAACGCCGCCGTCCGAACAGTCATGGGCGGAGGCCAGCAGGTCGGCCGCCGCGGCCTCATGCAACAGGTCCTGGAGGCGGCGCTCGGCATCCAGGTCGAGCGCCGGCGGCACCCCCGCCACCCTCCCCAGCACCGTCTCCGCGAACTCGGAACCACCGAGCTCGGCGAAGGACTCCCCCAGCAGGTACACGGCGAGGGCCGGCGAGGGGAATCCCGACGGCAGCCGAAGGCGGTAGTCGGTGAGCGATCCCAGCACGCCGATAACCGGAGTCGGCCAGATCGCCGAGCCGCCGGACTCGTTGTAGAAGCTCACGTTCCCGCCCGTGACGGGGGTGTCGAGCGCGAGGCACGCGTCCCGCATCCCTCGGACGGCCTCCGAGAACTGCCACATCACCTCGGGGCGCTCCGGGTTGCCGAAGTTCAGGCAGTTCGTGATCGCGAGCGGCTTCGCGCCGGTCACCGCGACGTTCCGGGTGGCCTCGGCGACCGCGTGCGCGCCGCCGAGGTATGGATCGAGCGTCCCGTATCGGCCGTTGCCGTCGACCGACAGGACGAGACCCTTCATCGTTCCCGGCACGCGGACCACCGCGGCATCGGATCCCGGTCCCGCGACCGTCTGCCCCTGGACCATCCGGTCGTACTGCTCGAAGACCCAACGCTTTGACGCCACGTTGGGCGATGCCAAGAGCGAGAGGACGGCCTCGCGCAGGTCGCCGTCGAACGACACGAACGTGGGATCGTCATGATCGGTCGGGATCGGCCGCATCGGTCGGTCGTACTCGGGCGCCTTCTCGGTGAGCGAAAGCGCCGGGACCTTGGCGACCTGCTCCCCTGCCATTGACACGTCCAGGTCCCCGCCAGCCTCGAGGGTCGCGACCACCGCGGTCGCGAGCCCCCACTTCTCGCAGACCTCGCGCACGCGTTCGAGCTTCGAGGGATGGACGATCGCGAGCATGCGCTCCTGCGACTCGGACGTGAGGATCTCGAATGCTTCCATGCCTTCTTCGCGCAGCGGGACCTGGTCGAGGTCCAGTCGCGCGCCGAGCCCGGCGCGCGCCGCCGACTCGCTGACGGCACACGTGAGACCCGCTCCCCCGAGGTCCTGCAGCCCTTCGAGCAGATCCTCCTCGATCAGCTCGAGCGAGGCCTCGATCAACAGCTTCTCGGCGAACGGATCGCCGATCTGCACCGACGGACGCGACTCCTCGCTCCCGTCCTCGAGCGTCGCGGACGCGAGCACCGACACACCGCCGATCCCATCGCGCCCGGTCGTCGACCCGTACAGGACCATCAGCGAGCCCAGCTGGGGAGTGTGCGTCGTCGCGGTCATCAACCGGTCGGACTGCGCGATGCCGACGCACATCACGTTCACGGTGGGGTTCGCGGAGTGTGCCTCGGCGAACCGGACCTCGCCGCCGACGGTCGGGACGCCGATGCAGTTGCCGTAGCCACCGATCCCGGCAACGACACCTTCGAGCAACCACCGGTTCCGCTCGTCGCCGAGCGGGCCGAACATCAGCGGATCGAGCAGCGCCACGGGGCGAGCTCCCATCGAGACGATGTCCCGGACGATCCCGCCGACGCCGGTGGCCGCGCCCTGATACGGCTCGATCGCGCTGGGGTGCGAATGCGACTCGATCTTGAAGACCGCCGCGACGCCGTCGCCGAAGTCGACCGCGCCGGCGTCCTGGCCCGGACCGACGAGGACCGAGGCTCCCTCCGTCGGCAGCGTGCGGAGGTGAACCTTCGAGGACTTGTAGGAACAGTGCTCGGACCACATCGCGGCGTACATCGCGAGCTCGTTCCGGTTCGGATCTCGCCCGAGCGTCCCCCGGATCATCTCGAGCTCGTCGTCACGCAGCCCGAGCTGCCGCCCGAGGTCGGACGGGAGCGGGTCGGTCACCGCCCCGCTCCCGCCATCACGGAGGAGAGCAGCGACGCGAACAACGCCTGGCCCCCGGTCGGTCCGACGTCGGGATCCACGGCGTGCTCGGGATGCGGCATCAATCCGACCACGTTGCCGGCCTCGTTCCGGATCCCCGCGATCCCGCGCAGAGCGCCGTTCGGGTTGTGGGCGTCGGACACGTCGCCGTCCGGACCGCAGTAGCGGAACACGATCCTTCCCGAGTCCTCCAGGCGGTCGAGATCGGGCTCGGAGGCGACGAACTGTCCCTCCCCGTGCTTGATCGGCATCTCGAGGACCTCCCCGGGCAGCACATCGGCCGTGATCGGCGTCTGGGTGGTCTCGACCCGCAGATGGACGATCCGGCAGATGAACCTGAGCGACCGGTTCCGGATCAGCGCGCCCGGCAGCAACCCGGACTCGCAGAGGATCTGGAAGCCGTTGCAGATGCCGAGGACGGGGCCGCCTCTGGTGGCGAAGCCCCTGATCTCCTCCATCACCGGCGCGAACCGGGCGATCGCCCCGCACCGCAGGTAGTCGCCGTAGCTGAAGCCGCCCGGCAGGACGACCCCTTCGACCTCCTTGAGATCGGGATCGGCGTGCCAGAGCGGCACCCCCTCCCCGCCCATCAGCTCGACGGCGCCGAGGGCGTCGCGATCGTCAAGCGAGCCGGGGAACGTCACGACCCCGATGCGGGCGCTCACGCTTCGCGGAGCTCCAGGATCCGCGAGTCTTCGATCACGGGGTTGGAGAGCAGCCGGCCCGCCATCTCCTCGACCTGGGTCCGAGCCTCCGACTCCGACCCGGCCTCCAGCTCGAGCCGCAGGTGCTTGCCCATCCGCACGCCGGACACGTTCCGCCAGCCGAGCGTGGGAAGGGCCCCTTCGATCGCCTTGCCCTGTGGGTCTGCGAGCCCCGGCTTCAGGGTCACGAGAACCTCGACGGCGAACCTCATCCGTGCTCCGCTCGGAGGCGCTCGAGGACTGGGTCGTCGTCGATGCTCGTCCCACCGCTGCGCGTGCGATACGCGTCGAACGGCTCCCCGGTGATCCGCTCGTACGCCTCGACGTACCGCGCGATCGTCCCCTCGACCACCTCGGGCGGGAGCGCCGGCGCGGGCGGTTCCCGATCCCACCCCGACCGATCGAGCCAGTCGCGCACGAACTGCTTGTCGAACGACGGCTGGGCGCCGTCCGGCGCGTAGACGTCGGCCGGCCAGAACCGTGAGGAGTCGGGGGTGCCGACCTCGTCGATCAGGACCAGCTCGCCGTCCGCGAAGCCGAACTCGAGCTTCGTGTCCGCGAGGATGATGCCACGTGCTGCCGACGTCTCAGCGAGACGCTCGTAGATGCCGAGGGTGAGCTCCTTCAGCCGTTCGAACAGACCCTTGCCGACGAGATGCACGGCTTCCTCGGGAGAGAGCGGGAGGTCGTGGCCCGTGTCGGCCTTGGAGGTCGGCGTGAAGATCGGCTCGGGAAGACGATCGGATCCGACGAGTCCCACCGGAAGGGGCACGCCGCACACGGCACCCGTCGCGCGGTACTGCGTCCACCCCGAACCCGCGAGGTATCCGCGTGCGACGCACTCCATCGGCACGACCTTCGCCTTCCGAACGAACATCGCGCGACCTGCGAGCGCCGGCACGCCGACGAACGGCGGCGGGAACTCCGCCGGGTCCGTCGACACGACGTGATGCGGAACCAGGTCGGCCGTGCGATCGAACCAGAACGACGACAGGCCCGTGAGGACCCGGCCCTTGTGGGGGATCGGATCGGGCAGCACGACGTCGAAGGCGCTGATCCGGTCGGTGGCGACGAGCAGCAAACGGTCCTTGCCGGCGTCGTAGACGTCTCGCACCTTCCCGCGAGCGCGAAGCCGCGGCGCGGGGGTCACTCCGACTCCACGGGGAGCTTCTCGAGCTTGTCGAACACACCGCCGAAGTTCTCCAGCGAGCGGCGCGGGTCGAAGAGCGCCTCGAACGTGGTGGGGTCGAGTCGCGTGCCGACCTCGGGCTCGGCTTCCAACACATCCCGGAAGCTCGCCCCCTCGTCCCAGGAGCGGGCGGCCGCCGACTGGACCAGCGCGTACGCCTCGTCGCGGGAGAACCCGGCGTCCACCAGGGCCAGGAGGACCGCCTGCGAGTAGACGAGCCCGCCGCCCGTCTCGAGGTTCTCCCGCATCCGGTCGGGGAAGACGACCAGCCCGTCGAGGACCCACGTCAGGTCGCGGAGCATGAACGCCAGGAGCCCGGTCGCGTCGGGGAAGATGATGCGCTCCGCAGACGAGTGCGAGATGTCACGCTCGTGCCACAGAACCATGTTCTCGAGGGCCGTCTGGGCGTTCCCGCGGATCACGCGGGCCAGGCCGGAGACGCGCTCCGAGACGACCGGGTTCCGCTTGTGCGGCATCGCGGACGAGCCCTTCTGTCCTTGCGCGAACGGCTCCTGGACCTCGCGTACCTCGGTGCGAGCGAGGTGGCGGATCTCCGTCGCCATCTTGTCGAGGGTCGAGGCCATGATGGCAAGGGCGGTCATGAACTCGGCGTGTCGATCCCGCTGGATCACCTGCGTCGACGCCTCGACGCTCCGCAAGCCCAGTCGTGCGCACACGAGCTCCTCCACCCTGGGATCCACGGATGCATAGGTGCCGACGGCGCCGCTGATCGCGCCGACCGCAACGACCTCACGGGCGCGCCGGAGCCGGTCGCGGTCGCGATCCAGCTCGAAGGCCCAGACGGCGAGCTTGTGCCCGAAGCTCGTCGGCTCGGCGACCACGCCGTGCGACCGGCCGGCCATCACGGTGTCGCGATGCTGGAGCGCCAAGCGCTTGGTCGTGCCCAGCAGACGCTCGAGCTCCACGAGCAGCACGTCGGCGGCGGCACGGAGCTGCAGGGCGAATCCCGTGTCGATGACGTCGGACGACGTGAGTCCGAAGTGCACCCAACGCCCCGCCGGCCCGATCGCGGCGGCCACGACGTCGACGAAGGCGGCGACGTCGTGGCGGGTCACGGCTTCCCGCTCCGCCACGGCCTGGACCATCATCGTCGCGCGTTCGCGACAGGCCGCAGCGTCCTCCTGAGGGACCACGCCGAGCTCCGCGAGGGCTTCCACCGCAAGTAGCTCGATCTGGAGCCAGTTCGCGAGCCGTGACTCATCCGACCACACGGCCTCCATCTCGGGGAGGCGGTAGCGCGGGATCACAGCTTGAGGCCCTCCGCGAGGTCGTCCTTGAACTTCCAGAGCGCCGCCTGGATCGCCTCGTCGCCCAGCCCTACGATCTGGGCCGCGAGCACCGCGGCATTGACCGCCGCGTCCACCCCGACGGTGGCGATCGGCACGCCGGTCGGCATCTGTGCGGTGATGGCGAGCGCCTCGTTGCCGAGCATCTGGGGCGGCGAGGCGATCGGCACGCCGATCACGGGGATGACCGTGCGCGCCGCCACCGCGGCCGCCAGATGCCCCGAGATCCCGGTCGAACAGACAACGACCCGGAGGCCCCGCTCCAGCGCGGTCCTCGCGTACTCGTCCACCAGGTCGGGCGTCCGTGAGGACGACATGATCTGGACCTCGTTGGGGATGCCGAACTTCTCCAGGATCAGGCCCGCCTGGCGCATGATCGGCAGCTCGGTAGGAGATGCGGCGAGCACTCCGACGATCGGCGTCTCTTCGCTCATCCGGTCCCTTTCTCGCCCACTGGCTCGCTCATCGGCCTTCCTCGGCCACTCGCGCGGCGATGTCGCCCCGGCGGATCATGCCGTCGAACGAGATGTGCGACGCCGCCTGGTATGCCCGCCTCCGCGCGTCCTCGACGGTCGGTCCCCATCCGGTCGCCGCGAGCACGCGACCGCCGTCCGTGACCACTCTACCCTCGCGCTCAGCCGTGCCCGAATGGAACACGGCCGCATCGGGCGAGGCTTCGGCCGCCTCGAGCCCTCCGACCGGCCGTCCGGTCTCATACGGCCCCGGGTACCCGCCGCTCGCGAGCACCACGGTCACCGCAGCCTCCTCGGACAGCTCGACCTTCTGATCGGCGAGCCGATCCGTCGCGCACGCGTCCAGCATCTCGGCGAGGTCTCCGCGGAGCCGCGGGATCACCACCTGGGTCTCCGGGTCGCCGAACCGACAGTTGTACTCGAGGACCTTCGGGCCCTCTCGGGTGAGCATCAGGCCCGTATAGAGGAGTCCCGAATACCCGATCTCCTCGCCGCGGAGCGCGCGTACCGTCGACGACACCACCTCCCAGATCCGGGACTCCATCGCCGGGTCGAGCCACGGGAGCGGCGAGTACGCCCCCATCCCTCCGGTGTTGGGCCCCGTGTCGTCGTCTCCGACTCGTTTGAAATCCTGTGCGAGCCCGAGTGGGACCGTCGAGGCGGCGTCTACCAGCGCGAACGCCGACACCTCGGGCCCCTCGAGCACCTCTTCCACGACGACTCGCGCGCCGGCCTCTCCGAACGCGCCTGCGACCAGGCACTCCTCGATGGCCGCAACCGCCATGTCCCGGTCGGATGCCACGGTGACGCCCTTCCCCGCCGCCAGGCCGTCGGCCTTGACGACGGCCCGGCCGCCCAGGTCGTTCACGAAGACGGCGGCGGGGCCGACCTCGGAGAACGTCTCCGCCCGGGCCGTCGGGATCGAGTGGCGCACCATGAGGTCCTTCGCGAAGACCTTCGATCCCTCGAGGCGGGCGGCTGCGCGTCCCGGGCCGAAGGCCCGCCTCCCCCGCGCCCGGAGCTCGTCCGCGAGCCCGGCGACGAGCGGCGCCTCCGGGCCGATCACGACGAGGTCGGCGTCCAGCTCGTCCACGAGCTGGAGCTGCGCATCGACGTCGTCGGCGGCGGCCGCATGGCACATCGCGACCGACGCGATCCCGGCGTTGCCCGGCGCGGCGTGGAGCTGCTCGACCAGCGGGCTCCGCGCCAACCCCCAACAGAGGGCGTGTTCCCGGCCGCCGCCGCCGACGACGAGGACCCTCATCCGGCCGGCAGGCTCTGCTCGCGGGCCGGACCCACCGAGACAACGGAGACGGGCACGTCCACGAGCTCCTCGATCCTGCGGACGTACTCCCTGGCGGCCTTCGGAAGGTCCTCGAACGTCTTGGCCTCGTCGATCTCCTCCATCCAGCCGTCCACCTCTTCGTAGATCGGCTCGGCCTTGTGGAACAGAGACTGGTTGGGCGGGAAGTCGCGGAACTCACTCCCCTCCACGCGGTACCCGGTGCCGATCCGGATGTGTTCGAAGCCCGACAGCACGTCAAGTTTCGTCAGGAACAGCTCGGTGAGCCCGTTCACGCGGGTCGCGTAGCGCAGGAGGGCCACATCCAGCCATCCGCAGCGACGCTTGCGTCCCGTCACGGTGCCGAACTCCTGACCGCGAACCCCGAGGCGTTCGCCCTCGTCGCCGAGATCTTCCGTCGGGAACGGCCCCGCGCCGACCCTCGTCACGTAGGCCTTCACGATGCCGACGACGCGCTCGACCTCTTTCGGGCCGAACCCCGCCGACGCGAGCGCGTAGCCGGCGACCGGATTCGAGGACGTCACGAAGGGATACGTTCCTTTGTCGAGGTCCAGCAGGGTGCCCTGCGCGCCTTCCAGCATCACGGACTTCCCCTCGCGGAGCGCCTCGTGCAGGAGCATGGACGTGTCGGCGACGTACCCCTCGAGCCGGCCGGCCAGGTCCATGTACTCCTCGACGATCACGTCCCCGTCCAGTGGCAGCCGTCCGTACAGCTTCGTGAGGATCGCGTTCTTCTCGCGGAGGACGATCTCGAGCTTCTCGCGGAAGATCTTCTGATCGAACAGGTCCTGGACGCGCAGGCCGATGCGGGCGGCCTTGTCCGCGTAGGCGGGACCGATGCCGCGCTTGGTCGTGCCGAGCGCGTTGTGTCCGAGGAACCGCTGCGTCACCTTCTCCAGCTCCAGGTGGTACGGCATGATCAGATGACAGTTGCCGGACAGCCGCAGCCGGGAGACGTCCACTCCCGTGCGTCGCAGATCCTCGAGCTCCCGGAGGAGATGGCGAGGGTCGATGACCACCCCGTCGGCGATCACCGGGGTGATGTGTGCGTAGAGGACGCCGGACGGGATCAGCTGGAGCTTGAGCAGACGCCCTTCCGCGATCACCGTGTGGCCCGCGTTGTTCCCGCCCTGGTAGCGGACGACGAAGTCCATCCCGTCCGCGAGGTAGTCGACGGCCTTGCCCTTGCCCTCGTCCCCCCATTGGGTCCCGAGCACGATGGTGGCCGGCATGTGCTCCGGAGTGTATCGGTCACCTGCGTCGGGCTCGATGTCGGTTGTCCCACCCTAGGAACACGGTTACCGTGACCCTTCCGCCACGATCCGGACCGAGAGGCCTTCGTGACCAAGAGCAGGGATGAACTGGAACTCGAGAAGCTCGTCGAGATCGACGGAGAGTTCTGCGTTCCCCACGAAGCGAACGAGACCCGCCACGTCGTGGATTGGGGTCCGTTCGAGCCACCTCGGAGCGCCTGGTACATCGTTCGGAAGGTCCTCCTCTTCGTGCCTGCGATGTACCTGTTCATCCTCGCCGTGCAGATCATGAAGACGGGGGCGGCGGCCATCGGGCCCGACATCCAGGGCCAGTTCCCGTTCGCGAACGGGATCTCGACCTTGGGCTTCGGCTGGCTCGGCGCCTATCTCGTGCTGTCCGGGTCGCCTGTCGCCGCGACCGCGATCAGCCTCTTCGGAGCCGGCACCCTGACGAAGCTGCAGACCTTCACGATGCTGTCCGGGTCGCGGCTGGGTGCCTCGTTCATCGTCCTGGTGACGGGGTTCCTCTACGCCGCCCGGAACCGTCACGATCCCAACCGCGGCGAGCCGATCGGGATGGGCATCCAGGCGATGACGATGACGGCGCTCGTGTACCTCCCCGGGATGATGATCGGCTACGGGATCATCCGCAGCGGCCTGCTCGACGGGCTCAACCTGCACGCCTCCGGTGAGCTCGAGGCGGCATTTTCCGTCGTCTGGGGGCCACTCGTCGATGCGATCGAGAGTGTCGTTCCCTCTGCGCTCCTGTTCGTCGTCGGGCTCCTGGTGATCCTGGCTTCGTTCAAGCTCCTGGACCACGTCCTGCCACAGGTGACCAGCGGCACGACCGCGGCCAAGCGTTCCGCGTGGATGCGACGCCCGTGGACGATGTTCGCGCTCGGGTGCATCGTCGCGACGCTGACGCTTTCGGTGTCGGTCGCGCTGACCGTCTTGGTCCCGCTCGCGGTGAAGGGCTACGTTCGGCGGGACGACGCGCTCCCCTACATCATGGGGGCGAACATCACGACCCTCGCCGACACGCTGGTCGTCGCGATGCTCCAGCGCGATCCCGCGGCGGCCCAGATCGTGCTCGCCGAGGCGATCGGGGTCACTATCGTGTCCCTGGCGATCCTGGCTTTCTGGTACCAGCCGGTGAAGCGGGGCGTGATCCGCCTCGACGACTACTTCGTGGGCTCGAATCGGCGGATCGCCGTTTTCGTGGGCATCCTCTTCCTGCTGCCGGTGTCGTTCCTGCTCTCCGGACTCTGGATCGGCCCCATCGTCCAGTAGACGGCCCTCTGTACGCTTCCGCCGCCGTGGACGACGACCGGACGACCGCCCCCGCGCCGAGCGCCGGCCTGAGAGCGAGCCTGTCGCTGCTGCGCCGCAACCGGGATTTCCGGGCGCTGTTCTTCGCCTCGGTGATCTCCTTGGGCGGTGACTGGTTCCTCTGGGTCGCCATCAACGGATTGATCTACGTCGAGACCGGGAAGGCGCTCTACGTCGGCCTGGCGATCCTCGCGCAGGAGTTCGCCTTCTTCCTGGCGTCACCGATCGGTGGCGTGCTCGCCGACAGGGTCGACCGGCGGAAGCTGATGATCGTCTGCGACCTCGCCCGGGCGGTCATCTGCGTTGCGTTCCTGCTCGTCGGACGCGACACGATCTGGCTGGCCTACGTGCTGCTCCCCCTGCTCGCGACGTTCGCCGCGCCGTTCGACCCGGCCTTCTCCGCCGCCACCCCGAACGTCGTGGATCCGGAAGACCTGCCGGCCGCCAACGCCCTGAACGGGTCGCTCTGGGGAACGATGCTGGCCGTCGGTGCGGGACTCGGGGGTCTCGTCAGCGCGGAGTTCGGCGCGGACACGGCGTTCGTCGTCAACGCCGTCTCCTTCCTGGTCTCGGCCGCGTTGCTGTCGTCGATCCGGCGTCGCTTCTCCGAGGCGCGGAAGCAGACCACCGAACACCCCAGCGCGATCGAGGCCACCCGGGAGACATGGCGCTTCGCTCGCCGGGACCATCGGGTCCTTTCACTGCTGGCCGTCAAGTTCGGGTTCGGCGCGGCGGCCGGCCTCCTCGCGCTGATCCCCGTGATGGCGCTCGACGTCTTCGAGTCCGGCAACGTCGGGTTCGGGATCCTGATGGCCGCACGCGGTGTGGGCGCGCTGATCGGGCCGTTCCTTGGCCACCGGATCGCGGGGCCGGGACACCGGAGGCTCTTCCCCGCGATCGGGCTCTCGCTCGCCGTGTTCGGTCTCGGGTACATGGCGCTCGGAGCGGCCCCGTCACTGGCGATCGCCGCGGTGACGATCTGCGTCGCGCACCTGGGCGGCGGATCCCAATGGATGCTCTCCACCTACGGCCTGCAGGTTCTCGTTCCCGACCACATCCGCGGGCGGATCTTCGGCTTCGACTACATGCTGATCACGCTGTCGCTCTCGGTGTCCGCGGTGGTTGCCTCCGCCGTCGCCGATCAGATCGGAGCGCCGATCACGGTGACCATCCTCGGCGGCGTCGCGCTCGCCTGGGCGGGCATGTGGTTCGTGCTCAGCCGCGGCGTTCGCAAGACGGGACTCGAGGGGTGCGCGGAACCCGATCCCGACGCGGGGTCGCAGCCGGTCCCCGCCATCAGCTGAGTGCCTAGCCGACGGGCTCGTCCGGACGCCCGGGCGGGGCGGCAGGCGGCGGCTCCGCCGGCGGCGGCATCCCGGCGGGGGGCGTGGCGGGAGGTGCCGTCGACGGCTCGGACGGGGTGCCGAAGGACACGCCGGGCGCGCCGGCCTCGAAACTCACCTTCGGCACGCCTTCGTCCCCACGCAGCGCCTCCTCCACCTCGAAGAACTCCTCTTCCTCGAAGTTGAACATGCCCGCGATGATGTTCGATGGGACGGACTGGACCCGCCGGTTGTAGTCGCGAACGTTCGCGTTGTAGAAGCGCCGAGCCGTCTGGAGTCGGTCCTCGGTGTTCGCGAGCTCCGCCTGCAGCGCCAGGAAGTTCTGGTTCGCCTTGAGGTCCGGATAGTTCTCGACCACCGCGAAGAGCTGTCGGAGCGCAGCGACGAACGGGCCCTCTGCAGCCGCTTGGGCAGCCGGCGATCCCGTGGCACCGGTCGCCATCGCACGGGCCTGCGTGACGTTCTCGAGCACCTCCCGCTCGTGCGCGGCGTACCCCTTCACCGTCTCCACGATGTTCGGGATCAGGTCGTAGCGGCGCCGGAGCTCGGTGTCGATATTCGCCCACGCGTCGCGGATCAGATTCTTCTGCGAGACGAACCTGTTGTACGAAGCCACGCCCACCAGCGCGAGCACCACGACGATCCCCACCACGATCCAGAGAACCTCCACGTCCGTTCCTTTCCGTGCGCTCGCGCTCGACCGGTCGGCGGAAGCCTACTTCGGATACAGGGAGCGCACGACCGCGGGGATCTGCTCCCGGAACGTCTTGGCGGTCCCCAGCAGGTGGACCATCTCAGCCGGCGACACCCGATCCGTCCAGCACAGCCGGTCGCCGGCGACTTCGAACCCATATCCCTCCCCGTGCCGGAGGAGCCAGTTCATCATGCGCGCGTCGCAGAAGGCGGTCGCGAACCGCTCGTCGGCACCTCTCACGTGGAACCGCCGGTTGAACTCCTCCGACTCGAACTCGATGTCACGGAACGTGAGGGCGCCCGCGAACCGAGTGAGCAGGTTCTCCTCGCTGATCTGCAGCGAGGGACTGACGGCGTCCACGAGCGTGATCAGGCAGTTGAACCGACGGTAGCTCCTCGTCCGATGGCCTTTCGAGTCCGAAGACTCCTCCTAGTACCAGTAGTCGAAGACGCGAACCTCCAGACCTTGCCAGAAGCCCCACATCACGTTCTCGACCCCTCGACCGTCCCCCTTCTGGAACAGGAAGAAGGGTTCCCCCGTCGTGTCGAAGGGGTCCTCGAGGGAGAAGTCGAGGCGCTGACCGAGCGCGAGGGAACGCAGCTCGCGCTGGCGTTCGAGCTTCCGCTGGTGTTGGTAGGTGATGATGCCGCCCGCCACCACGACGACGAGGACGACGATCAGGATCGGCACGGCCTCGCTCATGCCGCGAGTATCGACCGCCCGCCGCCCGGAACCAAGGCTGGGGAGTCCCGATGAGGGTCAGCGCGACCGGCCGAAGAGGGACTCGACGATGGGCGGTACGTGTGCCGGGAAGGTCGCCATCGTCTCCAGCGCCCAGCTCACGTCGCGATCGAGCCGTCGAGGCGTTCGGCACATCAGCACCCCGTCCAGGATCTCGAAGCCCGTCCCCCTATCCCGACTCGGCTCCCGTCGCCGCCTCCGCGCGCTCCTTCACGCGGAGCGTGAGCCCGTCGCCACCTGCCTCCGCAACGACGGTGTCGCCTTCACGAACCTCGCCGGACAGCAGCAGCAGCGCGAGCGGGTCCTGGATCGCGTGCTGGATCAAACGCTTGAGCGGGCGCGCACCGAAGTTGGGGTCGTAGCCGGCGTTCGCCAGATAACTCTTCGCCTCGTCGGTGAGCTCCAGTGCAAGCTTGCGGTCGGCCAGACGCTGCTGCAGACCACGGAGCTGGATCTCCACGATCTTCACGATGTCGTCCCGGCTGAGCGCGTCGAACACGACCACCTCGTCGATCCGGTTGATGAACTCCGGACGGAAATGCGCCCTCACGTCGGCCAGGACCTTCTCCTCGCGCTCCTCCGGCGAGGCGGTCTGGCCCTGGAAGACCGAGGCGCCGAGGTTGGACGTCATGATGACGATGGTGTTGCGGAAGTCCACGGTCCGACCCTGCCCGTCGGTGAGACGACCGTCGTCGAGCAACTGGAGCAGCACATTGAACACATCGGTGTGCGCTTTCTCGATCTCATCGAGCAGCAGGACGGAGTACGGACGCCGGCGGACCGCTTCGGTGAGCTGGCCGCCTTCATCGAACCCGACGTAGCCGGGCGGCGCGCCGACCAGTCGCGATACCGTGTGCCGCTCCTGGTACTCGCTCATGTCGATCCGGATCATCGCTCGGTCGTCGTCGAAGAGGAACTCCGCGAGGGCGCGGGCGAGCTCCGTCTTGCCGACGCCGGTCGGTCCGAGGAACAGGAACGAGCCGATCGGCCGATTCGGGTCCTGCAGGCCGGCGCGGGCACGGCGGATCGCGTTCGCGACCGCCGTGACCGCGGCGTCCTGCCCCACCACCCGTTCGTGGAGCGCCTCCTCGAGGTGGACGAGCTTCTGCATCTCTCCTTCCAACAGGCGTGACACAGGGATCCCGGTCCACTTGGCCACCACGGCGGCCACGTCTTCCTCGGTGACTTCCTCGTTCAACATCTTCTGCTCCGACTGGATCTCCTGGAGACGCTCGTTCTCCTCCTCCAACCTGCGCTCGATCTCGACGATGCGCCCGAACCGGAGCTCGGCGGCCTTCTCGAGGTCGCCGTCGCGCTCGGCCCGTTCCGACGCCGCTCGCGTCTCCTCCAACTCCGACTTGAGGGCGCGGATGCGATCGATCTGCTCCTTCTCCTGCTGCCAGTGAGCCCGCATCGCATGCGAGCGCTCCTCCAGGTCGGCGAGCTCCTTCTCGAGCTTCTCGAGCCGTTCCTTGGAGGCGGGGTCCGTCTCCTTCTGCAGCGCGGCGCGCTCGATCTCGAGTTGCCGGATCCGCCGGTCCACCTCGTCGATCTCGACCGGCACCGAGTCGATCTCGATGCGGAGGCGAGATGCCGCCTCGTCGATGAGGTCGATGGCCTTGTCCGGCAGGAACCGGCCGGTCACGTATCGATCGGACAGCACGGCTGCCGCGACGAGCGCGGGGTCCGTGATCCGCACCCCGTGGTGGACCTCGTACCGCTCCTTCAGGCCGCGCAGGATCGCGATGGTGTCCTCGACGGACGGCGGCTCCACGAGGACGGGTTGGAACCGTCGCTCCAACGCGGCGTCCTTCTCGATGTGCTTGCGGTATTCGTCGAGCGTGGTGGCGCCCACCAGCCGGAGCTCACCTCGGGCGAGCATCGGCTTCAGCATGTTGCCCGCATCCACCGCTCCCTCGGCCGCACCGGCGCCCACGATCGTGTGCATCTCGTCGATGAACGTGATGATCTGGCCCTCGGAGTCTGAGATCTCCTTCAGAACGGCTTTGAACCGTTCCTCGAACTCCCCTCGGTACTTCGCGCCGGCGATCATCGCGCCGATGTCCAGTGAGATCAGCCGCTTGTTCTTGAGCGATTCGGGGACGTCGCCGTCCACGATGCGCTGCGCGAGCCCTTCGACGATCGCGGTCTTCCCGACGCCGGGCTCACCGATGAGGACGGGGTTGTTCTTCGTGCGGCGCGAGAGGACCTGGATCACGCGTCGGATCTCCTCGTCCCGCCCGATCACCGGGTCGAGCTTGCCTTTCCTCGCCTGCTCGGTGAGGTCTCGCCCGAACTTCTCGAGCGCCTGGAACGTCTCCTCCGGGTTCTGAGAGGTGACGCGATGGGAGCCACGGACCTCGGCCAGCGCGGCCAGGACGCCGTCGCGTGTGAGGCCGGCGTCGGTGAGCAGGCGCGAGACCGATGCGTCCCCTTGGAGCATCGCGAGCAACAGATGCTCCGTCGAGATGTACTCGTCCGTCAGTTGCTCGGCTTCACGGCCCGCGGCGTCCAGGAGGCGCGCGGTCGACGGCGACAGGCCGACCTGCACTCCCTCCGCATAGACCTTCGGCTTGGCCTCGAGGCCATCGTGGACCTCGTCCCGAAGCTGCTTCGGAACCACGCCGAGCTGATGCAGGAGAGGGAACACCACGCCCTCTGGATCGGTGAGTAGCGCGTACAGCACGTGCTCCGGCTCGATCTGTTGATGGTGACGCGCCGAGGCCTGCTGGTGCGCTTCCTGGAGCGCCGCCTGCGACTTGACCGTCAGCCTGCCGGGTTCCATCCGACCCTCGCCCTCTCGAAGTCACTCCTGGTCATGCCGTACATCAGATAGTCGCGCGGCTCGCTCTTGGTCGGCATGAATCCTCGGAGGGTGCCCTCGAGCCCGAATCCCAGATGCTCCGCGACACGGCGCATCGCCATGTTGTCGACATCGGTCGTGAGCTGTACGCGATGCGCGTGCTCCTCCTCGAACAGGTGCGTGACGAACAGGGCGAGCGCCCTGCGTCCGATGCCGGTTCCCCGTTCGGTCGGATCGAAGACCTCGATCCCGATCTCGAACACACCAGGCGGCAATCCCATGTCCGGCTGCCGTGCCTGGATCTCACCCGCGAGCCGTCCGCCCGTCACGATCCCGAGGAGCAACTCGCCATGATTCACCCGGCCGCTGTTCGCGATCCGATCCCGCAGCTTCCGACGTCCGGCCTCGCTGGGATCGGCCCATGGCTCATCCGAATGCATCCTCGCAGCCCACAGCGCCTCGAGGTCTCCTGGCTTCAGGGGCCGGAGGGACACGTCGTCGGTCAAACGCGCCTCCGGAGCCACGGCGGCGAGAAGACGCTCGAGAGCGGCAGGATCGCCACCCCGGCACGTTCGCCGGGCATCGGGATCGCGTGGTCCTCGAGTCGTGCCTCCAGCTGCGCGATCCTGGCGCGGACGCGGTGCAGTTCCTCCTCGAGAGCCATGATCCGCTTCGCCCCGGCGAGGTTCACGCCCTCCTGGGTGAGCCGCTGGATGTGTCGCAGCCGGTCGATGTCCGCCTCCGAGTACCGCCTCGTGTTGCCGCTGGTGCGGTGCGGCCGTACGAGGCCTTTCCGTTCGTAGATCCGCAATGTCTGCGGGTGCACGCCCGCCAGCTCCGCCGCTACGCTGATGATGTAGACGGCGCGCCGATCCGGTCCGTTCAGCGACTCCCACTCCACAGGATCCACCACCATCTCCTCCTCAGTTCACTCCCAGTCGCTTACGGGGCGACTCCTTCGACACGTCGCGGAGCTTGCCCAGCAGCTCCTTCTCCTCCTTGGAGACCTTCTCGGGCACGTCGACCTTCACCTTGGCGAGCAGGTCCCCGCGTCCACCCTTCTTGGGCGCCCCGCGCCCCTTCATCCGGAACGTCTTGCCGCTCGGCGTCCCCGCCGGCACCTTGAGGGTGACCGGCCCGTTCATGGTGGGCACCTCGACGTTGGCGCCGAGGGTGGCCTCCGGGAAGGAGATCGGCAGGTCCAGGGTGAGGTCGTCGCCCCGGCGACCGAAGACGGGATGCGGATTCACCGCGATCTTCACGTAGAGGTCGCCGGGAGCCCCGCCGGCTACACCCGGCTCCCCCTTCCCCGCGAGACGGATCTTCGCGCCGTTTCGAACGCCCGCCGGGATCTTGACCTGCAGGGTGCGGGTCCGGCGCTCCGCGCCGGACCCGCCACATTTGGTGCACGGCGATTCCACGATCCGTCCCGCGCCTCCGCACCGCGGGCAGGGCCGGGACATCGAGAAGAACCCCTGGTTCTCCGCGACCTCGCCGCTCCCCCCACACTGCGGGCACGTAACCGGAGTGGTCCCCGGCTCGGCGCCCGAACCGTGGCACCGCGAGCAGACCGCCGGCCCGTCGATCCTGATCGGCACGGTCGTACCCGACATCGCCTCGTCGAACGAGATGGTCACCTCGGTCTCCAGGTCGGCCCCGCGGCGGCCGGCGGCGGCGGTCCGGCGGCCCCGGGTTCGACCGGCGCCACCGAAGAGCCCACCGAACAGATCGGAGAGGTCGTCGGCGTTCACCTGCTCGTACCGGACGCCACCGGGAGATCCCCCGGTACCTGTCGCGCCTCCCGGCCAGCCCGAGCCGCCACGGCCGAACCCGGGACCGAACCCGGATCCGCTCATCTCGCGGACCTGATCGTAGGCCTTCCGCTTCTCGGGATCGCCGAGGACGTCGTACGCCGCGGAGATCTCCTTGAAGCGGTCCTCTGCGTCCGCGGCGCCCTGCTTGGTGTCAGGGTGATGCTGCTGAGCGAGCTTGCGGTACGCCTTCTTGATCTCGGAGTCGCTCGCGTTCTTGGGCACGCCGAGAACGGCGTAATAGTCCTTCTCGAACCACTCCCTGCGAGGCTCTTCCGCCACCCGTCACTTCCTCTCGACCCGCACCCCGGCCGGCCGGAGGACCCGGCCCTTCAGCGTGTAGCCGGGGCGCAGCACGTCGGCCACCATGGGATCGCCCTCGCCCTCCCCCGTCTGCATCAGCGCCTCGTGCGTCTCCGGATCGAACGGCTTGCCCTGTGCCTCCATCCGCTCGAGCCCTTCTGCGCGCAGTGTGTCGAGGAGCTTCGCGTACACGAGCTCCACGCCGTGCAGGAACCGATCGAAGTCCGGCCGGTCCTGCGCGTGCATCAGCGCGAGGTCGAAATCGTCGAGCACCTCGAGGAGGCGGCGGAAGACCGGCTGTGCCGCCTGCTCGACCGCCGTGCTCTGTTCACGGAGCACCCGCTTCCGGTAGTTGTCGAACTCCGCCTGGAGCCGTTGCAGGTGCTCGCGGTACTGATCGGCCTCGGCTCTGGCGGCCTCGATGTCATCGCCGTCGGTCGCGGGATCGCTCTGCGGCCGACCCTCGTTCTCGTCGGTGACGGGGACGGCCGCCTCAGCGGCGGCCGCCTCCTCTCCTGCCCCGTGACGATGTTCTGCCTCGTGGCCGTCTTCCGTCACCTGGCATGCACCTCAGTGACCTGGAGATGAGGGAACGAAGCTTCGTCCGCGAGCCTCACGACGATCCGCCTTCGTCGACGATCTCGCCTTCCACCACGTCCTCGTCGCCGTCCGCATCCGCGTCCGCGTCCGGCGCCGAGGCCTCCGACGAGTCGCCGCTTGCGGCGGCGCCCTGCGCTTGCGCGGCCTGCTCGTGCAGCGCCTGGCTCACCTTCTGCCAGGCCTGCATGAGAGCCTCACTTGCGGACCGGAGGGTCTCCGTGTCCGCCGACTCCTCCTTCAAGGCCTGCTTGAGCTCGTCGTTCTTCGACGTCAGGTCGACCTTGTCGGCGTCGGGGATCTTGTCGCCGCTCTCCTTGAGGAACGTGTCGACCTGGTAGGTCAGCTGGTCCGCCTGATTCCGGGCCTCGGCCGCTTCCCTTCGCTTGTGGTCCTCCGCCGCGAACGCCTCCGCCTCCTTCATCATGCGGTCGATCTCGTCCTTGGAGAGCGCGGTGCCTCCCGTGATCGTCATCGCCTGCTCCTTGCCCGTCGCGAGGTCCTTCGCGCTCACGTTCACGATGCCGTTGGCATCGATGTCGAACGCGACCTCGATCTGGGGCATGCCACGGGGAGCCGGCGGGATCCCGGTCAGGTGGAACCGCCCGAGCGACTTCACGCCCGGCGACATCACGGTCTCCGCTTCTCCCTGGAGGACGTGGATCTCGACCGTCGTCTGGTTGTCGTCGGCGGTCGTGAAGATCTCCGACTTGCGCGTCGGGATCGTCATGTTCCGCTCGATCAGCTTCGTGAAGAGGCCGCCCTTGGTCTCGACGCCGAGCGAGAGCGGGGTCACGTCCAGCAAGAGGATGTCCTTGACGTCGCCCTTGAGGACGCCGGCCTGGATGGCCGCGCCCACCGCTACGACCTCGTCGGGGTTGACGCCCTTATGCGGATCCTTGCCGCCGGTCAGGTCCCTGACGAGATCCTGGATCATCGGCATCCGGGTGGACCCGCCGACGAGGATCACGTGGTCAATCGCGCTCGCGTCCTTGCCCCAGTCCTTGATCGCCTGCTCGAACGGGCCGCGGCAGCGGTCGACCAGGTCGGCCGTCATGCGCTCGAACTCGGTCCGTGTGAGCTTCTCCTCGAGGTGCAGCGGGCCGTCGGGGCCGGCGCTGATGAACGGGAGGTTGATCGTGGTCTCGGCGACCTGCGACAGCTCGATCTTCGCCTTCTCGGCGGCCTCCTTGAGGCGCTGCAACGCCATGCGGTCCTTCGACAGGTCGATCGAGTAGTTCCCCTTGAACCGCTCGACAAGCCAATCGATGACCCGCTCGTCCCAGTCGTCGCCTCCGAGCTGGGTGTCACCGTGGGTCGCCTTCACTTCCACGACGCCCTCGCCGATCTCGAGCAGGGACACGTCGAACGTCCCACCACCGAGGTCGAATACGAGGATCGTCTGCTCGGTCTGCTGCTTGTCCAACCCGTAGGCGAGCGCGGCTGCCGTCGGCTCGTTGATGATGCGGAGCACCTCGAGCCCGGCGATCTGTCCCGCCTCTTTGGTGGCCTGACGCTGGGCGTCATCGAAGTACGCGGGCACCGTGATCACGGCCTGCGTGACGGTGTCCCCGAGGAATGCCTCAGCGTCGCGCTTCAGCTTGTTGAGGATCTGGGCGGAGACCTCCTGAGGGGTCCACGCCTTCCCGTCGATGTCGACCGACCAGTCCTTGTCGCCCATGTGGCGCTTGACCGACCTGATCGTCCTGTCCGGGTTGGTGATGGACTGTCGCTTGGCGACCTCCCCCACCAAGATCTCGCCGGTCTTGGAGAACGCGACGACCGATGGCGTCGTCCGGGAACCCTCCGCATTCGGGATGACGACCGGTTCCCCCGCTTCCAATGCAGCGACCACGGAGTTCGTCGTACCGAGGTCAACACCTACCGCTCGTGCCATCGAAGCCCAGCCTCCTTCGTTCTCGATCCGCGTGGATCTTTTCAGTTCCCTCGTGCAGGTCTCCTGCACGCATGTGCTCAGGATACAAGTCTGAGTGCACCATTGGCAACTTTCCTTCTGCGCTCCTTGATGGGCATCGAAGATGGGCGGAAGAGAGCTCTGCCCGCAAGCGCCGGATCCCTCAGGGCCACTTATCGGGAACCGGTTCAAGGCAGAAGCCCTTTCTTCCGATAGATGGGCCTAGACACAAAGGACCGGACCGACCCTTGGGACCGGACCTACAACAGAAGGACTCCACCGAAGGGACGAGAGTGGCAACCTCGAGCTTGACGCTGCGTAACCGAAAGAGCGTCCATCCGGCCGTGGCACACACGGTCGACGCCCTGCTGTTGCAGGAGCGCAAGAGATGGGCGATCCACATCCACGACGGGCTCACCCAGTCCGTCACCAGCGCCGTGCTCGAGTTGCAGGGTCTCCAACATCGGATCAGAACGGAACCGGAAGACGTCCTCGCCACGCTGCACGAGGTCGAGGTCACCATCCGGAACGACCTCAGGCAGATCCGTCAGATCCTCTTCGAGCTCGACGGGGACACACCTCGTCGCGAGCCCCACCTCGCCAGCTTCGTCAACGAGCTGGTGGACCGCTGGCACCTGCCCGCACGGGTCTCGATCGAGGGCGAGGTGGATCGGATCCCGGATCAGATGCTCGAGACGGCGAACGCGATCGTGGCCGAGGCGTTGGCCAATGCGGCCAAGCACTCGGGCGCGCCCGAGGTATCGGTACGGATCAGGGCCGGACTCGAGGAGCTCCGGATCGAAGTCGAGGACCGAGGTAACGGCATCCTCGCCGCTGACGCCGACGGAGAGCCGCATTTCGGGCTCCGGCTGATGCGCGAACAGGCAGAACGGATCGGCGGCACCATCGAGATCGATTCCAACCCGGGAAGCGGCACCCGCGTGGTCGCCGTGCTCCCCGTCGGACGGCGAGGTGATGAAGGATGAACATCCTGATCGTGGACGACCACGCGCTCGTGCGTCGTGGCCTGCATCACGTGGTGAAGGAAGGGTTCCCGGACGCAGGGGTCACCGAGGCTGAAAGCGCCTCGGCCGCTCTCGAGCACGTCCACAACGGCGTCGAGATCGACCTCGCGTTGGTCGACGTGCGCATGCCGGACCTCGACGGGCTCGAGCTCCTCCGCGCCATCAAGATCGAGAAGCCCGACTTGCCGGTGATCATGCTGTCGACGTACGACAACGCGCCGTACGTGAAGCGTGCGCTGGCCGACGGGGCATCGGGCTATCTGCTCAAGGACGCGACGCCCGAGGACCTGGCGCAGGCGATCAACGTCGCGCTCTCCGGCAGCGGCAACGTGCTCTCACCCAGGGTGATCCAGAACCTGTTCGAGGAGCACGAAGCCTCAGGCCGCGACCACGGCGCCAACGGACGGCGTGGCGAGTACAACCTGACGCAGCGCGAGCACGACATCCTGGAGCTCCTCGCCGAGGGCCGCGCCAACCGCGAGATCGCACAGCACCTGTATCTGTCGGAGAAGACCGTCAAGGCGCACCTCGCCGCGATCTTCCGGAAGCTCGGCGTCACCAACCGGACGCAGGCAGCGATGATGGCCGTCCAGATGGGTGTGGGCCCGGTCCCGGGAGCCTTGGTCCACGAGTAGGGCCGTCGGCCTCAGCTCTCGAAGTCTCGGAAGAAGCGACTCGCCGTGGGGCCGCGCTGGCCCTGGTACTTGCTGCCGGTACCTCCGTAGGGGGTATCGGCCGGCGTCGTGAGGCGGAAGAACGAGATCTGGCCGATCTTCATCCCCGGATAGAGCGTGATCGGCAGGTTCGCCACGTTCGAGAGTTCGAGGGTGAGGTACCCGTTCCAGCCCGGGTCGACGTAGCCGGCCGTCGAGTGGATCAGGAGCCCCAAGCGGCCGAGTGAGGACTTGCCCTCGAGCCGGGCCACCAGGTCGTCCGGAAGGGCGACGCGCTCGAGCGTCGAGCCCAGCACGAACTCCCCCGGGTGGAGGATGAACGCCTCGTCCGGCTTCGTCTCGACCAGCTCCGTGAGATCCGGCTGCTCCTGCTTGACGTCGATGTAGGGGTACCGGGAGTTCGCGAACACCCGGAACTCGGAGTCGACGTGCAGGTCGACCGACGACGGTTGGACGCATGCGGGATCGAAGGGATCGATCACGATGCGGCCGGCGTCGATCTCCTCCTTGATCGTGCGGTCGGACAGGATCATCGCGCGGATGCTACTAGGCACCCGAAACGGGGGCGTGGGAGACCGCGATCCATCGCTCGAGCGTCGCAGCGGCGTTCCCCTGGTCGATCGACGCCGACGCGAGTCCGAGGCCTTCGGCGATGTCGGAAGCGGCCCCGGCGACCTCCAGCGCGGCGCCGGCGTTCAGCAGGACGACGTCTCGTTTGGGTCCCGGCTCCCCGGCGAGCACCGCGCGGGCGATGCGCGCCGCCTCGGCGGGTTCGCCGCCCCGCAGGTCGTCCGGAGTCGCGCGCGCGATCCCGTGGACGGTGGCATCGAGGCGGCTCTCTCGGACCTCCCCGTCTCGTACGTCCAGCACCGTCGAAGGGCTCGTGGTGGTGAGCTCGTCGAGGCCGTCCTCCCCGCGGAACAGCTTGGCGCGGGTCCCGCGCCGCGCGAGCACCTCGGCCATCAGCGGCAGCATGCGCTCGTCGGACACCCCGACGACCTGTGCGGCGGGGCGAGCCGGATTCGTGAGCGGTCCCAGGAAGTTGAACGAGGTCGGCACGCGAAGCTCGCCACGGACCGGCGCCGCGTGGCCGAACGCCGGATGGAAGACGGGGGCGAACATGAAGCCGATGCCGGCCTCCACGAGGCATCGCTCGACGCCGGCGGCATCCAGATCGATCTTCACCCCGAGGGCTTCGAGGAGATCGGCCGAGCCGCAATGGCTGGAGGCGGCCCTGTTGCCGTGCTTGGCGACCGGGACGCCGGCCCCCGCCACGACGATGGCCGAGAGCGTCGAGATGTTGAACGTGCCGCTCCGGTCGCCGCCGGTCCCGCACGTGTCCAGCACGGGCCCCGGCGTCGAGACGGGATGGGCGAACTCGAGCACCGTGCGGGCGAGACCGTCGAGCTCGTCGACGGTCTCGCCTTTGGTTCGAAGCGCCATGAGGAATCCGCCCACCTGCCCGGGCGTCACGTCCCCGGACATGATCGCTCGCATCGCCGCGGCGGCCTCCTCGGCCGACAACGCCTCGTGCGACACGAGGCGCTGCAACGTGCGTGGCCAGAGGTCGGGGTCGGGCTCGCCCATGAGGGCCGCACGCTAGCAGCTGCGCTTGGCTGGGCCTGGAGGGCTGTCTACACTGTGGCCCCGCCGCCTCCGGCGGCGGGGCCACGCGGGTGTGGTTCAATGGCAGAACGCGAGCTTCCCAAGCTCGAAACGGGGGTTCGATTCCCCTCACCCGCTCTTCCGTCCTTCCGCTGGTTCGTCTCGGCGGGACGTTCACGCCCTTCGCTCGCACAGATCGACGACGCTCCTCGCGGGGAGATGCAGCGTTTCCGGCAGCTCCGACGAGAGCCGCCTGATGCGGTCGAGCAGGTCGTGCCGGATCGGATCGGGTAACGAGGCCACGTCGCTCGACGTCGCGTAGAGATCGGCGAGGCGCGCGGACGGGAGGACGTGGGTCACCGGGAATGCACGGCGTTCGAACGGACCGAATCCCTCTGCCGCGTCGGGCACCTCCGCCCACGACCGATACGCGGTCGCGATCTGGTTCGACGTTCGTGTGGTGGTAACGACCTCGTCGATCTCCCGCACCCCCGGGATCGAGAGCTGCTCCTCCTCGAGCGGCCACGCCCAGAAGAGCGCGAGGGAGCCGCCGCGACGAAGGACCCGGTGGATCTCCGCGAACGCCGCCTCGCGCTCGAAATGGTGGAACGCGTTCCCCACGACCACGGCATCGGCCCAGCCGTCGGGGAGGGGCATCTCTTCGGCCGTTCCGTCGACGACGCGGACGCCCGGAAGTCCCCCTTCCAAGACCGCCCGCATGTTCGGCGCCGGCTCCACGGCGATCGGGGTCATGCCGAGGCCGGCGAACAGCTTCGACAGCTGGCCGGTCCCTGCGGCGAGATCGACCATCGCCGAGCCGTGGCGAAGGGAGGCTCGTTCGGCTACCCACGCGGCTGCCTCAGGCGCGTAGCTCGGCCGGAGCTCATCGTAGTCGAGCGCGTTGACGACCTCGAAGCTGAAGCCGGCCATCACGCGGAGCCTATCGCCCGGTCCGAAGGTCGGCGTCGAGGTATCGGGGTGCCGTCGGGCAGATGTCGTTGAGAGGGCACAGGCGGCAACGAGGGATCGGGGCCTTGCAGATCTCGCGGCCGAGCCGGATGAGCGCGACGTGGAGCGGGGTCCGCAACCCCTCCGGGACCAGCTCGTGCAGGATCCGATCGGCCCGCTCGGCAGAGGCCTTGGGCGGCACCAACCCGAGCCGCTTCGTCACCCGGTGCACATGCGTGTCCACGGGCATCGCGTCTCGGCCCAGCGAGAAGGAGAGGACGACGGCCGCCGTCTTGGGGCCGACGCCGGGCAGGGACATGAGCTCGGCCCGGGCCTCGTCGTCGGAGAGCGCCGCGAGATGGGACAGGTCGAAGGCGCCGCGCCGCTCGGCGACAACCCGCAGGATGGCTTGGATGCGCGGCGCCTTCGTGTCCGCCAGGCCGCCCGAGCGGATCGCATCCGCGACCGCTCGGGTCCGCGCCTGGACCACGTCCTGCCACGTCGGGAACGCCGCGCGCAGGCCTTCGAACGCCCGTTCCGCGTTCACGTCGCTCGTGTGCTGCGACAAGACGGTGAGCACGAGCTCCTCGAGCGGGTCGGACCGGCGTGGCGGCAGGAGCTCTCCGTAGCGCTTGCGGAGTCGACCGAGCACCGTCCTGGCCCGGCGCCGGAGGACGGCCGCCGGGGCAGGCTCGGTCACGCCGGGACGTCGCCGCGAGCGGCGTTGCGGAACTGCGTGAGCGAGGGCTCGAAGTTGAGCTTGATCGAACCGGTGGGGCCGTTGCGGTGCTTGGCGAGGATCAGCTCGGCTTCCTTCTTCTTCTCAGGATCGGAGTCGTCGCGGTGGATGAACGCGACGACGTCGGAGTCCTGCTCGAGCGACCCGCTCTCGCGAAGGTCGGATAGCTGGGGGCGCTTATCGGCCCGCGTTTCCGGGTTGCGGTTCAGCTGGGACAGCGCGAGTACCGGGATGTGCAGCTCCTTGGCGAGGAGCTTGAGCGAGCGGCTGATCTCCGCGACCTCCTGCTGGCGGTTGTCGGGGCGCCGCACGGCGGCGGAAGTCATCAGCTGCAGGTAGTCCACGATGATGAGCGCGAGGCCCTGCTTGCTGCTCCGCATCCGCCGGGCCTTGGCGCGGACATCGACGATGTTGACGTTGCCGGAGTCCACGATGGATAGCGGAGCGTCGTGCAACCGCTCGGCCGCCTGAACCACCCGGACCCAGTCGTCCGGCCCGACCCGCTTGCTGCGGATCCGGTCCCAGGGCACCCGGGCGGCCGAGCAGAGCATCCGCATCCCGACCTCGTGCCGTGACATCTCGAGCGAGAACACCGAGACCGACCCACCTGCCACCGCCACGTTGTGCGCGATGTTGATGGCGAGCGAGGACTTCCCGATCCCCGGCCGGGCGGCGATGATCACGAGGTTGCCGGGCTGGAGCCCGGAGGTGAGCTCGTCGAGGTCGCGGAACCCGGTGGGCAGTCCCGTGTACGCCGCTTCGCGATGCTGGATCTGCTCGAGCTCCAGCATCGCGCTGTCGATCAGCTCTCGCAGGGTGGCGACCTCGTCGCGATCGTCCCTTCGCGCAACGTCGTAGATGCGTTGCTCGGCGGCGTCCGCGACGGTTTCGGGGTCCTCGGGAGCCGAGTACGCCATGTCCATGACGTCGGCGGCCGCCCCGATCAGTCTCCTGAGCAGGGCGGCCTGCGCGACGATCCGCGCGTAGTGCGCGGCGGAGGCCGGGGTCGGGACCTGGTCGGCGAGGTCCCGGATGTACAGAGGGCCGCCGACGTCATCGAGCGTTCCCTTGCGCCGAAGGGCTTCCACCGCGGACAGCTGATCGACGGGGTCCCCGCGCGCGTACAGCTCGCGGAGCACCTCGAAGATCCGCCCGTTCGCAGATCGGTAGAAGTCATCGGTCTGCAGGAGCTCGACGACGTCGGCGATGGCCTCGGCCGACAGCATCATCGAGCCTAGGGCTGCCGCCTCCGCCTCCACGTTGTGGGGCGGGATGCGGGCGTCCCCGTTCCGAGGAAGGCGGACGACGTCGTCAGCCGTGCGGACGATACCGCTCACCCCCTGTTCCCCGTCCCGGTCTCCGAGTTGCGGACGCTACGCCCGTGAAGACCACGCGAACAGTGGAAACCCATGTGGATTGCTGCGGCGCAGGTCGCATATGGATGTTTCCTGTCACTCCGCCCGTGACCTGCGGGGTCGCGTTGTGGACAACATGTGGAACAGTGTGGGGATCTGGTCCGACACGCTCAGAGTGACTGCGAAAGAGGATATCTATCCAGCTGGTCGAACGTCGGTTCGAAAGAACCTGACGAACGACATCGGGTGGCCCGCCGAAAGCGGGCCACCCGACTGCCGGTGCTACGCCTCGGGCTGGACGTCGACGATGATGACCGGGTCCACCTCGTGATGGAGATGGACCGTGACCTCGTGCGTCCCGATCGACCTGATGGGCTCGTCGAGGTGGACGTCCCGCCGATCGATGGGGACGCCTGTCTGCGCCGACAGCGCCTCCGCGATGTCGGAGGCCGTCACCGAACCGAAGAGCTTGCCCTCCTCGCCGGCGCGGGCCCTCACCACGACCGGCGCCTGGATGAGACGGGCCGCCAGCGTCTCGAGCTCGCCCTTGCGAGCATCGATCTGCGCCTCATGGGATCGCTTGAGGCTCTCGGCGTGGCGCATGGTCCCCTTCTCGGCCTTCACGGCGAGGCCGCGAGGGATGAGGAAGTTGCGCGCGTAGCCGTCGGCGACGTCCGCGACATCCCCGGGGTCGCCCAACCGCTCGACGGTCTTCTGCAGGATGATCTTCATCTTTCCTCCTGGGGGCTACGCTCGGGCAAGACTGTGGCCCTTGCTTCTTGAGCCCCCAGATCCCTCATCGACTCGAGTACGGCAGCAGGGCCATCTCGCGGGCGTTCTTGACGGCGGACGCCACGTCGCGTTGGTGCTGGACGCAGTTGCCGCTCACGCGACGAGCACGGATCTTGCCACGATCCGAGACGAACTTTCGCAGCATGATCACGTCCTTGTAGTCGACGCGATCGACCTTGTCCTTGCAGAACTGACAGTACTTGCGCTTGCCACGCTTCTGCCAGCCTTTGTCGTCCTTCTCGCGACGCCGCTTGGGGCCGCCGCGCTCCTTCGGCCCGCCTCCCCTACCCGCCATCGAGTGGAGATTCCTCCTGGTCGGCGCCGCCACCCACGGGCGCGGCAACCTTCTCGCCCCAGTCACCCGAGCTGGAGGCACCGCCGGAGCGGGCCTGACGCGTGACGGCCGCCGTCGCCCACTTCAGGCTCGGGGCGATCTCGTCTGCCTCGACCTCGATCGCGGAGCGCTTGTCACCGTCCTGGTTCTCCCAGGTCCGGTAGTTGAGCCGGCCCGCCACGATCACACGGGTGCCCCGCGTGAGGGACTCGGCCGCGTTCTCCGCCAGCGTGCGCCATGCGTTGATCGAGAAGTACGACGTCTCGCCGTCCTTCCACTGCCCGCTCGGATCCTGGAACCGGCGGTTCACGGCCATCCGGAACTTGCAGACCGCCGCGCCGTTGGGCGTGTAGCGGAGCTCCGGGTCATCGGTCAGGTTACCGACCAGGGTCACTTGATTGTCCGTTGCCATGGTTCGTTCACTCCCCTTGGGGTGTCGCGTCTCCGCCTGCGGAGGCGGGGGAAGTTGCCAGCTGCTTCTCACGCTTGGTGGGCAGGACGACCACCTTGTGGCGCATGACCTCGTCCGCGAGGTTCAGCGCGCGCTCGAGCTCGTGTTGCGCGACCGGCTCCGCCGAGAACGTGACCACGACGTAGTAGCCCTCGTTCCGGTCGTCGATCTCGTAGGCCAGACGGCGTCTGCCCCAGCGCTCGGTGTTCCGCACCTGCCCATCGTGCTTCGCAACGACCGTAGCGATCCGGTCCGTCGCGGTACCCACCACGGCCTCGTCGGCCTCAGCAGGCAGGATGAGCATGCATTCGTACTCCCTCAAACTCCACCTCCTCTGGTCTGGACGGCCCCCCTCGAAGGGGAGCAGGAAGTTCTGAGGGTCGTCCAGCAGTGTACGGGACCTGGGGTGAAGCTAGCACCCGGGTACGACAGTGGGCTTCTCGCGACGAGTGCAGAGTCGCGGATACACTCTTCGGAACTGCCGTGCACTTCGCCAAGAGATGCATAAGGAGGCGCGAGCGATGACGACGATCCATGACCTCAAGACGTGGAAGGCTGAGGGGCGGAGATTCACGATGCTCACCGCCTACGACTTCCCCACCGCTCAGATCTTGGACCGGGTCGGCGTCCCCGTGCTGCTGGTGGGGGACTCGGTCGGGAACAACGTCCTGGGATACGCGGACACGCTCCCCGTGACGATGGACGACATGCTCCACCACACCCGCGCGGTGTCCAGGGGAGCGGAACGGGCCATGGTGGTCGGCGATCTGCCCTTCCTCTCGTATCAGGTCTCGCTCGAAGACGGGGTGCGCAACGCGGGCCGCCTCGTCAAGGAGGGAGGAGCCCAGGCGGTGAAGCTCGAGGGAACGCATCTCGAACTCGTCCACCGCCTGGTCGAGATCGGGATCCCGGTCATGGCCCACGTCGGGCTCACGCCTCAATCGGTGCATGCGATGGGCGGATACAGGGTCCAGGGTCGCGGCGAGGCAGCTCAGCGCGTGGCCGAACAAGCGGAGCAGCTCGAGAAAGCCGGTGCCTTCTCGATCGTGCTCGAAGCGATGCCGGCCGAACTCGCCGGCGAGATCACGCGGTCACTGCAGATCCCCACGATCGGCATCGGCGCCGGTCCTGCCTGCGACGCCCAGGTCCTGGTGATCAACGACCTCCTGGGGATCACCGAGAGGCCGCCCAAGCTCGCGAAGAAGTTCGCGGACCTCCGCGGCGTCATGACGGAGGCCGTCCAGGAGTTCATCCGGGAGGTGGAGGCCGGCACCTTCCCCGACGACGATCACTCGTACGACTAGACCGACCTCGGGCCTACACTCCCGGCGTGACCGAAGTCGGGGATCTCGGAAGCGCTCCCCAACAGAGCACGGACGTGAATGAGTCGTCTCGGCGAGCCGATCTCGTTGCGAAGCTGACGCACGAGATCCGTGGTCCGGTCTCCACGATCCGAGGACTCACCGGCACGACGCTCAAGCATTACGAGCGTCTGAGCGACGACGAGCGGAAGGAGTTCGTGCAGCTGATCCGGCATGAGGCCGACCGCCTGGAGCGCGCCGTCGAGCAGGTCGCACTCGTCCTCAAGCTGGACGCGGGGTCGCTTCGCTTCGACATCAGGCTGCAGGATCTCGGGGACATCGTCCGGGAGGCCGCGCGTGGGGCGGAGACCGGCGATCGCCCATTCGAGGTCGACGCGAGGTCGACGTCGCCGAGGGCCTCCAGGCACCCGCCGACCGCACGCACATGGGCTCGCTCATCCGTCAGCTCCTCGACAACGCGATGCTGTTCTCGCCGCCCGACGCCCCGATCGAGGTTCACCTTCGACGCGAGGGCAACGACGCCCTCATCGAGGTCATCGACCGAGGCCCCGGCATCCCGCCGGACAAGCGTCAGGCCGTCTTCGAGCGATTCGCCGACTGGCGCCCTCCCGGCTACGAGGATCGTCCGGGAACGGGGCTCGGTCTCTTCATCTGCCGGGCGATCGCCCGTACACACAGAGGCGATGCTTCGATCGCCGACGGTCCGGCGGGGGGTACGATGCTCATCGTTCGGCTTCCTCTGGAGGGATGAATGGCGGCCGTTGCGTGACCACGCTACTGATCTGCGATGACCACAAGGTGTTGACGGACGCATTGGCCACGGTCGTCGGGCTCGACGACGATCTCCAGCTGGTGGCGCCGCCAGTGCACGATCCGGAGACGGCGATCCAGCTCTCCGCCGAGCACCTGCCCGACGTCGTGCTGATGGACATCGTCTTCAAGGGCGGCATGTCGGGGATCGACGCGACGCGACGGATCAAGGAGATCTCCCCGGCGACGAAGGTCGTCATCATCACCGCCCACGACGAGGACCGTCTGCTCGTCGAGGCGGTCGAGGCGGGCGCCTCGGGCTTCCTCGGGAAGGGAGAGGCGGTCGAGGAGGTCCTCGCGGCGGCCAAGGCCGCGGCCGAGGGCGAGGTCCTGATCGATCCCGCGACCCTCACGCGCCTCCTGGCGCAGGTCGCCCGCGAGCGGGAGGCCCGTCGCGAGGCGACGACACTCCTTGACGACCTGACGGATCGAGAGCGCGAGATCCTCCAGCTCCTCGCCGAAGGCATGAGGAACGAGGGCATCGCCACGAAGCTGTTCATCAGCCCGCAGACGGTCCAGACCCACGTGCGGAACATCCTCGGGAAGTTGCGCGTGCACTCGAAGCTCGAGGCGGTCGCCTTCGCCGTCAAGCACGGCGCGATCACCGTCTGAAGAGGGCCTGGAACTCCTGCCCGGCAGGGCTCAAGTCACATTCCTCGCGGGACGAAGAGCTACTGGAGAGCGCCCTGCGTCCCCGGACGCGTGAGGCCGATCCACTCGATGGCCTCGGGGATCTCCCCGAGCGAAAGGCCCGAGTCCACCCCTCCCGGACTCGGGCCTTTCACGTGTCGCCTTCGGCGTGTTCCTATCGAAGGATGTGGCGACGCACCTTCCCGGTGCGGGTTCGAGGGATCCCGGGAACGAGTGAGAGTTCGCGTGGGAGCTTGAAACGCGCGAGATGCTCTGCCCCGAGAACTCGGAGCTCATCCAGGGAAGGCGGGTCGTCGATGGCCCTCGGGACGACGAAGGCGCTCACGCGGGAGCCCCACTCGGGGTCGGGCCGCCCGATGACCGCGACGTCCGCCACTTTGGGATGGCGGGCCAGCACCCGCTCGACCTCCTCGGGCCACACCTTCTCCGCACCGGTCCTGATGACGTGGTCAGCGCGCCCGTGGATCGCTAGGCGCCCCCCATCGTCGATCGAGCCGAGGTCACCGGTGCGCAACCAGCCGTCCGTCGTGAACGCCGCCCCGGTCGCGGCCGGATCGAGCCGGTAGTTCTCCATCACCGTGGAACCGGAGACCTCGATCGAGTCGTCCGTATCCAACCTGACCTGCATGCCGTCGAGTGGGACGCCGTCGTAGGCGAACCCACCGCACGTTTCGGTGAGGCCGTAAGTCGTGACGAGGCGGGCACCGCGTGCCCGCGCGGCGCCCGCCGTCTCGGCGTCGAGATCGTCCCCGCCCACCAGCAGGGTGAGGCCGTGCAGGCCGAGGTCCGACGCCACCAGCCGGCGCACCATCCCGGGAACCACCGAGGCGAAGGCGGCACCTTCGCCGTCGCTCACGAGACGGGCGGGGTCGAACCGTTCGTGGATCGTCACCGAGGCCCCGAGGATCGCGGCCCGGAGAACGACGAGCAGCCCACCGATGTGCGCCGGCGTGAGGGGGCAGAGCCATGAGGCCTCGGGCGAGGCGCCGAGCGTCTTGTCCGACCTGCTGACCGCCACGACCACCGCGACGCGGTGCAGCTCCACGAGCTTCGGCTCGCCGGCCGTTCCGGCGGTCGGCATCACGACGGCGACGCCGGGCGTCACCGGGGCGGCATCCGCGAGGAGCGTCTCGCCCCGCGTGTCCCGGACGAAGTGCGGTCGGGCGCGATCGACGATGGCACGCCGTTCCCGGTCGGCCAGGCGGTGATCGAGGGGAAGGAACGGCACCTCGTCGAGCCACAGTCGCGTCACGAGCCCGACCCACTCGGGGCCAGGGGGCAGATCGACCACGACCAGTTCGTCGGTTGCCATCGCCATCGCTCCCCCTGCGGACGTCCGGTAGGCTAGCCGAACCGTACGAGTAGCCGCTCTAGGAGTCATCGGTCACATGGACGAATCGCGCGAGATCAGGAATGCTCTCGATTGGCAACCTGCGAGGTCGCGGCCGGACGGAAAGAGGCCGGATCAACACGGGCCAGATCAACGGTTCTCGGACATCCGCTACGAGACGGCCGAGGGCATCGCGAAGATCACCATCGCGCGACCCGAGGTGCGGAACGCGTTCCGACCGCTCACCACCCGCGAACTGATCACGGCCTTCGACGCCGCTCGGGACGATCCGGAGGTCGGGGTCATCCTGCTCACCGGCGAGGGGTCGCTCGCCTTCTCCTCCGGGGGGGACCAGGGCGTTCGCGGTGACGACGGTTACGTGGACGAGCACGGGATCGGTCGCCTGAACGTCCTCGATCTCCAGCTCCAGATCCGGCGGCTCCCGAAGCCCGTCGTCGCGATGGTCGCGGGCTACGCGATCGGCGGTGGGCACGTGCTGCACCTGTGCTGCGACCTCACGATCGCCGCCGACAATGCGCGCTTCGGCCAGACCGGCCCCCGCGTGGGCTCGTTCGACGGCGGCTACGGGATCGGGCTGCTCGCACGGCAGATCGGCGAGAAGCGGGCGAAGGAAGTCTGGTTCCTCTGCCGGCAGTACGACGCGCAGACGGCGCTCTCGTGGGGCCTCGTCAACGCCGTCGTCCCGCTGGAGGAGCTCGAGGAGGAGTCCGTTCGGTGGGCGAAGGAGATGCTCACGCATTCGCCTCTCGCGCTCCGCCTGCTGAAGTCCGGCTACCACGCCGGCGTGGACGGGCTCGCGGGCGTGCAGCAGCTCGCCGGCGACGCGACGCTCCTCTACTACATGACGGAAGAAGCGCAGGAGGGTCGCGACGCCTACGTCGAGAAGCGCCCGCCGGACTTCTCCAGGTTCCCGAAGCGGCCGTGAACGCGTGGGTGTCGGGTGCGCGCCCCCGAACGCTCGGCGCGGGGATCGTCCCCGTGC
>Ga0136614_10000059_pt1 | contig 37690 bp, 37 predicted proteins | sample AntDrymUQ2792106_2_FD_106643 | JGI IMG/M metagenome (GOLD analysis project Ga0136614, IMG submission 106643) | Polar desert sand microbial communities from Dry Valleys, Antarctica - metaG UQ279 (21.06) | ecosystem: Environmental > Terrestrial > Soil > Desert | place: Antarctica: Dry Valley... | reverse complement strand
GATAGATCTTGAGCGGGGCGTCCGGGAAGACGACGGTTCCGATGTCCCGGCCCTCTACCACGATCGTCGACCCCTGCGCCAACTGTCGTTGCAGGCGGATCAGCCGAAGGCGTACGGCCGAGACCGCGGAGACGGCGCTCACCGCGGCGCTCACCTCGGCCGAGCGGATCGCCACGGTCACGTCCCGTCCATCGGCGAAGACTTTGTGGTTCTCCGGATCGGTGGTGATGTCGATGACCAGGCCCTCGGCCCGGGCGGCCACCTTCCCGGCGTCGGCCGGATCAAGACCCTCGGTCAGAACGGCCAGAGTGAGGGCCCGGTACATCGCACCGGTGTCGAGGTAGCCCGCGCCCAGCCGCCGCGCGACCTCGCGGGCAACCGACGACTTGCCCGTGCCGGAGGGCCCATCGATCGCGATCACCCGGGCGTCATTGCCTGGTTCGGTGATCGTCACAGCCCGACGAGCTTCATCAACTCAGCGATCTCGTACGGCGTGAGCTTGCGGATCGCTCCCGGTTTCGTACGGCCCAGCCGCACCGGCCCGATCTGGGTGCGTACCAAACGGTTGACCGGGTGGCCGGTGGCCGCGAGCAGTCGACGTACCAATCTGTTGCGGCCCTCGTGCAGGACGAGTTCCACCAGTGCTTGTCCAGCCGCGACATCGACAACCTTGAACGAGTCGACCCCGGCCATCCCGTCGTCGAGTTCGATGCCGGCCTTGAGTTTGCGGCCGAGATCCCGCGAGATGGCGCCGGAGACTTGAGCCAGGTAGGTCTTGGGCACCTCGTAGGAGGGATGGGCCAGCCGATGGCCGAGTGGACCGTCGTTGGTCAGCAGCAACAGGCCTTCGGTGTCGATATCCAAGCGACCGACGTGGAAGACGGCTTCGCCACGCTCGGCGATCAGGTCGCCGACCGTGGGTCGGCCGCGGTCGTCAGACATGGCCGACAGCACGCCCTCGGGCTTGTTCATGGCGAGGTGGATCAGATCGGTTCGGGTGATCACCACGCTGCCGTCGACGGCGATCCGATCGGTCTGGGTATCCACTCGACGACCCTGCTCACGCACCTGCTCGCCGTTGACGCTCACCCGGCCCTGGGCGATGAGTTCTTCGCTGGCCCGCCGGGACCCGATGCCCGCGCGCGCGAGCACTTTCTGCAGCCGCTCCCCGGTCTGGTTTGGGGGGGTCACGGGTTGGAGTCCTCACTCAGGACCGACTCGACGTCGGGCAGCAACGGCGCCAGGTCGGGTAGCTCGCTGAGGCTGGACAGTCCGAGCTTTTCGAGGAACAGCTCGGTCGTGACGTAGAGCCCGCCACCGGTCTGCGGGTCAGAGCCCTCCTCGGCCACCAACCCGCGGCTGCGCAGGGTCCGGATCACACCGTCGACGCTCACGCCGCGGATCGCCGAGATCCGGGATCGGGTGACGGGCTGGCGGTAGGCGACGACGGCGAGGGTTTCCAGCGCCGCCTGGGTCAGCCGCGCCCGTTGCCCGTCGGTGACGTAGCGCTCGACGTACTCGGCGTACTCCTCACGGGTATAGAGGCGCCAGCCCTGCCCGGCAAGGCGCAGGGTGAAGCCCCGGTGCTGTTGTTCGTACTCAGCCGCAAGTGAGGTCAACTGCTCGGTGATCGTGGGTTCCTCGACATCGAGCAACTCGGCCAGGGTGCCTGCTGCAACCGGTGTGTCCACCACGAAGAGGATGGCCTCGACGGCGCCGCGCAGGCGCTCGTCGATCGCGGCGGTCATGGGAGTCCTTTGCGGCTCAGTCTGGTTCAGGCGGTAGGGGATGCGTTCCATCATCCCGTACGAGCCGTTGTTCGGTCGCATCTGGACTCGTCGCTGCCTCGACAGCGACGGCATCATCCCACTCCAGGCCCGCGTCGGTATCGCTGTCGTCCGTCGAGGCCGTCCAACGCACATGCAACTCGCCGAGGGCGCTGAGCTGTTCCAGGGACACCGACCCGCGCGTGTGCAAGTCGAGCAGGGCGAGGAACCGGGCCACGACCTCCAAGGTGGACGAGCAATCCGAGGTGAGCGTGCGGAAGGTCGTCGTAGCTCCGCCGGCCAGCCGGCGACGCAGAATTCCAGCGTGCTCGCGAACGCTGACCCTGGGTGCGTGCAGGTGCGCGGTTGATACCTCGACCGGCTCCCGCGACTGCAGTGCCGTGACAGCCAGGGCCGCGAAGGCCTCGACACCGACGCCGAGCAGCACATCCGGAAGCGCTTGGGCGAAGCGCGGCTCCAGACCAACCTCGCGAGCGAACCGGCGCGATTGGTCCACCTCGTTCGCGCGCAGAAACCCTGCCGCCTCGTGGAAGGCGCGATAGGCCAGCAGTCGGGCGAAGAGCAGGTCCCGCGCTTCGAGTGCAGCCAGGTCATCCTCGTCCTCGACCTCGGCCGAGGGCAGCAGCCGAGCGGCTTTGAGATCCAACAGGGTCGCCGCCACCACGAGAAACTCGGTGGCCTGCCCAAGATCGAGGGAGTCGCCGGCGGCCTCGAGGTAGCTGATGAATTCGTCGGTGACCTGCGACAGTGCGATCTCGGTAACATCGAGTTTGTGCTTGCTGATCAAGCTCAGGAGGAGGTCGAACGGACCTTCGAAATTGGCGAGCGTGACATGGAAACGCCCTTCACCCGGCGCGGCGGCGGCCTCCGCTGCGACTCCGCGTACGGCGCCCACCTCCATGCCGGGCGACCCTAGTCCGCGTCTGCTCGCTTGCCCCCAGACCGCTCAGCCGGCGGCGACTACTTCTTTGGCAAGGTTGCGATAGGCGTTCGCGCCCTGCGAATGCGGAGCCCACGAGGTGATCGGCTCACCTGCCACGGTGGTCTCCGGGAACCGGACGGTACGAGCGATCACCGTTTGGAAGACGGTGTCCCCGAAGGCCTCCACGACGCGGGTGAAGACCTCCTTGGCGTGCAGGGTCCGGGCGTCGTACATCGTGGCCAGGATCCCGGTGATGGACAGGTCGGGGTTCAGCCGCTCGGTGACCTTGTCGATGGTGTCCACGAGCAGGGCCACACCGCGCAAGCTGAAGTATTCGCACTCCAGCGGGATGATCACGCCTTGGGCGGCGGTCAGTGCGTTGACCGTGAGCAGTCCCAGCGATGGTTGACAGTCGATGAAGATGTAATCGTACTCGTCCATGACTGGTCGCAACGCACGTTTGAGCGCCTGCTCGCGAGCCACTTCACTGACCAGTTGGACCTCGGCCGCGGACAGGTCGATGTTGCTGGGAATCAGGTCCAGGCCGTCAACCTTGGTCTTGAGCCGCACATCGGCAATTCCGACATCCCGGTCCATCAGGACGTTGTAGATGCTGTAGTCCAGATCATGCGCGGGGACGCCGAGGCCAACCGACAGCGCCCCCTGGGGGTCGAAGTCCAGCAGCAGGACCTTGCGCCCGTACTCGACCAACGCGGCACCCAGATTGATGGTCGACGTGGTCTTACCCACCCCGCCCTTCTGGTTGCACATGGCGATCACCTTCGCCGGACCATGTCGATCGAGAACCGGTGGGGTGGGAAGTGGACGTTGTCGGGCCTTGGCCGGATCACCGCGGACGACGGACCGGCTCGGCGACGAACTGGCCGGGTCGTCGGAGAAGGGCAGGGCCTGGGCCTCTGTGCCACTTCGTCGCGCCACGACTGCCGCCTTTGGATCGGTTCCTACCGGCTGCCACCGGTGATCTGACGGCGGCGTCCTTGGCGGCGACACTAGGTCGCAAGGAAGACGCGAGCAAGGCGACCCGCCGACGTGGAACCCCCAATCGATTACCGCCCACAAGGATTCAAGCTCGACTGCGGCTTTAGAGTTAGGCAGTCATGATCAGTCGGATTTGACAAGCGGTGCCCATGCTGAGACTGTGAATGAACATTCATTCACGACACTTTGGAGCCTGCATGTCCTGGTCCTCTCACGACATCCCCGACCAGTCCGGTCGGGTAGCGGTCATCACCGGTGCCAACGGCGGGCTTGGACTCGAGATGGCCAGAGAGCTTGCCCGCAAGGGAGCACACGTCGTCATGGCCGCTCGCAATCGGGACAAGGCGCAGCGAGCTCGACAGGACATCATGAGAGTGATCCCGGCAGCGTCCCTAGAAGTGGTACCGCTCGACCTCGGATCCCTCGCGTCTACCGAGGCCGCCGCGGCGACGATCCTGGCTACGCACCCCCGGATCGACATTCTCGCCAACAACGCGGGCGTCATGGCAACCCCGGAGGGCCGCACCGAGGACGGCTTCGAACTGCAGTTGGGCACCAACCACCTGGGGCATTTCGTGCTCACGGCCCGGCTCCTACCGGCGTTGGCCGCTACACCAGGATCCCGGATCGTGTCGGTCACCTCGACCGCGCGACACATCGGCGCTGCGATCGACCCGGCCAATCCGCACCTGCATGGCCGGTACAGCCCATGGCGCGCGTACGGCCAGTCAAAGCTGGCCAACCTGCATTTCGCCGTCGAGTTGCAGCGGCGCCTCACCGCAGCCGGATCGCAGGTGCTGAGCCTGGTGGCCCATCCGGGTCTGTCCAACACCGATCTGCAGGCCGCCAGCGTGCGCGATACCGGTGGGGGCGCCAGCCAGAAGTTCTTCCACGTCCTGGCCCAGAAGACCGGTATGTCGCCCGCCCAGGGGGTGCAACCGCAACTCCGAGCGGCCACCGATCCCAAGGCCAGGGGCGGCCAGCTCTACGCCCCACGCTTCGTCAACAACGGAGCGGCCGTCCACCGCCCGCTGCTCGGTCGATCTGTGGCCAGTAAGCCCGCGCAGACGTTATGGGCCGTGTCAGAGCGCGAGACCGGTGTCTGCTTCGACGTGGCGGCATTGGTCGGTACGTCGTCGGTTTGAGCCCGTCCAGCGGCATTGATCGGGCCGCCGCCGTACGGCAGGCGTTGCTGGAGCTCGTCGCCGATCGAGGCCTGCACGGCGCCTCGATGGGCGAGGTTGCCCGCCGTGCTGGCGTGGCCGCCGGCACGATCTACGTCCACTACGCCGACAAGGACTCGTTGATCCTCACCGTCTACGCGGAGGTCAAGCGCGACCTCGGGCTGGCCGCCGCAGCAAGTTGGGATTCCGGAGTCTGTCCGGAGGAGCGTTTCCACGGTGCCTGGCATCGGGTCTACACCCATCTCGTCGAGCGGCCGGAACGGGCGCGATTCCTGCTCCAGCTCGAGGCCTCGCCCTACGCCAACGCGGTGCACCAGATCGATGACGAGGTGGCCGGTGTGTGGTCGGCCATGATCGGTGAGTTCGGCGAGATCTTGGTCGATCTACCCCCCGACGTGCTCTACGACCTCGCCCTGGGTCCCGCAGTCACGCTGGCGGCAAGCGCCGGTGGTTCGGCCACCGACGCGACCCTGGACACGGTCGCCCGAGGGTGTTGGCGGGCGATCACGCGCTGATCGCCGCAGCGACCGGCCTCAGGCCAGTGCGCGAGGATGGCTGGCCGCATACACCTCCCGCAGGCGATCAACGGTGACCAGGGTGTAGATCTGTGTGGTCGTCACCGACGCGTGTCCCAGCAGTTCCTGCACTACCCGGACGTCGGCCCCACCGTCGAGCAGGTGGGTGGCGAAGGAATGCCGAAGCGTGTGTGGTGACAAGTCCTCGGTGATCCCCGCGCGGTCGGCAACCGCCCGCAAGATCGTCCAGGCGCTCTGCCGGGACAGTCGGCCACCGCGAGCATTCAGGAACAGGGCGCTGACACCGTGCCCTCGGGCGGCCAGTGCCGGGCGACCTCGGATCAGGTAACTGTCCAGCGCGGTCAGTGCGTACGAGCCGATCGGTATGACCCGCTGCTTGCTGCCCTTCCCGGTCACCCGGATCGTCCCGGAGCCGCGGTCCACGTCGTCGACGGCCAGGCCAACCGCCTCCGATATCCGCGCGCCAGTGCCATAGAGCAACTCCAGCAGCGCCCGATCCCGCAGCGAACGTGGTTCGTCATCGAGGTTGGCCGCCTCCAGCAGCGCCTCCACCGAGTCCACCGGAATCGCCTTGGGCAGGCGGCGCGGCGGCGCGGGTGGGCGAACTCGCGCAGCAACGTCGTCCAGGACCCAGCCCTCGCGTACGGCAAAACGATGCAGACCTCGTACGGCGACGACGCCTCGGGCGGCCGAGGCGGCCGACAACGGTGGGTGCAGGTCGTCGCCGAGCCGAAGGCAGGCAAGGAAGTCCGCGACGTCGGCCTCCGTCACCTCAGCCAGCGAGCCTCTCCCCCGACCCGTCAGATGGGCGCCGTACCGGTGCAGGTCCCGCCGGTAGGAGGACACCGTGTTGCTGGCCAGCCCACGCTCGATGGCGAGATGGTCGAGGTACCCGCGCAGCGCGCGAGTCAAGGGCGCTGCCGGCTCAGGTGCTGCAACTGCCGCGGAGGACGCTGACTCAGCCAGCCAGGGCCTCTTTCAGCGCCACATACGGCAGCCCGTGCGCCGTGGCGACGTGGTCGTAGACGACCTGTCCTCCGATGACGTTGACTCCCATGGCCAGTGCCGGGTCGGCGTGCACGGCCGCGTGCAGACCGAGGTTGGCCAGCGACATCACGTACGGAAGCGTCACGTTGGTCAGTGCGTAGGTGGAGGTATTGGGCACCGCGCCCGGCATGTTCGCCACGCAGTAGAAGACCGAGTTGTGCACCCGGTAGGTCGGGTCATCGTGGGTCGTCGGCCGAGTGTCCTCGAAGCAACCACCCTGGTCGACGGCGATGTCCACCAGCACCGACCCCGGGCGCATCCGGGAGACCAGCTCGTTGGACACCAGCGTCGGCGCCTTGGCCCCCGGTACGAGCACCGCTCCGATGACGAGGTCAGCACCCAGGACGGCGCGCTCGACCTCGTAGGAGTTCGATGCCACCGTCTGCAGGTGGCCCTGGTAGATCCGGTCTGCGGCGCGCAACTTCTCGACGTTGTTGTCGAGCAGGATCACCTCGGCCTGCATGCCCAGGGCGATAGCCGCAGCGTTCATCCCGGACACCCCTGCGCCGATAACCACGACCGTGGCCGCGTACACACCGGACACCCCGCCCAGCAGCACACCGCGGCCGCCCTGGGCCCGCTCGAGGTTGTGCGCGCCACACTGTGGCGCCATCCGGCCGGCCACCTCCGACATCGGCGCCAACAAGGGCAGCGAGAGGTCGGCGAGCTGGACCGTCTCGTAGGCCACCGCGTCGACGCCCGAGGAGAGCAGCGCCTTGGTGCACTCCACTGAAGCGGCCAGGTGCAGGTAGGTGAACAGCGTCTGCCCGGCGCGCATCCGGTGGTATTCCTCGGCGATCGGCTCCTTGACCTTGAGCACCAGATCCGCTGCGCCCCAGACGTCGTCGGCCTCAGGCAGGATCTGCGCCCCAGCCACCACGAAGTCAGTGTCCGGTATCAGCGAACCTGCACCGGCGTCGTGCTCTATGAGCACATCGTGGCCACTGCGGCGCAACTCGGTCACCCCAGCCGGCGTCAGCGCAACGCGGTACTCGTGATTCTTGACCTCGCGGGGTACCCCGACCCTCATCCGCTTCTATCCGCCTCTCATCGCAACACCGTCGGTGCGTCAGCGCCGAGCTTAGGACCGCTGGCCCCTTTCTGGGTCCAGCCGGTCAGGTCACCGGGACGATCCTGGCGTCAAGGAGGCGACCACCGTCAACCTCCAGCACTCCGACGGTGCCGTGCGGCTGGCGACGTCGGTCGGTGGGCGACCCCGGATTGAACAGCCGCAGGCCGTCTCCGGACACATCCATCGGAATGTGTGAATGTCCGAAGACAACGAGATCGCAGGCCGGGAAGAGCCGGCGCATCCTGGGAAGCCGACCGGTCGCAGCACCGCTGTCGTGGACCATGCCCACGGTCAGACCGTCGATGTCGGTGATCAGTTGATCCGGCGCGCCCCAGGCCGCAATGTCCGGGCCGTCGTTGTTGCCCCGAACCACGAGCACCGGTGCGTAACCGGCCAGTTCATCCAGCACGTCTGGGATGCACACGTCGCCCGCGTGCAGGATCACGTCGGCGTCGCGCAGATGTTGAGCCACTCGAGGCGAAGCGCCCTTCCACCGTCGCGGTGCGTGGGTGTCGGCAAGTACGACGACGTTCACGATGTTCACGGTACGGGCCAGCCCCACACCTGCCGACCCAGGCCGACGAGGCGTCCTACGCTGACAAGATGGCAGGTGAGCTGACCGAGGACGAGCTGGATCTGCTCAGGCAGTCCTTCGAGTGGGCCCGCACAGGTGATGTCACGCAGTTGGCCACACTGCTGAGCATGGGTGCGCCGAGCAACCTCACCAACGACCGGGGAGACACCCTGTTGATCCTTGCGGCATACCACTGTCACGAGGACGTGGTTCGCCTGCTTTTGGACCACGGGGCAGACGTGGAGCGATCCAACGACAACGGCCAGACTGCCCTGGGAGCCGCCGTATTCCGCAGGGCGACGGACATCGTGACGATGCTGTTGAAGGCCGGAGCGGATCCCGACAGTGGACCCAGGTCCGCCCGCGAGATCGCTGAGTTCTTCGATCTTTCCGACATGCGCGCCGTGTTGCGCTCCCCGTAGCAGCGGAGCAGGTCTGTAGTCCGCCGATGTCCCGAATGCGCGGCGACGGCCTCGTGCCAGGTCGTCACTCCAGGAACGCTGCGATGGTCGGGGTGAACCAGACGGGGTCGTCGAGCCAGGGGCAATGTCCGCCTCCCGGCTGGATGACGAGCGTGGCGTGCGGGAACAACCCGGCCAACTTCGCCACGACGCTCGGCCGGCGCTGCCACGTCGAGCTCCCCGCCAAGTAGCAACACCGGCGCCCCAAAGGTGGCAAGGGCGGCGCGGGTGACTGTCGGGTCGAATGCGCCGTCGCTGCCGAAGACGGCGGCCACCTGCTCGTTGCGCTGCTTGTCCCCGTTCGCCTGATGGGCTCGCGCCGCGGCGTCCCACCGGCCATAGGTGAAGGGTGTGATGGCCTCCCAGTCGGCGTCCGTGGCCTGCCCGGCCTGGATCGCCTCGAAGGCTGTCGACGCCGCTACGAACCACGGCTCGGCCTCCCGCAATCGCACGATCTCACGCCGCATCTCACTGGTGGCGGTGATCCCGACGGCGCGGGTGCTCGGCGTGATCAGGACAAGCTTGCGGATGCCCTCGGGGTGCCGGACCGCATACAGCGCGGCGAGGTTCGCCCCGCGCAGTGCGCAAGCAGATCGATCCGTTCGAGGCCCAGGTGCTCGCGCGCGGCGCGAGATCGTTTACGAGCCGGTCGCAGCGATAGGAGTGGGGGTCGGTGGGTGACTCCGAGTGGCCGGTACCCCGGTAGTCGAGCAGGATCAGCTGCAGCCGCCGGGACAAGCCGCCGAGGTTGCCGAGGTACCCGGAGTCCTGCATCAGACCGCCCGGGCAAACCACCGGGGTGCCCTCTCCGTGCCCGTGGTAGGCGAGCATCGTTGCGTCATGCGCCGCGAGCACGCGTAGTGCAGGCGGGCTCGGTCGCCACCGGAGTAGGTCGGCATCTACGGCAGTGACCGGTCGAATCCGACCTGCAGGAGCCCGTCGTCGGCGCTGATCAGCAGGCCACCGGCGGTGGTCATCGCATCCGCAACCGCGGCGACGCGCCGGTATGCGGCCGCAGCCTGTAGCAGATCCACGGCGCCGTCCACTGCGTGCTGGAACAGCATAGTCTCCTGGATCCGGACCAGCGCGCCATCCTGGACGGCGTGCAGTCGCAGCGCACTGCCGTCGGCGACCAGGTCAAAGTTCCGTCCGACCCGCGCCGGCGCCAGGCCCCAGAGCCGCGCGCCAGGCCGGTCGGTCGCACCTGTCGGTCCACTTCGCCGAGCACGGCCAGCGCGATGATCGGACCGCTGACCTGATCGACCCTGCGGCCGGTCCAGGCCAGGACCGGTGTTCGATCGGTAACCCTGGTGTCCAACACATCCTCGCCCGGACCGGGCGGTTCGTCGACGACTCGCAGCCACCAGCGCTCGAACCGTGCGGTCGTGCCGTCGATCTGTGGTGACGACCCCAGTGCCTGGCCGGCTCGCCGGAGTCGCGACGCGCGAGCCGCCAGGAGGTGGCCGCTCCGCATCGGTTCCATCAGCCACCAGCCCGCAGTGTGTGCAGCGGTCAGTTCGGCGGCTAGCTCCCGTAGCTCCTTCGTGGCCTCGGCCATGCTGCTGACCAGGTCCAGCTGCCAGCGGTGCCGGGTTTCGTACCGTGACCCCGTCCAGGGCGACCGCGGCCGCGGGGTGAAGTCATGTTCAGTCGTCACAGACATCAGGGACCTCCTAGCGGAAAAGGTCGGCACCTTTGTGGGTGTGCGACAGCGATCAGCTGCCCGCCGGCACCGAGGCGACGATCCTCCGCGGAGTCAAGGCCAGCGGGGCTCCTCGGAATGAGGTCCAGCGATCACTTCCATGTAGCTACTGCCGCGGGCTTGGCTCGGGGCTAGCCGGTTGCCGGAGGCACTGCCGAGGCCATGACCTCCGGTGCTCGGTCCCATGCCCGATGCACGCCGAGGGCGGCGGTCAGCTCGCCGATGAACGCCTTGGCCACTGACTCTCCGACCACGACCCCCACGCCGTCCAGGGCGATCCCGGCACCCTGCAGCACTGCGGAACCGTCGCCCCAGGCCGCCATCGCCTTGCAGTGCCGGAACGCCTCTTGCAGCAGCAGGACCGGCTTGATGTCGTTGGTCGGTGTGGTACCCCCGGCGACCACCACAGCGTCGAATTCGACGGAGCGGGTGGTGAGCAACGTCCGGTCCACGGTGATCTTTCGGGCGCCGCGGCCCAGGACTCCACCGACCGGCGCGACAACGAGCAACTCGGCATCGAGCTTCTCCAGCGCCGTACGCAGTTTGCCGATCCCGGCTAGATCGGATCCGGCATCCGCGATCACCCCGATCTTGCGCCCGGTGATCGGTCCAGGCTCGGTGACGACCTGGGACAGGGCCGCAGACATGACGACGTCCTGCGCCGGTGCGCCCTTTGGAGCGGGTAGACCCAGCCCGGCGGCGACCTGGGCACACAGGTCCGCGTCGATGTTTGCCAGCACCTCGAGCTGACGCTCCTTGATGGACTGCTGGTAGCACTTGCCCAACTCGAAGGTGAACGCCTCGACGATGTGCCCCTGCTCCACCGAGGTAAGGCTTCGGTAGAACATCGTTGGCTGAGAGAAGTGATCGTCGAACGAGGCGGCATGCGTGCGCACGGGTACGCCTTCGATGGGCCGCGGGACCTGTACGTAGCCGCCCTCCTGCTCCGTGGCTACCGCAGGTGCGCCGCCGTCGATGCTGTTCGGCCGGTAAGGGGCCAGCCCGGTGTGGATGGCCGTTTGGTGCATGCCGTCCCGGAGCATGTCGTTCACCGGCGCGTGCGGTCGGTTGATCGGCAGCTGGGCGAAGTTCGGTCCGCCGAGCCGGGTCAGCTGCGTGTCCAGGTAGGAGAACAGTCGCGCCTGCATCAACGGGTCGTTGGTCACCTCGATGCCCGGCACCAGATGCCCGGTGTGGAAGGCCACCTGCTCGACCTCGGCGAAGAAGTTCGTCGGATTGCCGTTCAGCGTCAACTTCCCGATCAGCTGAACCGGCGCGAGTTCCTCCGGAACGAGCTTGGTGGGATCGAGTAGGTCGATGCCCTCGAAACTGTCGCTCCCGCCGTCAGGCATGACCTGGATGCCGAGCTCGTAATCCAGGAAGGCTCCCGCCTCGATCCCGTCGTACATGTCCCGTCTGTGGAAGTCGGGGTCGACTCCGGCGGCGATCTGGGCTTCCTCCCAGACCAGCGAGTGGATCCCTGCCACCGGCTTCCAGTGGAACTTCACCAGGCTCGTGTCCCCAGCGGCGTTCACCAGCCGGAACGTGTGGATGCCGAACCCCTCCATGGTTCGGAAGGACCGCGGGATCCCTCGGTCGCTCATGTTCCACATCACGTGATGCGTGGCCTCGGTGTGCAACGACACGAAGTCCCAGAACGTGTCATGAGCCGACTGCGCCTGGGGAATCTCCCGGTCAGGGTGGGGTTTCGCCGCGTGGATGATGTCCGGGAACTTGATGCCGTCCTGGATGAAGAAGACCGGAATGTTGTTGCCCACGAGGTCGAAGGTGCCTTCGTCGGTGTAGAACTTGACCGCGAATCCGCGGGTGTCCCGGACGGTGTCGGCCGATCCCCGCGAGCCCAACACGGTCGAAAAGCGGGTGAAGACCGGAGTCCGACGACCCTTCTCCGCCAGGAACGCAGCCTTGGTCACCGACTTGGCGGTGCCATAGGACTCGAATACTCCGTGCGCCGCAGCGCCACGCGCATGTACCACACGCTCCGGGATCCGCTCGTGATCGAAGTGGGTGATCTTCTCCCGCAGATGGAAGTCCTCCAGCAGTGTCGGACCTCGATCCCCGACTTTGAGCGAGTGGTCAGTGTCTGGCAGCCGAACCCCCTGCGCAGTGGTCAGGTAGGCCCCCGCCTGGCTGCGTACGTCGACCGAGTCCGGTCCTCCGGTGGGGACACCGGTCGGACTGATCGGGTATGGCGCGCTCTGATCCGGCTGACGCGCCGGAGCTTTGGACGCAGCCGCCTGGCCGGAAGCGGACCTTCCAGCAGCGGCCTTCCCGGCAGAGGATTTACGAGCGGTGGCCTTTGCGGCTGCGGGCATGACGACTCCAGGCACGTCGAGGGGAAAGTGACTGGCTCCTGGGGTTCCCCGATCTTGTGCCGTTATGCACCGGCCGGTCACCGAACTGACCGAGGTTGGTCAGGCCGCAGCCCGTCGCGCGACGCGGAGCTCGCAGAGGTAGCGCTTGCAGATGCTCCCGCCGTAGTCCTCGTCGATGAGTGCCGCGATGCAGGCGAGCAATCTCTGGTAGCAGTCCTGTGCCCGGCTGAAGAAGTCCTGGCTGCCGTTGGAAACGTGAAACGTCGTGACGGTGGCCAGTGCGCCGCCCGGGCCCAGAGCGGCCGCAGCCTTTTCGCGCCCGAGTGGCTTCGTCGAGCCTGGCTGGTGCCCGTCCGATTTCGGCGACTCGACAGCCCGGACCGAGGTCGGTCAGTCGACGAGGCTGTGAAACAAACTCGCTCGGATACGTTGGCCTGATGCGGTCGTAGAGCTCTGCGTGCTCGTCGAAGCTCGCCCGCAGCTCCGGATCGGACACGTGCGGCCTCAGTCGGCTGGTCGCAGTGCTCGCCAATCCGAGGCCCTGGCGAGAGCGGCGGCAAGAATGCCGGCCACTGCGATGGAGTTACGGATCCGGCCGGCTTGAACCGCGACCAGCGCGTCGTCCAGCGGGACTCGGCGAACCTCGAGGTCGAGCTCCTCGGCGGAGGCGACGAAGTCTTCGGGCCGGTCCGTCTCGCTCAGCTCGCGAGCCAGGAACACTGTGATTTCTTCGTTCGAGCCGCCCGGTGAGGCGAAGAAGTCCAGCAACCGGTCCCACCGGCCGGCTTGTAGCCCAGCCTCTTCGGCGAGTTCTCGACGAGCGGTCTCCAGGGGCGGCTCATCGGTGACGTCCTTAATCCCCGCCGGGACCTCCCAGAGGTACCGGCGTACGGGATGGCGGTACTGCCGGATCATGACGATCCGGTCCTCGTTGTCGATCGCGATAACGCCGACAGCACCGGGATGCACCACGACGTCACGGTGCTCGCAGGCGCCGTCGGACATCTGGACCTCGTCCTGGCGCACCGAAACCACCTTCCCCTCGAAGGCGGTTCGGGTGGACGTAGTGGGATGCGTCCTCGGGTCGGTGACGACCCCGTCGGAAAGCGATCCGTGCGGTTCACTCACGGTAGGGCGGGTTCGACGTCGACCGGGATTCGCAGCGACTCGGATCGGTCAAGGGCTGCGCGCACCAGCCCGGCGAACAGCGGATGTGGTCGGGTGGGCCGGGACATGAACTCCGGATGGGCCTGCGTACCAACGAAAAAGGGGTGTAGGTCGCGGTCGAGTTCGGCGAACTCCACCAGCCGGCCGTCCGGGGACAGCCCCGTAAATCGCATGCCGGCGGCCTCCAGCCGCTCCCGGTAGGAGTTGTTGACCTCGTAGCGGTGTCGGTGCCGCTCATGCACCTTGGTCTCGCCATAGGCCTGGGCGACAAGGGAATCCGCAGTCAGCTCGGCTGCGTAGCTGCCAAGTCTCATGGTGCCGCCCATGTCTCGTTCGCCGGCTACCACGTCGACCTGGTCGGCCATCGTGGCAATCACGGGATGCTCTGTCATCGGATCGAACTCCACGGAGTTGGCACCGGTCAACCCGGCCAGATTGCGGGCCACTTCGATCACCATGCACTGCAGGCCGAGGCACAGCCCGAGCGTCGGGATGCCGTTGGCACGGGCGTACGAGATGGCGCGTACCTTGCCCTCGATTCCGCGTACTCCGAACCCACCGGGCACAACGACACCGTCGACATCGGAGAGTTGTTGCGCGACACCGCTGCTCGTCTCGCAGTCGTCCGAGGTCACCCAACGGGTCTCGATGTGGGTGTGATGGGCGAACCCACCTGCTCGCATCGCCTCGGTCACCGAGAGGTAGGCATCGGGGAGGTCAACGTACTTGCCGACCAATGCAATCGTCAGCGACTGACGGGGCCTGTGCACCCGGTCGAGCAGATCGGACCATTGCGTCCAGTCGACGTCGCGGAAGGGCAGCCCGAGGCGGCGTACGACGTAGGCGTCGAGTCCCTCGGCGTGCAGCACCTTCGGGATGTCATAGATGGATGGCGCATCCGAGGCCGAGACGACCGCTTCGGAGTCCACGTCGCACATCAGGCTGATCTTGCGCTTGAGCGCATCCGGGATCTCCCGGTCGCTGCGGCAGACGATCGCATCGGGCTGGATGCCGATGCTGCGCAGGGCGGCAACCGAGTGCTGGGTCGGCTTGGTCTTGAGTTCTCCGCTGGGCGCGAGGTACGGGACAAGGGAGACATGCAGGAAGAACACGTTGTCTCGACCGACGTCGTGCCGGATCTGGCGGGCCGCTTCCAGGAAGGGCAGTGACTCGATGTCTCCGACGGTCCCGCCGATCTCGGTGATGACGACGTCGATACCCGGATGGCCGTCCTGGTCACCGGCGATGCCGAGAATGCGGTCCTTGATCTCGTTGGTGATGTGCGGGATCACCTGAACGGTGTCGCCGAGGTACTCTCCACGCCGTTCCTTGGCAATCACCTCGGCGTAGACCTGGCCGGTCGTCACATTCGCCGAGCCGGCGAGGTTGATATCGAGAAAGCGTTCGTAGTGACCGACGTCGAGGTCGGTCTCGGCCCCATCCTCGGTGACGAAGACCTCACCGTGCTGGAACGGGTTCATCGTTCCGGGATCGACGTTGAGGTACGGGTCGAGCTTCTGCATGGTCACCCGCAGACCCCGAGCCGAGAGCAGGGAGCCGAGCGAGCTGGCAGTCAAGCCCTTGCCCAGTGACGAGGCGACACCGCCGGTCACGAACAGATAGTTGGTGGTGTGGAATGAGCGACGATCACCCGGTCGGTTCACGGGAGTTCACGCTAACACGGGGCCGCGCCGCCTCGGCGGTCAGACTCGGGGTGTCGCGGACCGACTCGGCCGTGAACACGTCCCCGGATGGGCGCCAGCGCAGGCTGATCCAGATCAGGACGGGTACGACGACGCAGGCCGCGATCGCCGGCACCGCGACACCGGAGTCGTTGATGGCCGCACCGATAGCGACCGAGATCACGGCGGCGAGCAATCCGGCACGCCAGCGCGGCTCGGCGGCCAGGAACTCCCGCAGCCGGCCGCTATCCCGAAGCATCAGCCACCCGGCGACGGCGAAGATCGGGATCAGCCAGGTCACGGGACTGCCGGTCAGAACGTCCAGGTTGGCCTGGGCTTTCCGGGCGATCACTGCCCAGGCCTGACCGTCGATGATTTGTGCGACGAAGCGGCCGAGGTGTGTTCGATCGTCGGCATTGCGCTGGAAGTCGAGCAGCGCAAACGTGGCCACGGCAAGGGCGGTCACGGCCGTGATCGAGACCACCCGGCGTACCGACAGCCGGATTCCGGTGGCGAGGAAGCCGAGAACGAACAAGGCGGGGACCAGCGCCAGTACGCCACCGAAATCCCGGCCCAGCTCCGCAGCGCCGACGACGACGACTGCCACGAGTCCCACAGCCGCGATGCCGATGAGCACTCGCCGCCTGGATCCCCGCACCAGCACAGCGGTCGACAGCAACCCGCACACCGCAAACAGCCCGAAACTCAGGTTGCCCAGACCCACGAACCGCCCGGCCACGATCGCGTTGTATCCGAGCAGGCTGTTGAGCTCCATCGGAGAGCCGAGCACCACGTCCAGGCCGAGGATGATCGCGGTTGCCACCAGCAACACGAGGGCTGGGCCGGCCCAGGGCGACGCCGAGTTCGGCGAACGGGAAAACGGCCAGCGGCGACCACCGACTGCAAAGGCCAGGAAGCTGAGCAGCCCGACGAATCCGAGCACCGCGAGTCCGAGTGCCACTTCTCGGTTCGGGGAGCGCCACCAGGGAGTGAGATTGGCCAGATGAGTCGCGGCCGGAACCGCCGCGAACACCAGCGCCGCGACGGATACCGCCCGCTCGAGCCGCATCGCGCGCTCGGGCCGGGCCGGCCGCCAGAGCCGGGCCCGTACGAACCCGGCCACCAGCGCTGCGGCAAGTCCTACCAGCGTCCAGAAGAAGGGCCTGGTCAGGCCGGAGTGCGCTACGGCCGCCCGATTCAGATCTCGCAGGTCGCTCAGCGCGTCGTCCAGCCCGGTCGTGGGTGCGTGCCAGCGCATCACCGAGCCGACCATGGTGTCCGGGTTCTCGAGGCCGAGCGCACGTAGCGCTGTTGGCGCGACATCGATCAGCTGTACATAGGGCGCCCGGCCGGTACTCGAGGACGTCAGGTACCCGGGAGGCAGCTCCGGATGTACGGCGAGCAGCGGATGCAACTGGGCCCTGCTGACCCCCTTCTCCGACAGTCCCGCGATCAGTAGCAGGGTGTCGCCGGGAAGGTCAGCGACGGTGGCACGTACCAGCGCGATGGTCGTGTCCATAGCGGCCAACGCGGCCGATCGAGGGCGCCCCACCAACTCAGCCAGGGGTCCGGGGCCGGCCCCGCTCGGGGCTCCCTGTCCGGACAGTGACACTGTTGGGACCGAGCCGATCAGGTCGGGCACGGTGATGACAGTTAGCGGACATCGGCTCAGAGCTGCCGCCCGCTGCTCGGCTTCTTCGGGTAGGTCGTCCAGAACGGTCACTCGGCTACCTTCAGCGGATACCGCCACCGCTGAGGGGCGACCGATCGCAGTCGAGCAGCTGACCGCCGCTCCCAAGGCCCCGGGCTCAGCGCCGAACGAGCGGGTGCCGTCGTCCTCGGCAATCCGGGCGACGGTCTGGGAGACGTCGGTGAGGCCGGCCAACGCGACCTGCTCCTGCTGCCCGCATCCGGCCAGAACGGCCATCCGCTGCGCCTCTTCTGCGGTCAGTGGCGGCAGATTTTCCTCGGCATCTTCGATGGGTGCTGGGTAGCGAGCCCGGTTCCCTGCACCCAGGGTGGCCCAGCCGTCGAGGATGCAGGTGCGCGACCGAGCCGCTCGTACCGTCATGTTCCCCAGCGCGGCATCGGCGGCGAGTCGGTCGAGTGCAGGCGCCAGGCCCGAAGCCACGTCCCCCCAGAGCAACCCTGGAACGCCGACGATCACCACCCGGTCAGCCGAGACCGGCGTTGCGTCCACAGCAGCGCTCACCGGCGCTGTCAGCCCGGTCCCGAGACCGGCGCCCAGCGCCGCGGTCAGCAGCCAGGCAGCCAGGCGCCTACCGGGGTGCGTGATCACGGCGAGCCGAACGAGCACATGGTCAGGACGCGCCCAGCAGTTCCGCGTACAGCGCGCTGAGTTGGGCGACTGTGTCGTCCATGGTCGGCCAGGTGGCTGCAGCGGAGCGCCCGGCCTCGACGAGGGCTGCCGCGCGGGCCGGATCTCCGAGTACGCCGGTGACCGCAGCGTCCAGGGCCGCGCAGTCCTTCGGCGGGATGAGGACCCCGGCTCCTTGGCCGGCCAACTCCGGGATGCCGCCGACCGCGGTAGCCACCAGGGGGCGACCGGCGCGTAGTGCCTCCTGGGCGACCAGTGCCCGCGCCTCCCACTGAGAGGTCAGCACGACCAGGTCGCAGGCACTCAGGAGGTTCGCAATGTCGTTGCGCCTCCCGAGCAGCACAACGGGAAGATGCTCTCGGGTGATCTGCTCGGACATCTCCGCGTGCAGGGGCCCTTCCCCGGCGATGACGGTGAGCGGACCGTCGGGCCGATCCCGCCAGAGCCCTGCTGCGCACAGCAGCGTGTCGTACCCCTTCTGCGGGTGCAGTCGGCCCACCGCCAGCAGCAGCGGCACCGTGTCCGGGACGCCGAGTTCGGCCCGCACCTGGGCTCGGGTGCGGTTGGCCTCGGAAAGCGTCGGTGCGGTGACCGGCGCGGATCGGACATCACGCCCGCCGACGGACCGCGCATGCTCGGCCAGATCCAGCGAGGCCGCCAGTACCACATCGGCGCCGCGGATGACAAGGCGCTCCAGGGCCTTGTTGAGCGACCCTCTGGGGCCGGCAGTGTCGAGCAGGGCGTTGTGCAGTGTCACCACGACGGGCGCAGCGGGTCGCGCCAGCACCGACAGCAGGCCGGCGCGCAGCCCGTGCGCATGCACCAGATCCGCTCCACTCAGCCCTCGCCGAAGACTGATCAACGCGCGTACATCCTGGACCGGACGAAGGCCGGAGGCGATACGCACTGGCTGGAACTGAGCTCCAGCTGCGGCGAACCCGAACAACGCATCGGTGGCCGGCGGGCCACAGACCCCCACGGTGGCTCCGGCAGACACGAGACCAGGCACGATCGCGTGGACGTGCGTGCCAACTCCCCCGGTGCTCGTGGCCAGCACCTGGACGATCCGCCGTCCGGCGAGGGCGGGCGCGCTGGATAGCGCCTCACTGCGTTGATCGCTTCGGGTCATGACGTGCTCTGCACCTCCTCCTGGACCGGGCCCGGGCGGCGCAGACCACGCAGGACCGCACCTGTGGCTGCCCGGGCTAAGACCATCATGGTCGCGCCCGACACCAGGACCACGACGGCGCCTATGCCCAACACCTGCGTGACGGCCGCAATGGCGGCACCGCCGTCCCACACCTCGGCCAGCAGCCTCCCGGCCATGGTGGCGACGGTCGCGGCGACCAGTGCTGCGGCCCCAACTCTGGCCACTCCCCCGAGCGATTCCCTTCCGGCTGAGTGAACCGTCACGAAGATCAGAGCGATGCCCGCCACGATCACGCCGATGCTGTGGCCGGCGGCGAGGGCCACCCCTCGGGAGGTGTCCGGCAACGCCGCGGCCAGCCCAATGTCCGCGACCACAGTCAGCAGCCAGCCGCCGACTACAGCCCATGTCGGTTCCTTCCACAAGCCTCGGGCATACAACGCCCGGGTCAACAGTGCAACCAACCCGTACGCCGCCAGACCTGGCGCGAAGGCGACAATCGTTTCGGCGAGTCTGGTCGTTGTCAGCTCGGAGTCTGGAACTCCGGTGCCCTGCACGAAGATCCGAGCCGCGGGTTCTGCGACGGAGATCATGGCCGCTGACCCGACCAGGCAGCCAATCAGAACCGCACCAGTAGTGGGGCGCAGGGTCGCGCGATAGGACGCCTCGTCCGCGTGCTCGTAGGAAGCCGCCAGTTGTGGAAACGCCGACGTGGCCAGCGGGACGGCCAGGGCACCCCAGGGCAGCAGGAAGACCGTCATGGCCAGCAGGTAGAGAACCTGGGTGCCCGGAGGGGCACCGTCGTTGGCCAGTCGGATCGCGACCACCACGGCGACCTGTTGCGCTGCAAGGGTCGCGATTCCGGCAACGGCCAGACGTCGCACCCGAGGTGCTACCCCGACCGGAAAGCCGAGGCTCGGCCGCAGTCGGAGCCCCGTGCCGCGCAACGGGATCAACAGCACGCCCGCAAGCACTACCACTCCGACGCTGGTGCCCACACTCAGCAGGAGTTCGGACTCGGTGCTCAACTCCTCGACCGACTCTGGAACCCCGGCCGACAACCGGTACAACAGGTAGGCAACCGCGACGACGACGCTGGACAACAGCGGCGCCAGCGCCGGACCGGCGAAACGCCCGTGTGCCTGCAGGATCCCGGTCAGCACGATCCCGACGCCGTAGAGCACGACCTGCGGCGCGAAGACCAGGAGCATGCGGGCGCCGAGTTCGACGGCCTCAGAGCAGCTGCTTGACGACAGCAGTGCCTGGGACAGCGGTCGGGCCAGAAGGGCGAGCAGACCGCTGACCGGGAGCAGGATCAGGATCGTCCAGGTCAGCAGCGACGAAGCAGTCCGTCTCGCCCGTTCGTGATCGCCCGAGGCGATTGCTCCGGACAGCATGGGGACGACCAGACTCGCCAGTGCCCCACCGGCAACGATCTCGAAAATGATGTTGGGCACGGTGTTTGCCGCAACGTAGGTGTCGCCGACGCAGGTCGTGCCGACCGTACGAGCGAAGACCAGGTTGCGACCGAAGCCGGCAAGGCGAGCCAGCAGGGTGATGACGGCGATGAGCGCAGCAGCAGCGCCGACACCCTTGGCAACGGCGGGCAGCCCAGGGCCGGTCACGGGGTCAGTGGCCTGCTCAAGGCCGGGGCAGGCTCGTGCCGGCACCGTCTGCGCTGCGCGGATCGGTCGGTCGACCCCACCGGTCCAGATCGCGCAAGCCCGGCGTGGCTGCGATCACCCGGGTAAAGCTGATCTTCTCACTCGCGGCGGTCAGCGCCACCAGGACCGCCAACATGCTCGTACGAGCCAGCGGGCTCGCCCCCGCCGCCAATCGATAACCGAGGAGCGCGCCGAGCGCGTTCGCTCCGGCATCACCGAGCATCACCTTTTCGCTCAGATCGGCTGGTAGAACCCCAAGCGATGTCCCCAGCACCGCAGCGCCGGCTCCACCGGTGGCACCGCCAAGCAGAGTGGCCGACCCCAAGGCGCTCGCCTTGGCGGCCCGCCCCGGACGAAGGTCCAACAGGTTGACGAGATTCGCCGTCCCGGCCATGACCCCAGCAGCGATGACTCGATCGACCGGCCCGCTCGAGACCGACCCAGCCGCAGCCAGTGATGCGCCGACCACGCCGATGACTTTCAGCGCCCCAGTCGAGACCCGACCCGACGACAGCGCCCGAAGATGACCCCGAAACCCCTTGTCCCCCCGAAGCTCTGGGCCAGCACCGGCGATGTCGTCGTACAAACCAACCGCCCCGCAGGCAAGGCCGAGTAGCAGTACTGGCCGCCGCCGCCCCGGAGGGAGAAGCGGGACAGCCATGCCACTGGCCAGCATGGCAACCACCGGCCCCGCGACGAGATTCACCGACTCGCCGCGGTGATTGGGCCGGATCCAGGCCGGACCGGACAGCACAGAGGACCGGCGGGTGACCTCGGTCAGCACCAGCGTCCCGGCAGCCGCAGCGATCACCCCAGCCACCCGTTGACCCGCACTCCCCCATGGCGAGTGGTCGCCGTGCGGCCCGCTCACGGGGCCAACGGAGGTAGCGGCACCGTGTCCTCGCCGACGCCATAGTTCCCGGATTGGCCGGTCCGCTCAGCGGTCAGCGCCAACAAAGCGGCGACCTGTCCGGAGGCGGCATCGACATTGTCCACTGTGGACACAGTGGTTGCGGCGCTGGCATCGGCGCGAAGGGCGGCGACCAGTCCACCGTCGAGCCCGGAAACGGCATTCCCGGCGACCACGCTTCCACTGCCCGCCGAGTCAAGGCTGACGGCCAGTGCCACCAGGGCCTGATTGCGCGCCTCGGCGTCCTCACCGGTGAACCCTTCGCCGGTCAGGATCAGCGCGTAGTCCGCGGAGTCGATATCGCCGCTGTCGGACGTGACGACGCCGAGCGCGGCGAGTCCGGCCAGGACGGTGGCTGTGGAGGCTGCCGTGGGAGCCGAATCACCCTCTGCCGGTTGCATGAGGACCTGGCTCATCAGGCTGGCCACCAGGGTCGGGGTGTCGTCTGTCTGGGGCAGCGTGATCCCGGCCGGCAAGCCGATTCCGGTGACGTACTCCTGGAGTTCGGGGGCGTTCTGCGGGTCGGTGAACTCCGGCTGCAGGCGCAGCGTGCCGGACAACTCCGCTCCGGCGGCTTGGAGCAGGGTGACGGTCTGGCCGAGGATCTCAGTGCTCACGGCGTCACTGCTCACGATCAAAAGGACCGAGGATCCGACGAGCCGGTTGGCTACGACAAGCGGTGCCACGGCGTCGTCGTAGGCGTCGCCCTGGCTCAGTTGCTGGGTGAGGCTTTCGGTCTGTGCCTCCAGACTGTCCTTCTCCTCGGACAGGGTGCCGACCTGGGCCTCGAGTCCGTCCAGGACCTGGCCGTTGAGTTGCGTCGTCCCGATCACGATGCCGAGGGCGACGGCGAGGAACACCGCGATCAGCGAGACGAGGTGGTATCGGAAGTCGATCACGAAAACAGGCCCTTCACCCAGCTGAGCAGGTCGCCCAACCGGTCAGCGAATAGGTCGAGGTAGGTGCGCCCGGCAGTCGAGACCGCGAGGACCGCGCCGATGGCGACGAAGGCCGCAAGAACCAGAAAGACCAGCGCGGAGGACGAGATCCGGCTCTTGTACAGCCGGCTCACCCCTTTGGCATCCACCAGTTTCGCGCCGACCCGAAGCCGGGTCAGGAACGTCGAAGCCATCCCGCCACGACCCTTGTCCAGGAACTCCACCAGCGTGGCGTGCGTTCCCACCGCCACGATCAGCGTGGCGCCCTTGGCATCGGCCAGCAACATGGCGATGTCCTCGCTGGTGCCGGTGGCCGGAAAGGTGATGGCCTCCACGCCGAGGTCCTGGACGCGCGGTAGCCCGGGCGCACGGCCGTCGGCATAGGCGTGCACGATCACTTCGGCGCCACAGCGCAGGGTGTCGTCGGTAACAGAATCCATGTCGCCCACGATGATCGCCGGCTTGTAACCAGCCTCACGTAGAGCATCGGCCCCGCCGTCGACGCCGATCAACACCGGCCGGTAGTCGCGGATATAGGAGCGCAGCTGGGCGAGGTCCTCCTTGTAGTCGTATCCGCGGACAACGATCAGAACGTGCTGGCCATCCATGTCAGTGCGGATGGCCGGAACGCCCACCCCGTCGAGCAGCAACGCACGCTCGCGCTTCATGTACTCCATGGTGTTCGCGGCGAAGGCCTCGAGCTGGCTGGACAGACCCGCCTTGGCATCCTGCATCGCCACGGCGATGGATTCCTCGTCGAGGTGGCGCCCCTCGGCCACCAGGCGATCGCCTACGTAGAGGCACTCCCCGTTGACCCGGACCCGCGTGCCCTCTTTGACCTTGCCGAACACCTCGGCCCCGACGTTGTCCAGGATCGGGATGTCGGCCCTGGCCAGGATGCCCGGTCCGAGGTTGGGGTAGCGCCCGGAAATGCTCGGCGCGGCGTTCACGACGGCGACCACGCCACGGGCCACCAAGGCGTCGGCAGCAACCCGGTCGATGTCGGTGTGGTCGATGACCGCGATCTCGCCAGCGTTGAGCCGCTTGGTCAGATCCTTGGTACGTCGGTCGAGTCTGACCACGCCGGAAACTCCGGGTAGTGCATCCGCAGCTCGTCCGCGGCGCAGGGTGCCTAGTCGCATCCGCCCAGTCTCCCACCGGACCGGGTGGGCACCGAAGCGCCACGCGCGGTCAGCTGGGATCGGCGGCACTGGCCAGCAGTTCGGCGGCGTGGGCCAGGCCTGTCTCGCTGTCGGGCAGGCCGGCCAGCATGCGAGACAGTTCCTGTACGCGGAGGTCACCGCTCACCTGACGGATCCCGGTGGCGGTGATCGTTGCGTCGCCGGTCTTGTCGACCACCAAGTGGGCACTGCCGTGCGCTGCGACCTGCGGTAGGTGAGTGACGACCAGGACCTGATGATGAGCAGCCAGAGCCGCCAGCCGCCGCCCGATCTGCACCGCAGCCTGTCCCCCGACCCCGGCATCCACCTCGTCGAAGACCATCAGCGGAACCGGATCGGTCCCGGCCAATACCACCTCGATGGCCAGCATGACCCGGGCGAGTTCACCACCCGAGGCGGCACGGTGCAGCGCGGCAACTTCGGTCCCGGCATGTGCAGCCAGCAGCAGCCTCACCTCGTCGATCCCGTCCGGACCGGGTGCCTCGGCTACGGTTTTGATGTCGATCTCGATCCTGGCGACCGGCATGGCCAGCGCGCCCAGTTCGTGCTGCACCAACGTCGAGAATCGACGTCCGGCCAGGCGACGGGCGGCTGAGATCTGTTCACCGAGTCGACCTAGTTCGCAGCGGGCTGCATCACGTTGCTCTCGCAGGGCGGCCAGCGCGTCATCGGAGACATCGAGGTCGAGGAGCTGGCGTTGCGCCTCCCGAGCCCACTCCAGGACGCCATCGCTGCCCGCCCCCGGGGCGGCGAAGCGGCGGATCACCGCTTGTAGCGCTGAGATCCGCTCCTGAACCTCGGCCAGCCGGCCCGGATCGGCAACGGCGTCCAGGATGTAGTCAGCAAGCTCGGCCGCGATATCGGTCACCGTGTACGACACGGCGGCCACCCGACCGCCCAGCTCCCGCAGAGTCTGGTCACCGGCCCGCTCCAGTGCTAGGGCGGCTCGGGCCAAGGCGCTGAGCGCATCGGCCTGGACACCGCCGCCGTGGGCCATCGGATCAGCGGACAACGCGTCATAGGCCTGCTGCGCGGCAGCGCCCAGGGCCTCGGCGTCGCCCAACCGCACGGCGACAGCACTCAGCTCCTGGTCCTCCCTCGGCTGCGGGTCGACGGCGGCGATCTCGGCCAGGCCGTGGCGCAGCACCTCAGCGGTACGGGTCAGCTCCTGAGTGCGCGCGCTCTTGACGGCGAGCCGATCATCGAGCTCACGCCAGCGGGCGTATTCAGCGCGGTAGGCAGCCAAGAGGCTGGCGTGGTCCGCGCCGGCGAACCGATCCAACGCGGCCCGCTGCTCCTGGGGCCGCCGCAGCCGGAGTTGGTCGGATTGACCGTGCAGGGCCCACACGGTCTCGGCCAGTTCACTGAGTACGGCGATCGGGACGCTTCGCCCACCCAGGTGCGCACGGCTTCTACCCTCTGTGTTGACGGTCCTGGACACGATCAGCGTGCCATCTTCGTCCGGCTCCGCGCCGGCACGGCGGGCGATATCCCAGGCCGGATGGTCGGCAGGCAGATCCAAGCGCCCTTCAACGGACAACCGAGTGGCGCCGCTGCGGATCCGACCCGGATCGCCGCGTCCGCCGAAGAGCAGGGCCAAGCCAGTGACGACCATGGTCTTGCCGGCCCCGGTCTCTCCGGTCAGCACGGTCAAACCGCCGGCCAGCTCCAGCCGCGCCTCGTCGATCACGCCGAGCTGCTCTATGCGGAGTTCTCGTAGCACCAGCTCAGCCCTCGTCAGGAACCGCAGCCGTGTGCCGGAAGCCGTCGGCCGGCAGCCGGAACCGGGCCACCAGCCGGTCGCCGAAGCCGGTGGAGTGCACCCGGGCCACGTGCACCGACTGCGCGGATCGGACGACGTCGACTCTTCCGCCGGGAGGTACGGCGATGGTCCGCCGGCCATCGGCGCATAGGACCGCCCCCTCGCCGTACGCGGCGATGGCCACGGTCAGCAACGAGGTGGGCGGCGTGACCAGCGGACGGGCAAACAGTGCGTGGGCGCTGGTGGGCACGACGAGAAGCGCTTCCACCTCGGGCCACACGACCGGGCCCCCGGCAGAGAACGCGTACGCCGTTGACCCGGTCGGCGTCGCGCAGAGCACACCGTCACAGCCGAAACTGGTCAGCTGCCGGCCGTCGACCCGTAGGGCAACGTCGAGAACGCGCGTACGGCTGGCCTTTTCTACCGAGATCTCGTTGAGCGCCCAGGTGCTGCCCAGTGACGCACCGTCTGGACCGCGGACGGACGCCTCGACGGCCAGCCGCTCCTCCACGACGTAGCTGCGATCCAGGACATGCCGGATCGTGTCGTCGACGGCCTCCGGCTCGGTCTCGGCCAGAAAGCCGACTCGGCCGAGATTGACCCCGATCAACGGGGCATCGGCTGCCCGCGCGTACTCCGCGGCTCGGAGGAACGTCCCGTCGCCACCGAAGACGATGACGATCTCGGCGGCAGCGGCGGCATGATCATCGCCCGGCACCACGGTGACCCCGTCGACGCCCAGATCATTGGCCTCCTCCTCGAGGATCCGGACGTCGAATCCCTCCCGGTGCAGCGCCTTGGACACCATCGTGGCCAGATCGACGATGTCGGCCCGGCCGGTGTGGGCGATCAGCAGGGCAGTCCGGGTCACACGGTCACCTCACTCTGCCTCGCCAGGGGCGTCATCGAGGCCCCTTCTCGACGGCGTCTCGGACATCATCGCCGTCCAGTGGGGGCGCATCGCGCCTGAGCCACAGAAAGTACTCGACGTTTCCGGCGGGGCCGGGTAGCGAACTGGCGGTCACTCCGGCAGCCCCCCACCCGAGCCCGTTAGCAGCCGCGGCCACCGACTCGACGGCAGCCCTGCGCACGAGCGGGTCACGGACCACCCCGCCCTTGCCGATTCGCTCCCGGCCGACCTCGAACTGCGGCTTCACCATGAGCAGCAGATCACCCGCGTCCGCGCTGAGGCCGGACAATGCAGGGAGGACCAGCGTCAGAGAGATGAACGACAGGTCGGCGGTGATCAGATCGACCGCGGTCCCGATGTCCTCGACGCTGAGCTGCCGGACGTTGCGGCGATCCATGACCACTACCCGGTCGTCGGTGCGCAGCGACCAGGCGATGAGTCCGTAGCCGACGTCCACGGCCACGACTTCCCGGGCACCCCGGCGCAGCAGCACGTCGGTGAAGCCGCCGGTCGAGGCACCAGCATCCAGGCAGCGGCGGCCGGCAACGGGGACGGGCAGCACATCCAGGGCACCGGCCAGTTTCCGGGCTCCCCGTGAGACGTAGTCCGGCCCGTCCCGGAGCGGCCGGACGACCAACGCCGTGTCGGGCGCGACGGCGGTCGCCGGCTTGGTCGCTGTCTGCCCGGAGATCGTGACCCTGCCCTGCCCGATGAGCTCAACGGCCTGATCCCGGGAACGGGCCAGTCCCCGGCGGACGAGTTCGGCGTCTAGACGCATCCGGGGCGGCACTACCGACGGCTTCCCCGGCGCAATCGTCGGCTCACGGCATCAGACGTGGTCAATGCCGGACAGCGTGTTCCTGAGGCGCTGGTGCACGTCCTCGTAGACTTCCGGATGCTCCTCCACCGGCCGGTCGACCAGCCCGGCCAGTTGGGCCGAGATCTCGCTGGCGATACCGGGCGCCGGCGAGTTCTCCGGTTCGGTGACCGCTGCCTGTCCCGACGGTTCGGTCGACGCCCCCGGCACGTCAGTCACTGCTCGGGGTCCTCGGCAGGCGTCGCGGAGCGCCTGGACGCGTCGACGTCGACCGCTGCTGGCGGCTGAGCCAAGGTTGTCGGCGCGGCGGTCTCGGCGGGCGAGATCTTCGGCGGTGCGGCTTTCTTGGCCGTCACCTTCTTCGTCGGTGCTGCCTTCTTTGCCGTCACCTTTTTCGCCGGTACGGCTTTCTTGGCCACGCTTTTCTTCCCGATGCCAGATTTCTCGGCCAGCGCCTTGTTCTTCTTCCCCGGCGGTACCTGCTTGGCTGCGCCTGCCTGATCGGCACTCGACTCGCTCACCGGTGTGGTCGGAGGTGGCACTTCTGGAGCCTGCTCGTCAGCCGAAACCGGCCCTGTGCTGGATACTGCTGCCCCGAGCGGTACGGCATCGCCCCCCGCCTGCGACGCGCGCGGCGGGAGGACTGCCGGCGGTTCCGCGCGGTGCCCGGGAAGCGCTGCGCCGGTGGGCTGGGACTGGGCAACATCAGCACCTCCCCGGGCCCGCTGTACGGACGCCGGAACATACTCGCCGATGATGGCGACGCTCGCCCGGCCCAGCACCCGCAGGCCACGTATCGCCTCTTGCACCGTCCCCCTCACGATCCCCGTGACGGCACCTAGTCGGTCTCTCACGACGGTCCCCCCTTCTGTGAATCGGAATCCGGACCTCTCGACCGTCCGGACATCGCGAGGTTAGCCCGCCGCGAGCCCCAATCGGGTGAGCGCCCCACTTGCGGCGTTGTCACCGGCCACCGTATGGGTGGTCCCTACGTCCCAGGCCAGTACGGCGACGGCTCGCAGTGCCGCACAGTCCACGGCGGCCTGCTCTGAGGCCTGCGCGGCAGCGGCACTGCCACCGTCTCGTGCCCAGGTCAGATGCAGCGAGCCGTCACGTTCCTGGACCAGCCAGTTCTCGCAGCGCGCGAGGCCATCGGAGCGCTCGATGCCCGGCTGCGACAGGAGAATCCCACCCAGATCGGCGCCAAGGTAGGTCGGCCGCTGAGCCGGCGGTGCGGCCAGCAGATCCGCTGCCCGGGCGACTCCGGTCAGCACCAACAGGCTGGGCACGTCGGCCCGTTGCGCACCCTCGATGTCCGTGTCGAGTCGGTCTCCGACGACGAGTGGCCGTCGGGCACCCGTCCGCAGCACGCATTCGGTGTGCATGGCCGGCTCCGGTTTGCCCGCCACGACCGGCGTGCCTCCCGTCGTCTGGGCGACGACCTGGACGAAGCTCCCGTTGCCCGGTAGCGGTCCACGCGGAGAGGGCAGCGTGGAGTCGGTGTTGGTCGCCACCCAGAATGCGCCCGCCCGTACCGCGACGCAGGCCTCGGCGAGCATCGACCAGGACAGTTCCGGGTTGTACCCCTGCACCACCCCAAGGGGCTGGTCGGCCGCCGACCACACCGCCCGCAAGCCGACATTTTCGACTTCGGCCGCAAGAGCGGCCGTGCCGACGACCAGAACCGGTGAACCTGTGGCCAGCCGGCTCGCGAGGACCCGACTCGCTGCTTGCGAGGACGTGATGACCTCGTCGTCGAGCGTGGGGATCCCCAGGTGCCGCAGATGTTCACCAACCTCGTGGGGCGTGCGCGAAGCGTTGTTGGTGACATACCCGAACCGCATACCCGATTCGGTCGCTGTGGCGATGATCTTCGCAACGTCCGGTACGGCATCGGCCCCTACGTAGACGACACCGTCGAGATCGAGCAGGCCGACGTCGTGCTGGTCGACGAGTGGCCGGTCAGTTGCCTGCAGCGCCTGCCTCGTCATGCCATGCGGCCGGGCGAGGGTGCTGGCGCGTTGGCTGGGGTGGTGGCAGCCGGAATGATCTCGCGTAGCCAGCCGAGCACACAGCTGATCAGGTCCGCCCGCGTGAGGGCGGACGTACGGGGGCTGCCGCGGCGTACGGCGAACTCGTGGTCGGCATCGATCACCGCCGCGACTCGGCAGTTATCGGGCAACTCGGTGAAATCCGCAGCGACGCCGAACGGGTCGCGCTCACCTTGCACGACCAGGGTCGGCACTCCACTGGCCTGGAGCTCCGGAAGCCGGGATTGCTCGGGCCGCCAGGGGGGATGCAGGGGAAAGGCCAGTGCGAGGCAGCCAAGTGCCCCGGCCGAGACGGCCGTACGGCAGGCGACTCTGGCTCCGGCACTGCGCCCGCCGACGACCAATGGGGTAGCAAGCTCGAGCTGAGCCAGGACGTCGAACCAGCCCTCGTCGAGCACGGCGGCGCGGGCGGCGACCTTCCGGCCGGCCACTCGCCAGGGCTGTTCGACCCGGATGACCTGGATTCCGGCGGCCGGCAGATCGTGGGCCAGCCAACCCAGGTCACGAGCCTGGGCGCCGCCACCGGCGCCGTGCCCGAGAACCAAGGTCGTCCATGCCCGTTCGGCGGGCGAGCGGAGCAGGCGGGCCGGCCCATGGCGGGTGGGCACCAGGCTCCGCTCGAGCACTGCCTGTGCGGCCATACACCCTCACCTGTCCGGTTCAGCCGTTGGAGAGCCAGCGCGCCGGGTACACCGGACGGCTTGGCGCACGCTGGCGCTGTGCAGAAACGTATAGCAGCCTCACCGTGCCTGAGGTCCGTGACTAACCTCCGGGAGGTGGCAGCCGCGCGTCCGGAGCTCTCCCCCCGTGCGGACCGGCTCGAGCTGTTTCCGTTCGTGGCCACGCGTTACCGCGATCCTGAACGCCTGTCTGCGCTGACCTCGCTCGCCTACGACCTGATCGCCCCCGATGAGCGCGAGAATCTGGCTCAGGCCGACGAGCACAGCATCGTGCACCTGACCCTGCCGACGTTCGGTGCCGACGATGCCCAGCGCCGGCTCTACGCCTGGCGGCGAGACGGCGTCCTGGTTCCTGATTCCGCCCCGGCGTTGTTCGTCTACGACCTGGCCGAGACCGGCGGTGCACCCGATCGGTTATCAACCCGAGGTTGGGTGGGCTCGGTCACTCTCGTCCAGCCGGGCTCACCGGCGATCTCGCCGCACGAGGCGACGATGCCGGCGCCGGTGGCCGACCGGTTACGCCTGCTCGCGGCGACCAAGGCCAATCTCGAACCGATCGTGCTGACCCACGACGGCGACCCGGCGGTCTCCGACGAGCTCGCGCACTCCTACGTCGCGGCCGCTGAGCCGATCATCGATCTGCGCGACGATGCGGGGGTTCGGCATCGGCTCTGGCGGGTTGTCGAACGCGAGCACATCGAGGCCGTACGCACCGACTTCACCGGGCGTCGGGCCGTCATCGCCGATGGGCATCACCGGTACAAGAGCTACCTGGACTACCAGGCCCTGCAACACGCCACGGCCGCCGGCGCGGGACCCTGGGACCGTGGGCTGGCCCTGCTCGTACCGACGCAGACACATGGACCACAGGTCCGGGCCATTCACCGCGTGGTTCCAGACCTTCCGCTGAACCGAGCCGTGCAGGCAGCCGGCGGCACCTTCCGGGTCTCTTCGATGGCGCCACTCAGCGCCGCCGAGGCCGACGACCTGCTGAACACCGCACAGTCGACCATCGTGTTACTGACCGACGGCACCGACTGGGTGACCTTGACCGACCCTGATCGAGGATCGTTGCTGGCCGGCACCCCGACCGCACTAGCCACAGCGTGGCGCAATCTGGACATCGCCCTGGTCGATGCGGGGCTGATCGAAGGCAGGTGGGCCGCATCGGGCACGGTTGTGCTGCGGCACTCCACCGCAGCGGCGCTCGAGACGGCCAGAGACCGGTCGGGTGTGGCCGTCCTGGTGAGGCCCACCGCCGCCGCGACCGTCCTGGACCTCGCGGCCCGTGGAGTCCTGATGCCGCGCAAGTCGACCTTCTTCGTGCCGAAGCCGCGCACGGGTCTGGTCATGCGCTGCTTCGTCGACGAGGCCGACAACCCGGCCGCGGCTGGCTAGTCGACCGGACATCCGGGCGCGCTCAGGCGGCTCCGGTGGTCACCGGAGATCGTCGCGGTTTCGTGGCCGGGGCCCGAGAGACCCGACGCACCGTACGCACATCAACCTCGTACGCGCTGCGCGTGGCGGCCCCGTCGCGCCAGAATCGGCGGTGCAGCGCACCGTGTACCTCGAAGACATCACCGGCCGCCCAGCCGGCCGCGGCTTTGACGGTCGCAGCGCGGTAGCTGGTGCATTCGATGGAATCGGTGTTCTGTCGGCGGACTGCCGCAGGTGGTCGCCGTACGACCAGCCGGAAGCTCACCGCGGCGTCGCCGCTGGGCATTGTCTTGTGCACCGGCTCCTCGGCCAAGCGGCCGATCAGATGCACGTCGTTGGTGTCGATGACGGCCAGACTCATGGTGTCCCCGGATCTCTCCTCCGCGAGTCCCCGGATGGGCACCGCGACTACCGGATAAGCCTGCGAGATCCGGGTCACGCTCGGGTGCTGATCTGAACAGTTGTGGATTCAGCGGGCGGCTGTGGATTTCGGGGAAACACGGTTGGCACGGGCCCGGTCCACAACTGCTGCGACGGTAGCGCCGAGGAGAACCAGCGCACACGCAACCAGCCAGCCGACCAGGTAATTGCGGCCGAGCAACGAGGAGTTCCCGGTGACCCCATCCTGTTGCAGCATCAGCGGTACGGCGAGCAGCGTCAGAGAGCCGATGCTCACCGCTGCGATGACCAGGACCCGACGCCGGTCGGCCGCCACCCGGTCGGCGGTCAGAGTGCCCAGAACCGTGGTGGCCGGAGCCAGGACACCGTCGTGCAGGACCACCCCCGCCGCGAGCCAGAACGCCACCCAGAGAAGGTCGACGAGATCGAACTCGAGCAGCTCGATCGCGCCGACGCCGATCAGCACCAGGCCGGCCAGGCCGATGAGCAGGCGCGGGGCGGCGGCCTTGAGTTCGTCGGTGCGCGTCATCAGATCACCTCGATCCGGGTGACCCATTTGGTCTGCAGGACCCCCGGGCGGCTCGGGGCGATCAGCCGGCACGGGAAGCCGTGGTCGAGGACCAGCTCCTCACCGTTGAGGCGCAGCGCAAGCAGGGTCGTCGGATCCGCCGAGTGCTGCGGCGGAAGGATCGATTCGCCGAACGCCGCCTGGGTCTGCAACGAGATGATCCGCAGCCGCGAGTCAGCCGGTGCATCGATGCTGCCAAGCAGGTCGCTGACCCGGACGCCGGTCCACTCGGCATTGGTCGACCATCCTTCGACGCAGGTGATCGGCAGCCTGACGGTGTGCTGCGGCAGCGCACGCAGCTCGTCGAGGCTCCACTGTTGGGTGACAGTCTCGGACACCATCGACAGCGAGAACGCGGGGCCAACGGCCTCGTTGGTGATCCCCGCCGCCTCGGCGGTCCGGTTGATCGGCACGCCCTGCGGTCCGGTTCCGGTCGATGGCGAGAACACGGCCAGTTTCGACAGCCAAGGGATCGATCCGCCGGCGACCGACAGCGCCGCCAGACCGGAGGCCAGATACGCCGAGGCCAGCACCGTACGCCGAGGCAGACCCGTCCTTTTTACGTGCGCGTCGTCGTGGGCTGCCGAGGCTGCGGCGTCATCCTCGTGTGCATCCGAGGCCGGCGACCCCGTGTCCCGTCCGCTCGTCCCCGGTTCGCCGTCGGGGGCGCCAGCTGCGGTTGGCAGCAGATCGTCGGCTTCCAGTGGCCGGTCCAACGCCGTACGGATGATCGGTAGCTTCACCGCGATGTGCAGCAACAACGCCCCCACGGCCACCCAGGCCACCGCGAAGTGGGCCTGACGGAAGTCGAAGGGCCAGAGGTAGAGCTTGGCTATGTTCAGGACGCCGAGCACCAGCTGGAAGATCACCGAAGCGACGAGTACGGCGAGGGACAGCCGTTCCAAGCCGTGCAGCAGCGATCGGACCGGGGGACTAACGAACAGCCTTGGGTAGACCGACCAGAGCTTGACGAGCAGCAGGGGGATCGCGGCGACCCCGCTGATCACATGCGCCCCCTGGGTGACGCGATATCCCCAGCTCGGCTGCGCGGGCCACGGGAACCAGACCAGATCCTGGGCGGCGTGGGACAGCAACCCCGTGACGAAGCAGACGGTGATCGCGATCCCCAGCCAGATTCCGACCCGGGCTGCGATCGCGGGCGAGCGACCACGACTGGTGAAGGTCTCCTCGCGCGGTATCAAGGACGTCATGACAGCCGACGATCCAGCAACGCGACCCAACGGTCTCCCCGTTGGTCGAGCCCGGCGAAGGCCAGACCGGACTGTTCAGCCAGGTCACGGATGGACTCGGCTGCTACCCGTGCCCACGGGAACCAGGAACTGACCAGCTCGTCGACCTCCAGCCGGATCATCCGGCAGCTGACTCCCTCGCCCGGCGGGTCGACCTCCACGACGGCCCGGCCACCTGGAGCGAGCATGGTCTCGACCCGCCGCAGCAGGGCGACCGGATCCCCACCGATCCCGATGTTGCCGTCGGCCAGCAGGAGATTGGGCCATCTGCCCTGTCCGGGTACCGAGGAGAAGACGTCTCGGCGCAGTGCCGTGGCACCGCGCTGCCTGGCCATCTGCACCGCCGCCGCGGACACGTCGATGCCCAGTGCGCTGATCCCGGCTTCGGTCAACGCCGCGCTGAGCCGGCCCGGGCCGCAACCGACATCCAGGGTGTTGCGGGTGCAGTGGGCCAGCAGAATGTCGTCATCCCGGCTGGCTGGCTCCAGCCAGCGAGTGACCCCCAGTCGGAGGTCGCGGCCGGTGTCATCGACGGCTCGGCAGCGGCGGCTGGTCAGTGCCTGCGCATAGACCAGCCCTGGATCCAGACCGGTGTCCTTGATCGTGTCCGCGTGGTTCATCCCACTCCTTGACATCTGAGTTCGGCCGACACGTGCAGACCGGGATTCTCGGTGGAGATCACTTTGGCGTCGTCGAGAGTGTCGAGATCGCGCAGGGCGGCGACCAGTGCGACTCGTGCCCCGGCGCCCCGAAGTGCGGTGAGGGTGAGCTCTCCGGTGTCCGAACGGGACATCGGCACCTCGGCCAGCCCTGCGACGTGTGCGGGATCAGAGCTACCGCACACCCACCAGCCGCCGTCCTCGGCCGGGCCCACGACGGCGTCGACATCGGGCTGACAGAGCAGGCGTGCGCTGTCCTGGAGCAGGGCCGCTGGCACATGTGGGGTGTCCATGCCGATCTGCAGAATGCGACCGGCCCGTCCGTTCGCCGTACGAGTGTGGGCATCGGCATGGGCCTGGGCCAGCCGATGCCCCAGGTCGCCTGATGACTGCCCGATCACCGTCCAGTGCGCGACCTCATAGCGAAGGTCTGCGGTGTCCACGACTCCGGTGTCGGACAGGTCGCCTGCGAGGGCAAGAGTGCGGTGATCGAAGACCGTCCCGCAGACGAGGAGGGTGTCGAGCAGAGCAGCCGCGGCCACCCGCGCAGCCCCGACCGCACCCAGATCGGCGGCTAGCCGGGTCTTGACCGCACCGGGACGAGGAGCCTTGGCGACGACCAGAACGGTGACGTCCGGACACCCGTTCACGGCATCGCCGCAGCGAAGTCGCGCAGCGCCCGAGCGGTTCCGGCGATGGAGCCGGTGACCTTGGAACGCCCGGCCGTACGCGGTGCATAGTCCACGTCGACCTCGCGAACCCGCCATCCGGCCCGTGCGGCACGTACCAGCAGTTCGATCGGGTAGCCGAAACGTCGGTCTTCGACTCCTAGTTCCAACAGCGCCATCCGGCGGGTCACTCGGACGGACCCCAGATCGTGAATCGGAATCCCGGTTCGGCTGCGCAGCCGCGCCGCGAGGACCGCATTGCCGGCCCGCGCGTGCCATGGCCAGGCACCTTTTCCGGTGGCGCGGCGGCGACCCACGACCAGATCGACGCGTCCACCATCGGGCCCATCAGCCGATGCGGTACCAGCCGCCGTCCCCTCGAGCAGGGCAACCATGGCCGGTAACCGACTCGGGTCGATCGAACCGTCGGAGTCGAGGAAACAGATGATTTCGGTGTCGGCTGCAAGCAGTCCCGCGTGTACGGCGGCCCCGTACCCGGGGACGGCTTCCGTGACGACCTGAGCACCATGGCGTAACGCCACCGCCGCGGTGTCGTCGGTGGACGCATTGTCGACCACGATCACCTGGTAGCCGGCCGGCATCCGCTGTAGTACGCCAGGAAGTGCACCAGCTTCGTCGCGGGCCGGCAGTACGACGGTGACCGAGGGTGGCTCCAGCTCATTCCGACCGTCATCGACCACAAAAAGACTGTAGGGCGTTCGGCTGCGCACACTGAGTTCTGCGGCCCTTACCAATCGGTGACGTCCGGCTCGGCTGACCTGGGCTGTGACCTTTTGCTGAACGGCCCACGCAGGACCGACCGTTGTCCGCCCGGTCCCTAGGCTCTTACCCATGACCGCCGCTGCGACCCGCCAGCCACAGCTGGCCAGGTGGTCACGGCGCGCCGAATGGGTCGCGGTGGGGATCGGCGCTTCGCTGGTGCTGGCAGCGTTGGTGACCGAGCCGCTGTGGGGCGATGTGCACTCGCGCTTTCCGCCGTTGAGCGCCTCGCTCGACCCGGCGTTCGGACCGGGCTTGCTGCTCGCCGCAGCGGTCGCCGGTCTGACCATCGGCTACGGGCTGCGCCTGGCTCTGGTCCTGTCGTGGCACCGGCTGCTCTGGGTCACCTGGGCGGCCGGTCTGCTCTGGGGGCTGGGACTGGCGCTGGTACGCGGCTGGCCCGGTGGCCTCGTCGAGCCGCTCAGAAATCCGGCAGAGTACCTTGCCGACGTCGACCGGGCCGCGAACATGGGCCCGTTGCTGTCCAACTTCGCCGACAATATCGTCTACTCCGCACCGGAACACTGGACCTCGCAGGTGGCCGGCCATCCGCCGTTGTCGTTCCTGTTCTACGTCGGGCTGGACCGGATCGGTCTGGATGGGCCGGCTTGGGCTGGAGTCCTCACCACGCTGATCGGGTCGACCGGGATCGTCGCTGTCCTGGTGACGCTGCGTGCGTTGCGCGATACCGGCACCGCCCGCCGGGCCGCCCCCTTCCTGGTCCTCACCCCAGCAGTGATCTGGCTGGTGGTCTCGGCCGACGGCATCTTCATGGCGCTCAGCGCCTGGTCCATCGCCCTCGGTGCGCTGGCCTTGGCACATCGGGGCCGGGTGCGCGGAATCGCCCTGGCCCTCGGCGCCGGAATCGGGCTCGGGGCAACACTGTTCATGTCGTACGGGCTGGTGCTACTGCTCCCCGTCGCGCTGGCCGTCCTGATCCTGGGACGAGCCCGATGGCCACTTCTTCCCGCTGCGATCGGGGCCGGCGCGGTCACAGCGACCTTCGCCGCTGCCGGCTTCTGGTGGTTCGAAGGCCAGTCGGCGGTGGTGATCCGCTACTACGAGGGCATTGGCGCACGGCGGCCGTACTCCTACTGGGTCTGGGCCAACGCTGCCATCCTGGTGATCGCCGTCGGCCCGGGAGTCGTCGCCGGGATCGGAGCGGCGGTCCACCGTAGCCGGCGGCTGGCGCTGCGGATCCCGCCCTCGTACTGGCTCGCGGCGGCCGCCCTACTGGGCATACTGGCAGCCAATCTCAGCGGGTTGTCGAAGTCGGAGGTGGAGCGCATCTGGTTGCCGTTCATGGTTTGGCTGATCCCTCTCGCCGCCGCCACTGGACCTGGCCGTAGACGCGGCTGGCTGGGAGCCCAGGCAGTCGCTGCCGGAGCCGTCGCGGTACTGATGGACACCTCATGGTGAACCCGGTGGCGCCTCTCCTTCGGCGTCGCATCCTGGTGGTCGACGACGACGCGACGGTCCGGGACGTCGTACGGCGATATCTGGAACGTGACGGTCACCAGGTCACCGCTCTCGACCGCGGCACCGACGCGGTCGCGGCGGTGGGCCGGCTGGATCCCGATCTGATCATTCTCGATCTGATGCTGCCCGACATCAGTGGGATCGACGTCTGCCGTGAGCTGCGCCGGACCAGCCCGGTCCCGATCATCATGGTGACTGCCCTGGGCGAGGAGGCCGATCGGGTGCTGGGGCTCGAGGTCGGCGCCGACGACTACGTGACGAAGCCGTTCAGTCCCCGCGAGCTCGCACTGCGGGTCGCCTCGGTCCTGCGCCGGGCTTCGTCGTCAGCGAAACCGGGACCGCTGGTCACCGACGGCGACCTGGTGGTCGACGGGCCGGCGCGAACCGCGACCTTGCGCGGCCAGCTGGTCCCGCTCACCGCCCGCGAACTCGATCTGCTTTCCTTCTTGATGACCCATCCCGGCCAGGCATTCACCCGAGAGCAACTACTCGATCAGGTGTGGGGCTGGTCGTTCGCGGACCATTCGACTGTGACGGTGCACATCAAACGGCTCCGCCGCAAAGTCGAGGACGACCCGGTACG
>Ga0136614_10000056_pt1 | contig 37836 bp, 33 predicted proteins | sample AntDrymUQ2792106_2_FD_106643 | JGI IMG/M metagenome (GOLD analysis project Ga0136614, IMG submission 106643) | Polar desert sand microbial communities from Dry Valleys, Antarctica - metaG UQ279 (21.06) | ecosystem: Environmental > Terrestrial > Soil > Desert | place: Antarctica: Dry Valley... | reverse complement strand
GTCTCGCAGGATGTGGTAGCGGACTGCCCAACATGGGTATGGAGCCGACGTCGTGAAAATGCGTCACGGTGCCAGAAGTTCTCAGAGACAAGTGTCGGTGCCATGTATCTTGACCGGCAATCAATCTCTAGAGGAGCGCACGTTTGCTTTGTTGCAAGCCATCAGTGTTGGTAAGCCAGCTACTGCGGCTGCCACCCGCCGCGCTCTCAGCAGTAAACTCGGCGGCAGCAAAACGCGCGCTGCACGCCTTGCCTTCCCGGGTGGGGCATTTACTCCACCCTTGACCAAAGGGGTTGCTGCGCCCCCTTTGGAAACCCCAGCGCGATGCCAGATTCATCCCCACCCGCTTACGGGTGGGGATGAATCTGGCTCTTCGCAAAGCAGCCGAATAAAGCAGGCTGCTGTCATAGCTCCCTCTCTTCAGGCTTCACCAATGAGCACGTACAATCCAGCACGACCGAGCGGAAGCTGAACGTGTATCTTCTTCGTGGTACACGTCTTGCGATACTTCTTGCCGGAACGCTCTCCGATAAGCGTTCTCAATCAAGGTGAACTAACAAGCTGGCAAAGTAGTTAGCAAAATGACATGGGCAGTCAAAGTGACACAATGATAGCAAGCATCCACAGTGCAAAACAGACAGTTCATCGAGGAGTTAATGCTCCACGTTTATTGGCTGCAAGCAAAGCCAGCACTTACAGGATGCCAAGCGCGTACAGCAAGTCCATGACGTATCCGGTAACGTCTGTTCCAAGGTCGCCAGCTTTTGCACTGTCAGTACCAAGATCACCACTCTTGGATCTGTCAGTACCGAGGTCACCGGCTCTAGCGAAATCGGTTCCCAAGTCACCGGCAGCCGCTCTGTCCGTTCCCAAGTCACCAGCGAACGTCGAACAAGCCAGTATTACCATCAAGGTTGCCGTTGCGCTTAATTTCTGAAGCTTTTTCATATTCTATCTCCTCACCTAATCGTTGAAGTTGATGTTTGCAGTTGATTTTTGCCGCAGCATTTGCCAACCGCCTAATGCTGCTCTTAGACAGCATATATTCTAATCATTCTCTGATTATGATCATTACAACATCCGTGCCACGCCAACGAGGGGCTTCGTTATCACGGCTAAGATGTTGAAGGGTAACGGTTTGAAGCTAATGTCGGTAGCCGCGTAGCAACTATGCACAGGTAGTAGAGGTGGATACCTAGTAGCCATTTCCATCTGAACGTAGGCGCTACAAGCTCGTAAACATTGAATAAAGAAGGTTTTTACTAATATGTATACCCAGTACACAGTGAATACTAAGTATCCCAACTACGCTTATAGTGACTTGCCGTCAGCCGGTTTAAGTTCGTTTGGGCATTCCGGTCGAGTGCTGTCTTGTTGCATGTTGGCCCGTCAACATGAAGAGACCGGCGACTATGAGCGTGCGTGTGCTGTACTGCACGAATGGTGGTTGTTGGGTGAACAGCCTCATCTTGACGACCTAAATCAGCAAGAAACCGCGGAGTTGCTGCTGCGAATCGGCAGTTTGACTGCGCGCCTCGGTAGTGCGCGGAAGTTGAAAGGCATGTACAAAGAAGCAGCTGGTTTTCTGAGCAGCAGCAGCACGCTGTTCCTGTTGCTAGGCATGCACGAGAAGGTGGCTGAAGCGCAGAGCGAACTTGCTCATTGCTACTGGCGTGAAGGCGACTTTACTGCTGCGCGTCGTAAGCTCCACTGCGCGCTCGCGTCGCTACCCGGTACAGCGACTGATCTACGGATCGACATCTTAGTTCGTAGCGCAGCAGTCGAGTGGTCGAGTGCACGCCTGCATGAGGCACTTCGCATTCTGAATGAAGCAGCACCGTTAGTGGCACAAAGCGACAACCATTTTACCTGCGGCTGCTTTCATACTAATTTGGCCACCACGCTGAAGAACCTGGGTGTTGCAGAAAAAAGGGTTGATTACACGGATCGAGCGCTGATCGAGTTTGAAGCAGCGCTCTTCCACTTCGAATCCATCAGCAACACCCAGCACTGCGCGATTGTTGAGAACAATATCGGCTCCTTATTGTTCATGTTGGGTAGCTTCGCAGAAGCACATCACCACTTGGAACAAGCTCATCGACTGTTTACCAATCTTGGAGACGATGTGCGCTGCGCCGCAGGCGTTGATGAGACACGTGCCCGGCTGCTGCTGACTGAAGAGCGCTATGAGGAAGCAGAGCGAGTGATCAACGATGCGGTTACAACACTCAAGGAAAGCGGCCATGAAGCATCGTTGGCAGAAGCCTTAACCACCCAGGGTGTGGTGCTTGCGCGCGTCGGTCGTCACTCGGACGCACTAACTACCTTGGATGATGCACGGCTCGTCGCCGAACGCTGCGGCGATCGTGAGACGGCCGGACGTGCCGTACTTACGCAACTCGAAGAACTGTTCGGTTATGTCAAGGATGATGATCGAGGCGAGCTATGTGCGCGTGCAGATAGATTACTGGCTACCTCTCAACATTCTGCGACCCTTGAGCGTCTGCGAAGCTGCCAGGAGCATGTGCGGGCGACAGATGAAGCTCGCGAGCGGGCACGTGCCGCGCATGAGGAAGAGCTTCGTCGCGCCGCTTTCTACGATCCGCTCAGTGGGTTAGCGAACCAGGCACTATTTACCGAGCACATACAGCAGGCGATGGGGCGTTCGAAGCGCATCGCGGACTACAAGTTCGCAGTGCTCTTCCTTGATGTTGATCGCTTCAAGCAGATCAATGATAACTTCGGACACATGGCAGGCGATCAACTACTGATTCAGATCGCACGGCGCTTAGCGGCGTGTGTGCGTGAGGTAGATACGCTGGCGCGCTTAACTGGCGACAAGTTTGCCATTCTCCTCGACGACATCAACGACGAAACGGAGGCGATCTACGTCGCCCAGCGTATTCAAGGGGCGCTCGTCGTACCCTTCAGCTTCGAGGAGTTCGAAACTTTCACCACTATGAGCATTGGCATTGCGCTCAGCACAACAGGGAACGAATTACCGGAGGAGTTCCTGCGCGACGCTGACCTAGCGATGTACACCGCGAAGAGTAAAGGTAAGGGACGCCATGAGGTGTATGACCAGACGATGCGCGCTCATGCCGTGGAACAGTTCAAGTTGGAGGGCGACTTGCGGCGCGCCGTTACTCAACAGGAATTTCTTCTCAACTACCAGCCGATCTACGAGATGAAGACGAGGCGGCTCGCCGGGTTTGAGGCTCTGATCCGATGGCCGCATCCCGGGCAGTCGGGTAAGTTTATCTCGCCTGCTGAGTTTATCCCGGTGGCGGAAGAGACGGGGCTGATCGTGCCAATTGGCGAATGGGTGTTGGAGGAGGCATGCCGGCAGATGCGTGAGTGGCAGGCTCAGTATCCCGCCACAAAGCATCTCACCATGAGCGTTAATCTTTCCGGCAAGCAACTCGCCCAAGCCGAGCTAACCAACCAGATCAAAAAGATACTACGACGCACCGGTTTTGATCCACGTTTGTTGAAGCTTGAGATCACCGAGTCGGTGATGATGGAGAACGCTGAAGTCGCGATTGAGCAGCTGCGGGCGCTACGCACACTTGGAGTCGAATTGTCGATCGACGATTTCGGCACTGGCTACTCATCCCTGAGCTATCTGCATCGCTTTCCTGCGACGACACTGAAGGTCGACCGCTCGTTCGTTAACCGGATCGGGGAGGGTGATGGGAATGACGAGATCATCCGAACGATTGTGACACTAGCCCGGAACTTGAAGATGAAGGTGGTGGCAGAAGGTGTGGAGACAGAGGAGCAGTGGCAGTATCTAACAACCCTCAACTGTGAATACCTACAAGGGTATTTGCTATCACGGCCGCTCAATGTAGCCTCAGCTACTGAGATATTGGGACATTATACTTGTGAGGATCTGCCAAGTGCTACTGTGAGTTGCGTTGCAAAGAATATCTAAACGCGTGAAAGTTCATCATCAATTTTTCGTTATGCAGCAAGCGGGAACAGGCTCAAGACAAACTTCACATGTCCTTGTCCATCGCTTCTCGCTAATCTTTTGACGGTACTGTCAACTTAACCTGATGATGAAATAAAATGATCCAGTCAGACGGGATGAATCCACGCTTTTTAAGTATGTTGCTCAGCGGTAACTCCCTTTAAGCTGCCGCTACAGCGCCAACCACTTCTCTCCAAGTGTGGAATCTCGACCTCATCATCTCTCGATAACCGCAGGCTGTAGACACATGTCGTCCGACTCAGAGATGGTGTTAGCGTTGAGCTGATGCTCGCGTGCAACATCAGCCTGCGGCTTGCCGGCGTCCAGTTCGTTGACGACTTGGAGCTTAAACTCCTTGGTGAACACTCTCTTCTTGAGATTCATGGTTAGGGTTCCTTCCTTTGGATTATATCCCTAACTTTCTGTCTCACTCAGGGGTTCATCTCAGTCGGTCAGCACCCTCTCGATGCGCAGCCCCGTCAGATGCTTGGCGAGATCAAACCAGTGCGAGCCGGCGTCGCCAATCGTGGCCGCGCGGCCACTCTGCTGCGGTTCTAACCGCCAGGAAAAATCCGTGTCGTACAAGAGCCACTCCTGCAAGTAGTGGCCGTGAATCAGAGTGATCTCGCCCAGTTCGCCGTTTTTGATCATGACGCGCGCCTGCTGGACGAGCGGGTTGTAGCGGTAATTGAAAGTCACAGTGTGAACAACGCCTGTCGCGCGCGGCTTCGAGCATCTCTCTGGCTTCACATGAACTCACGGCCAGCGGCTTATCCACATCACGTATTTGCGCCTGGCCACAGCGGCCATCGTGATCGGGTAGTGCAGGTGGGTGGGCGTGGCGATGTCCACGCTTCAATCTCAGGATCATCGAGCAACTCTTCGTAGCTGCCATAAGCTTTGGGAATGTGCAAGGTCTCAGCCTTCCTCCGCGCTGAATCAAGCCGACTGGCGCAGATGGCCGCGACCTAGACAAAACCGAGCCTGCGCATTTCGTCAACGTGATGCGGGCCGGATAAACCCGGCCCCGATAATGCCGCAACGAACCATGCGCTTCGCTCAATCAACCTCCGGTCGCGTGGGATTCGCCCAGTGATGGTCCGGGTCCTCGCCGCTGACCACCACCCCTTTGACGTGCCAATCGAGATAAGCGCGCACCTCGGCGGCGCAATAACGTAAGGTCAGACCACAGCGCCGGCGCTCCGATTCGTTTGCCTCCGATCCGTGTAGCAGCAGGTCGCTGTGCATTGAGATTTCGCCGGCTTTCAACTCCACATCAACCGGTTGACCCAGGCTGTCGGGATTGACCGCCGTGTGGTCAAGGATGTTGCTCTCCTCGACTGTGCTTGGCTGATGCGGCAGCGGGCCGAACAGGTGGGAGCCGGGAATAAAACGCATGTTTGCATTCTCGGGATCGGCGTCATCTATCGCCAGCCAGACCGTCACCGTCTTCGAGGGCGTGAGCGGCCAGTAGATGGCGTCCTGATGCCAGGCAACTGTCTTGCCGTCGTGCGGCAGCTTGCAGAAGTAATGCGAACCCCAGGCGATGACATTTTCGCCCAACAAGTCTTTGACGTACGCCACAATCCGCGGGTGCGTTAACAGATCGTAAACCTTCCCGCACCTCAGATGAGGTTTTATGATGGAGTAATTGCTGCCTCCCGCCGCCATCACCCTGGCGAGCAGGGCGTCCAGATAGCGACGGTGTTCGGCGATCTCCTCGTCGTCAAAGATGCGAATGCCTTTGATGTACCCATCGCGGTTGAAGCTTGCGATCTGATCGGGAGTGAGTTTCGACGGATGCCGGTTTACGCTCGGATGATAGCGCAGGTCTCGTTGGATCGTGGCTAGCTCGCTCTGCTCGGGAACGAGTTTGATTAGTGCTGATTCAGTCATTATTTGCTCTTGTCGTTTAAAGATTGGATTTGATCAGAGAGAATTGTTTTCAGAGTATCTCGCCCGGAGTAGATCTTTCATGTACAGGTTGAATGCCGCAGATCTACCGCCTTTGCAGCAAGGCTTCCGGCTCGATTTTCCGGATCGACGCGTCAAGAATTTCAACCATGTGCAGCGTCGGGAGCGGGCGCCCGGCGCGCTCCAGACCGCTCGCGATTTGCAGCAGGCAACCGGGGTTACTCGAAACCACGGCCTGCGGGTCCGTCTCCAGCACGTTCAGTACTTTGCGATCACTCAGTTCCCGGGCCGCTTCCGGCTCGACGAGATTGTAGATGCCTGCGGAGCCGCAGCAAATCGCCGCCTCGGTGACTTCGAGTACCTCTAGTCCGGGGATCGTCTTGAGCACTTCGCGCGGCTGCGCTCGGACGCCCTGCGCGTGTTGCAGGTGGCAGGCGTCGTGGTAGGCCACGCGCAGACGGACGGGGTGACGCGGCGCGCGCGGCCCCAGTTCGACGAGGATTTCCGACACGTCTCGACACTTCGCGGCAAAAGCCTTCGCCCGTTCGGCATACGCCGGGTCGTCGCGCAACATGTGCCCGTACTCTTTCATCGTCGAGCCGCAGCCCGCGGCGTTGATGACGACCGTGTCAACTTCGGCTGGCTCAAACGTGTCAATCAAACGGCGAGCGAGCGCGAGCGCCTGTTCCTCTTGGCCCGTGTGGACCATCAGCGCGCCGCAGCAAGCCTGTGCGCGCGGGACGACGACTTCGCATCCTTCAGCCGCCAGCACGCGCGCCGTCGCCCAGTTGACTTCGCTAAAGAAGACGCGCTGCACGCAGCCGATGAGTAGCCCCACACGACGGCGCGCGGGGCCGACAGCCGCTAATGTCACCGGTAGTTCTGAGTGCAACGCGCCGAGTGAGACGGGCGGCAGAACGCTCTCCATCGCTCGGAGTCTATCGGGCAGCAGTTTCAGTAATCCGGTGCGCCGGAGCAGGCGTTGAATCCCAGTGCGCTGGTAGAGCCAGAGCGGCACCGCCATCAAACACAATCTGGACGGGTGCGGGAACAACTCGAAAAGCATCCGGCGAAACAGCCTGTCGGTGAGCGAACGTGTGCAACGTCTTTCGATCTGCGCGCGCGTCGCCTCGATCAGCTTGTCGTACTGCACGCCCGAAGGGCACGCGGTGAGGCACGCCATACAGCCGAGACACTTATCGAAGTGCCCGACGTACGTGCCGGTCATCCCAGCATCGCCTTCGAGGCCGAGTTTCATCAGATAGATGCGACCGCGCGGCGAATCCATCTCCTCGCCCCAGAGCGCGTAGGTGGGGCAGGTCGGCAGGCAGAAGCCGCAATGCACGCAGTCTTCGATCAACTCGGAGGACGGCGGACGGTGCTCGTCGAAAGCGTTCATCGTAGTGCGCTCGACTTCCACCGCCGACTTTGCATCGACCACGTGTTCGCCCATCAAATCCCTCCGACGAATCGCCCCGGATTAAGAATACCGGCGGGGTCGAATTGCACCTTAACGCGGCGCATCAACGGCAACGCATCGCCTACTTCACCCCACACATCAACGCGCGCTTTCACCGCGGGCGGGCAGTGTAGTGCGACGAGCGAGCCTTGCGTCTTCTCGACCTCGCCTCGCAAACGTTTGAGGGCGGCAACCAGCCGCTCTTCGTCTCCGCCTTCAAGCCTCAGCAAACCGACGCCTAACGCCTGCGCCACGATGCTCCACTCCAGCGAGAGCGACGACGCGACCTCACGCGCCAGATCGCAGAAGCCGCCCAGCCGCGTCGGCAGCACGCTGAATTTACAGACGAGTGCCGGCCTCTCTCCCTGCCATACACCTTCCCGCGCTTTCCAGACGCGCGGCGGAGCATCCACACGCCTGACGCCGGTATCTCTGCCCAGTTCAACAAGCCGGCGCTCTTGCGACTCGTTCGCTTCCCGAGCGCCTTCCAGCCGCACATAAATGACAGGTGCTGGGGTGCGTTCTTCCGCACAAACCTGCAAGCCCGTAGCCACGAGCGGCGAATCCAGAACGGCGAGCACGAAGCGGTTCATCACATCAACCGCTGGCGTGCTGAAAGAGAGCGTGCGCTCCTCGCGCGGCAGCGGGTACAGCCGAAAGGTGGCTTCGCAGATGACACCGAGCGTCCCCAGCGAGCCGGTCAGCAACTTCGGCAGGTCGTAGCCCGCGACGTTCTTGACGACGCGCCCGCCGCTCTTCGCGACCGTGCCGTCGGCGAGGGCGACGGTGACGCCGATGACCTGGTCGCGGAGCGACCCGAAGGCCATGCGCAGCGCGCCGCTGTCGTTCGTCGCCAGAATCCCGCCGACCGTCGCGCGTGCGGGCCACAACGGGTCGACGGCGAGGCGCTGCCCGTGTTCGGCTAAGACGGACTGAAAATGGTCGACCGTGCAGCCCGCCCCGACCGTCGCTGTCATGTCACCCCACGCGTGTTCGACTATGCTGCCGAGCCGTCTGGTAGAGAGAGCGAGGTCAACCGTGCGCGGCGTGTTCCCCCAGCCAAGTTTCGTTCCGCCACCGCGCGGGGCTACGCTCAGGCCCCGCTCCCCGGCGTACGAGAGCACGCGCGCCAAATCCGCTGCGCTCTCTGGCTCGACTACCGCTCGCGGCTCGACGTCGTCCACCGCGTCGGACGGTGATGCCGCGCGCACGTGTTCGGCTCCGGCGATGGCCCCGATCCCCTCCCACTGAGTTTGCAGGTGTGCGCTCATCGCGTCGGTCAGAAGAGTTCAGCAACGCCGGCAACTTCCAGCGGGTGCGGCTTGTAAGGCCCCGGCTTCTCGGCACAGAGCCTCGGTCGCGGAAAGATTTTTTCGGGGTTTGCCAGCCCTTCCGGGTCGAAGGCGCAGCGCACGAGCTGCATGGTCTCGAGGTCGGGCTCAGCGAACATCGTCGGCATAATGTCCCTCTTCTCCCGCCCCACACCGTGCTCGCCCGTGATCGAACCGCCCGCGTCAACGCACAGCTTCAGGATGTCAAAGGCTAGTTCTTCCGCGCGGTGCTCCTGACCTTCGATTTTCCGGTCATAAAGCACGAGCGGGTGTAGGTTGCCGTCGCCCGCGTGGAAGACGTTGGCGACGCGCAGGCCCGCCTCGCGGCTCAAACGCTCGATGTCGCGCAGCACGAGCGCGAGCGCGGTGCGCGGGATGACGCCGTCCTGCACGATGTAGTTCGGCGAGATGCGTCCCATCGCGGCGAACGCTGCCTTGCGTCCTTTCCAGACGAGCGCCCGCTCCTCCTCAGTCTCGGACAGCCGCATCTCCCAGGCGCCACAGGACGCGCAGAGATCCTTGACTCGTTCCATCGAAGACGCAACCTCCGCCGCCGGGCCATCAACCTCGACGAGCAGTAGCGCTTCGCAGTCGGGATAGCCAGCGTGCACCGCCGCCTCCGCCGCTTCGAGCGCGAGGCGGTCCATCATCTCGACTGCGGCGGGGACGATGCCCTCGGCAATGACGCGGCTGACCGCCTCGCCCGCTTCGTCCGTCGAATCGAACGCGGCGATGAGAGTTTTGATCGCTTCAGGGCGCTTGACGACACGCAGGACGATCTTGGTCGCGATGCCGAGCGTTCCCTCAGAGCCGACGAAGACGCCCGTTAGGTCATATCCGGGCCGGTCGAGAGTCTTGCCGCCGAGGTGGACGAGCGAACCGTCAGGTAGTATGACCTCCAAACCCAGCACGTGTGTGACGGTGAAGCCGTACTTAAGGCAGTGCGCGCCGCCGGAGTTTTCGGCGACATTGCCGCCGACAGTGCAAACCTGCTGCGAAGAAGGATCGGGCGCGAAGAAGTAGCCGCGAGCCGCGACCCTCTGCGTCACCTGCGCGTTAATGACGCCCGGCTCGACCGTCACGCGCGCGTTCTCGAAGTCAACTTCGAGGATGCGATTGAGGCGCGCGAGGCTGATGACGATGCCGCCATCGACCGGCAGCGCGCCGCCGCTCAGACCCGTGCCTGACCCGCGCGCGACGAAGGGCACGCGCCCGCGGTGACACAGGCGCACAACCTCCTGCACCTGTGTAGCGTCGGAAGGCAGCACGACCGCCGCGGGTACGACACGGAAGTTGGTCAGCCCGTCGCACTCGTAGGTGCGAAGTTGCTCGGGTTCGACCAGCAGCCCATTGTCGCCGACGGCGCGGCGGAGGGCGTCTACAAATTCAGCTTTCATGTGCTCATAGCTCGCGCACGCTGGGGATGCGGTATTTTAGTTTCGGTCTCGCGCCGCGCGCGTCGCTGCTCAAGTAACCAGCGCCGTCCTTTTCTCGGTAGTGCTAAAAAAGTAATGCTGACGATTAGAAAACTGCCACTTGCCGTCACGCTTACTCCACGTCTCAGTCAGGTTCATCCTTGTCCTCACTTTCCGCTAACCGGCGCGCTCCCTACTGCTCGCTCACGAGGCGGAACGCGGTTGCCAGCGATCCAAACGGATTCAAGTGTTTTCGTTTTCGTGATGTCAGTTAGCGGATTGCCGCTGAGCACAACGAGGTCAGCCTGCTTCCCCGGTTCAAGCGTGCCGAGACTTTCAGCCAATCCCATGCAGCGGGCAGCATCGCGCGTAGCCGAAAGCAAGGTTTGCATCGGTGTCAGCCCGGCTTTAGCCATCAACTCCATCTCCATATGCTCGAAGTATCCCTGGAATCGCGCGGGAGGACCCGAATCAGTTCCAAAGGCAATGGTGACGCCAGCTTCGGTCAACGCTTTGAGGTTCTTGCTTGCCACTTCAAGCGCTCGCTTGTAGCTTTGCGCGCTACGGCTACTGCTCATCTCCTGCTGGCGCTTCGGATCATTCAATTGCTTAATGACTGATTCGTCAGCTTCACGCAGAAAGAACGGATCACGGAAGAACTCAGGCGTCTGTTCATAGACGAAGGTCGAAACTTCGCGCGTCAGCGTCGGGCACACGCACACGTTGCGATTCTTCAATAATGTGATTAACTCTGAGTCGATCTCTCGATCTCGCACGCTGTGCGCCAAGAAATCAACACCAGACCGCAGCAACGATTTGGCATCATCGTGATAGTACATGTGTGCCGCCACTCTTAGATTCTTAGCGTGAGCTTGCTTGATGACGGCCTGGTAAGCAGATGCTGGCATCTTCTGAATGGTGCCGAGATTATCGTCCACCCTTATCTTGGCGATGTCCACTTTCATCTGAACGAGTTCATCCACCATCCGGCGCGCTTCTTCTGGAGTTGCCGGGCTAAGCACTGGCCCGGACACATAGAGTCGTGCATGGTTGAGAAGAGGCGTCTCCTGTGTATCGCGAATCGCAATCGCTTCTCTCTGATCACCGCCCAGACTGATGACTGTCGTTACACCGTAGCGTGCATACAACCGCAGATGGTCGAGGATGTTCTCCCTTGTATAATACTCAGGTTTAGATAGCAACCCTCGCGTTGCTCCAACGTGGCCGTGCGTGTTGATGATGCCCGGAATGATCGTCTTTCCTGAAACATCGATCCGCTCGGCTCCGGCAGGAACTTTGACTTGGCCAGACGCACCCACGGCTTCAATGCGCCCGTTGCGTACGACGACTACACCATTCTCAATCGGAGCACGTCCAGTGCCGTCAATAATTCTCGCTCCGATGAAAGCCTTAAGAGCAGGCGTTGATGGGTTGGCTTGTCTTCCGGTGCTGTGGCTCCCAGGTAGTAGCAAAAAGTAAAGACCGATAACAGCTAACCTGGATGTATACATAAAGGAATCCTCTTGAGACCATGGCTCATGTAAACCAGCAGTGCTACATGGAGTAATTAGTTTTCAAATTCCCTGGCTTTGCACCGATGCTTTAGAAGAGCCAAGGAAGAAAAGAAGAATGTCACGCCAGCGCCTATCTCAACACTGTAGGTTTCAGTAGTTTGCCTATAAGTAATCGTAAGCCGGGTACGTAAGGAAGTCCGTGAACTGCTCATTCAAAACGAGTCCATCTAGTATCTCGGCAGCCTCGTCGAAGCGATTCGCTTCTTTGTTGCCGAGACGTGCTAATTCATCGTCGCGAATCTCTTTGTAGAGCGCAGCAGTGACCACGCGACCATCATCGAGTTGTGCTCCCTTGTGCATCCACTGCCAGAGTTGCGCGCGCGAGATTTCCGCCGTCGCCACATCCTCCATCAGGTTGTAGATGGCGGCCGCGCCGTTGCCCATCAACCACGCATTGAGGTACTGCAAGGCGACGCCAGTGTTGCTGCGCACACCAGCTTCGGTGATTCGTCCACCCGGCACCTGAGCATTCAACAAATCGCGCGCACTGACTTGGACTTCCTCTCGCCGGCGCTCCTTCTGATGCGGCTTGTCGCCAAGCTTTGCTTTAAAGGCTTCCATCGCGATTGGCACCAGACCAGGATGCGCCACCCAAGTGCCTTCAAAGCCATCTCCGACTTCACGCTCCTTGTCCGCACGAACCGCTGCCAGCGCTCTTTCATTGACTTCCTTATCCTTGCGGCTCGGGATGAATGCAGCCATGCCGCCGATAGCGTGCGCGCCGCGAGCGTGACAGGTCTTGACTAACAGTTCGGTGTAAGCGCGCATGAACGGCACGTTCATCGTAATCTGAGCGCGGTCAGGCAACACGAAGCCTGATTCGTTCCGTCGCTTCTTGATCGTGCTGAAGATGTAATCCCATCGCCCAGCGTTTAAGGCCGCGATGTGGTCGCGCAACTCGTAAAGTATTTCGTCCATCTCGAAGGCCGCCGGTAGAGTTTCAATGAGTACGGTCGCGCGGATTGTGCCGCGCGGAATCGAGAGTTGGTCTTGCGCCGCTTTGAAGACGTCGTTCCATAGGCGCGCTTCCAAATGGCTTTCTAGCTTTGGCAAGTAGAAGTATGGTCCAGTGCCGCGATTGAGCGCTTCTTTCGCGTTATGGAAGAAGTAGAAGCCAAAGTCAAAGAGACTTGCGGAGATTGGCTGGCCGTCTACCAGGCAATGCTTTTCGACCAAGTGCCAGCCGCGCGGGCGCACCATCAGCACGGCTGTTCTCTCTTTCAGCGTGTAAGCTTTGCCTTCAGGACTCGTAAACTCGATAGCGCGGCGCACGGCATCGCGTAAATTGATTTGACCGGCGACAACATTCTCCCAAGTTGGCGAAAGTGAATCTTCAAAGTCGGCCATGAAGCCGTTTGCTCCACTGTTCAAAGCGTTAATCATCATCTTGCGCTCGACTGGTCCGGTAATCTCTACCCATCGCTTCTCAAGATCGGCAGGCGTTTTATTTACCTGCCATTCCGCACGCCTGATCTCTTTCGTCTCTGGCAGAAAGTCAGGAAGTCGGCCCGCAGTAAACTCGGCTTGTCTCTCAGTGCGACGCGCGAGCAACCGCTCGCGCTCAGGGTTGAAGCGACGATGAAGCTCAGCAACAAAGGTCAATGCTTGTGGCGTGAGGACCTTGGATGAATTCGGAGCAGTTATATCTGTGAGCTGAACTCCAACCACTGATTGAACACCTGTACTCATGTTTTCACCCCATCCTGAAACAAAAAGTTTGCATACCCGCCCGACGCTTTGTGCTCACCACAACGAATACTCAGATGCTGTCGCCGCGGTGAACGCCTCTACTATAAGACCTTCGCTTGTACCAAAGCCAGCATGTTCCACCTGCTGCCGTGGCCCTAACCTTAACTACGTCGAAGGAGAACGTTTGTGGAACCACACGCTAAACACTTGGCGGCTCTCATCGGCATCGACTGGACTGATGCTGAACACGATGTGTGCCTCGTTGACACTGCCACCTGAAGCCTCGAACCATAGGTCATCAAGCACACGAATAGCCTGTGGTAGAAGTTGGGCTGTCTATATAAAAGCTATACTAAGAAATGGATTGGCAAGCAGGTAGTATGCCGATCCATCCCAAGGGTATAGCACTTCCATCGGCGTGAGGCAGGAAACTTGACCGGCATTGCGCTTCCTTCAGAAGCACCGCTTAAACAATCGCTAATCGCGCCGCCGATTATGCATCCTGGAATGTGATCTGTGACTTTCATAGCTGGTCAAGGTTTAGCGAATTGTCAATGAGGAGGTGCTATTCATTCAGACATTGTCACCCAATTAACACGGTGCGCCTCTGTCCTGTCCGGCACTTCCCACCGGTCGAGCAATCCGCGAATCACTTCCGCCGGGACTTCCCTTTCACGCGCGCTGTTCTGCTCGAAGAGCGTTGTTTCAGGCACATCCAAATAGACGATACTGACGCGCGCGTTGTACGCCGCGAAGAGGTTGATGCACTGCTCACGTACCTGGCGCGAGATGTTCGTCGCATTCCACAGGAAACCTTGCTTCCGTCTGAGAAACACACGCGCCCGCTCGCGCGCCGCAGAGACCACGCGCCCTTGCCGCTCCCTCGGATTGATGTTCATCTCACGGCGCAGCGCGTCCAAGGAAATCACTTCCCAATCAGGCAAGTTCTCGCCGATCCAATAATCCTTGCCTGCGCCCGGTAATCCTGACATCAGCACGACTTCGCACACCGTATCATCGTAAGCCAGGTAATCGGGGTTGCGGTCTTCCTTGCGAAAGTAGAGAAAGCGACTGTGGTCTGAGGCAAAAGTGCGCGGGCGCGTGAGACACTGCTGCTCGCGCGCGTACTCTATGAACAGCGCGACGTTCTCGATGAGACGTGCTCGGTCGGGAGCGATACGCCCGCGCGCGTCCGCTTCGGCCAGCAACCCGAGAAGATCGCAACGCGCTGACTGGCTGACGCGAAACAATGTCCGCTGGCTATCAGCGCGTTCGAGCAGGTGGAACGGCGTCATGTGATGGCGGACAAGCGCGGCGATTTGCTCGCGCACGCCGAACTCGACGTTCATCTCCCACAGCATCTTGCGCGCTCGTGTTGCGCCGCGCCGGGCGTGACCCGGACTCATGATACGTCCCCCCTCATGCCGCGTGGTGTAGGGTTTTGCCACGTCATGTAAGAGTGCGGCGGCGAAGAGAATCTCACGCGCTCGCGTCTCAAGTTCTCGCCAATGCAGGTTGCTCGTTAGCTCTTCGCAGACCATGCGCGTATGAATCTCGACATCTCCTTCGCCGTGATAAATTGGGTCTTGCGGACACTCTGCCATGCGCCGTAGAAACACATGTTCGTCGCGCAAACTCCGCCAATCGAGATGCCACGCGGGTGGCTGCGGACACTGCGGAAAGATACTGCTCATAGGGTTACTTACTACGATCTCGACGTGCCTCTAAGACTTGGCGAAGATGTCCGCATCACCGCGTAATTCGTTCGGCACGATGGGTCGCTCCAACCAGTGGCTTCCCGAACTGTCAACCGAAGCGAGAAAGCTCGCACGCACATACTTGTAACGCTCAACGACATGCCCCTCTTCTTCGACCTTAATGTACAAACCTTCCATCTCGCTCAATTGATCCGTCTGTGCGAAGACGCGCGCGGCGTTCAAGTTCCGCGCTTCGCACATCACGCGCAAACGTTCGCGCCACGCCCGCGACTTGAACTGCGACACGCCGACCAATGACCACAAGTGTTTTGTCGAGCGCGCGGGACCGGAGTAGAGCACCGGCACAGACGCGACAGGCATTCCGGCGAGCATCTCGCCACGCTCCGTCGTCGGAAGGAAGATGTTAGTCCATGTATCGAGGATGTCGAATTCCAAGAAGTAATGCGGCAATTGATCGTAGAAAATCGTGTGCTTGGCGAACATCCATTCACCGTACATCACGTACCTTGGGCCGAGCCTCTCCCACAATTCTGCTATGTGTACGCTCGCCCACGTCTTGAACAATGCGAAGTGGCGTTCACGCCGCCCGCCGTCGAGGAAGTGCCCGCGACTCTGAAGCAGCAATTGTCCTTCCGGCGTAAAACTCAATGCCGAGTTTGCGCCGTCAACCTTCTCTTCGACGACGATCTGACGACCGCGCAGAAGTTCAAACGCGATTTGCTCCAAATCCTCGTTGTCCGCCTGCAAGCGTGAGCCTTGAATGTGCGGCGTGCGTGGATACTTGCGAAGAACGGGCGCGGACATCTTTAGACCTTGACGAGTGCGATGATGTGATTGGGGACGTACTCGACTTTGACGCTGTGTGCGCCAGCGTCGAGAAACATACCTTTGAGTGATTTACCGTCGAAGAGTTGAATGTGTTCAGGGTTCGTGTCTTCTCTCGACGGCACGCTTGCGATGACGAATCTGCGCGCGACCCGCACGGCTTCTGTCGCCGCTTGGTTTGGACTCTCCATATGTTCGAGCACTTCTAACAGCGTCACGACATCAACGCACTTGTCCGCGAAGCCGAGTGTGCCAGCATCCATCAAAACGGATGAAAGGTTCTCGATGCCGCCACGACGGACGGCGGCGATGTCAGCCGCACGTTTTTCGCTGCGGTCGAGCGCCGTCACAGCGAGATGCGGGAAGGCGTCGAGCAACGCCCACAGGAATGTGCCGCGCCCCGAGCCGATGTCAATCAAGCTCTCTGGAGACAAACCTCGCAGGATGCCAAGCACAGAGCGCACGCGCGGCAGTTCGATGTTGCGCTTGAACTTATCCAGCCGGAGACCTGAAGCGAGACCAATCCGAATGAGTTCAGGTGTCGTTAGTTTGTCTTGATCTAGCTTCAACCTTCCGCTCACGAAAGCTGCGACAAGTGGTTCGTAGTAGTAGCTCGTATCTTCGTGCGGCATGACAAGTCGTTATCGCCCGAAGTCTATACTCCGAGCAACCGCGCGATAGTAGGCAATACGGCTTCGGCGCGTGTTCGGTCTAACTCAGACTGTGCGGCTTGTCGAGGTGCGGGACGTCCCGCTTCGTGACTGATGCGTTCTCCCATCCGGCGGCGTTCGGGAAGGGTGAAGGTTGCGAACGTGCGCCGGACGAGCGGTAGCGTCGCGATGTAGTTCTCTTCGGAAAGCCCCAACACCCATTCGTCGAGCACTGCCCACAAAACTTCCGTGTGCAGCAGCAACTGACCGCTACCCTTGAGCAAGCCTTCAATCCACGCGGCGGCGTGCGCCGGTTCGCTCGCAGCGGAAAACGCAAGGCTTAAACGCTTTTGCACGTCGCTTGCTTCGTACACGCCTGCGTCGAGCAGCAGTCGGTAGCATCTTCCGGCGACAAGTCCGTGAAGTGTTTGCTGGTCGCTTAACCGACGCAGCACGTCATGCCAAGTTTCGAGATGCGCGCTTACTTGCAAGAGCGATATGGCAGCGTCGGTTTGTAAGATGCTCTCGAACTTTACCATCGCGGCTTCGTCGTTTAGAGATGCACAAGCAACGGGAAGACCGACCGCGATGCGCGCGACGAATTCGTCAATGATAGTGGAAAGCGCGGTAGCGTCTGTGTGTCGCACGTCGCCATAGCGCAGGGCGTTGGCTAACGCCGGAAGCGCCTGCATAAGCTGACCAACGTCGTTCGCGCGGGCGGCTTCCGCTTGCAAACGCCTGACGAGCGTCTCGACCGACTGCGGCAAATCGGCGAGCAGCACATGTTCGAGCAGCAGGGTCAGTGCCGGAAGATCAGCGGCATGAGTCATCTTGTCTTGCGCCCGTGCGATGGCGGCATCGAGCACGGTGTTACCCCAGATTCCCGCTTCGATGAGATGCACAGCGAACTCCGGCTGCCACTCCAATTGCCACAGTTCATGGAACGTTCCGCTCTTACCCGTGACGCGTTCGCGCACGCCCCAAGGGATACCGAGCAGGTTCAGACGGTGAAGCATATGACTACGCGCGAGGTCGGTGGGTTTACGAAGATCAAGGTCGAGCATTTTTGGTGTCGCTTCGGGCAGTAAGCGCAAACGTTTCTGCTCACGCGTGAGGTCATGCTGGAGCGGTATCGTCGGCGTTTCAGACGGCACGCGCCCGAGCCTCTCGCCGACGATTAACTTTTGCCGGATGAGTCGGAGCGGCGCGTCACCGCCGAAGCAGAGCACCGTCTGCACAGCTTCGTTCACCTCCGCTAAATCAGGGAGCGAACGACCGCGTAGCGCCGCGAGGGTTTCGGCGAGACGCACGGCTTCGATAACTTGTGCGGGCGAGGCGTCCAAATCTTCCTCGCGCAGTAATGCCGCGACGCGAGCCATCCACCGCACCACGACACCCTCTCGTGTTGACCACAGATGCCCATACCAACCCGGCGACTCGATACCTGCTCCGTAGCCACTCGCAAAGCATAGTCTTCCATTCGTCCACGGCACCCACGTTGCGCTTGTCTTCACCTTCGCCAAATCTTTCAAGAGCGCGGCATCCCCTTTCGCCGGTGGCATCTTCGACAACACCGGCGCGTGCCAAGCGCCGCACACAACGGCGATGCGTGCGAAGCCTTCACGCTCTGCCGCGCGAATCGTCTGCCGCATGTACGCCTCGCGCCGCGCTTCCAGCAAAGCCTCGCGCGACGTTTGTTGGTCGACCCTGTTCACCTCAACTTGTGCCTCGCGCAACGCGGTCATCGCTTCTATCACGGCTACAAACATATCCGTGCTATCGCGTCGCTGCTCAACAATGTGCTCCCACCAACGCTCGCCGTCGCTATAACCGGCAGCCTGCGCCAACCATTGCAACGGGTCGCGGCGCACTGTCGTCTCTTCCTTCACATCAGGAGCCTCTTTGATCGAATCACGCGGCAAAGCCACTTCGTCCGAGTGTTTATCTTCGCCCGCATCGTCTAACTGATGCGCTTGCGGCAAATCCATGAAGCGCACGCTTATGCCGCGTGAGAGACCGTAACTGATCGCTTGCCATTCGGGTGAGAAGACTGCGAAAGGATAATAGACGGCACGCTTCAGCGCGTCGGGACGATAAACGAGCAATGCGACGGGCGGTTGCATCTCGGCGTGAGCCAAGAGCGGCAGCACGTCTTGCGCGTCGGGCGGGCCTTCGACGAGGATGATGTCAGGCTGCAACCTCTCCAATCCGTCGCGCAATGAACGCGCTGAGCCGGGCCCGTGGTGGCGTATGCCGAAAATATTGATAGGGGCAAATTCGGGCATACGAGTTAAAACGAGATCGGCTTGCCGGCTGACAGTGCTGATTCGATTAGCACTCGCATCTGTTGATAAAAATTCTTTACGTACAACTGTCTTTTGTCATCAGCAGTGGTGAACTCGGACAACAGTATCAGCTCTCTTAACGCATTCTTTATGTCTTCTTGTGACAAATAGTCTCCCGCATGAACACCGTCGTAAACGACCTTTCCTAGCAGGATCGGAAACTCGTTCGCCCGCTCGCTTAGTTCTTCACGTAGCAAAGCCACGAGCGCGATGTTGCCGATGTAATGATGCAGCAAAACACCATCCTTATGTTCACAAGCCCGTTCGCGCAGCCACTGATCGAAGGCAATCAGTGTTTCCAGATCATTGCTTCTGCAAGCGAGACTGCCGTCAGGTGCGACGTAAATCGAAGTTGGATCGGGCGGCGGCTCACCTAACTTGCCGATCTCATAGCAGTCGCAGTAAACAGTAGCGTCAAGTCCCATATTTCGATTGATGAGTTCCTTATTTACTCAGCTAATTTCGCGGCACGCGCGGTAAACATCTTTCCAGCCTTGTCGCTCTTTGACTACCGTCTCCAAATATTCAAGCCATACGACCCGGTCTTGCACCGGGTCTTTGACGACTGCGCCGACTAAGCTGGAGGCGATATCATGCGCTTGAAGACGCCCGTTGCCAAAGTGTGCGGCGAGCGCGAGTCCGCTGTTCAAGACCGAGATCGCTTCGGCGGTGCTCATCGTGCCGGTTGGAGTTTTGAGCTTCGTCTTGCCGTCTTCGGTGACGCCGTTTCTCAGTTCGCGGAAGACGGTGACGACACGGCGAATCTCAGCGAGCGCGGGTGCTTCGACCGGAAACTCAAGCGCGCGCCCCAACTGCGCGACGCGACGTTCGACGATTTCAACTTCCTCTTCAGCGGTCGCCGGAACGGGCAGCACGACGGTGTTGAAGCGTCGCTTGAGCGCGCTCGACAATTCGTTGACGCCTTTGTCGCGGTTGTTCGCCGTCGCAATGACATTGAAGCCTTTGACGGCTTGCACCTCTTCGCCCAACTCAGGAATGGGGAGCGTCTTCTCCGAGAGAATCGTGATGAGGGTGTCCTGCACTTCAGCCGGGATGCGCGTCAGTTCCTCGACGCGCGCGATCTTGCCTTCTTCCATCGCGCGCATCATCGGACTCGGCACGAGCGCCTTACGCGAAGGACCTTCTGCGAGCAAACGAGCGTAGTTCCAGCCGTAGCGTATCGATTCTTCCGACGTGCCCGCCGTGCCTTGCACAAGTAGGGTCGAATCATTGGTGACGGCGGCAGAGAGGTGTTCGGCGAGCCACGTCTTTGCCGTGCCGGGAACGCCTAATAGCAAGAGCGCGCGGTCGGTCGCCAGCGTCGCAATCGCAATCTCGACTAGACGACGATTGCCAATATATTTGGGCGTGACGACGAAACCATTGTCGAGCGTGCCGCCGAGAACATAAGTTGCGACTGCCCACGGCGAAAGCTTCCAGTTCGGCGGGCGCGGGCGTTCATCCGTGCGCGCGAGTTCGCTGAGTTCTTCGGCGAATTGTTGCTCGGCGTGTTCACGCAAAAGCTGTGTAGATTCTGTTTCCGTCTGAGTTGGTTTTTTCGTCATGGTATGACCTCTTCAAAGGCTTCGTGCAAACAGTGGCGAAATTGCAGCGTCGAAAACACTTTTTCAAGAATTGAACTCATTTGTTCGCGTGCTTTCGCTTCGTTGAAGACGCGGGCAGCTTCTTCCGCAAGCTCCGGCGACATGAAGAGCGCCGCGTCTGCCAACATGCCCAGCGATTCTCCGTCAGTTGGGAAAGTCGAGATGCTCTGTCGCGCTCGATTTATAAAAGCCGTTGTTAGCTTTATGCTCCAGGGATGACGATACTGCCGCAATAGTCTTAACGCCGGATGCCCCCCACCTTCCCGCTCTCGAAAGAAATTGTTGTTCGACTCCAACTCTCCCACGATGATTTCTTCGCGGCGCTCCGGCGGCAATACGGCGCTCACAAGCCCGACTGTCGAAAACTCGCCCCAGTAGTTAATGGATTGCGCTTGCACACGCTCTGCCCAGAGAGATTCGACCCACTCGGCGTCACGATGCCGTCTGGCGGCACGTTCCCACCCGCCAAGCAGCGCGCTTTTTAATTCATGCGACCGCGTGAGTTGCAGAATCTCAAGTGCGGACAATCCGAACTTCTCACACCATACATAAGGCGGAATCGCTCCGAGCATCTGCATCAGCCACCACGCTTTCTCACCAATGCCATGCAGCGGCTTCGGCTCGACGCCGTCACGCTGCATCGCCTTATCGCATTCTGCCGGAAGCATCACATCAAGCTTGGCTTTTCGTTTCAACACGCCCGACGTTGAAACGTTGACAAGCGGTTGCGCACGTTCCTTCATGCGCCGGACGAGAGCGGACGAGGGCACTTGCGCGAGCAAATCAGCGGCGACGCGGCGCGCTTCCTTACGGCGGTCATCAAGCGCGGCTTCGAGCACAGGTTCGTCCGCTTCGCTGAGATTAATTTCAAAGGCGCGCAAGAATGAAACGCGATCTTCCGTCGCTTCCTGCTCCCAAGTCGAAGCCAAGAGCGCGCGTGCCCGCGAAGGCTTGTCGCGGCGAAGTTCACGCAACAATACCAACTGCTTGTCGCGGCTTCCTGTTTGCCAAACTTCTTCGAGTTCGCCTTCTTCCATAGTGCTCGCCGCTTCTGCCCACTCCCACGCGGGATTCTGCCGCGCAAGCCAGTGCCCGCGTTCGCCAAGCACGGGCGTAATGGAATCGCGCAAATCAGCACGCTTCGTGCCGAGTTCGAGGAGCGCGGGCAGTAGGTCAGCGAAAAGGCAAAAGCCTTTCTCGACTGCTAAAAGTAATGCTTCGGGCAAGACATCGGCGTGTTGTCCTTCGAGCATGTGCGTGAAGAATTGTCTGGTTCGCGGCGGGCAAAATGGCAAAGCGTCCGGCTCACACACAGCAGGCAAATCGGTTGAGATGCGCTCAGGCATCTGCCCGCAAACTTCGTACAGGGCGACGACGGCGGCGACATCAAACAGCAACTTCTCCGTGCTCTTTGTCTCTTCGTCCGCTCCTGCCCGTCTATATCTCTGCGCGAGTTGTGACAGTAAATCTCCGAGCGCGCCTTCGACTTGCGGCATGGTGAGACTTTTGCGCGCCGTGCCGAGCAGCGCCACTTCGTGAATCGTTGATGAAAAATCTTGGCGTGTCGTCATTGTCGTTAAGGTATTTTTCGCCCATCAGTTCAGGAAGTGAAGTCCTGATTCACCCCACATGCTTAGTGGCAAAAGCGTGCCGCCGTCCCATTCGCCGAAAAGCCAAAGGGGTCGCCCGCCGCTCTCTGCCAACAGTCGCCACCCGCCGTCAAATTGTTTTGCGAGTGGAAGACAACAATTCGCCGCATCGCGCATGAGCCAGCGGTCGCCGTCGTGTTGTGGCGTCACGCCACGCATGAGCAGTGGGAAGCGTTCGAGCCACGGGTTGCGCGCGAGGGCGGCGGTGTATGCGGCGACTGCGGTCGAGAGTTCCGCAAACCCGATTTCGGTTCGGAAAGCATTTCCGAGTCGCTCTCCCTCGGCGGAGTCAGTATCGGCGCGTTCTTTGACAAGGGCACGCAACGGATGTGCGCTTGGAAAGAATGTCATCTCACCCTTGAAGCAGTCGCCCGGCACGAACAATGATTGAGGAGTCAGCGCGGCGCGCGACTGTCCCACAGGCATGAAGTTCAGCACGAGCGCGGCACGGTCGCAGTGCGCGCCCCACAACCACGTGCGTTCGATCCGCAACCGATCTTCGTCTTCCGCCACACGACCGACGACGAGCCAGTAATCATCCACGCCTTCGCGCGCCTTGATCTCAATTCCGTCGGTCGTCCAGCCGACAAGCGTCCGTACATCCGCCGCCTGCTCCGGCGCAAGTTCCGCCTGACGCTTGTAGCCTTCGATGAGTAGATGCAGCAGGCTCATGCGGTGAAGCAGATGCCTCTCCCACCCATCGCCGGAAGTCGGCAGTCCTCCCATCATGCGAACCAATCGCGCCGCGCCGGGAGCCTGCGCGTCTATCAAGCGCGCCGCCGCCGCTTCCCAAAAGCTGGCGGGCTTACCCTGAAGGCTCGCCAACCCTTGCCGCACGATGTCGCACAGCCATAATTCCAACTCACTGAGTCCCGCCGCGACTTTGCGCTCACGCGCGGCAATTCGTTTTGCCGTTGCCGCCGCGCTAACTGCCGGGTCAACTTCCGCACTCTCGTCGAAGCTAACCTTTGTCGCTTTCTCCGCTTGCTTCTGCGCCCGCGTGCTCCGCGCTTCCCGCCACTCCCTGACCCAATCGGGTGTCTCCCTAATTGTGAAAGCCGCCGGTTCACTCAACAGCAGCAGGAACAGACCGAGCGCGTGCTTGCACGGAAACTTACGACTCGGACAGGTACACTTGAACGCCGGTTCACCCGTGTCAATTTGCGTGCGGTACGGCGACTTGCCGCTGCCCTGACACTCGCCCCAAATCAACTCGGCACCGCCGTCTTTACTTTCATTTCGATTGAGCGTCACCCATTTGCGCGCCACGCCTAAATCCCGCCCGGACTTAGCGGACGCCGCGTCAGGCGCGAGCGCGAGAATTTGTTCGACGGTCGGAGCCATATCGTAAAGGTGCGATTGAGTTAACCTGCCTGACCACGATTCGTAACGATGTCGCGCGCCGCAGCCCACGAACGAATGTCGTCGCGGTTGATCGCCGCCGCCATCAATTCCGGGAACAAGTCGGGCGTGCAAGCGAACGCGGGTACGTTCAAGTCCGCGAGCGACGCGGCGAACTGTTTGTCGTAACTCGGCGTGCCCGCGTCGTCGAGCGCCAGCAGGGCGATGAACTGCACGCCGGCGCTCACCATTCGCGCGATGCGCTTCAGCATCGGCGGAATGTTGGGTCCTTCGTAAAGGTCGCTGATGAGGATGAAGATTGTTTCCTGCGGTCGCTCGATCAGCTTTTCGCAGTAGGCGAGTGCGCGGTCGCCGTCGTTACCGCCGCCGAGTTGCGCGCCGAACAGCAGGTCAACCGGGTCGTTCAACTCGTCAGTCAAATCAACGACCGACGTGTCGTAGACGATCATATGCGTCTTCACCGTTTGCAGCGAGGCGAGCACAGCGCCGAAGACGCTCGCATACACGACGCTCGACGCCATCGAACCACTCTGGTCAATGCAAAGAATGATGTCGCGGAGTGAACTGCGCCGTCGTCCGTAGCCGACGCGCGTCTCAGGGATGATCGTGCGGTAAGCTGGTTGGTAGTGCTTCAGGTTAAGGCGGATCGTGCGGTTCCAATCAATCTCGTTGTGGCGCGGGCGGCGGTTACGAATCGCGCGATTGAGCGCGCCCGCAACGGCCTGCCGCATAGGATTCGCGAGCCTCTGCTCCAAATCTTCGACGACGCGGCGCACCACGAGCCGCGCCGTGTCTTTGGTCTTGTTCGGAATGACGCTTTTGAGGGCGATGAGCGTTGCGACCAGATGTACATCTGGCTCGACCGCCCGCAGCATCTCCGGCTCCAACAGCATCTGTCGCAGGTTCAACCGTTCAAGCGCATCCTGCTGCATCACGCGCACGACCGATGAAGGGAAGTATGTGCGAATGTCGCCGAGCCAGCGCGCAACCGACGGGGCAGAACTACCTAGGCCGCCACGTTGCCCGGCTCTCCCTTCAATGACCCCGCTATCAGTTTCCCAGTTGTAAAGTGCCTTTAGCGCTTTATCAATCGCGCGGTCGGCTTCGGACATACCGGCATTCGCATAGTCTGCGACCTCGCCGCCGAGGATTAATCGCCAGCGTCGCACTCGTTCGTTACCTTGCGATGATGTGCTAAAAGGTGAAGACATAAAAAAATTGCTTGAGGCTGATAGCCGAGAGCTTGTTGCCACCTGAGGTGTTTCTGCTCAAACGTTTGCTCACGCTCTGACTATGCTTGTCCTTTTTGATCGCGATGCGCCGCACATAAACCATTGTCGTCGCGGCATTGCGATGATCGAGCGCATCTTGCACGTCCGTTATTGAACCCGTCTCTTCGGCGATGATGCGCGCGAAAGAATGGCGAGTTTGATACATGTGCGTGTTTTCAACGCCTGCGGTTTTAGTATTAATTCTCCAAGTTTCGCGCAAAATAGCCCGCTCATGAGCTCGCCATGGCCGGCTAAATCAGTCCACATGAGATTGGCACAGACAAGGACTTTCTGATACATCAGTAAGTGCAACCAAACTGATGTACTGAGGTGAACCGTCTGTGCCAGGGAAAACCATACTTGAGATTCCAGCCGATGAACAAGAGCAGATGCTCACAGAACTGCGTCAAGCGCGATTCGGACACTTGCTCTCGCTCCATATTTTGTTGTTGTGCGCACACGGACACACGCCTTCCGAGATGGCGGCTTTCCTGTTCTGTGCGCGGTCGAGCGTGGATCGCACCGTCAACGCCTATCGCCGTGGCACGCTTGACGCGGTGCCGACACCGGCGCGCGACGGCAGTGATGAAGGTCACCGGCGACCTTCCATGTCGAGCCTCACGCGGTCGCTGGTGGCGATCATCAAGCGGGTGCCGAGCGCGTTCGGGTGGTGTCGCACGCGGTGGAGTTGCCAGACACTCGCGCTGGAACTGCGTGTGCGGCGTGGCGTGAAGGTGTCTCGGGAATACCATCCGGCGATGGCTGCATGAACAGGGTTACGTGTGGAAGCGAGCACGTCACGTGGCGCGTGATTCGGATCCGGAGCGGGTGACGAAACTGGCGCGAATCCGCCACCTGACCGAGATTTGGGCACATCTTCGGTGCTGTTGTTCGTCGATCAACTGGACCTCCACCGGTTGCCCAAGATCGGCTATGAGTGGATGCTGCGAGGCACGCAGACCCAAGTGATGACGCCTGGGACGAACCAACAGCACTATCTTGCCGGAGCGTTGAACGATTCTCGCCGACACGTTCGCGCAACTCGACACTGACGAGAGGCGGCAGGCGCGTTACGAGGCGGCTGAGCGTCTGATGAACGAAGGTATGCGCGCGTCTGCCGATGAACTGTTGCCGAAGATGATCGCGCCGGGAACGATTGATGAACAACCAGTAGTCGCGGCACATGTGCTTTCGATGATGCGTGGAACGTCTCCGGCGGGGGCGGCAGCCGCGTTGCGCGGGCGAGCCGAGCGTCAGGATTACACGTCGCTATTGTCGGAGATCGCCGTGCCGACGCTCATCATAGTTGGCAGCGAAGATGAGTTCACGCCGGTGAGTGACGCGGAGTTCATGCGCGAAAGAATCCCAAATTCGTGGATGGTAGTGATTGAGAAGACTGGACACATGCCTAACCTGGAGCGACCCGATGAGTTTAATCGGGTCGTTGAAGAGTTCTTGAAAACGCTTGTACAATGAAGCCAACGCTGCTCCCACGCCGCAGGCTAACAACTCCTTCGAGATGACTTTTGATCGCTCTACTCTCAAATGGCAGCTCAATTCGAGCGTTGATATGGCTGACAGTTGTCAAGATAGGTATGGCTTTCCCGTGCTCGCGCTATGATGTTCGCGAGTTGATCAAGATCACCCGAAAGTCATGACAGGGCGAGAAGCGGGACTTCTTTAATGATCGCGACGGTCGATCATGGTGATATTCGTGGGCTGGCTACCACCAGAATTGCATTTGGAGGAAGACCATGACGACATTACCGATCAAGTCCGCAACGAAGTCTGATCAAGATCAAGCCATTGCTATCGTCGTGCTGGCATTTAGCACAGACCCCGTTGCGCGTTGGACGTATCCAGACCCACATCAGTATCTCAGGTGTTTCCCTGACTTGGTGAGGGAGCTCGGGCGCGTCGGCTGTGAGGGAGCGCGACGACGTGAGATGCCGAGTCGGGTGATCCATAGAGTGCCATCGTTTCTGACCCACTCGGCAATCGTGCTTGGTGAGCGTGCGCCGCACAGCACGATGACACAGCACCAGAGCAGCACGGGTCAGAGTTTGTCGCGGCGTCCCGGTGCTTGGCGAAAGTTGGGCACTTCTGCTAAATCATCATGCAGGGACGGCACTCGCTGAGTGTCCATACGTTTCTCCGTAGAAGTTTAGGTTTGGCAACCTCATTCAATCGGAGGAACGTGTCCCATTGACCGACAATGAATAGACCCTAATTCTGCTATGGAGAAGCGGCAGAAGAAGCGAGGAAGAAGTTGGCTGAAGTGGCTGCTGGACGCTGCTCTCAGCTATCTGAAGACGCCGGAGCCGCCGCCTATGACGAAAGAGAAGTGCGGGCGAAGCGGGCGTCCGCGAACGACGGGAGTAACTTGCAAGAATCATGAGCTACCGTTTAAGCAAGCCGGTTCGAGAGTCTTGGGCGACGGGCGTGGTGGTCACTGCGGCGGGCGAGCCGCGACCGACCTTACGCATAAGAGATGCGGTTGCGCTCACGGTCGGCATCGTCGTCGGCGCAGGGATATTCAAGACCCCGCAACTCGTCGCCGCAAACTCGTCGAGCACGGGATTGGCGCTTGCGGCGTGGGTCTTGGGCGGCATCGTCTCGCTCGTCGGCGCGCTGTGTTATGCGGAACTTGCAACCACATACCCGCACGCGGGGGGCGACTATCATTACCTCACGCGCGCGTTTGGGAGTCGAGTCTCGTTCCTGTTCGGGTGGGCAAGGGTGAGCGTGATCCAGACTGGCTCGATTGCGTTGCTCGCCTTCGTGTTCGGCGACTACGCGAGCGAGGTGCTTCCGCTCGGCGAGTTCTCCGCGCCCATCTACGCCGCGCTGGTCGTCATCGCGCTCACGGGCTTGAACGCTGTCGGCGTGCATCAAGGCACGCGGGCGCAGAACTTATTGACCGCCGTCGAGGTGCTCGGCGTGCTGCTCATCATCGTCGCCGGGTTGGCAGCGACCGTTCCTGAAGGCGCAACACTGACGACCAGTGCGGCGAGCGAACCTGCCACCGCGTCCTTCGGCTTGATGATGGTCTTCGTGCTGCTCACTTACGGCGGCTGGAACGAAGCCGTCTATGTCTCGGCTGAACTGGGCGGGCACCGACGCAACATGGCGCGTGCGTTGCTGGTCGGGATCGCGCTCATTACGACACTTTACGTGCTCGTCAATCTCGCATACCTGCGCGCGCTCGGTCTCGAAGGCACGGCTGGGTCGAACGCGGTTGCGGCTGACGTGATGAAGCGCGTTCTCGGAGAACGAGGCGCGCAATTCATCAGCCTGCTCGTCGCCATCTCCGCGCTGACTTCGGCGAACGCGACCATCATCACCGGCGCACGCTCCAACTACGCATTGGGACGCGATTTCCCACCGTTCGCCTTCTTGGGTCAGTGGAGCGGGCGCGCAGGCACGCCCGTTAATGCGCTCGTAGTGCAAGGCGCGGTGGCGCTTCTGTTGATCTTGCTCGGTAGTTGGACGCGCAAAGGCTTCGAGACGATTGTTGAGTACACCGCGCCTGTGTTCTGGCTCTTCTTCCTGCTCACGGGCATCTCACTCTTCGTGCTGCGCCGCAAAGAGCCGGAAGTGCCGCGCCCCTTCCGCGTCCCACTCTTTCCCGTAACGCCGCTCCTTTTCTGCCTGACTTCAGCTTATTTGCTTTACGCGAGTCTCGCCTATACGGGAGCGGGCGCGGCTCTGGGAATCGGCGTACTTCTCGCAGGCGCGTTGCTACAACTCGTGTTCTCGCGCCCACGCCCGCAACCATCAACCGAACATCAGTGATACCGAAGGAGAAAAGTAAGATGAAATACGGAAGAACGATTTACTTGTTGACGTTGACACTCTGTTTCAACGCGGCGTGTTCCGGCACGAGCGCGCAATCGACGACTCAGCAAACAACGCAACCGCAACAGAATGCTTCACCCGCAAACTCGAACGCGACGACAACGACAAATCAAACGACGGCGGGCAAGCAACTCCGCACGCCTGATGTCGTTTATGTCCCGACGCCGGACGAGGTCGTGGACGCGATGCTCACGGTCGCTAAAGTCGGCAAGGGCGATGTGCTCTATGACTTGGGTTCGGGCGACGGGCGCATCCCGATCAAGGCGGCGCAGAAGTACAACGTCGCGCGCGGCACCGGCATTGACATCAACCCGGAGCGCATCAAGGAAGCGGAAGCGAATCTCAAGACCGCGGGCGTCGGCGACCGCGTTCGCTTCCTCAACGAAGATTTATTCGAGGCGAACTTCTCGGACGCGACGGTGGTAACGCTTTACCTGCTGCCCACGCTCAACCTCAAGCTGTTGCCAAAGCTGCTGAACGACTTGAAGCCGGGGACGCGCATCGTCTCGCACGCTTTCGACATGGGCAGTTGGAAGCCGGAGCAGACGCTGGATGTCAACGGGCGGACGGTTTATTTCTGGACGATCCCGGCGAAGGGGACGCCCGCATACGCCGCCGCTTCGGCCGCCTCCGGTGGTGGCGGAGCGTCGAGTCAGAACTGACGGGCGCCCCTGACCGGCACGACGCCGAGAGCCACCACCTCTAATTCACCAACCACATCGGATGGGCTAAGTCAGGGAAAACAGATGTGTGCACGACAGCACTCCGCGGGAAGCGAGCGACGAGTGCGATGCGGCGTAAATCGAACAGCACACGACAAGTAAAGAGACGCGCGAATCAATGGGTTAAGTCACACCGCCCCTCAAACGTCAGACGTTTTTGAAACAGGGGTGCATGGCGAGCACCGCGCTCGTCTTCGCGCCGCGGCTCTTGGGCGACGGCGGACTGACAGCCTTAGCTCAAACAGCACCGGCAAGCGCGCAGGTCTCGGCGTGAGCCGCGGCAGAGACCATCGCCGTGCGCCTTCGTGTCAACGGCTCGAACTACGGCTTGCGGCTCGACCCGCGCGTGTTGATCCTCGAACTGCTGCGCGAACAGCTCGACCAAACGGGGACGAAGAAGGGCTGCAACCACGGGCAGTGCGGCGCGTGCACGAGGCGGTGATGAATCGCCTCGGCGAGCGCATCGTCGAGGTCAACGCAGCGGTGCAGCCCGCAGATTCCGCGACGGCACAACACCGCTGAACGATCCGAACGCTTACGCCTTCGCAACTATGGGCGGATTGGACTTCGCGGGAACATTTGTAACTTTCTGCCCGCCATTGGCGGGACTCGGACCTTTTAATGATGACCTCGACCATCATCCATGAAGGCGCTCACTATGTCCGCCTCGACATCGGACATTACGCTTCGGAACTGCCGCCGTTTCACGGTTCGACCGTCACGACCGTCGAAGACGTTGAGCATGGCAAGAAGTTTGACGAACTGAACGCATCCGAAGCGGCGCAGAACGCTTATAGCTACGCACATTTCCCCGTCCACACGCACCACCGCACCGATTTTCGATTCACAAGTAATAGCCAATAGCACTTCGCAAACCGCGGTTGCTCAATTCATCCATCTTCTTTTGTCCACACACTGTCTTTTTTTGTATACACCATTGAGCGTCACTAGGCGGCTGTATAACGAAAAGTTCGTGCAAACAAGAATGCTTATCATTGGCATAAAAGCTGCTGGATAAAAATATCTATTGGAGTGAAATACTTTAGGCTTAGGAAAAATGATTGATGATGAACCCTCACCAGTAAGGTCCTTCACACGAGACAAAGGAGAACTCACCAGCAATGACAGACTCAATTCTTTTTTGGAACGCAGTGGCACTCGAAGCCAACCGCGTCAGTCACAGCGACCCTGATAAAAGAGAACAAAACGGCCCGACGATCAGTTCGCGGGCGTTGGCGATTGTTCATTTGGCGATGTACGACGCTTACGCGGGCGTTGAAGGCAACGCCGCCACCTTCCCGCCGTATTTAAATGTTCCTTTCACGCAAACGCCCGGCACATCGCACGCCGATGCCGTCGCGGGTGCAGCTTTTACAACTTTGTCAGCATTGTTCAAGACTCAAATAGATTTTTTTGAGGCGCAGCAAAGCGCGTTTGACACCGGCAATCAAAGTTATCTATTCGGGGTCGAAGTCGGCAACGCAATGCTCGCAGACCGTGCGGGCGACCCGGGAGCCGGTGACAACGGTTATCAGATTTCGCTTGGTCACGGCAGACATCGCGTTGACCCCGACAATCCAGGTCAGGGTTTTCACGCGCCGTACTACGGAATGCAGTGCAAAGGCTTTGCCATTTCCGAGCGGCACACGCTTGATAAGCCACCGTTTGACGATTCCGAATATTTGAAATCGTTGCAGCAAGTGCGGGCGAAAGGCATCAAGCCCGAACTGATGGGAACGCTTCCCAATGATTTGTTCGATGACAAGCGAACTCCGTTGGAAAGCGTGATCGGGGTTTACTGGGCATACGACGGAGCCAACAGATTGGGAACGCCGCCGCGCCTGTATAACCAAATCATTCGTCTGGTGGCGGTAAAACAGGGCAATTCGGAAGGCGACAACGCCCGCCTTTTCGCCTTTGTCAACGCGGCGATGGCGGACGCCGGTATTTTGGCTTGGGAGCAAAAATACTGTCACGATTTCTGGCGACCCGTCGTTGGCATTCGTGAACACGATGCGTCGTGCGGACCGGGGGCAAGAAATCCGGAGGATGCGGGCAGCGAAATTTCTGAGGACGCTGATCCGTCTTGGCTGCCGCTCGGCGCGCCGAATACGAACACGCTGTTAAAGAATCTCACCCCGCCTTTTCCCGCCTACCCGTCGGGACACGCCACCTTCGGCGCAGCAGCTTTTCACGTCACGCGATTGTTTTACGGCAAAGGCTTGGGCAACAACGGCAAACCGTATGATAGCAATGGCAACATCATCGCGGATGATTTGTTCGACGACCTTTCTTTCGTCTCCGAAGAACTAAACGGCGGCAACCGCGACAACAACGGAACGGTTCGACCGCGCCACGTTCGCAATTTTCCGGGCGGATTGGGCGAGATGATTATTGAAAACGGAATAAGCCGGATTTTTCTGGGAGTTCACTGGAGTTTCGACGCTTTCGCTCTCAAAGGTAAGAAGCCGAATTTGAAAAAAGATCGGATTGGCGGCGTGCCGCTCGGTCTGAAAATCGCCACAGACATTTTTGACTTCGGCGGCGGAATTGCGCCGAAACTGTCAACGGTTGAACCGACCGAAGCAATACCGACTAAACCTACGCCACCAGCAACGTTAGGAGGTTGCGCTGACGAGCAGGAAGAAACGGAAACCAGAATGGTTCAAACACCATTCCCGTCCGGAATTTCCCCGCGGTAACTCCAAAGATGAATTTTGTCGAGGCGGCGACCAATCCCGCCTCGACAAAATTATTCACTCCTTAGGCCTACCAGTAAAGTCAACTTCTTTGTTGACCGCATAGAGCGCCTGCGGCGAACACAGAAACAACGCCAACGCTTCCCGGTAAACAAACTTATCGAGTTCGGCGGCTAAGGTCGCCTGCTTGCTTTGATTCGTTTGCGCGGAGAAGTCGTCGTACAACCACTTGAACGCAACGTTCCATGCATCTGCCCACCACGCGCCTCTCCGACCGACGAATTGATAATGCAGTTCAAGCGGCGGCGCGTCGGAAGGTTGCCCACCCCAGATCAAACATGCCAAGTTAGGTACGGTCTTACGTTGGTTAGACATTGCTGGCACGTAAGCGGCGTCTGTTACTCAGCAGCTTATTCGGAACCTCCATCTGACCCAAGTCCAGATTGATGAGCTATGGACATTTGTCAAAAACCGTCGCGCCACCTTCCAGAGAACGAACCGCTCAAGGCATCGGCGACTACTGGGTCTGGACAGCCATCTCAAGGCCTTCGCCGATTACGCATCACCAGCTATCTCAGTCAGCACCGAAGCGAGGCTGCCGCAACCACTTTTATCCAGCAGATATGCGGTGCCAGTGATGGTCAGGCGGCATTCTTTACCAGCGACAAGTCAGACACCACAAGCAAAGCCGGTGACTTGGTGAATGTGACCACCTCGAAGATGGTCGAACTAAGACCCTCATTGATTCACCATTTCTCGTCCACCCGCGAATGCTTCCACGACGCGCGCAAACTCTTCCTCAAGCCCATTCAGCAGCGCCCCGCCCTCAACCATCGCGTCCTCGTCGAACTTCTCCTTTAATTCAGAGCACAATGACGACATCCCCCGAACGCCGAGGTTGCTGCTGCTGCCCTTGAGGCTGTGCGTCACGCGCTGTAACGCTGGCATGTCCTTTCGCGTCATCGCCGCATGCAACTCGACCAGCTGCGCTTTCGTGTCGTCGAGGTATAAATTGATTAGTTCGCTGATGATGTCTGGCGCGCCTTCCTGTTGCAATTCCCGCAAACTATCGAGCACCGCCAGGTCAATGTCAGCTCCCACCGCCAACGACGGCGATGTGTCCAGCGGCACTGCCTGCGTCGCCTGGAAGGAGGGTGCGCTCCATCGCTCCAAGACCTCTGCGAGTTCATGCGCCTTGACGGGCTTGCTGAGATAGTCGTCCATCCCCGCCGCCAGACACTTCTCGCGCTCGCCTTCCATGGCGTGCGCCGTCATGGCGATGATAACGGTGTGGTGGGGCGAACCCGCTTCGCGGCGGCGAATCTCGGCAGTCGCCAGGTAGCCGTCCATTTCAGGCATCTGGCAGTCCATCAGCACAATGGGGTAGGAAGTTATAGTGAGCGCGTCAAGTACTTCGAGACCGTTGACGACGGCGTCGGCGATGTAGCCAAGTTTGTGCAGTTGGCTGAGCGCAATCTTCTGATTCACCGCGTTGTCTTCGGCTAAAAGTATGCGTAACTGATGGCGTCCGTTCTCGTGGAGCGGTTGATTGGAGAGTACGCATTGTTCTTTGGTGAGACCTGAACGCGCTGCCCCCGCGACCGCGTGCGAGAACTCGGTTTCGTCGTCCATGATGATCGCTAGCGAATCGAAAAGCAGCAACTGTTTGACGGGCTTGGTGAGGCATCTGGCGATTCCGGCCCGGCGTAATGTTTCGCTATCATCACGCTGGCCGAGCGAGGTCAACATCAGCAGGCGTGTGCCACTGATGGCCAGATCACTCTTGATCGTGCGGGCTAGCATCATGCCATCCATCTCCGGCATCTGCATGTCGAGAATCGCCAGCGCGTAAGGCGTGCCGGTGTTGACTGCGCGGTGCAGAGTCGTTAATGCCTCTACACCACTCGGCACGCCCGTTGAACGCATCCCCCACGACGCGAGCTGAAGCTCCAAGATCCGGCGGTTGGTCTCGTTATCGTCTACGACGAGCACGCGAATACCTTCCAGATTGGCTGGCACGCGCGGGGCGGCAACTCTCCCGATAGCTTGTTTCTCAAAGCGCGCCGTGAACCAAAAGGTCGAGCCGACGCTCACCGTGCTCTCGACGCCGATCTCGCCGCCCATCAACTCGACGAGTTGCTTCGAGATGGCTAAGCCTAATCCCGTCCCGCCGAACTTGCGCGTCGTCGAGCCATCGGCCTGCACGAAGGCTTGGAAGAGTTTGCGCTGCCCTTCCGCGCTGATGCCGATGCCAGTGTCGGTGATAGCAAAGCGCAACGTCGCATGGGTGTCGGTGTCATCCTCATTCGTCACGCGCACGACGACTTCGCCCGCCTCGGTGAACTTCAACGCGTTGCCGATCAGATTGGTTAAGACCTGGCGGAGCCGCCCGGCGTCGCCGCGTAAAGCGATTTGCACGTCGCTCTCGATCAACGAGGCGATTTCGATGCCTTTGGCTTGCGCGAGTTCGGCGAGGAGTTCGAGGGGACCTTCGACGGCTGAAAGTAAATCAAAGTCCAGCTTCTCAAAACGGAGCTTACCTGCCTCGATCTTTGAGAAGTCGAGAATGTCGTTGATGACGATCATCAGCGAATCAGCGCTGAAGTTGATGGTCTCGGTGAAGTCTCTTTGCTCGGCGGTTAACTCCGTGTCTAAGAGCAAGCCCGTCATGCCGATGACGCCGTTCATGGGGGTACGGATTTCGTGCGACATATTGGCGAGGAACTCGGACTTGAGGCGCGTGGATTCCAGAGCCGCGTCGCGCGTTTCCACAAGCTCAAGCTCCATCCGCTTACGCTCGCCCAGGTCAAGCTGCAATTTGGAGTTAGCGTCTTTCAGGCGTTGCACGATGTAGTAGGAGATGTAGATGAGCAAACAGATTGAGAACAGATAGAGTAGGATGCGATAGATGTGTGAGAGTTGCTGGATGTAAGCATGATGGACATTGTATGTTCTGAAAATCTTTTCCGTTTGCTCGGCGGTGCGGATGGATGTCAGTTCGCGAGTCAGCGCGTCTATTTCGGGCTTCAGTCTAAGAATTGTTTTCGCATGAATGATGATATTTTCGAGACCTGGCTCTGCGGCATTCAACAAAACCAGACCTGGCTTTCCAGCAAGGCCATCAATCCGTTTGTTGATCTTGGAATGCTGCTCGTTCTCTGAAAGTAAGTTATAAACAAGCACGTCTCGCAGAAGATTATCAAGTTGATCCGACAAATCTGGATTGCGGCCACCTTTGCGTAATTTTTCCGCGAGTTCGGTCGTAGCAGTTGGGAAATAACGCACTGAATTATTGATAACGGAATTCTTTAACTTGAACACTTCGATCAATCTCTCTTTCTCCTCCAAAGTTGCGCTAAAAACTTGAACCGACTTGATTATCTCGGCCCGACCTGCATCGCTAATGAAGTCAGGAATTTTCTGAAGCCTGTCGCGAACTTGCTTTTCCGTGTTCAACACGTTCGTGATGCGGTCATAAGAGGGCAATAGCCCGAACCGCGATTTCAAAATGTCCTGATTGAGAGTGGCATCTAATGCTGTGAGTTGGCGGAGGTCGCTACTGAAGCTGTCGTGCTGGTACACGTCAATCGAGCGCGCCTTCAAAAACAGGAAAGTCAGGGCCAGAATGATTCCAACCAAGACCGCAATGGTTTTCAGCTTGGAAAGAATCATAAAGCTTCCCCCTTGTACTCGCCGGACAGAGTTTTGAGGAAGCTAACTATTCGATGGAGTTCTTCAGAGGATAATTGGCGGCCAAGCTGGTACTTGGCCATGACCATCACCGCCTCTTCCAAACTTCTGGTCGAGCCATCGTGAAAGTAAGGAGCAGTTAAGGCTACGTTACGCAAGCCGGGAACCTTGAAAAGATGACGATCAGCCTCATTGCCTGTCACATTGAACCGGCCAAGGTCAGCCTTAGTCGGTTTACCTCGGTCTGCGAAATAGTCGCCCATGACTCCAAATCGCTGGAACATGTTTCCCCCAATGCCCACACCTTGATGACAACTTGCGCAGCCGTAGCTTTTGAAAAGACGATAGCCTTCTTTCTCTTGTTCCGAGAGGATTTGCACGTCGCCTTGCAAGAAGCGATCAAAGCGCGAGTTTGGCGTCGAGAGAGAACGCTCAAACGTGGCGATGGCGTCTTTGATTGTGGCACTCTGGATTCCCTGGGCATACAGTTCAGCGAATGCTGCCTGGTATTCCGGCGAAAGCTTGAGTTTGTTCGTAATATCAAGCCAGTTGGAGTCCATCTCGTTGAATCCATGAGTTGGGTGGTCAATCTGATCTTCGAGAGTCTCCGCGCGGCCATCCCAAAACTGCTTGAAATTGGAAGCAGAGTTAAAGACAGTCGGAGTGTTGACATCCGTCCGCCGCTGTTCGACTCCAGTAGAGCGCTCCGATTGATCCGTTCCACCGGCGTTGAGCAAGTGGCAACTGGAACATGAGATGGTGTTGGTGCGTGAAAGCTGGGGATCGTTGAAAAGCTTTTCCCCCAGCGAGACCTTCTTTTCGTTTAGCTTGATCGTTGGCTGCAGCGGTTGGAGAGGTTCGTTATCCAGGTTGTACATAGTCTCTGTGACCCTCGATTCCGCTATCGGGCGATAACTTTCCGTTCGCAGCCACGCCACGACTGCGACAACAATTGACAGAGCCAGAAATAAAATAAGCCAAAATCGTTTCATACTTGACTTTCGATTGCGGGAAATAAGCATCAACTCAGAGTTGTCGTTCAGATTGTCTGCGGTGGTTAATATTTTCAGTTGCTATATCACCATTGCTTCACGCCGTTTAGAGTGCATCCGCCAGCGCCTCAAACACTCGCTTGAACTCAGCTTCAAGGTCGGCGTCACCTCAGCCATTTCACGAAGCCAACGCCGACCTGCAGGTAAACTTGCGTGATATTCAACTTCGGGAAATCTCTGGCGACGATGTGATATGGTTCGTACTCGATAAATCCTTCGCTCAACTCTTTCTCCACGCTGCCTGTCGGGAGTCTGAATTCAAACCTTACCCCGCTGTGAAAGTCGGAACGCCGTATGTTCATCAAACAGTACTGCGTGCCGAAGCTGAGGTCACCTCTACCGCGCGTCGTGGCTGCTCCGGTTTCCGTTGGGCGGCCCATCGCGTTCCAATCGATCTCGATTTGCCGACGGTCAGTGATGTCATATTCGACATTCAGCGGAGTGTGCAGCGATGGGTGAGCTGTGCCTTTGCACAAACGCGAAGTGAATGAGCACTGCACCTCGCCGTGCTCCTTCGGATATACCAAGCCGGTTTGAAGAACCTCTTGAATCGGCTGCTCTTGCGCCGAGGCATTGACCGCAAAAACCATCATCGCTGCTAGCTTGGCAACTCAGAGTTGTTGTCTCATCTTTTCTTTCTTTGTTGATTCTTACAGTGGTTCTCACTTGAGTGTTGAGGTACAGCGACGATTTTGCTTAATGATTATCTACATTGAGACCTGAACGCAGATGACATTGAGACCTGAACGCAGATGAAAACCGCTGTAGATTGTGAGGTATGTGAAGTCTTCGATCGGAAGATTGGAGAAGGTGGTCATAGTAAGCCCTGATGAGCGCACGAAACCAAAGCTCAATATTAACAGTGTAGACTGTGTAGGGCAGAGGAAGAGCCAGGGTGAAGATAAGGAAGGTCAGGCGGTAAGTGGTTCCTGAGCTAGTCGACGAAAGCGGAGTGCTTACTAACCTTACCATTCGCATAATATCAAACCATTTCGCGATGTACAACATTATCAAACAGCAGATTGTCTCAGCT
>Ga0136614_10000055_pt1 | contig 37880 bp, 40 predicted proteins | sample AntDrymUQ2792106_2_FD_106643 | JGI IMG/M metagenome (GOLD analysis project Ga0136614, IMG submission 106643) | Polar desert sand microbial communities from Dry Valleys, Antarctica - metaG UQ279 (21.06) | ecosystem: Environmental > Terrestrial > Soil > Desert | place: Antarctica: Dry Valley... | reverse complement strand
GGCTTTCTCCCCGCCACCGACGAGCGGGTCCGCAACACCGTCGCCGCGGTCCAGCGCGAGCTCACGGTCGACGGATTCGTCATGCGCTACGCGAGCGACCACGTCGAGGACGGACTGCCCCCCGGCGAGGGCGTGTTCCTTCCGTGCTCGTTCTGGCTCGCCGACAATCTCGCCCTCATGGGCCAGACCGGCGAGGCGCGCGCCCTGTTCGAGCGATTGGTCGGCCTGGCGAACGACGTCGGGCTGCTCTCCGAGGAGTTTGACCCGAAGGCGAAGCGGTTCCTGGGGAACTTCCCGCAGGCGTTCACCCACGTTGCGCTGGTCAACACCGCCTGCAACCTGTCGGGCGATGCCCGCAGCCCGGCGCGGAGTCGGGCCCACCGGCATACCGCGCCGACACCGCGTTAGCGCCGCTCCACGTCAGCCGCCTGCCAGCGCCCGCCCGCGCCGGGCGCGACCGTGAACTCCACCTCGGCGTCCACCGCGATGGACCGGGTGCCGTCGGCGATGGCGGTGCAGTGGAACGGATAGCGCTCGCCGTCGATCTCGATCTCGCCCAGCCCGCGGCCCTCGTCGAACGCGACGACCCGTCCCGTCAATGCACGATCTTGGCGATCGGCAGCTCGATGATGTCGGTCGCGCCCCGCTCTTTGAGCGCGGGGATGAGTGTGTTGATCTCGCTCTTGGCGACCACGGTCTCAACCGCGTAGGCGTCGTCGCCGAACAGCTTCGACACGGTCGGCGACTTGAGCGCCGGCAGCAGCTGGATCACCTCGTCGAGGCGGGCCTCGTCCACGTTGAGCTTCACCAGCACCCGTCCCCGCGCCTCGAGCGAACCCGAGAGCAGGGTCTGGACCTGCTCCATCGCCTTGCGCTTGGCCGGGTCACCGTAAGCCGTCGGATTGGCGATGAGCTCGGTGTACGACACGAGGATCGTGTCGAGGATCTTCAGGCCGGCGGCCCGCAGCGCCCGGCCCGTCTCGGTGATCTCGACCACCGCGTCGGCGATCTCGGGCACCTTGGCCTCGGTGGCGCCGTAGGAGAGCGAGATGTGGGCGTCGACGTCGTGCTTCTGGAGGAAGCGCCGGGTCAGCTCGGGGTACTCGGTGTGCACGCGCACGCCGGGAGGCAGATCGGCGACGCCGGTCGCGGGTGCGTCCTCGGCCACTGCCAGCACGACCTGGATCGGACGGGCGGTCGCCTTCGAGTAGTGCAACTCGGTCAGGGTCACGACGTCGGCGCCGGTCTCCTCGATCCAGTCCCGGCCGGTGATGCCGACGTCGAACGTTCCCTCGGCGACGTAGCGGGGGATCTCCTGGGGGCGCAGGATCCGGACGTCGTCGATGCGGGGATCGTCGATGGTGGCGCGGTAGTCGACGTCGGATCCGCGGACGACGCCCAGGTCGGCGTCGTCGAACAGTTGCAGGGTCGCCGCTTCCAGCGAGCCCTTCGGCAGCACCAGCCGAAGCACTAATCCCCCGCTCTGAAGGGCCGCTCGGGCCCCGGCTCGCTGCGGCGCAAGATACCTGCGCCGCGGTCGCTCGCCTCGGCGTCCTCCGGCTTCGGGAGTTGGCGCAGCAGGTCGACCATCTCGACGGCCGTCAGCGCGGCCTCGCGACCCTTGTTGCCCTCGCTGCCGCCGGCGCGGTCCATGGCCTGGGCGAGGTCGTCGGTGGTCAGGACGCCGAAGGTGACAGGAACGCCGGTGTCGAGGGCGGCACGGCTCACGCCGGCGGCGCACTCCCCCGCCACGTAGTCGAAGTGGGGCGTCCTACCCCGGATGACCGCACCCACGCAGATCACCGCGTCGACCTCGCCCGACGCGGCCAGTCGCTGCGCAACCAGCGGGATCTCGAACGCCCCCGGCACCCAGGCGACACGCACGTCGGCGGGGTCGAGACCGTGCTCCCGCAACGCTTCCAGGGCGCCCTCGAGGAGCGGCGTGGTGACGTTCTCGTTGAACCGCCCCGCGACCACCGCCAGTCGCATGCCGGCGGCATCCAGCTTCCCTTCGTCCTGCGAGTAGGTACCCATGGCGGCGTGGTCAGGTTCTCCCGAGTCCCTGGTCCTCGATGTCGAGCAGGTGCCCGAGCTTCTCCTGCTTCGCCCGCAGGTAGGCGATGTTCTCCTCGTTGGGGAGGGCGCGCAGGGGGACACGCTCGACGATCTCGAGACCGTAGCCCTCGATGCCTCCGTATTTGGCGGGATTGTTGGTCAGGAGGCGCATGGTCGTGATGCCGAGGTCGACGAGGATCTGGGATCCGATCCCGTACTCGCGCGAGTCGACGGGGAAGCCGAGCTCGACGTTGGCCTCGACCGTGTCGCGTCCCTGGTCCTGCAGCGTGTACGCCCGCAGCTTGTGACCGAGGCCGATGCCCCGACCCTCGTGACCGCGCAGGTAGACGACGACGCCCTCGCCCGCGGTCGCGACCTGCTCGAGGGCGAGGTCGAGCTGGAGGCCGCAGTCGCAGCGCAGCGATCCGAACACGTCGCCGGTGAGGCACTCGGAGTGCACCCGCACCAGCACGTTCTCCTGGCCCGCGACCTCGCCCCGCACGAACGCCATGTGCTCGGTCCCGTCGAGCAGCGACTGGAACACGTAGGCGGTGAACTCGCCGTGGCGAGTCGGGATGCGCGCCTCCGAGACCCGGCGGACGAGCTTCTCGCGGTGGCGCCGGTAGCGGATGAGGTCGGCGATCGAGATGAGCTGGAGGTCGTGGCGGGCAGCGAAGCGCTCGAGCTCGGGCAAGCGCGCCATCGTCCCGTCGTCGTTCACGACCTCGGCCAGGACTCCCGCGGGATAGCAGCCGGCGTCGCGGGCGAGGTCGACGGTGGCCTCGGTGTGGCCGGCCCGCTTGAGCACGCCCCCTTCCCGGTAGCGCAGGGGGAAGATGTGCCCGGGCCGGGCGAGGTCGTCGGGCTCGGCGGCAGGGTCGATGAGCGCGTGCACGGTCACGGTGCGGTCGGCGGCCGATATGCCGGTGGTCGTGCCGCGCTTGGCGTCGACCGAGACGGTGAACGCCGTGCGGTAGGCAGTGGTGTTCTCCGCCACCATCATCGGCAGCTGGAGGTGGTCGAGGCGCTCGCCCTCGAGCGGCATGCAGATCACGCCGCTGGTGTGACGGATCATGAACGCCATCGCCTCGGGTGTCGCCTTCTCCGCCGCCATGATGAGGTCGCCCTCGTTCTCGCGGTTGGCGTCGTCGACGACGATGACGAGCTCGCCGCGGGCAATGGCCGCGATCGCGTTCTCGACCTTGGTGAAGGGCATCGCTACGCCTTTCTGCGCGCGCCGTTGAGCAGGCGCTCCACGTACTTCGCGAGCATGTCGACCTCGAGGTTCACCGGGTCGCCGGGCTTTTTCGCGCCCAGCGTCGTGACCGCGAGGGTGTGCGGGACTACGGCGACGCCAAAGCCCCCCTCGCCGACCGACGTGACCGTCATGCTCACGCCGTCGACCGTGATCGAGCCCTTCTCCGCCACGTAGCGCAACAGGTCGGGTGGCGCCGAGAACCTCACCCGGGTCGAGCCGTCGGGTAGCGGGTCACGCGACTCGATGCGCCCGACCGCGTCGACATGGCCCTGCACGAGGTGGCCGCCGAGGCGGTCGGAGAGCCGCATCGGCCGCTCGAGGTTGACCGAGTCGCCCGGCTTCAGGGTTCCGAGGGCGGTGCGCTCGAGCGACTCGGTGACGGCGTCGGCGGCCCACCAGCCCTCGCCCCACTCGACCACGGTGACGCAGCACCCGTTGACCGCGATCGACGCGCCGATCTCCACGTCCCCGAGCACGGTCTCGGCCTCGAACTCGAAGCGGGCACCGCCGGCGCGCGGTTCGACGCGGCGCACCGTGCCCAGCTCTTCCACGATCCCGGTGAACATCAGGCCTCGACCTCGTACTCGAGCCGCACGTCCGCGCCGAGCCCGGCCACCGAGACCAACTGCCACCGGGCCGCGTCGGCCAGCGTGGGCGGTCCGAGACCGTCGAACGCGGGGCGGGCGTCACGTCCGAGCGTCGTCGGGGCGACGTAGGCCACGACCCGATCCACGAGGCCGGCGCCGACCAGCGCGGCGTGGACGGTCGGACCGCCCTCCACCATGGCCTGGAGGACGCCGTGGCTGCCGAGCAGCTCCAGCGCGGCCGCCAGGTCGACGCCGGAGCCGCCGGGTGCGGTCGGGATCGTCTCCACCTTGGCGCCGGCGGCCCGCCAGGCGTCGACCGCGGCCGCGTCGGCGGACTCGGAGGTCAGCACGATCGTCGGCGCCAGCGACGGGTCGAACAACGGCCCTGCGGCAGGCACGCGACCGCGCCCGTCGAGCAGCACCCGCAGCGGCTGATGTTCGACGGCACGCTCGATGTCGCGCGCCGTGAGCGCGGGGCGGTCGGCGAGCACGGTCCCCGAGCCCACCACGACCGCCTGGGAGTCGGCCCGCAACTCGTGGGCGTCGGCGCGGGCCTCGGGGCCGGTGATCCAGCGCGACGAGCCGTCGGCGGCCGCGACCCGGCCGTCGAGACTCATGGCCGTCTTGAGCAGGGCGTAGGCGCGTCCGGTACGCCGGTGGTGCAGATACGGCGCCAGCGACCGGGTGGCATCGACCGCGCCCGTGCCGATGTCCACGTCGATGCCGTGCTCCCGCAGTCGGGCGATGCCGCCTCCCCCGACCTGGGGGTCGGGATCCTCGAGCGCGACGACGACCCGGGCCACATTGGCGGCGAGGAGCGCGTCGGCGCACGGCGGCGTGCGCCCGTGATGCGAGCACGGCTCGAGCGTGACGACCGCGGTCGCGCCCTGCGCCCGGTCGCCGGCGGCGGCGAGCGCAGCCGTCTCTGCGTGGGGTGCTCCGGGTCGCTCGTGGAAACCCTCGCCCACGACGACGCTGTCGCGGAGCAGCACGCAGCCGACCCAAGGGTTGGGCGGCGCGGTCCGACGCCCCCGCTCTCCCACCTCGAGCGCCCGGGCCATGGCCCGCTCGTCCTGCACCGTCACCTCCGCGCCCCGGGGCATGCGGGGACGGCGCCGCGAGCGCGTCCGAGGACGCGCCGGCCGTGCGCCCTCTCCCATCCGGACTGTGACCGTCGGCCCCGGCCTTCCCGCTGCTGCGGGTTACCGGGTCAACCACACGGATGGCGACCGTGGGCTCGCGGGCTCCCGCGTCTCCTGTGAGACGCGACTACCGCCGGTTGGGGCTTTCACCCGTATCCCGAGGGCTGTCTTCTTGACTGTTTGGTCAAGAGTATAGGACGAGCCTCACCGAGGCCGAGTGAGGCGGAGGCTTCGTGGGGCCGAGGCCTAGTGAGGATGTTCGCCGGCGAGGAGCTCGAGTGCGTGAGGAACTGCGGGCAGGATGACGTCGAGGCATTCGAGCGCGCCGCTGGCCGAGCCGGGCAGGTTGCACACGAGCGCGGCGCCGATGGTCCCGCAGACGCCTCGTTGCAGCATCCCGTAGGGCCGACCGGGCTCGTTGCTCACCGTCCTCATCGCCTCGGCCAGACCGGGCGCCTCCCGCTCGACCACCGTACGGGTCGCCTCGGGGGTGAGGTCGCGGGGCCCGAACCCGGTGCCGCCCGTTGTCACGACCAGGCCGGCGAACCCGGTGGTGACCTCGCGCAACGTCGTGGCCACCGCCTCGACGCCGTCGGCGGTCACCCGTTGCTCGTCGACGTCGTAACCGGTGCTGCGTAGGCGCTCGACCAGGGTGCTGCCGGAGCGGTCGTCGCGGTCGCCGGCTGCGACACCGTCGGAGACCGTCAGCACGCGCGCCCGTCGGCCCAACTTCGGCAGATTCGCACCCGGGGCGGCCCCATCGAGGACCCGCCTGACCCGGGTGAGCAGGTTGGCGGGGTCGAACGGCTTCACCACGTAGTCGTCGGCGCCGGCGATCAGCCTGACGGCCTCGTCGCGGGTCGCGCCCTCGGCGGTCAGGAAGATCACCGGGCAGTCGCTGGTGCGGGCATCGGCCTTGAGGCCGCGGCCCACGTCGAACCCGTCGGGCCCGGGCATGACGACGTCGAGGAGGATCAGGTCGGGCCGCACCCGCCGGGCGTGTTCCAACGCCTCGTCCCCGTTCCGGGCGAGGAAGACCTCGTACCCCTCGAGCTCGAGGTTGATCTTGATCGCCTTGAGGTCGTCGTCGTCGGCGGCGGCGATCAGGATCCGTTCGGCCACGCCGCCTCCTTGATCGTGCGCGCCGCGACCGCGGGGTCGTCGGCGTGGAACACCGCGCTCCCGGAGACGAGGATGTCGGCACCGGCGTCGGCCGCCTGCGGTGCAGTCTCGAGGTTGATCCCGCCGTCGATCTCCAGCTCCATCGGAAGGTTGCGCTCATCGACGATCCGCCGAGCGGTCGTGAGCTTGTCGAGCACGCTGGGGATGAACGGCTGGCCCCCGAACCCGGGGTGGACGCTCATGACCAGCAGGAGGTCGATCTCCTCCAGGTACGGGAGCACGGAGTCCAGCGGGGTCTCGGGGTTGAGGGTGAGGCCCACGCGCAGGCCAAGGGAACGCATCATCGCGAACCGTGGTCGGGGGTCGCCGAGCTCGATGTGGACCGTGCACCCGTCGGCGCCGGCGTCGGCGAAGTCGGCCAGCAGGTCCTCGGGGTTGTCGACCATGAGGTGACAGTCGAGGAAGAGGTCGGTCCGCTGGCGCAGCGACTTGACCACTGGCGGACCAATGGTGAGGTTGGGGACGAAGTGCCCGTCCATCACGTCGACGTGCAACAGATCCGCCTGGTCGCTCACGCGGTCGACCTCGTCGGCGAGCTGCGAGAAGTCGGCCGACAGGATCGAGGGCGCGAGCTTGCGTGCGGTCATCGTGCTCACTCTACCGGCCGCCGGTCGCGGGATCGCGGCGAAGCCGGAGCACGAACATGCCGTCGGTCCCGGCGTCGTGGGGAAGAAGCAGTGCGCCTCTCCCCCACCCTCGCCACGGCGGTCCGGGCGGCGCGAGCGCGACGAGCTCTGGGAGCTCGGCCGTGGCCCATTCGTCGACCGCAGTCGTCTCCTCGCGGGTGAGCGTGCACACCGAATAGACGAGCGTCCCCCCGGGCCGCAACACCCGCGCCGCTTCGCGCACGAGCGCACGCTGGCGCGCCGCGAGCGCAGCCACCTGGTCGGGATCGACGCGCCAGCGCGCCTCCGGACGACGGCGCAACACTCCGAGCCCGGTACAGGGCGCGTCGACCAGAACGCGGTCGAAGGCACCCGCTCGCACGGGCAGCGCCCGACCGTCGGCGGCCACGAGATCAACGGCGAGCCCGAGGCGGGAAGCCGCGCGACCCACGAGCGCGAGGCGACCGGCGTGCACATCGGCGGCGACAACCCGGCCGGTGTCGCCGACGCGCTCCGCGATCGCAGTGGCCTTCCCGCCCGGAGCCGCACAACTGTCGAGGACGAAGTCACCCGGCTCGGGGGCGAAGACGGCGACGACCGCCTGGCTGGCCTCGTCCTGAGGTGTGGCCCGGCCCTCCGCCACTACCGCCACCCGCACCGGATCGCCCAGGCCGCGCGTGACCACCGCGCCGCTGCCCAGCCTGCCGGGAGCGACGGTGGCGCCGTCGGCCTCGAGCTCGCGCGCGAGCTCGTCTGTGGTCGTACGCCGCAGATTGGGCCGGAGCGTGACCGGGGCGGGCTCGTTGCCCGCGGCCAGGATGGCTAGCGCGTCGTCGCCGCCGAACCCGGTGATCAGGTACTCGACGAGCCAGTCGGGGTACGACAGGCGCGTTCCGATCGCGGCGATGTCGTCGCCGTCGGGCAACAACCAGGGTGGGCCGGTCGCGGCCACCTTGCGAAGCACCGCGTTGACCAGCGGACGGGCGCGCCGGGGCGCAACCTCGACCGTCTCCCCCACCGCCGCGTGGGCCGGGACACCCGACACGAGCTGGTGCACACCCAGGCGGAGCGCAGCCCGCACGGGCGGGTCGAGAGCACCGACAGACCGGTCGAGCGCGGGCCCCAGCCGGTGATCGAGCGCCCGCTGCGCCCGCAGCGTGCCGTACACGAGATCGGTGGCGAAGGCCCGGTCGCGCGCCACGAGCCCGCTCTTCCGGAGCGCAGCAGGCAACAGCAGGTTCGAGTACGCGCCACCTTCCACCCGTACGAGGACGTCGAGCGCGACCGCACGCGCCGACCGCGTCACGTGCCGAGGACGGGGGTGCCGGGATGCCCGCGCCGCCAGGCCTCCCAGGTCATGCGAGGTCTGCCCTCGGGTTGGACCTCGACGGGCTCGACGACGCCTTGATCGTTGCGCGTCGCCCGCCAGATCTTCAGTCGTTTGCCCTCGACCGTTGTCCACGCGCCCGGTCGGGGGTTGCCGGCGCGGATCACGCGCATGATCTCGTCGGCGGGGCGGAACCAGTCGATCCGGAACTCGTCGACGGTCAGCTTGTCGGCGTAGGTCGGCTCCCCCTGCTGAGGTTGCGGTTCGAGCTCGGGTACGCGCGGCAGTGTCTCGACCATGAGCCGTGTTCCCAACTCGACCAGCCTCGCTCGCAATTCCCCGGCGGTCTCGTCGGGGTCGATCGGTGTCCGCTCGCATGCGTACACCGGCCCGGTGTCGAGCCCCGAGTCGATCCGCATCACGCACACCCCGGTGTCAGTGTCGCCGGCGAGGATCGCCCGTTCGACGGGCGCGGCACCGCGCCAGCGCGGCAGCAGCGAGAAGTGGAGGTTCACGAAGCCGTGCGGCAACGCCTCGAGCAGCTCGTCCGGGAGCAGCTGCCCGAACGCCACGACCACGCCGAGCTCGGCGCCTGACGCCCAGACCTCGTCGACCACCTCCCGCGCCCGGCTCGGAGTGCGGACGTCGAGGCCGAGCTCGAGCGCCGCGGCATTCACCGGGCTCGGGGCGGTGCCGCTCCCCCGTCCTCGGCGGCGGTCAGGTTGGGTGACCACCAACGCGACCTCGTGGCCGGCGTCCACGAGCGCCCGCAACGTGGGCACCGCGTCGTCGGGGCTACCGAGGAAGACCAGCCTCATGGCCTCCCCTATCGCTTCGCTCGCTGCGGGCCGGGCCAGCCAGAAAAAGATTGGCCGGGCCGCGGACGCTCGCTCAGCCGCCACGTTCTCTGGCGCGTCATCGGTCGTGCCGCTTGCGGCAGGCGCCTAGAGCGCGGGGCCGTCCGGGTGACGGGCGGCCGCGACCAGATCCTGGTCGCGTATCGCCCGCAGGGCCTGCTTGCGGACGGCGGGCTCGAGCCGGTCGAGGAGCAGCACACCGTCGAGGTGATCGACCTCATGGAGGAACACCCGGGCCAGCACCTCGTCGCCCTCGACCACGACCTCCTTGCCGTCGAGGTCGATGCCCCGGAGCGTGACGACCTTGGGTCGCACGATCTCGAACTTCAGGCCGGGGACCGAAAGGCACCCCTCCTCGTACGCGAACTCGCCGCTGGTCTCCACGATCTCGGGGTTCACGATGACGGTGGCGCCCTCGCCCACGTCGTAGGTGAACAAGCGCTTCTGCACGCCCACCTGGGGGGCGGCGAGACCCAACCCGATCGCCTCGTACATGGTGTCGTACATCGTGTCGACGATGCCGGCCAGGCTGCCGTCGAGCTCCTCGACTTCGCGGGCGCGCTGCTTGAGCACGGGGTCGCCGAAGAGGCGGATCGGGTACGAGGTCATCCCTATCGCCTCGCTCGCTGCGGCGCAGGGTACCTGCCCCGCGGGCGCTCGCTCGGACGCCAAGTCATGCGTGGACGAATTGACCGTGCCGCATTCATTTCCCCTGAGGTTACCAGTGGGCGCGCGCGGTCCCTAGACGCGGAGCGGGTCGACCTCGACGCGCAATCGGCCGAGGGCGCGCGCCTCGGAGAAGTCGGTGGCGGCGAGCGCGTCGGCCAGCATTTCAGCGGTCGGTGCCTGGACGAGGGCCCGTGCCGGCGCGGCGGTCGGCCCGAGCACGGTCACCTCGCTTCGGGTCCGAAGCCGGTCGCAGGCGACCGCGACCGTGTCGTCGGCACCGCTGATCTCGGCGAGACCGCCGAACGGGGGGAAGCCGAGTGCCTCGCGCCGGGCGCGCTCGGGGGCCGCCGCAATCGTGGGATCGGCCTGACGGGCCGCGGTGAGCACGTCGTGATCGGGCGCCCGCGTCTGCACGAGCACGCGACCGCCCCCGCTCTTCGAGCCGACCACGCGAGCCGCTCGGGCCAGCAGCATCAGCGCCAGCTCGGTGGCCCGGTAACGCGGCGCGAGGAGCTCCTGGTCGAACTCGAGGAACGCGCACAGGCGGACCGGTGGCCGGGTGGGCGCCCGGTGCAGCACGGCCTCGGTGCCGACGAGCACCTCGGCAGCGGGGGGAACCTCGAGCGCCCCACCGACCTCGGCGACCGACGTGCGGGGCAGCAGGGCGCTCAGCTCCTCAGCCAGGCGGGTCACGCCGACTCGCCGGGCCTTCAGTTGGGTGCCGTGGCACGCCTGGCAGACCCGGGGCCGGGTGGCGCCGCAGCGGGCGCAGGTGAGGCCGTCGTCCCCCTCGGCCGCCGCCGCGTCACAGCGGGCGCACGTCACCAGTGCACCGCAGGTCCCGCACACGAGCATCCGGGCCCGGCCCTTGCGGTTGAGCACGCACACCGCTCGACCGTCGACGACGGCGGCACGGACCGCGTCTGCCAGCCGGGTGGTGAGCAAGCTCCGGCCCGGCGGCTCGTTCCGAAGGTCGACGACCTCGAGGGTGGGCCACCCGGCACGCTCGACATTGCGGAGTGGTCGCAACGGCGGGACGCCCGCGTGGACCTCGGCCTCGAGGGTTGGGACCGGCGAGACCAGCGCGACCCGGACGCCGGCGCGTCGCCCGCGCTCGACCGCAACCTCGCGTGCGTTCCACGCCGGTGTCCGTTCCTCCTTCAGGGCCTCATCGGCTTCGTCCAGGACCACGATCGCGGCCAGATCCGGCACGGGGGCGAAGACAGCCAGGCGCCCGCCGACGACGACGCACGCGCCGGTCCGCGCCCGGTCCCACATGGCAGTGCGCTCGGCGGCGGCGAGATCGCTGTGGAGCGTGACCGGCGAGCGGCCCTCTCGCTCGAGCTGGCGCACGAGGAGCGGGACCCGGGCGGCGCCGGGGAGCACCACGATGGTCGAGCCCTCGGAAGCGAGCAGACCCAGCACGAGCTCGCGCCGGTCGACGGCCGGCGGCCAGGCGATGACGGAGCACGGCTTCGCCCGCGCGTCGGCGACGACATCGGGCAGGGCGGCCGCGGGCGGGAAGACTGCTGCCCCCGGTTCGGGCGCGGGCCCGGGAGGCACGACGTTGGGCGGCGACGCGGCCCCGAGGAGCGCGGACACGGGACCGGCGTAGCGCCACGCCGCCCAGGCACAGAGATCGACGACGTCGGCGGACGGTCCGGCCGAGGCCACCTTGGCCAGGGGGAGCAGCCGGTCGAGCCCGGCTTCGGGCACGACGCCGTCGGCCACGACCCAGCCGCGCACCCGCCGACCGTGCAGCGGAACCCGCACGATGGTCCCGACGCGCACGACGTCGGCAAAGTCGGGCGGAACGAGATAGTCGAACGCGCGGTCGACCGCGGAGACGTCCGGTCGTACGCGACAGACGCGCGGCGGAGTTACTTCGCTAGCGACTGCGCCGCCTCGCGCAGCGCGTCCACCTCGTTGGTCAGCTCCCAGGTGAAGTCCTTCTCCGACCGGCCGAAGTGCCCGTACGCCGCGGTGCGCTTGAAGATCGGGCGGCGCAGGTTGAGCCGCTCGATGATCGCCGCCGGCCGCAGGTCGAAGTGGTCCTGCACCAGCCCGCCGAGCTTCAGCGGGTCGATCTCCGACGTCCCGAACGTCTCCACCATGACCGACACCGGCTTGGCGACGCCGATGGCGTACGCCACCTGGACCTCGCAGCGCTTGGCGATCCCGGCGGCGACCACGTTCTTGGCCACGTTGCGCACTGCGTACGCCGCCGAGCGGTCGACCTTGGTCGGGTCCTTCCCGCTGAACGCTCCCCCGCCATGACGCGCCATGCCACCGTAAGTGTCGACGATGATCTTGCGTCCGGTGAGGCCGCAGTCGGCGTGAGGACCGCCGAGTTCGAAGCTCCCGGTCGGGTTGCACAGCACCTCGTAGTCGTCATCGGCGAACTGCGGCGGTAGCAGCGGCCGGATGACGTGCTCCTGGAGGTCCGGCTTCAACAGCGTCTCGATGTCGATACCGGGCTGGTGCTGGGTCGAGATCAGGACGGTGCACAGCCGCTTGGGTACGCCGTCCTCGTACTCGATGGTCACCTGGGTCTTGCCGTCCGGCCGCAGGTACGGGAGCACGCCCGCCTTGCGGACCTCCGACAGCCGGTGGGCGAGACGATGCGCGAGCCAGATCGGCATCGGCATGAGGTCGTCGGTCTCGTTGCAGGCGTAGCCGAACATCATCCCCTGGTCGCCGGCGCCGACCTCGTCGTAGTGGTCGCCCGTCCCCGACCGGAACTCGGTGGCCTTGTCGACGCCCTGGGCGATGTCGGGTGACTGCTCGTCGATGGAGGTGATGACACCGCAGGTGGTGCCGTCGAAGCCGTAGGTGGCGTCGGTGTAGCCGATGCCGCGGATCGTGTCGCGGACGACGCGCGGGATGTCGACGTACGCGGTCGTGCTGATCTCGCCGGCGACGACCACCATGCCGGTGGTGCAGAGCGACTCGCATGCCACCCGGCTCTCGGGGTCTTCCTCGTAGATCGCGTCGAGCACGGCGTCGCTGATCTGGTCGCACATCTTGTCGGGGTGACCCTCGGTCACCGATTCGGATGTGAACGTGAACCGACTACTCACTGGTTTCCTTTCAGGCTTTCGACGATCCGGTCGAGGATGAGACCGGCGAGATCGGGCTTGGGCATCAGCGGGATCTCCTCGGCGGAGCCGGACGAGTACAGCAGGACCGCCCGGTTGGTGTCGACTTCGAAGCCCGCATCGGGCGCGGACACGTCGTTCGCGACCATGAGGTCGACCCGTTTGGCCGCGAGCTTGGTCGCGGCGTGCTCGCGGACGTGCTCGGTCTCGGCCGCGAAGCCGACGAGCACCTGGTGCGGCTGCTTGCGCTCACCCAGGGTGGCGAGGATGTCGGGCGTGGGCTCGAGCACGACCTCGGGCACGCCGTCGTGCTTCTTGAGTTTCTGCGCGGTGGTCGCCTTGGGCCGGAAGTCGGCGACCGCCGCCGCCATCACGACCACGTCGACCTCGGCGAACCGGCCGAGTACCGCGTCGGCCATCTCGTCGGCGGTCTCGACCCGCACGACCTCGACAACGTCGGTGGCCGGGTGATCGGCGGCCGTCACCAGCGTGACGGCGGCGCCACGACGGGCGGCGACGTCGGCGACGGCGTGGCCCATCTTCCCCGACGACCGGTTCCCGACGAAGCGGACGGGGTCGAGCGGCTCGCGGGTGCCCCCCGCGGTGACCAGGACGCGCACGCCCGCGAGGTCGCCGGTGGCGAGTGCGGCGGCGACCGCGCCCACGATGCGTGCCGGATCCGCCAGGCGCCCTTCGCCCTCGTCACCCCCGGCGAGGCGGCCGGCTTCGGGGTCGACGACGTGGACACCCCGGCGCCGCAGCGTCGTCAGGTTCTCCTGCACCGCCGGGTGCTCCCACATCTCGGTGTGCATGGCCGGCGCAACCAGGACCGGCGCGCGTGTCGCGAGCAGGGTCGCGGTGAGGAGGTCGTCGGAGATGCCGGCGGCGTACTTGCCGAGCAGCTTGGCGGTGGCGGGCGCGACGACGATCAGGTCGGCCGACTGCCCCAGGCGGGTGTGCGGGATCGGGTCGGGCCCGTCGAAGAGCGACGTGCGCGCCGGCTCGGAGGCCAGCGCCGAGAACGTGAGCGCGCCGACGAAGCGGAGGGCGTCGTCGGTGAGCACGGGGGCGACGTGGGCGCCGGCGTCGACCAGGCGGCGGCACACTTCGACGGCCTTGTAGGCGGCGATGCCACCGGTCACTCCCAGGATGACGCGTCGTCCCCGGAGGCTGACGAGCGGGACGGAAGTGTCGGTCATGGTGGTCGGGCCGGAGCCCGGGGAAGCCGGTCTTTACTCGGCCGGCTCGTCCGCGACTTCCTCGCCCTCGGCCCCGTCCTCGGGCTCCTCGGGCAGCGGGACCGCTTCGATCTTGCCCGCCTCGATCTCCTCGAGCGAGATCGACAACGGCTTCCGTGAGACCGAGGTCACCTGCGGGGGAACGATCTTACCCAGGCCCTCGCCGAGCTGGTTGTAGTAGTCGTTGATCTCGCGGGCCCGCATCGCCGCCAGCGTGACCAGCGTGAACTTGGAGTCGACCCGGTCCATCAGGCTCTCCATCCGGGGTTCCATCAGGGAAGCGCGGCGTTCTGCCATCGGATTCTCCGCCAAACGGCTGGGGGAAGGAGCCGGACGGGCTAGGACGCTGCCCGCCGGTGTGCTTCCAGGATAGCAGCGACCTCCTCGGCAGCCCGATCCGCGTCGTCGTTGACGATGACATGGTCGAAACGGACCGCTTGGGCCTCCTCCGCCTCCGCCTCGGCCAGGCGGCGCTCCACCGCCTCGGGGTCGTCCTGGCCCCGCCCCAGCAGCCGCTGGCGCTGGACCTCACGCGACGGGGGTCGCACGAACACGAGCACGGCGTCGGGGAACGCCTCCTTCACCGACAGCGCCCCCTGGACGTCCACCTCGAGCAGGACGTCGTCCCCGGCGGCGAGGTGCTCCTCCACCGGCGCCCGCGGGGTGCCCTTGAGATCGCCGTACACGTCGAACGACTCGAGGAAGCCCGCCTCGGCGCGTAGTCGCTCGAAGTCGTCCCGGCTCAGGAAGATGTAGTCGCGTCCGTCGACTTCGTCGTCTCGTGGGGGCCGGGTGGTCGCCGAGACCGAGTACCACAGGCTCGGATCGCGCTCGAGGAGCCGGCCGACGATCGTGCCCTTGCCGACCCCGGAGGGACCGGCGATGACGAGGAGGATGGCACGACCCATCCTTACTGCCTCGCTCGCTGCGGCGCAGGGTACCTGCGCCGCGGGCGCTCGCTCGGACGCCAAGTCGCCCGGCACGGCATGGATCGTGCCGCTTGCGTCAGCCGAACTGGGCTCAGCCGAAGCGGCCGAGGAGCGCCATGCGCTGGTTGCGCCCGAGCCCGCGGAGTCGGCGGCTCTCGCTGATGTCGAGTTCCTGCATGAGCCGGCGCGCCCGCACCTTCCCGACGCCCGGCAGCGACTCGAGCACGCTGACCACCTTGAGCTTGGCCAGGATCTCGTCGCGGTCGCCCTGCTCGAAGAGCTCCCGCAGGCTCAGCGAGCCCATCTTGAGCTTCTCCTTCACCTCGGCGCGCTGCCGGCGGGCGGCGGCCGCCTTCTGGAGGGCGGCCTGACGCTGCTCGGGTGTGAGCGAGGGCGGGAGCGGCATACCGGGCGACCTCCTCAATCTCGCACGCACGTTCGCGGACACTGCGCGCAAGCGCCGCGCATCCCGAACGCGGCACGCTTCGACGACGACCGGGCCTGAGTATAGGCAGCGGCCCCCCGCAGGCAACCGGAGCGGTCAGGTGTCGCGGGTGCGGGCGCCGAGCGCGTCTGCTATGGACCTCGCGACCGCGGTCGCGGCCGCTTCGGCGTCGGTTGCGGCGGTGACGGCGCGCCCGACAACCATCCAGTCGGCCCCGGCTCGGACCGCCTCGGCCGGTGTCGCCACCCGAGCCTGGTCGTGGTGGTCGCCGCCGGGGAGCCTCACTCCGGGGACCATGGTCGCGAGGTCGGCGCGACGCGCGTGCACGGCCTCGACCTCGTACGCCGAGCACACGACCCCGCGGCAACCGGCCGCAGCGGCGGCGTCGAGTCGCTCCTCGAACGTCTCCGTGCGGGGGTCGCTCGTCAGCACCGTGACCGCGAGCGGCACCGGCTCCGGGTGGCCCCCGTCGCGTGCTCCCTCGAGCAGCCCGGCGACGCCGGCGCGCAGCATCCCCTCGCCGTGGGGATATGTGGCGAAGTTCAGGAACTCGACGCCGCGGCGGCCCAGCGCTCGGGCCGCCCGCTCGACGGTCGTGGGGATGTCGTACAGCTTGAGGTCGGCGAACACCCGGAAGCCGAGCTCGTGCATCCGGTCGAGCGCCTCCGGTCCGGCTTCGGCGTACAGCTCCATGCCCACCTTGGCGATCCCGAACCACGGCGCCAGGCGACGCGCCACCGCCTCGGCGGCGGCGAGGTCGCCGACATCGAGCGCGAGCGCGACCCGCTGCCGCACCTCCTCGACGGGCATCTCGTTCTCAGGCACCGTCGTCCTCCAGGGCGCCGACCAGTTCGGCGACGCGCGCCACGCGGTGCCGGGCGCACCAGCGGGCGAGGTCGCGAGCGATGCGGATGGGGGCCCGGAAATCGCGGAAGGTGGCGGTGCCTACGCCGACCGCGCTCGCCCCCGCCAGCAGCATCTCCGCCGCATCCGTGCCTGAGGTGATCCCACCCGTCCCGATGATGGGCGTGCCCGGATAGGCGCGGGCGACGTCGTGGACGACCCGCAGCGCGACCGGTTTGATCGCGGGGCCCGACAACCCACCGCCGCCGGCCCCGAGGACGGGGCGGCGGCGCTCAGCGTCGACGAGGAGCCCGAGCACCGTGTTCACGAGCGTCAGCCCGGTCGCGCCTGCCGCCAGCGCGGCGCCGGCGACATCGCTGAGGTCGGCGACGTTGGGCGACAGCTTGGCGAACACCGGGAGCCCGCCGACGGCGTCGACCACCGCGGTGACGGCCGCGGCCGTCGGCTCGGGCGCGTGGGCGAACATCCGCGACCGGTCCTCGAGGTTCGGGCAGCTGACATTGACCTCGACCGCGATCAGGTCGGCGCGCGTGGGATGGAGCATCTTGGCCGCGAGGGCGAAGTCGTCCACGGTGCGGCCCCACACCGACGCGATGACGCGCGCTCCGAGATCCCGAAGCGCCGGCAGCTCGTGCTCGACCCAGTGCTCGACCCCCGGCCCGTCGAGCCCGACCGAGTTGAGCATCCCGCCGGTCGTCATGTGCAGGCGCGGCGCGGGGTTGCCGGCCCACTCGTATGGCGCCAGCGACTTGACGGTGACCGCCCCGAGCGCCGAAGGATCGCAGAGCCGGGCGACCTCGTCGCCATGGCCGAACGTTCCCGAGGCCGCCACGATCGGGTTCGGGAGCTCGAGCGGCCCCACGCGCACGCGCGTGTCGACGGCGCGGGCCCGCATCAGACCTCGAGCCGCAGCTGGCCGTCGCGGTGGTACTCCTGGAGCGAGCGGACCTCCGGGACCTTCGTGGTCCATTCGGCGATCCCCGCCGCCGCCGCCCGCGCCGCCGCCACCGTGGTGATGCACGCGACCCCGTGCGCGGTGGCGGCTCGGCGGATATGGGCGCCGTCGGCGCGCGGCCCCCGACCTCGAGGGGTGTTCACGACCAGATCGACCTTGCCCGACGAGATGAGGTCGACCGCGCTCATGCCCTCGCCTCCCGCACCGGACTTGGCCTCGCCCACCTTCGCGACCACGGTCTCGACCGGGATCCCCTCTTGCTCGAGCGCGCTGGCAGTCCCGGTGGTGGCCACCAGCGAGAAGCCGAGCTCGGCGAAGCGGCGCGCCGCTTGCAGCCCGGCGGGCTTGTCGCGGTCGGCGAGCGACAGGAAGACCGTCCCCCGGTCCGGAAGACGGTTGCCGGCGGCGACCTGGCTCTTGGCGAAGGCGAGCCCGAACGAGCGGTCGATGCCCATGACCTCGCCGGTGGAGCGCATCTCGGGCCCGAGGATGGTGTCGACGTCGGGAAAGCGTCCGAACGGGAGCACCGCCTCCTTGACCGACACATGCGCGGGCCGGAGCCCGGCCTCGGGCAGCGTGCCCTCGGACCGCAGCTCCTCCAGCGTGGCGCCGACCATGACCCGGGCGGCCAGCTTGGCCAGCGGGACCCCGGTCGCCTTGCTGACGAACGGGACGGTCCGGCTGGCGCGCGGGTTGGCCTCGAGGACGTAGACCTCGCCGCCCTTCACCGCGTACTGGACGTTCATGAGGCCGCGCACGTCGAGGGCCTCGGCGAGAGCACGGGTATGGACTTCGATCGTGTCGACGACGTCGGGGCCGAGCGTGACCGGCGGGATCGTGCAGGCGGAATCACCGGAGTGCACGCCGGCCTCTTCGATGTGCTCCATGACCCCGCCGATGAGCACCTCACCGGTGTCGTCGCGGAGCGCGTCCACGTCGACCTCGATCGCGTCTTCGAGGAAGCGGTCGACGAGCGCGGGACGCGACGCGCTGAGGCCGCCCTCGCGCCCCAGGCTTCCGGTGCCGGCCAGCTCGGCCATGGCCGCATCCAACCCGTCGGCGTCGTAGACGATCTGCATTGCGCGGCCACCCAGGACGTACGAGGGCCGCACCAGGACCGGGTAGCCGATGCGATCGGCGATCGCGCGCGCCCGCTCCCCCGAGCTGGCGGTGCCCCCGGGCGCCTGCGGGATGCCGAGGTGGTCGCACAGGTCGTTGAACCGCTCGCGGTCCTCGGCCAGGTCGATCGACGCCGGGCTGGTGCCGAGCACGGTGATGCCGGCGTCCTCGAGGACGCGGGCGAGCTTGAGGGGCGTCTGGCCGCCGAGCGCGACCACCACACCGGCGAGGTCGCCCTGACGTGCCAGGGCGTCGCAGAGGTTGAGGACGTCCTCGGCGGTGAGGGGCTCGAAGAACAGTCGGTCGCTGGTGTCGTAGTCGGTCGACACCGTCTCGGGGTTGCAGTTGACCATCACGGTCTCGAACCCGACGGCCGACAGCGCGAAGGCGGCGTGGACGCAGCAGTAGTCGAACTCGACCCCCTGGCCGATGCGGTTGGGACCGCTCCCGAGGATGACGACCGCCGGCCGGGTCAGGGGCGCGATTTCGTCCTCGTCCTCGTAGGTGCCGTAGTGGTACGGCGTGTTGGCGGCGAACTCGGCCGCACAGGTGTCGACCGTCTTGTAGGTCACGTTGACGCCGGCCGCGAGGCGGGCGGCCCGTACCTCCGACTCCGGCGCGTCCCACAGGTGGCCGAGCTGGGCGTCGGAGAAGCCGAGCCGCTTCACCCTCCGCCAGGTGGCGCGGTCGACCCGAGCGGGCGTGAGGTCGGCCAGCGCACTGCGCGTCTCGCCCAGCAGCGCGATCTGGTCCAGGAACCAGGGGTCGATCCCGCTGGCGGCGGCGAGCCGCTCGAGCGCGACCCCGCGGCGCAGGGCGACCTCGACCGCGAAGATGCGGTCCGGCGTCGGCGTCGCGCACGCGGCCACCAGATCGTCGTCGGACAGCCCGTCCCACTCGGCTTCGCCGGGATCGCAGTTGAGCCCGTGGCGCCCGGTCTCGAGTGAGCGCAGCGCCTTCTGGAGCGACTCGGGGAAGGTGCGGCCGATCGCCATCGCCTCCCCCACCGACTGCATCATCGTCCCGAGCACCGGGGACGAGCCCGGCAGCTTCTCGAACGCCCAGCGCGGCACCTTGGTCACGACGTAGTCGATGGTCGGCTCGAACGAGGCCGGCGTCTCGCCGGTGATGTCGTTCAGGACCTCGTCCAGGCGGTAGCCGACCGCGAGGCGGGCGGCGATCTTGGCGATGGGGAATCCGGTGGCCTTGCTCGCGAGCGCGCTCGAGCGCGACACCCGGGGGTTCATCTCGATGATCAGCATGCGACCGTCGGTCGGGTCCACCGCGAACTGGATGTTCGACCCGCCGGTGTCGACGCCGATGCGGCGGATGCAGGTGAAGGCGGCGTCGCGCATCCGCTGGTACTCGACGTCGGCGAGGGTCTGGACGGGTGCGACCGTGATCGAGTCGCCGGTGTGGACACCCATGGCGTCGACGTTCTCGATCGAGCAGATGACCACCACGTTGTCGGCGTGGTCGCGCATCACCTCGAGCTCGTACTCCTTCCACCCGATCACCGACTGCTCGATCAGGATCTCCGACACCGGGCTGGCGGCGAGGCCCCGCTCGGCCACCGCCCGCATGTCGTCGTGACTGTGGGCGATGCCGGTGCCGCCCCCTCCGAGGATGAACGATGGCCGCACGATCAGCGGGTAGCCGATCTGGTCGCCGACTGCCATCGCCTCGTCCAGTGTGTAGGCGAATCCCGACCGGGGCACGGCCAGCCCGACTTCTTCCATCGCCGCCTTGAACCGCTGCCGGTTCTCGGCGGTGCGGATGGCCTCGATCCCGGCGCCGATCAACTCGACGCCGTTGCGTTCGAGCACGCCGCCGTCGTCGAGCTCGACCGCGAGGTTGAGCGCGGTCTGTCCGCCGAGGGTCGGGAGCAGCGCGTCGGGGCGCTCCTTCTCGATGATGCGGGCGACGCTGGCGGCGTCGAGCGGCTCGACGTAGGTGGCGTCGGCGAACTCGGGGTCGGTCATGATCGTGGCCGGGTTCGAGTTCACCAGCACGACCCGGTAGCCCTCTGCCCGCAGCACCTTGCACGCCTGGGTGCCGGAGTAGTCGAACTCGCACGCCTGGCCGATGACGATCGGGCCGCTCCCGATGACGAGGATCGACTCGAGGTCGTCGCGCCGGGGCACTAGCCGGTGGCGGCCATGAGGCCGGTGAACTCGGAGAACAGGTAGCGGGCATCGTGGGGGCCCGGCCCCGCCTCGGGGTGGTACTGGACGCCGAACGCGGGCGCGTCGAGCAGACGGAACCCTTCACAGATGCCGTCGTTGAGGTTGACGTGGGTCTGCTCGACGCCGCTGACACCGGTGAGGTCGACCGCGTAGTTGTGGTTCTGGCTGGTGATCTCGACCCGGCCGGTGGCCTCGTGGCGGACGGGATGGTTGGCGCCGTGGTGGCCGAAGAGCAGCTTGAGCTTCGTCGCGCCGACGGCGAGGCCGAGGATCTGGTGGCCGAGGCAGATCCCGAACACCGGGACCTCCCCGAGCAGGGCGCGGACGGTCTCGGCCGCGCCGGCGACGCCGGCGGGGTCGCCGGGCCCGTTGGACAGGAACACGCCGTCGGGATCGCGGGCGAGCACGTCGGCGGCGGGCGTCGACGCCGGCACCACCTCCACGAAGCATCCCGCCGCTCCGAGGTGGCGCAGGATGTTGCGCTTGATGCCGTAGTCGTAGGCGACGACGTGCCAGGCGGCGTCGGGCACGCCCGCCTGGTAGGGCGTGTCGATCGTGACCTCGGCCACCAGGTCGAGCCCGTCGGTGCCGCCCGCGGCGGTGGCCGCGGCTCGCACCCCCTCCTCGTCGGTGCCGAACGCGCCCGGCATTGCGCCGTGCTCACGCAGGTGTCGGGTGAGGCGGCGGGTGTCGACACCCGTGATGCCGGGGACGCGGTGCTCGCGCAGGAAGCTGTCGAGGTCGCCGGTGGCGCGCCAGTTGCTCGGTCGCCGGGCCAGGTCGCGCACGACCACGCCCCGACAGAACGGTCGCCGGCTCTCGGCGTCGTCGTCGTTGACGCCGTAGTTGCCGATGTGGGGGTAGGTGAACGTGATGATCTGCCCGGCGTAGGACGGGTCGGTGAGAATCTCCTGGTAGCCGGAGAGCGCGGTGTTGAAGACGATCTCGCCGGTCGCCGGCCCGTCGTCGGGGACATGGCCGACCGCCTCGCCTTCGAACGAGGTGCCGTCCTTCAGGACGAGTACTGCCGGGCGCGGCGTCGTCACCGCTGCGCCACCCCGTCGACCACGACCGGCTCCCCCCGCAGGATCGTGTGCCGGACCCGGCCGGTGAGCTTGCGCCCGCCGTAGGGCGTGTTGTGGGCGCGGCTGGCCAGGCGCGCCCCGTCGACTTCCCAGGTGACCGCGGGGTCGATCACACAGAGGTTGGCGGGACGATCCGCTTCGATCGGTCCGCCGTGGGTGTCGAGCCCGGCGATGGCGGCCGGCCGCCACGAGAGGAGCGCGAGCGCGTCCGTCAGCGTGAGGGCGCCCGGCTCGACCAGCTCGGTGAGGGTGAGGGCGAGCGCGGTCTCGAGGCCGAGCATGCCCGGCGGTGCCTCCTCGAACGGGCGCTCCTTCGCCTCGGGGACGTGGGGGGCGTGGTCGGTGGCGATGGCGTCGATTGTGCCGTCGGCCAAGCCCCGCTTGATCGCGTCGACGTCGACGTCGGTGCGCAGGGGCGGGTGGACCTTGAAGACGGGGTCGAACGCCTCGCACCGGGCGTCGGTAAGGGTGAAGTGGTGCGGCGCCGCTTCGGCGGTGATCGCCAGGCCGCGGTGCTTCGCGTCACGCACCAGATCGACGGCGGCGGCGGTCGACAGGTGAAGGAAGTGCACCCGGCCGCCGGTCAGCTCGGCGAGCATCACGTCTCGGGCGACGATGACGGACTCGGCCTCGCCCGGGCGTCCCGGGATACCGAGCCGGCTCGACCACTCGCCCTCGTGCATGTGCCCGCCCGCCGCCAGCGCCGGGTCCTCGGCGTGCTGGGCCACCACTGCGCCCGGCAGCGACCGGGCGTACTCGAGCGCGCGTCGCATCACCCCGGCCGAGGCGACGCAGGCGCCGTCGTCGGTGAAGACGCGCACGCCGATGGTGTGCAGCTCACCCATGGGTGCGAGCTCGGTACCGGCGCGGCCCTTCGTGATGCACCCGGCCACGGCCACGTCGCAGCTGCTTCGCGCGCCGGCGGCGAGCACCGAGCCCACGACCGCGGGCTCGTCGAGCGGCGGCTCGGTGTTGGGCATCGCCAGCACCGCGGTGAAGCCGCCGAGGGCGGCGGCCCGGGCGCCGGTCTCGATGGTCTCGGCCTCCTCGTCTCCCGGCTCCCGCAGGTGGGCATGCAGGTCGACCAGCCCGGGTGCCACGACACACCCGGCGGCGTCGAGCACCCGCGCGGTCCCGTCGAGCCGCTCCCCGACCTCGGCGACGATGCCGTCGCGCACCCGTACGTCGGCCGTCCGCTCGCCAGTGGCGTCGATGACGCGCCCACCCCTGATCACCAGCTCGTCAGGCAATGGAGCCTCCCGAGCCGAGCAGCGACCACAGCACCGCCATGCGCACCGCGACCCCGTTGGTGACCTGCTCGGTGATGATCGAGGCGGGACCGTCGGCGACCTCGGCTGCGATCTCGACACCGCGGTTCATCGGGCCCGGGTGCATGATCACCGTGTCGGGCTTGAGCCGGCCCGCCCGCTCCGCGGTCAGGCCGTAGCGGGTCGTGTACTCGCGCAGCGAGGGGAACAGCGCCTCGTCCTGGCGTTCGCTCTGGATGCGCAGGAGGTAGACGACGTCGGTCTCGGGAAGGAGCGGATCGAGCTCGTGACTCACCGCGCAGTTCCATCCCGCGAGCGATTCGGGGAGCAGCGTGGGCGGGCCCACCAGGGTGACCTCGGCGCCGACGGCGACGAGCGCCTTCACCGTGCTGCGGGCGACGCGCGAGTGGCGGACGTCGCCGACCACGGCGACGCGCAAGCCGTCGAAGGTGGTGGTGGCCAGGCGCCGGCGCAGGGTGAGGAGGTCGAGCAGGGCCTGGGTCGGGTGCTCGTGGCGGCCGTCACCGGCGTTGATGATGCTGGCGTCGATCCACCCGGCGATGCGGTGCGGCGCGCCCGCGGCCCGGTGCCGAACCACCACCGCGTCGACCCCGAGGGCGGCGATCGTCTGCACGGTGTCGCGCAGGCTCTCGCCCTTCTTCACCGACGAGCTGCTGATCGCGAACGTCATAGTGTCGGCCGACAGGCGCTTGGCCGCGGTCTCGAACGACAGCCGGGTGCGGGTGGACTCTTCGTAGAACAGCGACGCGACCGTCTTGCCCCGCAGCGCCGGGACCTTGGGGATCTCCCGCTGGGTCACCTCCACGAAGGAGGAGGAGAGCTCGAGCATCTCGTCGATGCCCGACCGTCCCAGGTCGTCGACCGAGAGCAGGTGGCGGCTCATCGGACCTCCTCGGGGGGCGGGCCCCAGATTTCGATGCCGTCCTCGCCGTCCACCTCCGCCAGGCGGACCCGCACGTCCTCGGCCAGCTTGGTGGGCAGGTTCTTGCCGACGTAGTCGGCCCGGATCGGCAGCTCCCGGTGGGCCCGGTCGACCATGACCGCCAGCTGCACGGCGCGGGGCCGGCCCAGCTCGGTGATGGCGTCGAGGGCGGCGCGAACGGTTCGCCCGGTGAAGAGGACGTCGTCGACCAGCACGACCGTCTTGTCGGTGAGGTCGACGGGTACCTCCGTAGGCCCGAGCGGCTGGATCGGGCGCAGGCCGATGTCGTCACGGTAGAAGGCGACGTCGAGCGCGCCGACCGGCACGTCGACCCCCTCGACCTGCTCGATCACGGCCGCCAGCCGCTCAGCGACCGCGAGGCCGCGGGTATAGAGGCCGACGAGCACGACGTGAGCGGCGCCATGGTTTCGCTCGACGATCTCGTGGGCGATCCGCGTGAAGGCCCGGCGGAGGTCATCGCCGTCGAGCACGTGGGCCCGGAGCAGAAAGGAACCCCCGTCAGGGGGCTCGGGGGTGCTACTCGGTTGCGCGGCCGGAGTTCCGGCGCCGGGCGCGGTCATGTTCTCCTCCGTAGGGACCTCACGGGATCCCCTTTACGGTCGAGGCTCAGGGTAGCAGCTGGCCGGGTTGGCGATGAGTTTTCGCCGGTGCAACGGTCTAAAAGGGTGAAAGCCCGACGCCGACGACAGGAGACGTGCCATGCCCCGGATCACCCCCAACCTCTGGTTCGACACCGCGGGCCTCGACGCTGCCGAGTTCTACTGCTCGGTGTTCCCGAACTCGAAGATCACCAACGTCAGCCACTACGGCGAGGCCGGCCCGCGAGAGGCCGGCATGGTTCTCACCGTCGACTTCGAGCTGGACGGCCAGCCCTTCACCGCGATCAACGGCGGGCCCGAGTTCACGTTCGACGAGGCCGTTTCGCTGCTGATCGACTGCGCCGACCAGAAGGAAGTGGACTACTACTGGGACAAGCTCACCGAGGGCGGCGAGGAGAGCCAGTGCGGCTGGCTGAAGGACAAGTACGGCATGTCGTGGCAAGTGGTCCCAGCTGCGCTGGGCGAGCTGATGACCGACCCCGACGAGGGACGCGCCCAGCGCGCCATGAAGGCCATGCTCGGGATGAAGAAGCTGGACGTGGCCGCGCTCCAGGCGGCTGCGGACAGGGGATGACCCAGAGCACTCGGCATAGGGTGACCGCGCAGGGCGGAGGGATCGACGACCGAGGAGGACGCGGATGCCCGCACGCACGGCTACGGCCCGTTGGGAAGGTGGGCTCCAGCAGGGCAAGGGGACCATGCGCCTCGGAAGCGGCGCGTTCGAGGGTCAGTACTCGTTCTCCTCGCGCTTCGAGGAGGGCACCGGGACCAACCCCGAAGAGCTGATCGGCGCCGCCCACGCCGGCTGCTTTTCGATGGCGCTGTCCGGGGGTCTCGAGCGCGCCGGCCATGCGCCGACCGCGGTCGAGACGTCCGCCCGGGTCCATCTCGAGAAGGGCGAGAGTGGGTTTCGCATCGCTCGAATCGAGCTCGACTGCATCGCCGATGTGCCGGGCATCGATGAGGCCGCGTTCCGGGAGCAGGCCGAGTCCGCCAAGACCAACTGTCCGGTCTCCCAGGCCTTGACCGGAGTCGACATCCAGCTCAACGCCAAACTGGCGCGCTGACGCCGCCGACCGCCTTGGGGGCGATGATCCGGGCAGAACTGCGATGAGTTCGGGTCTGTGCCATCGTCTTATACGGCATGCGAATCATCATCAGCGAATTCATCAGCCTCGACGGTGTCGTGCAGGCTCCCGGCGGCCGAGACGAGGACACGGACGGGGGCTTCCAGCACGGCGGGTGGTCCATGCCATTCTTCGACCCCGAGGTCATGGGGTCGAGCATCGACGAGGTGGCCAAGCGGACTGACGCGCTCCTCTACGGCCGGCGCACCTGGCAGGTCATGGCCGGCGCGTGGCCTGGTCGGGCCGGTGACCCGTTCGCCGACTGGATCAACGCGGTCGAGAAGCACGTCGTCTCGAACACGCTGTCCGAGGCGGACCTCACGTGGGCGCCTACCTCGCTGATCCGCGGTGCCGACCTCGGTGCGGCCGTGACCGCGCTGCGCGAGCGACCCGGTCGCGACGTGAACGTCATGGGCAGCGCGCAGCTCGTGCGGTCGTTGCTCGAGGCGGACCTCGTCGACGAGCTGAACCTGATGATCGAGCCGATCGTGCTCGGCGGCGGCAAGGGCATCTTCCCGATCGACGGCGCGGCGCGCCGCTTCGAGCTCGTGTCCAACACCACGGCGGGGACGGGCGTGCAGGTCTGCCGGTACCAGCGGGCGCGCTAGGAAGCGGGTTCGTCGCGGTTCGAGCGGGCCGCGCAGTCGGGGCACGTGGGCGGAACGTCATGTCGACCCCTGCGACATCCACGGGGAGGCCGCCGTCGAGGCCCTAGGACGTCTGCGTGATCCCAAGTTCGGTGGCAACGGCCTCGACGTCACCCCCCAGCACCGTCGGGTAATGCCCGATGTGTCGTGGGTCGTGACGGCCCCAGACCGCCGGCTCGAGGGCGCGCCCGACGTGCCTGCGCTCGAGTCAGCGCGCCGAGGTGCGATGTTCGGTGTGCGGGTTATGGCGCGCCCCTGATCGGCACTTCGGGGGCAGGGCGTCTGAGGAGTTGCTGGCGCTCTATGGGTGGTCTGCAGCTTGTGCCTCTGCGATGGGGTCTACGCCGATGGTGGTGCGACCCGGGCGGCTCGTAGTGCTCCGGTGACGGATGCTTCGAGCATCTGGGCGAGGTGGGAGCGTGTCACCGCGTTGGTCGTCAACCACTCCAGGCTGGCGGCTTCGAGGTAGCCGACCCAGCCGCGCAGGGCGATGCGTTCGGTGGGGGTCGGGTCTGTGAAGTCGAACGCGGTGGCGAGCCGGCCGACGGTCTCGTTTCGGGATTCCTCGACGATGGCTTGCACTTCGGGGTCGGAGCTGATGCCGCCCTGGATGATCGCTCGGTAGGCGAGTGCGTTGGCCGCGATCCATTCGAGGTGGGCGTCGAGCGCGGCGCGCATGCGTTGGTCGACGGGGAGGTCTGGATCCGGCCGGGTGATCTCGCGGAGCTCCTCGGCGGCCTCGCGGACGGTGGCGAGGTGGAGGTCACCTTTGGTCGAGAAGTAGTGGTACAGGAGGGGTTTCGAGGCTCCGGCCTCCGTGGCGACGTCCGCCATCGTGACCTCGTCCCACGGGCGGCTCCCGACGAGGCGAAGGCACGCGGCGATCAACTCGGACCGGCGATCCTCGACGGACAGCCGTCGGCGTTGCCGCCCTTTGGTGGTCGCACCCCTCGTCGTGCTCGCCATGACGTCAGCGTCCCACACTATTGACCGTCTTTACAACAGTCTATTGACCATGCATATTATAGGAGGATGGCATCGACGACATCTGAGATCGACATGAGCCGTCTCGACATCACGAAGCAGAACGTGGCCGTCGAGAGGGTCGTCGAACAGACCGACAACCCCCGACACCGGTACCTGCTCCAGGCGTACCTGCGGCACCGTTACCTCGAGTCCGCCGGGCGGTGGGAGGAGATTCTCGACCCCGCGCTCACCGTCGACGTCCCCTTCTACCGGTTCAGCCTCGCCGGCCGGGAGGCCTTCACCCTCGAGGGCAAGGAGCAGGTCGGGATGCTCTACGGGCACTGGACGGCGACCGATCAGTGCGTGTTCTACGTCGAGGACGAGGACGTCGCAGTCGGTGACCACATGGTGGTTGGTCGCGGGATCGGCTACCTGCAGACCCTCGGTAGTGAGCTCGCCGCCGCTGGACTCGATGTCGACCCCGAGGCCATGTACCTCAAGAAGTCCCAGATCATGATGTTGTGGCCTTATGACGACCATTGCCGTCTCGTCGGTGAGGACGTGTGGGAGTTCGATAGCGCCGAGGCCGGGCTGTTCAAGCTCGACCCGGCCGACGTGCTCACGGCTGAGCATGCGGGCAGGCTGCTCGACCCGTTCATCAAGCCGCTGCCGGCGTTCGACGACAGCATGCTGCCGTCATGAGAGCGGTCGCATGCCAGAACGGCAACCTCGACGTCATCGACCTCGACACGCCCAAGCCGGGCAAGGGCCAGGTCCTCCTCGACGTCACCGGCTGTGGGATCTGTGGATCAGACCTCCACGCCCGACATCACGCCGACGCCCAGGCCGACGTGCTCGCCGAAGCGGGCTATGCCGACTTCGGCCGTTCCCACGAACAGGTCGTGTACGGCCACGAGTTCTGCGGAACCATCGCCGACTACGGAACCGACACCGCGCGCACGCTCAAGACCGGCACCCCGGTCGTCGCGCTCCCGTTGATCCGCAAGGACAACGGCATGCACGCCATCGGCCTCTCGGCCTCGGCGCCCGGCGCGTATGCCGAGCAGGTCCTCGTCGAGGAAGCCTTCATGATGCCGCTCCCGAACGGCCTCAGCCCCGACGTGGGCGTGCTGACCGAGCCGATGGCGATCGGCCACCACGCCGTCAACCGCGCCGAGATCACCAAGAAAGACGCCGCGATCGTCATCGGCTGCGGACCCGTCGGACTCGCGGTCATCTGCATGCTCAAAGCCAGAGGCATCGAGATGATCGTGGCCAGCGACTTCTCACCAGGCCGTCGAGGGCTCGCCATGGCATGTGGCGCCAGCATCGTCATCGACCCGTCGACCGACTCGCCCTACGACGTCCTCGGCGACCGTGGCTACTCGATGTCGATCGCGGCTTCTGCCGCCGGCGGTCTGAAGGTCATGAAGGGTCTCCAGAAGCTCCCGGTGCCCTGGCACGTCGTGTTGCGCGGACTCGGTGTGCTCGGCGTCACCGCGCCCAAGCGGCCGACGATCTTCGAATGCGTCGGCGTTCCCGGCATCATCGATGGCATCATCTCCGCCGCGCCGCTCAACAGTCGTGTCGTCGTGGCTGGCGTCTGCATGGAACCCGACCAGTTCCGGCCCGTCATGGCCATCAACAAGGAGATCGACCTCCGCTTCGTCGTCGGCTACAGCCCACTCGAGTTCCGCGACACCCTCCACATGCTCGCCGACGGCAAGATCGACGCCACCCCCCTCGTCACCGGTACCGTCGGCCTCGACGGCGTCAGCAACGCATTCGAGGCCCTCGCCGACCCAGAGCAGCACGCCAAGATCATCGTCGACCCGCGAAGCACCGCCAGCGCTCCCACCGAGTAGATCGAAACCACCCCCGCACGTCTGACTGCCCCCGAACGCCGGATCGCGGGCGCGCCGTCTAGACCCATGACGCGATCGCGCTCGCTATTGCGAGCCCGCTCAGATTGCCCGATCTGCATGCACGGAACAGCGGTAGTTGTCGCTGTTCGGGTTGCGCGTTCGGTGGCGCGACGTGACCGCGGGTCAGCACAGATGGCGCTCTTCAGGGCACAACGCGAAAGACTGCGCGGCGACCTGCTTACCTCTGAGCGGCGTCTCCCCATCGACCGCAGGCGGCAAGCGGCCGAGGAAGAGCGGTCCACGAAGATCAGCCCGCGACGGAAAGGACCCGCCACGGCTGTGGCACGCCCTTCAACTGTTGCTCGCCGCGATCGAGGAAAGCGATGCCCGAGCCGACAACCAGGTCGGTCACGGTTCGGGACACCAACACCTCGCCGGGCGCGGCGAGTGCCAGCACCCTGGCGGCAATGTGCACTGCGATACCCCCGATGTCAGCGTCACGGAGCTCGATCTCGCCAGTGTGAAGCCCGGCTCGAACCTCAATACCGAGCTGGTGTGCCCCGTTGCGAATGGCGGCGGCGCATTCGATACCGCGAGCCGGTCCGTCGAAGGTGGCCAGCACGCCGTCGCCGGTTTGCTTCACGTAACGACCCTGGAAGCGCTCCAGTTGGCGGCGGACCATGGCGTCGTGCGCGTCGAGAAGCTCACGCCAGCGACGATCCCCCATGCGGGCCGCGGTCGAGGTGGACCCGGCGATGTCGGTAAACAGGACGGTGGCGAGAGCTCGGTTGGCGGCTGGACCCTTGCGGGTGCCGGTGAGGAACTGCTCGATCTCGTCCATGCCCGCGTCACCGAAGTACAGGTGGTCTGCGCTGTCCAGCTCTACGAACTCGGCTCCGGCGATGTGCTCAGCCAAGAACCTTCCGTGCTCGATTGGGACCATGCGGTTGTCGCGGCAATGCAACACGAGCGTCGGTACGCCGATCGCTGACAGCACGCTTCGGACGTCACTTTGAAAGATCACCCGGGTCACGGCAACAGCCGTCGCCGGACGACCACCCAGCACCAGCGACTCTCGCCACGCCCGGCGGATCTCCTCGTCGTCGGCCACACCTGGAGCCAGCGCCTCCAGGGGCAGGGCGTCGGGCCAGCGCTCCTCGATGCGGGCCTCCAGGCGCGTCTGGGCCTCCGGCGGGAGGCCGATGGGGTAGTCGGGTGCGAGGCACAGCCGGGCCGAGGTGTTCATGAGCACCAGAGCCCGCACGCGCTCCGGGAATGTGGCCGCCAGCAGCGCGGCCGTGAGACCACTGACCTGCTCTACGGCGAGCAATGCAGCCCGGCCGACTTCCAGTGTGTCGAGGACGGCCAGCGCGTCTTGCATCCAATGCTCGATCGTCAATGGCTGGGCGATATCCACTGGGTCGGAGAGCCCAATGCCGCGCCGGTCGTAGCGAATCACCCGACAGAACGAGGCCAGCCGCCGGTTCCAGCCCAGGACCGAGGGGTGCTCGAAGGGCGCGGCGATGGAATTCAGAAAGGTCGAGAGCTGGAGCAGGTCAACGCCACCGGCCTCGTCGGCCTGGTAGGCAACATGAGTCCCGTCCTCGGTCCGGGCGTATTGAATCTCCGGCATGCGCCCCCCCACCTCGGCACAGTACAGAGCGGAATGGGAACCCAGGGCTCCCCGAGCAAGACGATTGACTAACAGCCGTTCGTTCCTCAGCCAATTTGCGGCCAGCGCGTCGAACGCGCGTGCGCAGAGAACGACAGGCCGCACATAACGTGCTGCTACCCCAATCCCGTGCGACGCGCCCGAACCGGCGTTATGCGCCGTTCCGCTCGCGAGAGCGCGTCAACCCAGCAGGGTCTCCACCAAGTCGCCTTCGAGCCAGGTGAGCCAGCCGTACACCGCGTAGGCGGCGGCATCGGGGTGGTCCTCGGCAACGTGGTCGTAGTCCAGGTCCTCGGTGACGCCGAGCCGGGTGCCGAGGGCGAGGCGGGCGTCGTTGAGCGCGCCGAGCCAGGCCTGGGCCTCGTCGGCATCGAGCTCGACCTCGACCCGGCCCTCGCGGATCTGGCCGCGTTCCAGCGACTTGGTCAGCCGCTCGAGCGACGCCACCCGCTCGCGCACGAGCTCGGGGCGCACGAGCTCCTGCCACTCCCGCTCCGCCCCCTCCTCGGTCGGATCGAGGTAGGCGCGCGGGAACAGGCGCTCACTCACCGGGTTGTCGGGATCGACCGGGGCGCTCAGAACGGGGCGCAGCTCGTCGGGGATGCTGCGCAGCAGCTCGGCCTCGGCCTCGGCGATCGACACGAAGAGCCCGTCGCCCTTCCGCGTGAACCGCTCGGGAAAGCTCACGCCGGATGCTCCATCCTCATGGCCTCGCTCGCTGCGGGCCGGGATACCCGGCCCGCGGGCGCTCGCTCGGCTGTGCGAGCTCGACGTCGCTCGCTCGCGCGCTCAAGCCGGATGCTCCATGGTCGCCCAGAGGCCGTGGGCGTGGAGGCGGGAAACGTCGGCCTCGCACTTCTCGCGCGTCCCGTCGGACACGACCGCCCGCCCGTCGTGGTGCACCTGCATCATGAGGCGCGTCGCCTTCTCCTTCGAGTAGCCGAACAGCTTCTGGAACACGTACACGACGTACGACATGAGGTTCACCGGGTCGTTCCACACGATGACGATCCACGGTCGGTCGGTCCCGATCGACTCCTCGAGCTCCGTCTCCCCCAGCTCGTCGGGTTCGAGCTCGCTGGGCAGGACCTCCGGCTCGGCTTCGGCCGGCATTGTCGACGACCGTCCCGGCGACGCGTGCCGACTCATGCCGTCTGCTCGGGCGCCCTCAGATCCTCGGCGATGCGGCCGAGCATGCCGTTGACGAACCGGCCCGAGTCCTTGGTGGAGTACTGCTTGGCGAGCTCGACCGCCTCGCTGATCACGACGCCGGTCGGAAGGTCGGGCTCCCAGCCGAGCTCGTAGCAGCCGAGGCGGAGCACCGCCCGGTCGACGACCGGCATGCGCTCGAGCGCCCAGTGCTCGGAGTACTTGCGCAGCATGGCGTCGACCTCCTCCTGGTGCTCGTCGACGCCGCGGACGAGGAGGGTCGCGTACGCCTCGGGTGGCGCCGGGAGCTGGTCGAGCAGCTCGTCGACCGGCAGGCCGCGGACCTCGAGCTCGTAGCAGAGGCTCAGCGCTCGCTCGCGGGCCTCGCGTCGGGTCGACATCCGAACCGGCTCCGGCGCGCGTCACGCGCGCGCGAGGTACTCCCCCGTACGGGTATCGACCTTCACGCGCTCCCCCGGCTCCACGAACAGCGGGACCTGCACCACCAGCCCGGTCTCGAGGGTGGCGGACTTGCGGGCGCCGGACACGCGGTCGCCCTGGACGCCGGGCTCGGTTTCGGCAACGGCGAGCTCGACCGCGGCGGGCAGCTCCACGCCGACGATCTGTCCCTGGTAGGTGGGCAGGACGGCGGAGTCGCCCTCCTTCAGGTACTTGACCGACTCGCCGAGGTCGGCGGCTTCGATCTGGACCTGGTCGTAGCTCTCGGTGTCCATGAAGACGTAGGCGTTGCCCTCGCGGTACAGGTACTGCATCGCGCGCTTGTCAATCTTCGCGAGGGGGACCTTCTCGTCGGCCCGAAAGGTCTTCTCCACCACCGCGCCGCTGCGGTAGTTCTTGAGCTTCGTGCGCACGAACGCGCCGCCCTTGCCCGGCTTCACGTGCTGGAACTCCACCACGGTCACGAGGCCTTCGGGCAGGTTGAGGGCCATGCCGTTCTTCAAGTCGTTGGTGGAGACACTCACAGGACGAGTTCTTTCGGGGAGGCGGTGAGGGCCTCGGCGCCCTCGTCGGTGACGACCACGGTGTCTTCGATGCGCACGCCGCCCACGCCGGAGAGGTAGACGCCGGGCTCGACGGTGACCACGTAGCCGGAGGCCAAGGTATCACGGGCGGTCGCGGCGACCCGTGGGGCCTCGTGGATCTCGAGCCCGACACCGTGGCCGGTCCCGTGCACGAACGCGTCGCCCCACCCGGCCGCGTTGATGACGTCGCGACACGCCTTGTCGACCGCGGCGCAGTCGGCACCGGCGCGGACCGCGGCCCGTCCGGTCTGCTGGCTCTCGAGCACGACGTCGTACACGCGCCGCGCCTCGACCCCCGGATCGCCCACGCTCACGGTGCGGGTCATGTCGGAGCAGTACCCGTCCACGATGCACCCGAAGTCGACGACGACGAGCTCGTTGGGCTGGAGCCGCCGGTCCGACGGACGGGCGTGCGGCTTCGCGCCGTTGGGTCCGGACGCGACGATGGGGTCGAAGCTGACGCCGCTCGCGCCGCGCCGGCGCATCTCGAGGTCGAGCGCCAGGGCGACCTCGCGCTCGGTGGGGCCGTCGGCGAACGTCGGGCTGACGGCGGCCAGCGCCTCGTCGGCGATGGCGCAGGCGGTGCGGATGCGGGCCACCTCGCCGGCGTCCTTCACCCGCCGCTGGTCCTCCACCAGGTGCTCGGTGGCGACGAGCTCCGCCTCCGGGAACCACTCCCCCGCGAACGCCCGCTGCTGGGCCCAGGTCACGCCGTGGGCCTCGAGCCCGAGCCGACGGAAGCCCTCGGCCGCGTCGGAGAGCGCGGCGCGCTGGTCGGCCTGGGCGGTGCGGATCTCGATGCGGGCGTCAACGCCGGCGGCGGCCAGCTGCTCGACCGCCTGCTCGCCGTAGCGCCCGTCCGACACGAAGACGAGCTCGTCCGGCCCGACCAGGAGGAACGCGGCCGAGCCGGTGAAGCCGGTCAGGTAGCGCACGTTTGGGAGGCGGGTGACGAGCAGCGCGTCGACACCGGCGTCGGCGAAGCCGGCCCGGAGCGTGTGGGCACGCCCGGCGACGTCGACGGGCGGCAACTCGAGGGACGTCATCCGCGCGACTGGAGCTGGTGCGCGACCGCTTCGATCGCCAGGCGGTAGCCGTGGCGACCGAACCCGGCGACGGTTCCGGTGACGTAGGGCGCGACCACCGAGATGCGACGCCAGACCTCGCGAGCCGACGGGTTCGAGATGTGGAGCTCGACCTTGACCCCGTCGAACGCGGCCAGGGCATCGGCGACCGCGAACGAGTAGTGGGTGAACGCGCCCGGGTTGATGACGATGGCGGCACACCGGCCTCGGGCTCCCTGGATGGCGTCGACGACCTCACCCTCGTGGTTCGACTGGTAGTGCTCGAGCTCGAGTCCGTACTCCTCGGCCGCGGCGCGCGCCTCCTCCACGAGATCGTCGAGGGTGTCGGTCCCGTAGACCTCGGGCTCGCGGTCACCGAGCAGGTTCAGGTTCGGGCCCGACAGCAGGAGGACAGTCGTCATCGCCTATGGCCTCGCTCGCTGCGGCGCAGGGTACCTGCGCCGCGGGCGCTCGCTCGGACGCCAAGTTCGTGGCTCACAGTTCGAACGTGCCGCATGCATCGCGATCAATGTACGTCTACACCCACGGCCCGGAAGGCGTGTTCCAGCGCCGGCGCGGGTGGGTCCTCCACCGCTTCGAGGCCGTTGGGCCCGCGCAGCACGAACGTCAAACCGCCGCTGGCCTTCTTGTCGCGGCGCATGACCGCAAGGAGCGCGTCGGCCCGGGCGCCGGCCGGCAGCGTGACGGGGAGCCCGAGCGACGCGACGAGGTCGCGGTGGGCGGCGGCCTCGGTGGCGTCGATGCGCTCCAGGGCGCGGCCGAGCTCGCCTGCGAACACCAGGCCGAGGGCGACCGCTTCGCCGTGGACGAGGGCGAAATCGCTGGTTGTCTCGAGCGCGTGGGCGAACGTGTGGCCGTAGTTGAGCGTGGCCCGCAACCCCGACCGCTCCTCGGGGTCGGCGGCGACAACCTCCGCCTTGAGTGCGGCGCAGCGGGCGACGACCTCGGTGACGACCTCGGTGTCGCGGCTGAGCACACCGTCGGCGCGTTCCCGCAGAAACGCCGCCAGCGCGTCGTCACCCATGAGGGCGTACTTGGCGACCTCGCCCAGGCCGGCGCGGTACTCGCGTTCGGGCAGCGTCGTCAACGTGTCGATGTCGGCCAACACGCCGATCGGCTGGTGGAACGCGCCGACGAGGTTCTTGCCCTCGGGGAGGTTCACCCCGGTCTTGCCGCCGATAGCCGAGTCGACCATGGCCAGCAGCGAGGTCGGCGCCTGCACGACGTCGACACCCCGGTGGTACACCGCGGCCGCGAACCCGACGATGTCACCGACGACGCCGCCGCCGAGGGCGATCACCGCATCGCCGCGCAAGAGTCCCCACTCCGCCAGGCGCCGGCACAGGTCATCGACGGTGGCGAGCGACTTCGCATTCTCGCCGTCGTCGATCAGGAACAGCTCCGTGTCGGTGAGCGCACCGCAGATCGCGGCGGCGTGGGGCGCGACCGCGGCCTGGCTGACGACCGCGCAACGGCGTCGGTCCGCCAGCAACGCCGCCACCTCGCCGAGAGCACCGGGGCCCACCACGACGTCGTACGGTCGCCCGGGCAGGTCCACGGTCACCCGCTTCACGACCCGTACTCCTCGAGGACCGCGTCGACGACCTCCGGGACGGAACGGTCGCCGGTGTCGACCACCGCGTCGGCGACCGCCTCGTACGCGCTCGCCCGCGCCGCCGCCAGGCGCTCCAGCGTCGTCACCGGACCACCGGCGAGGAGGGGGCGTTCGGCGCGGTCGGCCCCTCGTCCGACGCGGACAGCGAGGACTTCCGGTGGCGCCTGCAGCCACACCACGAAGCCGGACCGCTTCAGCTGCCGCCGGTTGTCGGCATGGAGGACCGCGCCCCCGCCGCAGGCGATGACCGCGGGGACGGGCGACGCGCAAGCGTCGCCGACCGCCTCCCGCTCCATCGCCCGGAACCGTCCTTCACCGGACAGGGCGAAGAGCTCGGCGACGGTCATGCCTGCGGCCGTCTGGACGAGGTCGTCGGTGTCGACGAACGGCCGGCTCAAGCGCTTCGCGCACTGGTAACCGACGGTCGTCTTCCCGGCCCCCATGAGGCCGACCAGGACGAGATGAGGGGTATCCGACCCCGCGTCATCGATCGAGCGGGTCATCTAGCGGAGAGAGGTCAGGTACGCGTCGTGGTTGCGGACGAACTCGACCCGGGAGTCGCCGCCGAACTTGCGCAGCGCCTCGCCTGCGAGCACGAGCGCCACCATGGTCTCGGCCACGACGCCCGACGCCGGCACCGCGGTGACATCGGTGCGCTCCTTGAACGAGACGGCCTCCTCCTTGGTGTCGACGTCGACGGTGCGCAGCACCGGTCGGTTCAACGTCGACAGCGGCTTCATCGACGCCCGCGCCACCAGCAGACCGCCGGTCGTCATCCCGCCTTCGATGCCGCCGGCGCGTGCCGAGCCCCGCTCGTAGCCCGCCTCTTCACTCCAGGTGATCTCGTCGTGGGCCTCGCTCCCGCGCCGGCCGGCGACGTCGAAGCCCTCCCCGATCTCGATCGCCTTCATCGCCTGGATGCTCATGAGGGCCTGGGCGAGGAGCCCGTCGATGCGGCGATCCCAGTGCACGTGCGAGCCGAGGCCCGGGGGGACGCCGTAGCCGAGCACCTCGACCACGCCGCCGAGCGAGTCGCCCGCCTTCGCCTGTGCCTCGATCGCGGCCACCATCTCCTTCTCCGCGTCCGCGTCGAAGCACCGCACCTGGGAGTCGTCGACCCGATCGAGGTCGGACGGCTCGGGTCGGCGGTCGGCGCCGGCCCGCACCGGACCGAGCGCCACGACGTGGCTCAGCACGCTGGCGCCCAGCTGCTCGAGGAGCGTCTTCGCCAGCGCGCCCGCCGCGACCCGGGCCGCGGTCTCTCGGGCGCTGGCCCGTTCGAGCACGTTGCGGGCGTCGTCGAAGCCGTACTTCTGCATGCCGACGAGGTCGGCATGACCGGGCCGGGGCTGGCGGAGCGGCTTCTCGGTCACGCCCGGCGCGGCCGACATCTCCTCCTGCCACTTCGGCCACTCGGCGTTGTGGATCACCAGCGACACCGGCGATCCCAAGGTGGCGCCGTGGCGCACGCCGCCCACGAACTCGACGTCGTCGCGCTCGAAGCGCATGCGCGGGCCGCGCCCGAAGCCGAGGCGGCGGCGGGCCAGCTCGGCCGCGACCTCTTCGATCGTGATGGGGAGGCCGGCGGGCAGCCCTTCGACCACGACCACCAGGGCCGGCCCGTGGGACTCCCCGGCGGTCAGGAAGCGAAGCACGCCTACCTCTCACCTGCGGGAACGCCCTTGAGGATACCGGTGCGATACCCCGGTGCTTGCGGACTATCGCCCGTCGTACCAGCTCAGGATCGCCTCGCCCCAGAGCACCGCGGTGAGCGTGCCGGCGGCCAGGAACGGCCCGAACGGGACCTGGTCCTTGCGGCGGCGCCGGCGCAGGACCATGAGCACGACGCCGACGACGGCCCCGTAGAGGAACGCCAGGAACAGTCCGAGCACGAGCTGCCCCCATCCCAGCCATCCCAGGGCGAGCCCGAGGACGAACGACAGCTTCACGTCGCCGAAGCCCATGCTGCGCGGCGACAGCACGTGGAGCACGAACATCGCCGCGAACCCGGCAACTCCGCCGAGCAGCGCGCGGATGAACGCGCCGCCGTCGCGGTCGCCGCTGGCTCCGACCGCGAGGAGCCCCGTGACGGCGAGCGCGAGCGGGTAGACGATCCGATTGGGCAGGATGAGGTGCCGCAGGTCGATCAGCGACAACGCCACCAGCGCAGCCCCGAGCACCAGGAACGCGGGCAGGGCCCACGAGTCGTGCAGCCGCACCGCGATGCCACCGAGCAGGGTGGCGCAGACCACCGCCAGCAGCGCGGCCCGGCCGGGCCG
>Ga0136614_10000052_pt1 | contig 39051 bp, 38 predicted proteins | sample AntDrymUQ2792106_2_FD_106643 | JGI IMG/M metagenome (GOLD analysis project Ga0136614, IMG submission 106643) | Polar desert sand microbial communities from Dry Valleys, Antarctica - metaG UQ279 (21.06) | ecosystem: Environmental > Terrestrial > Soil > Desert | place: Antarctica: Dry Valley... | reverse complement strand
TTGCAGCAGCAGGATCAGTGCGTCGAGCGCCACCGCCAGCAGGACGGCGAGACCGCCGGCCGTCACGACGTTGGACTTGAAGACGATGTCGGAGAAGATCTGCTCGCCCATCCCGCCGGCTCCGGCGAAGAACGCGAGGGTGGCCAATCCCACGGTGGTGGTGGCGGCGATCCGCAGGCCGGCCAGGATCTCCGGCAGCGCCAGCGGCAGCTCCACCCGCCACAGCAGCTGGCGGTCGGTCAGGCCCATGCCCCGGCCGGCGTCCTTGGTCTCCTCCGGCACGTTGTCCAGACCGGCCATGACGTTGCGGAAGATGATCAGCAGCGAGTAGGAGACCAGCGCGATGATCGCCGTGGTGTTGCCGCGCCCCGTCAGCGGCAGCAGCAGGAAGAAGACGGCCAGGCTCGGCAGCGTGTAGAGGATCCCGGTGACCTGGGTGATCGGCGCCACCAGCCAGCGACGACGGTGCGCGAGCAGCGCCATGCCGAAGGAGATGGAAAAACCGATCGCGAGCGACACCACGGTCAGCACCACGTGCTGGAGCAGCGGGTCGGTGTAGCGGTCGAAGTTGTCGACGATCCAGTCGGGGCAGAGGCCGTCGTCGGCCACGCAGCTGGCGCCCTCACCCGAGCGGTCACGCAGCTCCACCTGAGCGAGCAGGTCGAGCATCAGTCCTCTTCGACTAGCGCGTCTGCCCCGCTGCGCACGTCGTCGGGGTCGGCCTTGAGCGCGTGGCCGATCACCTCGACCGACAGCACCCCGGCCACCGCGCCGCGAGAGTCGACCACCGGCCCGTACTGGGTCTCGTGCTGGAGCAGGTCGGAGAGAGCGTCGCGGAGCACGTCGTCGAGCTCGACGACCGGCTCGGCCTGCGAGCGCCGGATGTCCTCCACGCGCTCGCCGGCCAGGGCGCGCTCGCTGAGCCAGCCGATCGGGCGGCCGTCCCCGTCCACGAGCAGCGGGTAGGGCAGGTCGGAATCGGCCACCTTGGCCCGCGCCTCCGCCACAGACTCCCCCACGCGCACGAGCGGGGCCTTCCACAGGTCGATGTCACGCACCCGCTGAAGGGCCAGCCGCTTGAGGGCGCGATCGGCACCGACGAAGTCCTCCACGAACCGGCCGTCGGGATACATCAAGAGCTCGGCGGGGGGCGCGTACTGGGCGAGCTTGCCGCCCTTCTGGAGCACTGCGATGCGGTCGCCCATCTTGATCGCCTCGTCGATGTCGTGCGTGACGAACACGATCGTCTTGCGGATCTCCCGCTGGAGGCGCAGGAACTCGTTCTGGAGGCGCTCGCGGTTGATCGGGTCGATGGCGCCGAAGGGCTCGTCCATGAGCATCAGCGGCGGATCCACGGCCAGGGCCCGGGCCACCCCGATCCGCTGTCGCTGGCCGCCGGAAAGCTGGCCGGGATAGCGGTCGCGCGTCTCGGCCGGGTCCAGGCTGACCAGCTCGAGCAGCTCGTCCACCCGGGCGCGGATGCGGTCCTTGGGCCAGCCGAGCAGCCGCGGAACGGTGGCGATATTGTCGGCGATCGAGAGGTGGGGGAAGAGGCCGATCTGCTGGATGGCGTAGCCGATGTCGCGACGCAGCTCGGCGGGGCGCCGTTCCTTGACGCTGCTGTCGTCCAGCAGGATGTCGCCGTCGGTGATGTCGATCATGCGGTTGACCATCCGCATCGCGGTGGTCTTGCCGCAGCCCGACGGTCCCACGAGCACGCAGATCTCACCCGAGGCCACGGTCAGGGACAGCTCGTCGACGGCGGCGTCGGACTGGCCGGGGTAGCGCTTGGTGGCCTTGCGGAACTCCAGAGTCGCGGCCGGCGGACGCGCCGACGGCCCCGGGGACTGGGCGGAATCTGGACTATTCATGGAGGAGGGCGCCTCGGAGGAGCGCCCGGAATGCTACCCAGGTGGCGAGTTCGCCTAGGTGGTGCTTCTCGAAGCCTTAACGTCGCCGCCCGCCAAGCGGCGGAGCTCCCGCTCCAGCTCGTCCTTCAGGCGGTCGACCTCCAGATCGTCGATCTCCGGGTCGCCCTCGGCGGAGTCGACCAGTGCGGCGGCCAGGGACGCGTCCGCTGCGCGCAGTTCCTCCTCGGCCCGGGGGCGATCCACGGCGCCGCGCAGGTCCAGCGCCCGGCGCTTCGCGTCCTCGGCCAGGGGCGCGATGCGGTCGCGCTCGCCTTCGGGCAGCACGGTCCACCGCGCGTGGAGCGACCGGGTGACGCGTACCGCGAGCGCGGCTGCGCCCGCGCCGCCGATCAGGAGCCTGGCGTTGGGCATGGCCGCGCCATCGTGACGCGGGCCACCGACGGAAGCGAGGGCCCTCACCGGTCGGCCGTGCCGGTCACCTGCCAGGAGACCTTCACCCGCGGGGCGCGCGTGCGGATTACGAACCCCCCATTCCGGACCTCGCGCCACACGATCGCGCGGGCGAAGGAGCGGATAGTGGTGAGCTGGTAGCGGAAGGAGCGGTGCTGCGACACGAAGCCGCGCGGCAGCGTCACCGTGGCGTATCCGCGACGGCCGGTGCGCACGAGCCCGTCCAGGACAGCCGGAGAGGTCGACGAGGCGTTGGCCCGCGGCAGGGCCCCAGGGAGGGGGGGGCCGATCGTCCCCGTGACCTCCAGATTGCCGTTGACGCGCACGTCGCCCTCGAAAACGCCGGCTCGGGAGGCCGTGTTGGTTCCTGCGCGGGCCCATACGGCCGTTGCCGCGCTGTCCCCGCCCACCTCGGCCAGGAAGGAGCTTCCGGAGCCCGCGGTTCGTGCGTAGAGGGCCGGGTACTCCGCGGCGGCGCTCGGATTGTCGGCGAACACGGCGTACCCCTGCGGGGCATACGTGCGGGCAAGGAGGCCGCCGCCGGCGCCGTTGTTGTTGAGCGACAGGACCGGGGCGGCGTTGCTGATGCTGAAGCTCAGCGGCGGCGCGATGTCCAGGGCGACGCTGCTGGACGTGCCACCGCCCGACAGGCCGTTGCCGGCGGTGATCGACAGGATGCCGGTGCGGTCCGTCTGGCAGGTCACGGTCCCGTCGCGAGTCACTGCCCTGATCGCCTGCCCCACCGGGCAGGCGCGGTCGAGGCGGCTCTGGAAGAGAGTGGTGTCCAGGTTGGTCCTGAACACCGAGGCGGGGAACTTGCCGTCACGGTCAAGCGCCAGCAGCCGGCCGCTCCGTGGCCGGCGAGACGCGCTGATGCCGTCCACCTTGTGCGCGTTGCGCGCCGTGTCCGCCAGCTTGGCGCGCCCCACCCGCTTGCCGGATTGCGCGCCGGCGGCGGGGACGGCGACCAGCAGCGCGACGACGGCGGTGGTCGCGAACCCAGCGAACCTCGACATGCCCATGGTCCTCCGTTCTGGCTGGGACCCGTGTTCCCTCCGTGGATCGGGCTTCAGCCGGTTTGGCTCATGGTTCCCTGGGAGGCCCGTCGGCGAACCACTCACTTCACGTTCCGGGCTGCAGGCGGGCCGGCGAGAGCCACCGAAGGGGCTGATCAGGCGGCCTTGGCCAGCCGCACGCGCGGGCGCCGGCTGCGGCCGTCGTGCGCGCGGAAGTCGTCCAGGGCGTCGGCCACGGCGCGCCAGACCTTGGGGTGCACAGCCATTCCGCAGTGGCTGGAGTTGACCTCGACCTGGCGGTCGGCGGCGGGGTCCAGGCAGGCCCGCCAGTCCACGACCCCGTCGCGCTTGGAATAGACCGACACCAGGCCCACGCCGTGCGGAAGGGGGGCGGCCAGCCGCGGCCAGAAGTCGGCGCAGCAGTCGCCCTCTATGCAGGAGTCCTTGAAGAGCCCGGGTGCTCCCAGGGCGCCGAGCCGGGCGACGGTGCGCACCTGGAGGTGGACCAGTGGGTGCACGGCAAGGGGGTCGGTCTGGGGCGAGCCGAGTGTCACCACACCGGCCACCAGCTCCGGACGGCGCGAGGCCAGCACCTTGCCCAGGCTTCCACCGCGGCTCTGGCCGACGATCACGCCGCGCTGTCCCTGCTCGCGCACCAGCACCTCGAGGCGGCGCTCCAGCCGGGCCACCGCGGTCCCGGAGCAGTTGACGTTCGCGACCATGCCCGCGCCCTTGGGGCGATGTCCGGTGCGCTTGAGCCAGTTGGCCATCGCGGTCAGCGAGCCGTCGCCGGCCATGAAGCCGGGGATCAGGAGCACGGGCTGGCCACGGCCGTCCCGGACTCCCTCGCCTCGGAGGATCGGGTCGCGCAGCAGCGCCGCCGCCTCCAGACCGATGAGGGCCTCCCGCCAGAGCGGCGGCCGAGTGCTGACAAGCGTGGGAATCCGTCGTCTCACCGCTTTTTCACCATAACCCGGGTCGCGGCCAAATGCTCGTCGCGCATCGGAGTTCCCGCAAGCGGGCTAGATTTCCCGGCCGTGCGCGCAGTGACGATTCAGGACGGCGAGCTGGTGGTGCAGGACCGCCCGGACCCCGAGCCGGGGGCCGGGCAGGTGCTCGTCGGGGTGCGAGGAGCGGGACTCAACGGCGCCGACATGCTCCAGCGCAAGGGCGCGTACCCGGCCCCGCCGGGCGCGCCCGCGGACATCCCGGGCCTGGAGCTGGCGGGTGAGGTGGCCGGGCTCGGCGACGGCGCGACCCGCTTCGCGGAGGGGGACCGCGTGATGGCCGTGGTGGGGGGTGGCGGTCAGGCCGAGCTGGCGGTGGTCCACGAGCGTGCCCTGATGCCGGTCCCCGACGCGCTCGACTGGCGGGACGCCGGAGGGTTCTCCGAGGTGTTCACCACCGCGCACGACGCTCTCTTCACCCAGGCCGGCCTGCGACCCGGTGAGCGCCTGCTGGTGCACGGCGGCGCCGGCGGAGTGGGCACCGCGGCGGTGCAGCTCGGCCGGGCGACGGGCGCCCGCGTGGTGGCGACCGTACGGCGGGAGGAGCTGCGCGGGGCCGTGTCCGAGCTGGGCGCGGAGGCCGTGGCGCCGGACGGCTTCGAGGAACGCGGGCCGTTCGACGTGATCCTCGAGCTGGTGGGTGCGCCCAACCTGCCCGCCAACCTCCAGGCGCTCGGCACCGGGGGCCGGATCGCGGTGATCGGCGTGGGAGCGGGGGCCAAGGCCGAGCTCAACCTACTGGCCCTGATGGGCAAGCGGGCCCGCATCCACGGGTCGACGCTGCGGGCGCGGCCACTGGAGGAGAAGGCCGCCGCGCTGCGGCTCGTGGAGCGCGAGGTTCTGCCGCTGGTGGCGGACGGCACGTTGCGCGTTCCGGTCGCCGAGACCTTCGAGCTCGACCAGGTCGAGCAGGCCTACGAGCGCTTCGCCGCGGGCGGCAAGCTCGGCAAGATCGTGCTGCTGCCTTAACCGGCGGTCCTCAGGGCGTCCAGCAGGGACAGCAGGGCCGGCTCGACCTCGTCGCGCGTCGCCTTCGGGTCCTCCGCGTTGGCGATCAGCATGCCCGCCTCGCCCATCGCCCCGAGCATCAGGTGGGCCAGGGGCTTGACCGGCTGTCGCGTGATCGCTCCTGCCTGCATCGCGCCCTCAAGGCCGGTGGTCACGAGCCCCAGGCCGTGGCGCTCGTCGATTTCGCGCCACTCGGCCCAGCCGAGTACCGACGGCGCGTCCACCAGGATGATCCGCGCCAGGGAGCGGTCGGTGCAGGCGTCGAGGAAGCTGCGGACCCCCGTGGCCAGCAGGCCGAGCGGGTCGGAGGCGCCGGCGGCGGCGATCTGCGCCCCGATGCCGGCGGCCAGCTCCGCCTCCAGCGACTCGTGCACCGCGCGGAACAGGTCCCGCTTGTCGCGGAAGTGGTGGTAGAGCGCGCCACGGGTCACCTTCGCTCGCTGGACGATCTCCTCCGTGCCGACCCCGGCGTAGCCGCGCTCGGAGAACAGCTCGCGGGCCGCGCCCATCAGCGCCGCGCGCGTGGCCTCCGACCGCCCGGCCCTGGGCCCCCTTCCCTCCATCGCGCGGACCCTAGCGCTTGACATACATACTGTCTGTATGTTGAATGCCGGCATCGATTCAGTGGTCCCGGTAACCCTGCAGCAGGAATCCGCTTCGACCCACTCCCGGTGACTGCGGCCATGGCCCGCCGGCACGCGGCCGGCCGCCGGGCGCTCTCCATACTCCTGAAAGGACGGTTGCGACGATGACCCCCACGGACCCCGCCACCTGGCGCGACGAGGCCCTCGGGCCCCGGCGTGAGCTGGACCTGCCGCACGGCCGGGTGGCCGTGCATGAGGCCGGGTCCGGCGCGCCCATCGTGTTCGTCCACGGTCTGCTGGTGAACGCGAACCTGTGGCGCGGGCCGGTGGCCCATCTCTCCGGCGACTTTCGCTGTGTGACGCTGGACCTGCCGCTGGGCTCCCACCTCGTCTCCCCGGGCGAGCGCCTGGACCCGTCCGGCCCCGGGCTGGCCGACCTGGTGGCCGAGGTGATCGAGGCGCTGGGCCTGGACGACGTGACCCTGGTGGGCAACGACACCGGGGGAGCGCTGTGCCAGATGGTGGTCACGCGCCGGTCCGAGCGAATCGGGCGCCTGGTCCTGACGTCATGCGACTACCGCGACAACTTCCCGCCGGCGATGTTCAGCTACTTCAAGCCCGTGGCTCGGATCCCGGGCGCGATGAAGGCGCTCATGGCGCCGATGCGCTTTGGTCCTCCCCGGCGGCTCCCGATCGCCTTCGGATGGCTCGTCAAGCGCCCGAGCCGTCAGGCCGAGGACTCCTACGTGCTGCCGCTGCTCAGGCGTCCCGGCGTGGCGGGGGACGTCAGGAGGATCGTGCGTGCCCTCGACAAGCGGCACACCAATGAGGCCGCCGATCGGCTCGGCTCGTTCAAACGTCCGGTGCTGATCGCCTGGTCGCGCGACGACCGTTTCTTCCCGGCCGACGACGCCCGCCGGCTGGCCGCCGACCTGCCCAACTCGCGGCTCGAGTGGATCGACGACGCTCGGACCTTCTCGGCCGAGGACCAGCCGGAGCGGCTCGCCGAACTGATCGCCGGCTTCGTGCGCGAGCCTGTGGCGGCGTGACTTGGCCGACGCCGTCCTGATCGCGGTCGCGATCCTGTTCGGCCTGATGGGGCTCGGCGCCCTGGCGCGGCCCGCGCTGGTTCTCGCGCAGTTCGGGCTCAGCGTGGACACCGGCCCGGGGCGGACCGAGGTGCGCGCCGTCTACGGCGGCTTCGGGCTGGCCATGGCCGCGGCGCTGGTGGCCGCGGTGTCGAGCTCGGATGACCTGCGGCGGGGCGTGGTGATCGCCGTGGCCGCCGCCCTGGCCGGGATGGCCGCGGGCCGCCTGGCGGGCGCGCTGGCCGAGCGCGACCGCCGCGTCTTTCCGACCTGGGTCTACCTCGCGATCGAGGCAGCGGGCGCCGCGGCCCTGGTGGCGGCGGCGTGATTGGCGACTAGGCAGTAGCCGCGTTTAGGACTGCGGGGTGGGGACGTACGCGGACCACACTCGCCGCCGGGCGCGTTGAGTTCGCACCCTGGCCGTTGTGAAGCCTCAGCGATCGAACCCGAGACCCCTGGCCGGGCCCGTCGCGCCTGATGTCGAATCCGTCAGTTCAGGCGCTCGACGAGCATCGCCTGGCCCTGCCCGCCGGCCACGCACATCGTCTCCAGGCCGATCGTGTTGTCGTCGGTCTCGAGCCCGTTCAGCAGCGTGGTCATGATGCGCGCGCCCGTCATGCCGAACGGGTGGCCCAGCGCGATCGCGCCGCCGTGCGGGTTCATCTTCTCCAGCGGGATGTCGCACTGGTCCATGATCGGGATGACCTGGGCGGCGAAGGCCTCGTTGAGCTCCACCTGGTCCACGTCCTCCATCGTCATGCCGGAACGGTCCAGCACCTTCTTGATCGCGCCGATCGGGCCCACGCCCATGATCTCCGGCTCGATGCCCGCGGTGGCCGCGGTCACGATCCGGGCCCGAGGCTTCAGCCCGAGCTCGGCGGCCTTCGTGTCCGACATGACGAGCACAGCTGCCGCGCCGTCGTTGAGGGGGCACGAGTTGCCCGCGGTGACCTTGCCGTCGGGACGGAAGGCCGGCTCGAGCTGGGAGAGCTTCTCCAGCGTTGAGCTGGCGCGTGGGCCGTCGTCCTTGGCCACCACGGTGCCGTCGGGCAGCGTGACGGGCACGATCTCGCGGTCGAAGAACCCGTCCTCCTGGGACTTCACGGCCAGCTCCTGAGAGCGCTGCGCGTACTTGTCCATGTCGGAGCGGCTGACCTCGTACTTGTCGGCCACGTTCTCCGCGGTCAGGCCCATCGAGATGTAGGCGTCCGGATCCCCGTTGTTGCCCTTCAGGCGCTCGTTCTGGTCGGCCTCGCCGGCCACTTCCGTGCGCTCGTTGAAGCGTGAGACGAACTCCACGCCGGCGGCGATGTACGCGTCGCCCTGACCGGCCGTTACCGCGTTGGCCGCGCCGCGAATCGTCTCGAGGCTGGAGGCGCAGTAGCGGGACACCGTGGCTCCGGTCACCCCCACCGGCAGCCGCTCGGAGAGCAGCGCGATGATGCGGGCCAGGTTGAAGGCCTGCAGGCCCTGGGGCATTCCGACCCCGCAGTACACGTCCTCGATCAACGCCGGGTCGACGTCGGGGTTGCGCTCGAGCAGGGTGTCGACCACGAACGCGCCGATCTCGTCGGGGCGCAGATGGGCCAGCGAGCCCTTGAAGGCCCTTCCGATGGGCGTGCGGACAGCGTCGACGATCACTGCTTCGGGCATGCGTTCTTCTCCTGAGGCGACGTTCGAGGGGTCCGAGAGGCTATCGCGGCTATCTGGGCGGCATCCGCAGCGCGCCGTCCAGGCGCACGGTCTCGCCGTTCAACATCCGGTTCTCTGCGATGTGGCACGCCAGGCGGGCGTACTCCTCCGGCTGGCCCAGCCGGGAGGGGAACGGGACCTGGGCGCCCAGCGCCTGGCGGGTCTCCTCGGGCAGACCCGCAAGCAGAGGGGTGTCGAACAGTCCCGGAGCGATGGTGCAGACCCGGATGCCGAGCCGCGACAGGTCGCGCGCGGCCGGCAGGGTCAGGCCCACCACGCCGCCCTTCGATGCCGCGTAGGCGGTCTGGCCGATCTGCCCGTCGAAGGCGGCGATCGACGCCGTCATCACCACGGCGCCGCGCTCGCCACCCTCGTCCGGATCGTTGGAGGCCATCGCTGCCGCGCTGAGCCGCAGCACGTTCCAGGTGCCGATCAGGTTGACCCTCACCACCGTCTCGAAAGGCTGGAGCGCCGCCGGCCCCTGCTTGTTGACCGTGCGCTCAGCCCAGCCGATCCCGGCGCAGGACACCGCGAGGCGGATCCCGCCCAGGCCCTCGACCGCCGCGGCTACCGCGGCCTCGACCTGGGCCTCCTCGGTCACGTCGGCCCGGTGGGCCAGCGATCCCTTGCCGAGCTCCTCGGCCAGCGCGGCCGCACGGTCGCCGTCCAGGTCCGCCACGGCCACGCGCGCCCCGCGGGCGGCCAGCTCGCGCGCGGTGGCCGCCCCGAGGCCCGAGGCCCCGCCCGCGACCAGCGCGCCGATTCCGTTCAGCTCCACCGATCGCTGAAGCTCGCGCCGGCTACTCGCTGACGCGCTCGACGAGGAACGACACGCGCACCAGGGCGCGCCACTCGTCGAGGTTCCCTCCGCGCAGGCCCGTGGAGACCACGTCCACCGCCTTGATGTTGCGCAGCGACTCGCGCGCGTCGTCGAGAGCCGCCTGGACCGCCGCATCGGAGCTCTCCGGCGAGGACCCGACGAGCTCGATGATCTTCGTAACTGCCATGGCATTCCTTCCCCAGCATCGTTGTCCCGGCCAGTCGGCGTGACCCTACCTGCGCCCGCCGGGCCGTTCAAACACGGGTTCCGAGGTGGCTTTACCGAGCCGCCCGCAGCGTGTAGTTTTCCCGGCGATGGAGGCCTCGAGGGCGGAAGGGCAGGGCGGCTACTTCGACGCCGGGCGGCTGTCGCCGGGCGAGTTCATGGGCATGGGAGCGGCGCTCGTGCTCTTCCTCTCGCTCTTCCTGCCGTGGTTTGGGACCAGCTCGACCAACGAGAACTCCAAGCTCGGCGACGGCAGCATCACCGGTGGCGACAGCGCCAGCGCATGGCAGGTGTTCAGCACCCTCGACATCCTGCTCGTGCTCGCCGCCAGCGCGCCTTTCATCCTCACCTGGATCATCGGCCGCGGGCACAAGCTGACGTGGAAGCCCGGCGAGGTGACGATGATCGTGGGAATGACGGCCCTGGTGCTGATCCTCTGCAACGGGATCATCCTGGGCCGCCCCGGCGACGCCAACGGCGACAGCTTTGCCATCAGCCTGAGCTTCGGCTACTTCATCGCCCTGCTGGCCTCCGCCGGCATGCTTGCGGCGGGATACCTGCGTCAAGCGGTGTACACCGATGCGCGCAAGCCGCCCGGCGTCATCTAGTGACGGTTGAGGGCTCCTCCGGAAGTCCCGCCGAGGTCCGACCCGACCGCAACCTGGCCATGGAGCTGGTGCGGACCACCGAGTACGCCGCGCTGGCCTGTGCCCGGTGGATCGGCCGGGGCGAGAAGGAGTCCGCCGACGGAGCCGCCGTCGACGCCATGCGCCTGATGCTCGACACCGTCTCGATGGACGGTCACGTGGTCATCGGCGAGGGGGAGAAGGACGAGGCGCCGATGCTCTACAACGGCGAGCGGATCGGCGACGGCTCGGCGCCGCACGTGGACATCGCGGTCGACCCGCTGGAGGGCACGGAGCTGTGCGCCAAGGGATTGCCCAACGCGATCGCCACGATCGCGCTGTCAGAGCGCGGCACGATGTTCGACCCGGGGCCGTGCGTGTACATGCTGAAGATGGCCACCTCGAGGGACATGGCCCACCTCCTGGACGTGGACCGCCCGCTTCCCGAGACCCTGGAGCTGATGGCCAAGGAGAAGGGCGTGGCGGTGGGTGACATCGTTGTGATCATGCTCGACCGCCCGCGCCACGACGACGCCATGGCGGAGATCCGCCAGGCCGGCGCCCGCATCCGGCTGATCCCTCACGGCGACGTGTCCGCTGCGCTCGTGGCCGTCACCGAGGGCTCGCCCGTAGACCTCCTGTGGGGGATCGGCGGCACGCCGGAGGGCGTGCTGGCGGCGGCGGCCATCAAGTGCACCGGCGGCAAGATCGTGGGGCGCCTCTGGCCGCGTGACGACCAGGAGCGCCAGGCGGCGCTCGAGGCGGGCTACGACCTGGACGAGGTGCTGGACACCAACCGGCTGGTGTCCGGGGAGGACGTGCACTTCGCCGCCACCGGAGTCACGCCGGGCGAGATGCTGGAGGGCGTCCAGTACATCGGCTCCGAGGGTGCCACCACGGAGTCGATCTCGATGCGCTCGCGGTCCGGCACGGTGCGCACGATCACCGCGCGCCACGACCGCGCCAAGCTCCGCGAGATCACCTCCAACAAACTCGGCTAGAGCGGCGAGTCCGTCGCCCTGCGGTGTCCTCGGCCCGTCTGTCTCAGCCGCGCGCGCTCGCCCGGTCGGATACCTGGCCCGCCTCCGGCTCGTCGCCCTCGACCGCGGCCAGGGCGCCCACCGCGGACTTGGCCAGATCGAGGTTGGCCAGCGAGCGCAGGAACGCGTGGGTCACGATCACGTGGATGCGGAGCTGCGTCTCGTTGTAGAGCGCCCGCCCGACCCGCGCGAACCAGCCCCAGCCGGCGATCATCGGATAGAAGTTCACGACCTCCGAGGTCACGGTCCCGGTGATCTCGTCTCCCCGTTCTTCGGCCTCCGGGGGTCGGCGCACCGACAGGCGCAGCCAGCCCCTGGCACGCCCGCTCGGCGCGACCAGCAGTCCGCGTTCGATGGGCCAGGTGACCATGCCGCAGTCCGCCTCGGTGTGGTACTCGGGCGCTTTGAAGCGCAGGAGCACCAGGGGCCGTGCCACCAGCACCACCTCACGCGCGCTGTCGGTGTAGCGGACCCGCAGCAGCCCCAGCGAGACCCGGGTGAGAAAGCGCCAGTAGGTGGCGGCCAGTCGCTCCAGGTACTCGGGCGACCAGATCTTGTCGAGCTCGGAGCGCGGCAGCGTGACTTCGGCCACCTGCTTGCTGCCGACCGTGCCGTCCTCGCCATGGGCCGACGACGGCACCTCCTTGATGCTCACGCGCGCCAGCGCGTTGCGGTGACGCTCCAGCACCCTCCGGGGGTGGCGCCGCCTCACAGCAGCTCCAGGTCCAGCAGGTGGCCGGCTTCGGCGTGGCCGTCGCCGGCGGTGACCATGGCCAGCGCGTCGGCGCCCACCACCGAGGTGAGCATGTGCGAACCCTGGGGGCCGGTGGGGGTCACGTGCCAGCCGTCGTCGCGGGCGTCGAGCGTCACGCGCAGCGCCTCGTCGCGACGCGGGTTGCGGGACACCGCCTCGGTGAGCCGCCCCCGCCCGCGTCGCGCGGCCGGGTCGGCGCCCTGCAGAGCGGCCAGGGCGGGGCGCACGAACAGCAGGAAGGTCACGAGAGCCGAAACCGGGTTGCCGGGCAGGCCGAAGGCGAGCACGCGGTCGCGCACGCCGAACCACGTGGGCTTGCCCGGGCGCAGGCGCACGCCCCAGAAACGCTCGGTCACGCTCAGATCGCCGAGTGCCGCCTTGACGTGGTCGTGGGGCCCGACCGAGACGCCCCCGGATGCGCACACCACATCGGCGCTCGCCAGCGCCCGGTCCAGCGCATCGCGGGTGGCCTGGGCGGTGTCGCCCGCCTGCTCCGTGGTCACCAGCTCGGCCCCGGCGCGCTGCACCAGGCCGGCCAGCACGCGAGCGTTGGAGCTGTAGATCCGGCCGGGAGCCAGCTCCGCGCCCGGCTCCGCCAGCTCGTCGCCGGTCATCACCAGCGCCACCCGAGGCCGGGCTGTGCACTGTGCCCGTGAGCGCCCCACCGACGCGGCCACGCCCAACTCGGCCGGGCCCAGTACGGTGCCGGCCGGCAGCACCACGTCGCCCGCGGTCACGTCCTCGCCGGCGCGGCGCACGTTCTCGCCGAGCGCGACGGCCTCGGCCCGCACCGCGCCTTCGGCGGGCTCGGTCCGCTCGAGAGTGACCACGGCCTGGGCCCCGGGCGGGACCACGGCGCCGGTGGAGATTCGCACCGCGGTCCCGGGCTCCACGTGCACCCCCGCCGGGTGCCCCGCCCGAGACTCGCCGAGGATCCGGAGCACGCCCGGATCGGCTGCTCGCACCGCGAACCCGTCCATCGCCGAGCTGTCGAACGGGGGGACATCGATGGCGCTCGTCATGTCCTCGGCCAGGACCCGCTCCAGCGCATCGGCGAGCGCGACCGGGCCCGCCGGCAGCAGTTCCACCTCGGCCAGGACGCGCCGCCGGGCCTCGTCGACGGCGATCAGATCGCTCATGCGGGGCATCTTCCCAGCGTCGCTCGCTGCACGGCCGCGCGCCCGAACCCTGTGCGAGCACGCCACAAGCGCCTCCGGTCCGCCGTTTTCGGGGGTACGATCGACTATGCCGCCAAGGATGTCGGGTACCGAATTGATCGCCATCTCATGACACCCATCCGGGGCCCTCTCGCACGCGTGGACCGCTCGCGCGACGAGCTGGCCAAGGCTTTCCTCGTTCGCCTGATCGAGCGCGCGTCGCTGGACGAGATCCGCGAGCTGCCCACCGAGCGGATCGCGCGCGAGCTACCCGAGCTGATCACCGACATCTTGGGGTCGGTCGCCTCCAACGGATCCGACCCGTACCAGCTGGCGGACGACCAGATCGAGCGCGCGGCGTCGCTTGCCGCGCTGCGAGGCGGGCGTGACGCGTCCGTGGCCGAGGTGGCCCGCGACGTGGCCTCGCTTCAGGCGGTGCTGGTCCGCGCGCTGCGCGAGGAGCTGGCCGAGAGCGATCCCGAGCAGTTCGCCGACGCCGTCGAGCACCTGGTGGACGCCGCCGGTGCGATCCAGGCCGCGGTCACCGAGGAGCTCGTGCGCAGCAGGTCGCGGGAGCTGGAGTCACAGGCCAACACCGACGCCCTGACCGGCCTCGGCAACCTGCGCCACCTCCAGCGCCAGCTCGCCAACCTGCTCGACCTCCAGAAGCGCTACGACCACCCGTTCGGACTGCTGCTGATGGACGTGGACGGCCTCAAGCGCATCAACGACTCACACGGCCACCAGGCCGGCGACCGCGTGCTCATGCAGGTGGCCATGTCGGTGCGCCGCTCGATCCGCTCGGTCGACGTGGCGGCTCGCATCGGTGGTGACGAGTTCTGCGTGCTCGCCCCGGAGCAGGATTCCGAGAGCGCGCTCAAGCTGGGCGAGCGCCTGGCCGCGGCCGTCGAGGAGGAGGTTTCCACTCCCGGCGATCCGCCCGCCGGCCTTTCGCTCGGGGCCGTGTCGTGCCCGACGCACGGCACGGACGCCGAGACGCTCATCGACGTGGCCGACAAGGCGATGTACAAGGCGAAGGCGGCCGGTGAGGGAGTGGCGCTCGGTGACGTTCCGGAGCCCGGCGTGGCGGAGGAGGCCGGCACGTAGGGTTCGCTGTGCTGGATGGGGGTCGCATACGGACCCCTGGGCAGGATGCCTTGGCAGACCAGTTCGGCAGCGATCGCCGATGGCGAACCAGCGCTAGTCGATCAGCCCGTGCCGGATCCCGATGGCCACCGCCTGCGTGCGCGTCGAAGCCTCCAGCTTCGCGAGGATCCGCTTGGTGTGCGTTCGCACCGTCTCGGTCGCGAGGCCCAGCCGGCCGGCCACCGCGTCGGTCTGCATGCCGTCGGCCAGCATCTGGAGGATCTCGCGCTGGCGGGCGCTGAGCGTCCGGTCGGCCTCGTCCAGGACGATCGTGGAGGACAGGCTCGGATCGACGTAGAAGTCGCCCTCCCGGGCCGCGTCGATGGCCCGGATGAGGTCTTCGGACGGCGAGTCCTTGCGGACGTAGCCCTTGACGCCCGCCTTGAGGGCGTCGCCCAGCAGGCGCGCCCCGCCGTCGGAGGTGAACACCACGATCGGGGCGGAGAACTCGGCGTCCAGCCGGCTGACCAGCGTCCCGATGTCCTCGTCCAACTTCCAGGGGTCGACGATCACGACGTCGGTCGTGCGCCCGTCAAGCTGGGCGGCCGCGTCGTCCACGGTCGGGGCATCGGTGACGCTCGCCCCGCGCAGCGCCTCCTCCAGCACCGCCCGCACCCCGGCCCTGACGATCGGATGCTCATCGACGATCAGGCAGGCCGGCGGCGGCTTGGCTCCCCTCGCCATCGCGCGCCAGCATAACGCGGAAACCGCTGCCCATCACGGGGTGCGGAACGGGGCCGCAACCCGTCGCGGACACCTCGGCGCTACGGGCGCGGGAGGCGGCGCAGGACTTCTTGGGCGAGGCCGACTCCCACCCGGGCGCCCGCGCCCGCGACCTTGGACGCCACGCGCACGGCATCGGCGAGCGGATCGGAGTGGGTGGGCACCGCCCGCTCGGGCGGGGGAGGAGCATTGCGCGGCGCGGGCTTCACCTTGGGCGACGTCGTGCGCCGCGCCGAGCCAGCGGCTTTGGGGGCCGCGCTCGAGCGTCCGGCCGCAGGCGCCTTTGGCAGGTCGCCCTCCGAGGCCTTGGCCGCGCGCTCGGCTGCCTTTGCCGGGCGCGACGACGTGGTGGCGCGCTTGTCGCTTCGCCGCCCCGGCCGAGACCGGGGGAGATTGCCGAGAACGCCCTTCTCGTCACTCATGGCCGGGCAGTCTAGAGTCGGGTGCGAGGCGGTGACGTCCGGCCCGCTCGCAACCGTGTATCGCTAGACGCGGTTTCGGGTACAACTGGAGGACTGGCTGACTGGCTAGTCAGGCCGAATTTCCGCTTCCCACCCGTTGACTTCAGTTTCTGCAGCGTTATTGTGTTCTCGTCCGTCTCGGCGGGCCCAGCGCCCATGCGCTCAGTCCTGCTCGCCTTAAGGAAAGAGATGTCCGTAGCCGAACTGCAAGAGCTCGAGGAGGTCAAGCTCCTCGTCACCAAAGGTCAGCAGACCGGAACGCTGACGTTCACCGAGGTGGCCACCGCCCTCTCCGAGGTCGAGCTCGACGAGGGCGACATCGAGGAGCTGCACGGCTACTTCGAGAAGTCCGAGATCGAGCTCGTCGAGGACGATCCCACCCACAAGGCGCCCGAGGTCGAGCGCGCCGTGGATCGCCGCAGCCGGCGCAAGAAGGCCGCGATCGATCTCAAGCCGGACATGACCACCGACTCCCTTCAGCTGTTCCTGAAGGACATCGGCAAGGTCAGGCTGCTCACCGCGCAGGAGGAGGTCGACCTGGCCAAGCGCATCGAGCGCGGCGACCTGGACGCCAAGCAGAAGATGGTCGAGTCCAACCTGCGGCTCGTCGTCTCGATCGCCAAGAACTACCGCAACCAGGGGCTGCCGTTCCTCGACCTGATCCAGGAAGGCACCCTCGGGCTCGTCCGCGCGGCGGAGAAGTTCGACTACCGCAAGGGCTTCAAGTTCTCCACCTACGCCACCTGGTGGATCCGCCAGGCGATCGCCCGCGCCCTCGCCGACAAGGCGCGCACCATCCGGATCCCCGTGCACGTGGTCGAGAAGCTCAACAAGATCGGCCGGGCCGAGCGCAAGCTCGTCACCGAGCTCGGTCGCGAGCCCACCCCCGACGAGATCGCCGAGCACACCGGCATCGAGCCCGAGGAAGTGGAGTCCATCAAGCGCTCCGCCCAGGCTCCCGTCTCGCTGGAGAAGCCCGTCGGCGACGAGGAGGAGTCCGAGTTCGGGCAGTTCATCGCCGACGAGCGGGCCGAGTCCCCCTACGAGCGCGCCGCCGAGATCCTCACCAAGGAGGCCCTCCGCGAGGCGCTGGAGAACCTCTCCTACCGCGAGCGCCGGGTCCTCGAGCTCCGCTACGGCCTCGGCGGCGAGCACCCCCGCACCCTCGACGAGGTCGGACGCACGTTCAACGTCACACGTGAGCGCATCCGCCAGATCGAGAACCAGAGCCTGAAGAAGCTCCAGTCTCTGGCTGAAGCACAGAAGCTCCGCGACGTAGCCTGAGACGCGATAGCCGTCGCATGGCGGCGTCCTCGGTCGCTCGCGTGCGCTTGCACGCGTCGCTCCCTGCGTCCTTGCCCTGCTCGGCTCTCGCGCCTCAGGACACCTGAGCCGAGGAACCAGGCGAAGACTCGCTTGCCATCCCGGAACTCGGCGCCGGTCCAGGCGAACACTCACCCCTTCAGGCCCGGCCGGGATCGGTCGATGAGAGGACCATGTTCGACATCGATCAGGCCCTCATGCACGTGATCGAGACCGAGGGGTCGGACCTCCACCTCAAGGTCCCGTCGCCCCCCGTCGTCCGCCGCCACGGGACGCTCACGCAGATCCCCGACATGGAGAAGCTGCTCCCAGCGCAGACCGAACAGGTCCTGTTCCACATGCTCACCGACGAGAACAAGCTCGAGGCGTTCCGAAAAGAGCGGGAGGTCGACTTCTCCTACTCCATCCCCGGGGTGGCCCGCTTCCGCGTCAACGCGTTCGTCCAGCGCGGATCGGTGTCGCTCGTCTGCCGCGCAATCCCGTTCCAGATCAAGAGCGTCGCCGAGCTGCTGCTGCCCGAGGTGATCACCACGCTCGCCAACGAGGAGCGCGGGCTGATCCTCGTGACCGGTACGACCGGGTCGGGCAAGTCCACGACGCTCGCGGCGATGATCGACCACATCAACTCGAACTACGCCAAGCACATCGTGACCATCGAGGACCCGGCCGAGTTCCTGCACCGCGACAAGCGGGCCATCATCAATCAGCGCGAGGTGGGCGAGGACACCGTGTCCTTCGGCCGTGCGCTGCGCCGCGTCCTGCGCCAGGACCCCGACGTGATCCTGATCGGCGAGATGCGTGACGAGGAGACCGTGCGGACCGCGCTGTCGGCCGCCGAGACCGGCCACCTCGTCCTCTCGACCATTCACACCGTGGACGCGTCCGAGTCGGTCAACCGCATCATCGACTTCTTCTCCCAGTCCGAGCAGAAGCAGGCCCGCGCCATGCTGGCCGGCACGCTCAAGGGCGTCGTGTCCCAGCGCCTAGTGCCCACCCCCGACGGAAACGGCCGGGTGGCCACCTGCGAGATCCTGCGCATGACCGGCCGCGTGCGGGACATGATCCTGAACGCCGACGAGACCGGACGCCTGCCCGAGGTGATCAAGGAGGGCACGTACTACGGCATGCAGAGCTTCGACCAGGCCCTGCTGAAGCACACGCAGGACGGCCGTGTGTCGATGGCCGACGCCATGCGAGCGGCCACCCACCCGCACGACTTCAAGCTGCTGGTGGCCTCCGACGGCCTGCGCTCGACGTCCGTCGAGGGCGTGATCGGCGGCTCCGGCAACGGCGGCGACGAGGTCAACGGGGGCCAGCCGGTAGTCAGCGGCCCGCCCGCACCACCCGCAGGCTGACCCGCACGCTTCCCTCGAAGCTCACGTCCTCGGCCTCGTAGACCACCTTCGGCCGGCGCCGCTTGCGGCGCAGCTCGATGCCCAGTGGCCGCCGGAACGCGGCCAGCCGGCGCGCCAGCTGCCGGACACTGCGGGGCTCGGCGGCGCCCTCGCCGCCGAACTCCTCGCCGAGCGCCTCGGACAGCACGAGGATCAGGTCGTCTCCGGAGAAGTCCTCCCCGCCGTTGCCGGCCAGCACCACGGTCTGGCGGCCCGGACGCAGGTCGCGGGGTAGGCGGAACCGGAAGGACAGCCGCCGCCGCTCGCCGCCGCGGCGCAGCGTGACCACGCGCGCCCGCACTCGCTGCCCCGGGCGCACCCGGTCGGGCAGCGCGGCGGACACGAGCACGTCGCGGGTGACCCCGCGGCGCACCCGCATGCTCACCCGGGCCCGCTCCAGGTCGAGCGGAGCGAGGTCGAAGGAGTCCACCAGCGCCGCGGCGTCGCTCAGGTCGAACAGGGCCGGGTCGACGCCGAAGTAGGGATTGCAGAACCCGAGCGGGCGAGACCGGCCCTTCACCACGAACCGCACGCACATCGCGAGCGTCACCGGCGGCGCGCTGCGCAGGACCTGGCTCAGCGCCTGGGACGCCGCCAGCGGCCCGATCAGGGACAGCCCGGCGCCGTAGCCGAGGGCGCGCTCGTCGGCCAGGCGAGACTCGAGGGTCACGCTACGCCCGCCGCGCTCACGCGCCGACACCGTGAGCGGCACCGCGGGGGTCACGCTGCCGACGGTGCCGGCCACCGCGGCGACCGCGTCGGTGGTGATGGTGCCCTGCACGTTCCCGCCGCCGGACGCGAGCTTGTAGGTCTGCGCGCCGAGCTCGGGGACCCCCAGCGGGTTGTTGATGATGCCGAAGATGTACGCGTCCTGGAGGAACAGCGAGCGGCGGCCGACTGCGTCGAACGGGTGGCCGAAGGCCCACAGCCTCGCGCCGTCGCGATAGGCCACGGTGCCGACCGCGCTCACGGCCACGTCTCCCGACGAAAGGGCGGCGCCCACGGCCGCGCCGGGCACGAGCGGCTGCGGCGGGTACCCACCGGCGGGACCGGGCGGGGCGGCGAACACCGGCGTCCCGGCCCGCGACGCGGCGCGCTGGAGCAGCGACAGGGTGGCGGCCGAGACACCCGACACGCTCAGCGGCGAGGCCAGCGGCCGGGCGGCACGGGCGATCTCCGGGCGTCGGCTCACCCGTGCGGCGGCGGCCGGTGCGTCGGTGAGCACCTCTTCGATCGGCGTCGCCAGTGCGACCTTGTTGCCGTACTCCCCGAGCCCCTCAGAGATGGCGCCGGCGTTGGCGAGCGCGCCGCCCGCGCCCGGGCACAGGATCGGCGAGCCGGAGAACCCGGGACCGATCCCCGTGGCATCGATCGCCGGCCCGGAGACGCGGATCAGGATCCGGGGGCCGCTGAAGGTCGTGTCGGTCCCGAGCACGTCGAGCACCTCCACGCCGAACTGCGAGATCGTCGTGCCCCGTAGCACCGACAGGCCGGTGCACTTCATCCCCGGCTTGACCTGGGCGAGGGGAAGGATCGGGTCGGCGGCCCGCGCCGAGGGCGCGAGGAAGAGCGCCGCGACGGCAAGCAGCAGACCACGCCTCAGCAAGGTGGCTCAGACTACCGACAGCCAGGACGAGGCTGGACGCGTAGCCCTTGACTCGAACGGGCCTTGGGCGCAGAGTGACCACGCCCCGAATCGACCACGAACAGGAGGCCCAGTGCAGAGCACCCTCGCCGAGTTTCAGGAGACCAAGTCGGAGCAGCCCTTCGCGCTGCAAAATTCGAAGCTCCTCAAAGTCAGCCTGAACCAGGTAACGATCCAGGCCAAGCTCGGGTCGATGGTGGCCTACCAGGGCGAGGTGTCGTTCGAGCACGCTGGGTCGGGCGGGATGAGCCGCCTGATCAAGAAGGCCGTGACCGGCGAAGGCCAGTCGTTGATGAAGATGTCGGGCACGGGCGAGGTGTTCCTGGCCGACACGGCCCAGGATGTGCACCTGCTCTACCTCGAGAACGACGCCATCACGGTCAACGGCTCCAACCTGCTGGCCTTCGACGCGGGCATCGACTGGGACATCAAGCGGGTGGAGGGCGCCAGCGGCATGATGGGCGGCGGTCTGTTCAATACCGCGCTCCAGGGCAGCGGGTGGGTGGCCGTCCTCTCGGACGGCCCACCGGTGCTGCTCAACACGGGGGACGCCCCCACGTTCGCCGACCCCTCGGCGGCGATCACGTGGGCGTCGAGCGTCCGAACCGGCATCAAGACCGACATCAAGCTGAAGAACCTCATCGGGCGCGGGTCGGGAGAGTCGATCCAGATGTCGTTCGCGGGAGCCGGCTGGGTGCTGGTGCAGCCCAGCGAGGGTCGTGTGGTCCCCACCGCGGGCGGCGGTGGTGGCGGAGGCCTGCTCAGCAACCTGAGTACCTGATCGGCGAGGTGTGGGGGAGGACAGGGGGCGCGCCCACCGGCGCGCCCCCGCCGTCCGCGGAAGCACCCGGCTCGGCCGGGTGCGCACCGATGCTCTCCGCGGAAGCGCCCGGCTCGGCCGGGTGCGCACCGATGCTCTCCGCGGAAGCGCCCGGCTCGGCCGGGTGCGCACCGATGCTCTCCCCACACTTCAGTTGGTGAAGTCTTGCGCTAGACTCGCGTCTGTATGGCCTCGGCCGAGTCGTGTCCCGTTTGCGCCACCGCGGACATCATTTGCGGCAAGTGGACGATCCTCGTGATCCGCGACTTGGCCGAAGGCACCAGCCGGTTCTGTGAGCTCGAGCGTTCCCTGGCCGGCATCAGCCCGCGCACGCTCTCGCTGCGCCTGCGCGCGCTCGAGGAGCAGGGAATCCTGGAGCGTCAGACTTTCCCCGAGGTCCCGCCCCGGGTGGAGTACTCGCTCACGCCCAAGGGCGAGGCCCTGGTGCCCCTGATCGAGAGCATGCGGGCCTACGGGCGCGAGCACCTCGGCGTCACCGCCGACGACTGCCGTCCGGCCGAGCGCCGCCAGCCGGTCATCGCCGCCGCCTGAGCCGCCGGTAGCAGGAACCCCGGGCGCGGGCGCGAAACCGCCCGCATGCGAAACCGTGCCCTCCACGACGCGCTCCGCGACTTCGCGCTGGAGGCCGCCGCGTTCCTCACGGACGAGCTCCGCGACGGAGCCGAGATCGAGTTCGACGTGGTCGACGAGAGCCGCGGGCGCGGGCCCGCGCTCTACCACTATCGCCCGCGCACGTCCGCTTTCCTGGCCGAGCGCTGGCCCACGATCCGCGACCTGCCCGCATGCCGGCGCGCCGGGGAGGAGCTCGGCGCGGGCGCGTCGCCCTGGCTGCACGTGAACGGACTGCGCGGAGAACAGGCCGAGCCCGCGCTGCGCGCGATGCTCGAGCGGCTGTACGAGGACGCCACCAGCTTCGGCTTTCCCGAGGAGCGCTTCGAGCGCCTCTACGAGGAGGTGGAGACCACCCTCTACCGCGACGCCGTGAGCGGGCGCGTGGTGGCGGCGCTGCGCGGCGTGGAGATCGAGAGCGAGGGGATCGACCTGGGCGGCGGGCTGGCCCTGGTCGCGGGCGACCGCGCTGACGCTCCGCCCGAGGTGGTCTGGTCGATCGAGGACGACGCCGAGCCGGCTGTGCTGTGCGTACTGGAACGCGACGTCGCCGCCGATGACCACATCCCGGCGCGGGAGGCCGAGGAGCGCTTCCGCGGGCTGGTGACCGCACTTCGCCTGTGGGCGCCCGGGGCCGTGGCCCTGTCCGCGCCCGGGTGGCGCCGTTCCGGCGAGGGCCGCTGGGCGCCGGTGGGTCTCGGCGGGGGAGGCATCGCCCGCGGCGCCCCGTGGACGCTGCCGGCCGAGGAGGAGCGCGACCTGCGCGAGTTCCTGGACGCTCTGGGAGGCGCGCCGGCCGGGCCGGTCGGCTGGGCGCTGGGGCGCTTCGAGATGGGCTGCGAGCGGGCCAACGACGCCGAGGCGCTCTCGGACTACCTGCTGGGACTGCGCGCGCTGCTGGACGCGATGAGCGACGCCGGCCGGGCTAGCCTGGCGCTGAGGGTGGCCGCGCTCTGCGCGGAGGAGGGTGAGCGGCGGGCCGTCCAGCGGAGGATCGAGGCCGCCGTGGGCCTGGAGGAGTTCGTGATGTGCGGAGGCGGCAACCTCCAGCGCCGGATCGGATCGGAGTCCCCGCGTGCGCTCGTGGCCGAGATGGAGGGGCACCTGCGCGCCCTGCTGCGCGACGTGCTCTGCGGATACCTCGAGCCGGACCTCAAGGGGCTGGCCGACGACATCCTGCTCGAGACCTCACCCGAGCCGTTCGCGCCCGGCGAGGCGAAGGTCGGGCCGGTGGCGGCGCGGGACCTGCGCCGCGATTCCGCCCCGGCCGAGCCCGAGACCACCGACTTCGAGGCCCCGGCGGCCACCGCCGAGGCCGAGCCGGAGCCGGCGGCCGGGCAGCACCAGCTCGAGGGCGTGACCCCGTCGGCCGACTGGGGCTGGGACGACCCCGAGGACTACTCGGCACCGGTCTGACGGGCGCCCCGGCGCCGCCGCCGCCCCGCGAAAAGGTGCTCGTTCACGCGGGCGAGTCCCTCCAGGTCGTGCACGTCGCCGTCCATCCGCGGGACCTCGATGGTGGGCGCCGCGCCCACCCGCCGGCGCAGGCCGGCCAGGGCGGCCCGGTCGCGCGCGGCCAGCATGCGCTCCTCGTCCCAGGTGCGGAGGACCTTCCGCGCCAGCGCGGCACCGAGCAGAGCCTCCAGCTCCGCGGCCAGGCCGTCGTCGTGCGCCGGGGCGGGCACCCGCGCGCGGTTGACCACGACGCCGGCGAACGGCAAATCGGCGTCCGCCAGGCGCCGGTGGAAGAAGACGGCCTCGTCGATCGCGTCCCGTCGCGGCGAGGTGACGACGACGAACGCCGAGCGCTCGTCGGCCAGCAGCTCGTTCACCGCGCGGGCGCGCTCGCGGAAGCCGTCGGTCATCGAGCCGAAGGCGCGGAAGAAGTCAGACAGGTCCTGGAGCAGGTCCACCCCCGTGGCCGCCTTCAGCCCGGCGAACACCACGCTCGTACCGCGCCCCAGCAACTTCAGGCCCAGCAGCCCGCCGCCCGTGAGCAGCTGCAGCGACGGCGAGTCGATGAAGGCGGCGAGCCGGCGGGGCGCGTCGAGGAAGTCCAGCGCGTGGCGGGTGGGCGGGGTGTCGAGCACGAGCAGGTCGAACTCGCCGCCCTCGTGCAGCTCGTGGAGCTTCTCCATCGCCATGTACTCCTGCGACCCGGCCACCGCGTTGGACAGCTCGCGGTAGATCCGGTTGGACAGCACGGCGTCGCGGGTCCGGTCGTCGGGCGCGTGCCGTGCCACCAGCTCGTCGAAGGTGCGCTTGGGGTCGAGCATCATCGCCCACAGCTCGCCCGAGACCTCCGCGTCCACCCGATGGGCCTCGTTGTCCAGGTGCTCGAGTCCCAGGGCCGCGGCCAGGCGGCGCGCCGGGTCGATCGTCAGGACGGCCACCTTGTTCCCGCGGGCGGCCATTCCCAGCGCGATCGCCGCGGCGGTGGTGGTCTTGCCGACGCCGCCCGGTCCCGCGCAGATGCACACGTCGCGGCCTTCGAGCCAGCGCTCGATCACAGCCTGCGCTCCAGCTCGCCGGCCAGGCGCTCCAACTCGGGACGCCCGATCTCGGGCTCGAAGAGATGAGGGAGCGTGTGCACCGGCCCCCGCGCCGCCCGCCGCAGCCGGCGCACCTGGGCATGCTCCGTGCGCGCGCGGGCGTGCTCGGACAGCGCCGCCTCGATCGCCGCCCGCGCCTCGGGCGAGCCGCCCCCGGTGTGGCCGAGCGCCCGCGACTCGCCCGCGCTGAAGCGTCTGGGGTTGACGGCGTTGACCACGATCGCGTCGAGCGTCAGGCCCAGCTCCTCCTCCAGGCGGCGCTCCAGGTCCATGGTCTCGGTGACCGGTATCTCCTCGGGCAGCGCAGCGGCCACGACGCCGGTGGCGGCCGGGTCGCGCACGAACTCGTCGATGATCAGCGCCTGGCGGCGGATCGGGCCGACCCGGGCCAGGCCCGCGTACGTGGACGGGGCGCGGAGCAGGGCGACGCCGTGCCCGGTGGCCGGGGCGTCGACCACCGCCAGGTCGTAGACACCGCCCTCGGTGCGCCGCTCGAGCTGCGCCAGGTCCCAGATCTTGCCCATGGTCACGAGCTCGGTGAGCCCTGGCGCGGCGGCGGTGAGGTACTGGAACACGCGGCTCTGGCCGAGCACGCCGGCCAGCGTGGCCGAGCGCAGCTGGTAGCGCAGCCATTCCTCCTTGGTCCGCTCGGGGTCCACGGTCACGCCCGCCAGGCCCGGAGCCAGCTCCTGCTCCTCCCCGCCCGCGGCCCCGACGCCGAACAGTCCCGGCAGGCGCTCCTGGTCGGAGACCTCGCACACGACCGTGCGCTTGCCGCGCCGGGCGGCGGCCACCCCGATCGCAGCGGCCAAGGTCGTCTTGCCGACTCCGCCCTTGCCCGTGACGAACACCAGGCGCTTGTCCCACAGGTCACTCACCTCGGCCCAAGACTGCCCGAGACTGAAGGATTCCGTCCCCGTCGTGCGAATCAGCACCTCGTAATGGGACTGTTCGAGCGCTCCCGACCCGCGCAGCCGACTGAACCGGAGGCCCCAGTGTCCAAGGCCAAGGTGATCGCCTTCACCAACCAGAAGGGCGGCGTGGCCAAGACGACGACCGCGCTGAACCTCGCCGCCGCGTTCGTGGAGCGCGGCCATCGCGTGCTCTGCGTGGACCTGGACCCCCAGGCCAACCTCACGATGAGCCAGGGCATCGACCCCGACGCGCTCGAAGTGTCGATGTACGACGTGCTCGTGCACCACGTGTCGATGCGGGAGGTGATCCGCCGCCGCGAGGTGGACATCGCGTGCGCGTCCATCGACCTGGCCGGCGCCGAGATCGCGATGTCCACGATGATCGGCCGCGAGCGCTCCCTGACGAAGGGTCTTGGTCCCATCAGGGAGGACTACGACTACGTCTTCATCGACACCCCGCCGAGCCTCGGGCTGCTCACCATCAATGCCCTGACCGCGTCAAACAAGGTGATCGTCCCCGTGCAGTGCGAGTATCTGTCCATGCGCGGGCTGATCCAGCTCCAGAACACCCTGTCCATGGTGCGCGAGGAGCTCAACCCGGATATCGAGATAGAGGGGATCCTGCCCACGCTCGTGGACAACCGGACGGTGCACGCCAAGGAGGCGATCGAGATCCTGGAGGAGAACTTCGGGAACCGCGTGTTCGCCTCGCGGATCAACAAGACTGTGCGCTTCGCGGAGGCGCCGGTCAAGGGGATGTCGGTGCTGAAGTACGACCCGGACGGCAAGGCCGCCTACGCCTACCGTCAGCTAGCGGAGGAGGTCCTGGCGAATGTCAAGCGGTAAGCGGGCGAGCATGCGGGAGGGGCCGTTGGCCCAGCTGTTCCGCAAGACCGGCGACGAGGAGCCCGGGGCGGAGAAGCGTGACTCCGAGCCCAAGGCCGGTCGCCCCCTGCCCGAGGGCGGTCCCGCCCCGCAGGCCACGCGCCAGATGCCCGAGCCGCAGTCCAGCCGCCGGCCCGAGGAGGAAGCCGAGCAGGAGGCGCCCCCGCGGCGCGAGCCGGAGTCCGAGCGCCGGGAGCAGGAGAGCTTCGCCAGCCGCGCCACCGACGCGGCCCGCCGCGCCGAGGAGCGCGCCGAGCGCCGGCGTGAGCAGGCGGCACAGGGCGACGAGCGCGTCAGCCGCTACCAGGGGGTGCCGACGCCCGAGGAGCGCCTGCGCACCGTCTTCTCTTCGGACATCCCCGAGAACATCATGGAGCGAACGCCCGAGCCCGACCCGATCGTCTCCGGCTCACCGCTGCCCAGCGGCTCGGCCCAGCCCGTCCTGCGCGTGGTGGGGGTCGGCGGAGCCGGCGTCAACGCCGTGAACCGCATGATCGAGGCCCAGGTGGAGGGCGTGGACTTCATCGCGGTCAACACCGACATGCAGTCGCTCGAGACCTCGGCGGCCTCCAACCGCCTTCACATCGGCAGCGCGAGCACCCGCGGACTGGGCTCGGGCTCCAACCCCGAGCTCGGGCGCCAGGCCGCGATGGAGGAGTACGACCGCCTGAAGCACATGCTCAAGGGCGCCGACATGGTGTTCATCACCGCAGGGTCGGGCGGCGGCACCGGCACCGGCGCCGCGCCCGTCGTGGCCCGCATCGCCCGCGAGGTGGGAGCCCTCACCGTCGGCATCGTCACCAAGCCGTTCTCGTTCGAGGGCGCGCGGCGGGGCGAGCAGGCCGAACAGGGAGTCGAGGAGCTGGCCGCCGAGGTGGACACGCTGATCGTGATCCCGAACTCGCGACTGCTGTCGGTGCTCGACAAGAGCACGTCGATGGTGGAGGCTTTCCGCGTGGCCGACGACGTCCTGCGTCAGGGCGTCCAGGGGATCTCCGACCTCATCACCCTGCCCGGGCTCATCAACCTGGACTTCGCCGACGTGCGCACGATCATGTCCGAGGCCGGCCAGGCGCTGCTCGGCATCGGCATGGGCACCGGCGAGCGCCGGGCCATGGACGCGGTGGAGCATGCGATCGAGTCCCCGCTGCTCGAGACCTCGCTCGAGGGCGCCCGGGCAATATTGCTGTCGGTGACTGGCGGCCGCGACCTCTCCCTGTGGGAGGTCAACGAGGCCGCGAAGGCGGTGGCCGAGGCGGCGCACCCCGACGCGAACATCATCTTCGGCGCCATGGTCGACGAGAAGGTCGACGACCAGTGCTGGGTCACCGTGGTGGCCACCGGCTACGGCGACCGCCCGCAGCACCGCGCCGCCCCGCGGGGCGACCGGATCCCGGCCGACCACGAGCCGCGCGTGCGGCGGGCCCGAGAGGGCTCCGTGCTGGGCGAGGTGGACGTGCCGGAGTTCATCCCCCGCCGTTAGGCTGCTTGGGGCCTGGGGGTTTCGGCCCGCAGGTGGCGCGCTGGACCCGGACCCGACTAGCGTTGCGCCGCGGATGAAGGGAGTGGTCGCAGCGGGACACCCGCTCACGTTGGAGGCGGGGGCCGCGACCCTGCGCGCCGGCGGCAACGCGGTGGATGCCGCGGTGGCTTCGGTGCTCATGTCCTTCGTCGCCGAGTCGCCCCTCACCGGGCCGGGCGCGGGCGGGTTCATGCTCGTCCACACCGCCGGGGGCGAGAACCACCTGCTCGACTTCTTCATCGCGGCTCCCGGGCGGGGGGACGGGGACCGCAAGCCCGCCGAGTTGACCCCGATCGACATCTACTTCTCCGACGACGCGGTGCAGCGGTTCAACGTCGGCCCCTCCTCGGTCGGCGCCTACGGGACTCCGGCCGGGCTGGCCCAGGCGCTGGAGCGCTTCGGGACCATGCCGATGGACCGGCTGACCGCGGGCCCGGCCCGGGCGGCGCGGGAGGGGGTCGAGGTGGTTCCCGCGCAGGCGTTCCTATTCGAGGTGCTGTCTCCGATCATGGCCTCCTCACCGGAGAGCCGGGAGCTCTATGCCCCGGGCGGACGGTTGCTGCGGGCGGGCGACACGATCCACCTGCCCGACCTGGGCGACCTGCTGGAACGCCTGGGCGTCGAGGGTCCGGCCTACCTTTATGCGGGCGAGACGGCGGAGGCGATCTGCGACTGGGTGCTGGACCGCGGCGGCCTGCTGACCCCCGAGGATCTCTCCTCCTACGAGGTGGTCGAGCGCGAGCCCGCGCGGGTGGAGTTCCGTGAGCGCGAGGTTCTCACCAACCCGCCACCGTCGTCGGGGGGCATCCTCATCGCCGACGCGCTCGGCATCCTCGAACGGCTGGACCAGCCTCACGACGCGGGGGTGGTCGCCGAGGTGATCGCCTCCACCAACCGGGCTCGCGACGCCGACTTCCTGAAGGGCCTGGGCTCCGACGGCTACTTGGAGCGCTTCCTGGCCCACGAGGCGCTTGACACCGTGGCCACCGAGGTGCGCTCGCGGCTCGGCAACACCACGCACATCTCGGTGATGGACGCCGCCGGGGGCTGCGTCTCGGTCACGTGCTCCAACGGGTCGTGCTCCGGGGTGGTGGTCCCGGGCACCGGCATGCACCTGAATAACATGCTCGGCGAGCAGGACCTGAACCCGCTCGGCTTCCACCTCCACGAGCCGGGAGCGCGGGTGCCGAGCATGATGGCGCCCACCCTGGTGCTGCGCGACGGCCGGGCCGAGGTGGCCCTGGGTTCAGCGGGGTCGAACCGCATCCGGTCGGCGGTGCTGCAGACGATCCTCGCGGTGGTGGACCAGGGCATGACCGCCGAGGAGGCGGTGGCCAACCCGCGCCTGCACGTGGAGGGTCGCGAGGTGGACGCCGAGCCCGGGGTCGACCCCGCCGCCCTCGACCGGCTCGTGGACAGCGGGCGCTGGACCGTGCGTCAGTGGGAGGAGCAGAACCTGTACTTCGGCGGCGTCCAGGCCGTGGCCCGGAACCTGGAGACGGGCGTGCTCAGCGGCGGAGGAGATCCCCGGCGGGGCGGTGCCGCCGAGGTGGTGGGCTAGGAACGCATGCTGCCGTTGCTCTTGGAGCGCTCGGCGGCCTTCTCGGACAGCTTGATCCGCTCCAGGGCGCCCTCGAACAGCGTCTCCAGCTGCTCGAGGCGGGCGCGCTCGGAGCGCTGCTCGAGCAGGGACTGCTTCTCGTCCAGCGCCACGTCCAGCGTGGCCGCCATCCCGTAGGCGTCCAGACCGTCCAGATCCTTTGGCTCCGGGCGAGTGTCGGTGACGCGCTCCACCAGATCGCCGTAGCGCACGCGCGCCTCGGCGGCCGCTGCCGGCGTGTCCTTCTCGTCGGCGTCGTCCAGCAGCTCGACGTCGCCGGCCGGGTAGGGCAGCGTCTCGATGCGCCGCAGCATCCGGAAGGGCCGTGATCCTTCGACGAGGATGTTCACCCGGCCGTCGTCGAATTGCTCCAGCACCTGCTCGATCCGCGCCGTGCAGCCCACCTCGCGCAGCCCGTCGTCGGACATCCAGAGGACCCCGAACTCCAGCTCGTCCTCCAGGCACTCGCCGATCATCGTCCGGTAGCGCTCCTCGAAGATGTGTAGAGGAAGCTTCTCCCGGGGGAGCAGCACCAGGCCCAGGGGAAACAGCCGGAAGCTCTCGACGGTGTCGCCCATCGGCCGCCTAGGCTAGACGGATGCCGCTGCGCGACGCCCTGGCCTCGGTCCAGCCCTACCAGCCGGCCCGCCCTATGGGCGAGCTGCAGCGGACACTGGGCCTCGAGCGGATCGTCAAGCTCTCCTCCAACGAGGGCGCCTTCGGCCCGCTGCCCGGCGCGGTGGCCGCCTTTCAGGCCGCGGTCGACGGGCTCAACCGCTACCCGGACGGCGGGGCCGTGCGTCTGCGCGAGGAGCTGGCCGGACGCCACGCGTTGCCCGCTGGTCAGGTGGTGCTGGGCAACGGCGCGGACGAGCTGATCCGCCTGTGCGCCGTGGCCACCCTGGACCCCGGCGACGCCACCGTGTTCGGGTGGCCCTCGTTCCCCAGCTACCCCACCGCTGCCGGGTGTGGCGGGGCCGAGGCGGTCCCGGTGGCGCTGGCCGGCCGTGACCTGGACCTGGACGCGTTGCTCGACGCGGCCCGGCGCCCGCGCACGAAGCTCGTGTACATCGCCAATCCCAACAATCCCACGGGGACCCTGGTCGACCGCGCCGAGCTGCGGCGGTTCTTGGCCGATCTCCCGGCAGGCGTGCTGTGCGTGCTCGACGAGGCCTATGCCGAGTACGCCGACCCGGAGCCGGAGGGTCCCGCCCTGGTACGCGAGGGCACCTCCCGGCTCGCGGTCCTGCGCACCTTCTCGAAGGTCTACGGCCTGGCCGCCCTGAGAGTGGGCTACGCCCTGGCCTCTCCCGAAGTGGCCGATGCGCTCAACCGGGTCCGGCCGATCTTCAACGTCAACCAGCCGGCCCAGGACGCCGCGCTGGCCTCGCTGGCCGAGCTGGACGCGGTGGGGGTGCGGGTGCAGCACGCCCGCCGCTCGCGCGAGGAGCTGGAGCGGACATTGGCCGGTGCCGGCCTGCTGCCCGAGCCCTCGCAGGCCAACTTCGTCTACGCCGGCGTGCCCGACGGGGACGGCGTGCGGCTGGCCAGCAGGCTGCTGCGCGAGGAGGGCGTGCTGGTCCGGGAGCTGCCCGGCTTCGGAGCCCCGGGGGCCATCAGGGTCACCGTTGGCAGCGACGAGGAGAACACCTGGTTCGCCACCGCGCTTCGCCGGGTCATGAGCCAGGCGCCGGCTCGGTCCGTAGTCCATTAGTGGCCGCTCTCCTCTGGTTCACGCGCGACCTGCGCGTCCACGACCACCCCGCCCTGCGCGCTGCACTGGACGGCCACGAGAGGGTGGTCGGTGTCTTCTGCTTCGACGACCGGCTGATCGGCGGGCGCCACCCCTCCGGAGCGCGCACCCAGTTCCTGCTCGACTGCCTGACCGATCTGGACGCCGCGCTGCGTGACCGCGGCAGCGGGCTGGTGACGCGACACGGCCCCCCGGAGCGGGAGCTGCCCGCGCTCGCCGCGCAGACGGACGCCACGGAGGTGCACTTCACCGGCGACGTCGGCCCGTTCGCCCGGCGCCGTACCGAGGCGGTGGAGTCCGCGCTCCGCTCACGCGACGTGGAGCCCGTCTCGCACCGGGGGGTCGCCACCGTGGACGATCTGTCCGCAGTGCGCACCCAGTCGGATCGTCCCTACACCGTCTTCACGCCCTTCCACCGCAACTGGCTGGACACCCCCCGCCGCGACGTGATCGGCGCGCCGCGCGCGATGCCCGCCCTGCCGTCCGCGGTCAACAAGGGACGGCTCCCCTCGCTCGACTCGCTGGGGCTCGCGCAGGAGGTGGCCGAGCCGCCCGAGGGCGGCGAGTCGGCCGCACGCGAGCGGCTGTCCCGGTTCCTGTCCGACGACGTGTCGGCCTACGCCGACGACCACGACGCCCTGGGGAGGGACCGCACCTCGCGGCTCTCGCCCTACCTGCACTTCGGCTGCATCTCCCCGCGGGAGATCGAGGACCGGCTGCCGCAGGGGCAGGGACCGGAGGCGCTCCGGCGGCAGCTGTGCTGGCGCGACTTCTACATGCACGTGCTGCTGCACTTCCCGCGCAACGCCAGGTCCGAGTTCCAGGAGCGTTACCGCGGCAAGATCAGCTGGAGCTACGCCGAGAAGCGCTTCGAGGCGTGGTGCGAGGGGCGCACCGGCTTCCCGCTGGTGGACGCGGGGATGCGCCAGCTCCGCCACGAGGGCTGGATGCACAACCGCGCCCGGCTGGTGGTGGGCTCGTTCCTCACCAAGGACCTGGGCATCGACTGGCGCTGGGGCGAGCGTTGGTTCATGCGGCTGCTCGTGGACGGCGACGAGGCCAACAACAACGGCAACTGGCAGTGGATCGCCTCGGTGGGCACCGACCCCCAGCCCGCCTTTCGCCGGATCTACAACCCCGCCCGCCACATGGAGCGCTACGACCCGGACGGGACCTACGTGCGGCGCTGGGTCTCGGAGCTGCGCGACGTGCCGGACAAGCACCTGGCCGAGCCGTGGAACATGCCGGAGGACGTACAGCGGGACGCCCGCTGCGTGATCGGCGAGGACTATCCCGAGCCGATCGTGGACCACGTCGAGGCGCGCCGTGAGGCGCTGGAGCGTTACCGGGTATAGCGCCCCGCGGAAGCAGCCGGCTTGGCCGGCTGCGCACCGACCCTTTCTGCGGAAGCAGCCGGCTCGGCCGGCTGCGCACCGAGCCTTTCTGCGGAAGCAGCCGGCTCGGCCGGCTGCGCACCGAGCCTTTCTGCGGAAGCAGCCGGCTCGGCCGGCTGCGCACCGAGCCTCTCTCCGCCCTCAAGCGTCCGGCCGCCGGTGTCGATAAGGACAGTGATGTCAATCGACGTGAAAAACGGCACCTCCCAGGACGCGGAGACCACCCTTTCGCTCGAGCTCACCCTGCCCGAGGCCGAGGCGCTGAAGTCCTGGCTCCTCAAGCCGGCGGCGGATGGCAGCTCGGCCATCGACGACCCGCAGGCCAAGTCGGCGATGGTCAAGCTCGGTTCCCAGCTCGACTACGTAAGCGGTGTGACCCGGGTCCGTGAGGAGCTGGAGACGGCGGGCTTCGATGCCGCGGCGCTCAGCGACGACCAGGTCGCAGAGCTGGGCCGGCGCATCGCTGACTCTCCGATCCGGCGCTACTCGGGCAGCTAGCTCACAGCGCGCTCGCGCTACGGTCGCGGCATGGCCGCAGTAGCGCAACGTGCGCCCTCGGGCCCGGCGCATGTGGCCGTGGTCTCGTTCCTGGCTGCCCGCGCGGCCCCCACGGGCGGGTTCTTCATCGCCCTCGCGGGCGGGGTGGCCATCGCCCGCGTGGCCCAGCGCCGCGGGGCGCGCCAGGGCTTCGGCGCCAGCATTGCGGCGATGCTGGAGACGGTGGCCATCATCGGCCCCGCGCGCTTCGGCGTGCCGCTGACCCAGGCCATCACCGCGCCGGTGCTGGGCCGTCTGACCGCGCGCGGGTCGCCGCTCGCTCTTCAGCTGCTGGCCTGCGGCGCGGTCCGCGTGGTGCACAACGCCGCCACCACGGCCTTCTTCATCTGGGTCATCACCGGCGGGCTGGACGCCTACGCCGGCACCTACGACGCCGTGGGCGGACGGCTGGGGCTCGAGGTCGGAACGGCCGGGGCGCTCCTGCTGACCGCGGTGGGGCTCGTGTTCTGGGGTGTGTTCGCGAGCGTGGTGCAGGTGCTGGTCTACCGCCGCGGCCTGCGCGATTGGGACTCCGCCGGCGGCGCCGCCGCAAACGCGTCCCCCGATCCGTGGCCCATCGCCACCGAGGGCCGCGGCCGCTTCGACCCGCGGGCGGTGTCGCTGGCCGCGGCCTTGGCGTTCGGTCTGCTGCTGGCGTCCACCTCCTGGCCGCTGCTGCTGTGCGTGGGCGCCTGGCTGGCGCTGGCCTGGGCGCTGTCCCGGGGCGACCGGTCGGTGGTGCCGACGGGCCTGGCCTTCTGCGCGCTACTGGCCGGCGGCGCGTTCCTGTTCACGCTCGGGGGCGGCCTCGGGCTGGACGTGGCCGCGCGGCGTGGGCTGCGCGCCGCCCTGCTCGTGCTGGTGGCCACCTGGATGCGGGCGGCGGCGGGGTCGGACGGGCTGCGCGAGGTGGCGCGCCGCACGCTGGGCCGCATGCGGCGGGTGCCCTCCATGCAGGAGGCGGCGCGGGTGCTCGACGCGCTCGGGTCCGAGGGCCGGCTCCTGGCGGCCGCGCGCTCGCTGGTGGCCTCCCTGCGCCGCGTGGAGCTCAGCCCGATGCCGGTGCTGGACGCCACCCTCGGCTGGGTTGTCCGGGAGGCCGAGTCCGCCGAGGATCCGGCGCCTGCCCGCGCGCCGCGGGTGCTCCGGGTACGGCCGGGCGACTGGGCGCTGGTGGTGCTGGCCGGCGGGTGCGCGGCGGCGCTGCCGCTGGCCTGACGGCGCTGGTCCCGCCGATCAGTCCGGCGCGCGGGCCGACAGGAGCAGGTTGTAGAAGATCGCCGGCGGCAGGCGCGGCTCCAGCAAGGACCGGTCCAGCGCCTGGAGCAGCAGGTAGCCACGGTAGGCGTACATGCGCCAGACCCGGGGGATGTCCTCCGGCACCGCAGTGGCCTCCAGCGCGCGGTTGGCCCAGCCGAACAGGCTGGCGGCCAGCTCCTCTCCGCGCACGCGGATGTCCTCTAGGCCCGCGGACCGGGCGTGGGCACTCAGCGCCGAGGGCGTGAAGGCGTGCACGTCCACCACGGCCTCCAGCGTGTCCTCCTCGCCCAGGTGGCCGTTCTCCCCGTAGACGCGCTCGTCGGCACCGAGCAGGGCGCGCCACAGCGGGGCCACCGCGTGTGCGCCGCGCTTGGGCAGGCGGGCCAGCCGGTCTCCGTAGCGCGACGGCTCGCCGCAGAACGCCACCACGCCTCCAGGTCGCAGGACCCGGCGAAACTCACGGAACGCGGCGTCCAGGTCGGGCAGGTGGTGCAGCACCGCGTGACCCACCACGAGGTCGAACGAATCGTCCTCGAAGGGAAGCTCGGCCGCCTCGCAGCAGGCCGTCTCCACGTCGAGTGCCAGCCGCCCGGCCGTCTCGGACAGCACGGCGAGCATCCCGGCTGAGATGTCGGTGGCCACGCCGCGTTCCACCAGGCCGGCACGCATCAGGTTGAGGATGAAGTAGCCGGTGCCGGCTCCGATCTCGAGCGCCCGCGGATAGTGGCCGGGCGCCCTGCCGAGGGCCTTGCCCAGCTTGCCAACCACCTGCTGCCCGCCCACGGCCTCGTAGTCGATCCCCCACTTGGAGTCGTAGGTCGCGGCGGCGAGGTCGTGGTAGCGGACGTTGGCGTCGCGGATCTCCTCGGCGGCGTCCATCCGGGGGAAAGCCTACGGCCTGGCATACCTAGACTGCCCGACCGGATGCACACCACCGCGCAGCGCGACCAGCCGGAAGGCGTGCCCCCGCTCGAGCTGACGGGGGAGCGCACCATGCCCGACGTGCCGGCGGAGAACTACTGGTACCGGCGCCACCTGGCCGTGTACGAGTGGATCGCCGCGCGCTGCGCCGGGCTCGACGTGGTGGACATGGCCTGCGGCGAGGGCTACGGGGTGGAGGTGCTGGCCCGCCGCGCCCGGCGGGTCACCGGCGTGGACGCCAACCCCGAGGCGCACGAGCACGCGTCGCTCAAGTACACCCGGCCTGGGGTCGCGTTCGCCCGCGACCTGGTGGAGCGCTACTCCGCCCCCGCAGACGCGGTCGTGTTCCTTCAGACGATCGAGCACGTTGAGCGTCCCGAGGAGGTGCTGCGGCACTTCGGGTCGATCATCCGCCCGGGGGGCGCGGTGTACGTGTCCACGCCGAACCTGCTCACCCTCGCCCCGCCCGGCGCGGACAAGTCGGACAACCCCTTCCACCTGCGCGAGTACCGAGCGGAGGAGTTCCGCGCCCTCTGCTCCTCCGCCTTTGGCCGCGTCGAGCTGTACGGGCTCTTCCACGCCCGCAAGCTCCGCGTCCACGAGCTTGCCCTGCGGGCCGGGTGGGACCGGGTGCACGCCGCGCTGCGGGTCACGCGGCCGTTCTACGACCGCTTCACGCCGGCCATCGCCGCCACGGACTTCGCTCTGCGCACCCGGGGCCTGGACCGAGCGCTGGACTTCATCGCCGTTCTGCGCGAGCCGAGGTAGCGCCGGTGGGCGCGTCACGGGAGCGCGGCGCCCTGGCGCTCGTGCTCAACACCCACATGCCCTACGTAGAGGGCTTTGGCACCTGGCCGTTCGGCGAGGAGTGGCTCTGGGAGGCGGTGGCCTGCGTCTACCTGCCGCTCCTGGACCTGCTGGACGGGGCGCCCGTGACCATCGGGCTCACCCCGGTGTTGTGCGACCAGCTGGAGGCCATGCGGGGTGACGCCGGCGACCGCTACCTGCGCTTCCTGCACGACGTACGGGCGCCGCTCCACGCCGAGGACGCCGACGGACTCGAGCGAGCGGGCGAGCCCGTGCTGGCCGCGGAGGTCCGGCGTGCGGCGGCGGACTACGAGGACGCGGCGGCGGGGTTCGAGGGCCGGGGACGGGACCTCCTGGCCGCCTTCGGGGCGCTCTCGGGCGTCGAGCTGTGGACCTCGGCGGCTACCCACGCGGTGCTGCCGCTGCTGGCCACCGACGCCGGGCGGCGCCTGCAGCTGGCCACGGGGGTCGCGTCGCACACGCGCCGCTTCGGGGCCTGGCACGGCGGCTTCTGGCTGCCGGAATGTGCCTACTCGCCGGGACTCGAACGCGACCTCGCCGACCACGGCGTGCGCGCGTTCTGCGTGGATCAGACCGGCCGGGAGAGCATCGATCATCTGCGGCCGGTCGTCACGGCGGCCGGCCCGGTGGCGGTGCCGATCGACTGGGCCACGATGGAGCTCGTGTGGAACGACCGTGGTGGCTATCCGGTCCACGGCACCTATCGGGACTATCACCGCCGGACGGTGCACGATCTCAAGCCCTGGAGCAACGGCGGTGACGCCTACGACCGCCCTGCGGCCGAGGCCCTGGCCACCGAACACGCGCGGGACTTCGTCCGGCGTGCGGGAGAGCGCCTGGAGCGCGGCGGGCTGCTCTGCTGCGCGCTCGACACCGAGCTGCTCGGCCACTGGTGGTACGAGGGGCCGGCATGGCTGGCCGCCGTGCTCGAGGAGGCGCCGCGTGCCGGTCTTCCGCTGGTCACGGTCAGCGAGGGCCTGGAGCTCGTCGCACCCGTTCCCGGTGCCGCGCTCGAGCCGTCGAGCTGGGGACACGACAAGGACCTCTCCACCTGGGACTCTCCGAGAGTGAGCGACTTCGCCTTCGGAGCGCGGGCCGGGGAACTGCGGACGGTGAGGGCCGCCGCAACGCGAGCCGGGCCGCGGGAGGCACTCGTTCGCGCCGCCCGCGAGCTGCTCGCGCTGCAGTCCAGCGACTGGGCGTTCATGGCCACCCGCGCGCTGGCCGCCGACTATCCCGAGAGGCGGCTCGAGGCGCATGCGCGCGCTCTGGACGCCGCCCTCGCGGCGCTTGACGGGACCGCGCCCGCCCCGGCACCTCTCGTTCGCAACCTTGCCCCCTACCTGGCCGTGGCGTCCCTGACCACGCCCTGATCGCCTCGGTGCGCTGGCCGGGCTGATGGAGCTCCGGGTGGGCGCGGCAATCTGACAGACTCCGCGTCCGTGCCCGAGCGCTCCGTGCGCGAGCTCGCGCCGGACCTCGACCTCGCTGCCCTCACCACTCCGTGACATGCGCGCGCTGATCCTCTCCTGGGAGTACCCGCCCCTGATCGAGGGGGGTCTGGCGCGGCACGTGCGAAAGCTGGCCGAGAACCTGGCCGCCCGCGGGGTGGACGTGCACGTGCTGGCCCGCGGCCGCGAGGAGTCCCCGCCCGAGGAGGAGATCGAGGGCTTGATCATCCACCGCGTCCGCGAGCCCGAACGGCCCCGCGAGCTGGGCGAGTTCGTCACCTGGATCGAGCGCATGAACGCCGACATGCTGGCCGCCGGCGTGGAGTTGGGCGACGCCTACCACTTCGACGTGGTGCACGGCCACGATTGGCTCGTCGCCTCGGCCGGGGACCACCTGGCCAAGCGCTTCCGCGCCCCCTTCGTGGTCACCATCCACGCCACGGAGTGCGGGCGCCACCAGGGCTGGATCGACAAGCACCCGCAGTCCTACATCCACAACGTCGAGCGCTGGATGGCCAACCGCGCCGAGCGCGTGATCACCTGCTCCGCCTACATGCGCGAGCACGTATCGGACGTCTTCGGCCTGGACGAGACCCGCATCACGGTGATCCCCAACGGGATCGACCCGTCGGAGCTGGTGCCCGTGGACGACCTCGAGACGCTGCGGGCGCGCTTTGCCCAGCCGCACGAGAAGCTCGTGCTGCTGGTGGGTCGGCTGGTCTACGAGAAGGGGTTCCAGCTCGCGCTGGAGGCGCTGCCCGGACTGATCGAGCGGCTCGGGGCCGTGCGCTTCATCGTCGCCGGCTCGGGCACCGCCGAGCAGGAGCTCAAGCAGCAGGCGCACGAGCTCGGCTTGGACGAGCACGGCAGCTTCCTCGGCTGGATCGGCGACGACGTGCTGCACTCGCTCTACCGGATCGCCGACCTGACCGTGGTGCCCTCGATCTACGAGCCCTTCGGGCTGGTGGCGCTGGAGGCGATGGCCTCGGGCTGTCCCTGCCTGGTGGCGGACACCGGCGGTCTCCGCGAGGTGGTGCCCAACGAGGACGTGGGCCTGCGCTTCCGCTCGCGCGACCCGCGGTCGCTGGGACAGATGGCCGAGCGCCTGCTGACCGACGAGGAGCTGCGCGACCGCCTCGTGGCCGAGGCCTCCGAGCACGTGCTGAGCTTCGACTGGTCTGACGTGGCCCGGCAGGTGGAGCAGGTCTATGACGAGGTGTCCCAGCCGCGTCCCGCCACCCGTCGCAGCGGCTGAGCGGGCCTCCCTCTAGGACGCCGGCGGGCCGGGATCGCGAGCGATCGACGCCGCGTCGGGCTCCATAGCTGGATGCGGTTGCCGTGCGCGAGGGCCCGGGCGTGGCCCGGACCGGAGCGACCCTGCCGTGCGCGAGGGGCCGGGCGTGGCCCGGACCGGAGCGACCCCATCGCACACGCGCCCGCCGGTAGGGCGGGCGCGTGGCGGGGAGGGAGGATCGCCTGGGGCTATGCCCCGGACGCTTGGGGCTGCGGCTCGTGCTCGATCCTCGGGAGCCAGTCGAGCCGCTCGGGCAGGTACCAGTTCCAGTCGCCCAGGAGCTTCATCGACGCCGGCAACAGCACGCCGCGCACCAGCGTGGCGTCGATCAGCACGGCCGCTCCCAGGCCGACGCCGAACTGCTTCATGTCGATGAACGACAGGGTGGCGAAGATCGAGAACACCGCCACCATGACCAGCGCCGCTGCGCTGACCACGCCGGCCGTGGACTTGATCCCCGTGGACACCGCCTCCTCGGTGGAGGCGCCGCGGTCCACCGCCTCCTTGACCGGCCAGATCTGGCTGATGGGGCCGATTAGGCCGATCGCCGCGGCCACGGCCGTGATGGCCAGCAGCAGCGGCACGAACGCGGCCAGCAGCGCGCCGAAGGCGAGGATCAGGATGATCAGGGTGATGGGCAGAGCGGTGACCTCCGCCTTT
>Ga0136614_10000051_pt1 | contig 39202 bp, 33 predicted proteins | sample AntDrymUQ2792106_2_FD_106643 | JGI IMG/M metagenome (GOLD analysis project Ga0136614, IMG submission 106643) | Polar desert sand microbial communities from Dry Valleys, Antarctica - metaG UQ279 (21.06) | ecosystem: Environmental > Terrestrial > Soil > Desert | place: Antarctica: Dry Valley... | reverse complement strand
ATTACGAACTATGTCGGCGTGACCGACGCGGCGTGGAACAATCCGGGCAAGGGCAAAGAGTTAGCGCTGGCGCAGATCGGCAAAGGTGCTGACGTGATCTTTACTGCGGCAGGCAATTCGGGACTCGGCGCATTCGATGCCGTCGAGCAGAACAACAAGTTCGTGATTGGCGTCGACGCGAATCAGAATTGGGTCAAGCCTGGTTTCGTCCTGACCAGCATGATCAAGCGCGTCGACACCGCTGTCTATCAGACGATCAAGGATCGCGTCGAGAATGCGTTCAAAGGCGGCGTGCATGTCTACGGCTTAGAGAACGACGGCGTCGCCTACGCGCTCGACAAGTACAACGCGGCGCTGATCCCACCCGCCGTGCTCGGCGAAGTCGAAGCTGCGAAACAAAAGATCATCAACGGCCAGATCGAAGTGACCGACGCAATGGCAAAGTAGGGGTCAGTGGTCAGGGGTCGGGGGCCGGTAAGTGTCTCCCCGAGCCCCGGCCCCTGCCTTTTATGATTGAGCTGAGAGAGATCACCAAACGTTTCGGCCATGTGCTGGCGAATGACCGCGTGAGTATTCGGGTCGCGCCGGGGACGATCCACGCGATTGTCGGCGAGAACGGCGCGGGCAAGTCGACGGCGATGCGCATCGCGTACGGTTTCTATCGCGCCGACAGCGGCGAGATTCTGATCGACGGAGTAGCGCGCGACATCGGGACGCCGCACGACGCGATTGCGCTCGGCGTCGGGATGGTGCATCAGCACTTCATGCTGGTCGAGACGATGACGGTCGCCGAGAACATCGTGCTTGGCGCGGAGCCGGGCGCGGCATTCGCGCTCGATCTGCGTCAAGCCGCCGCACAGATTCGCGCTCTCTCCGACGAGTTTAAGCTGGCGGTCGACCCCTCCGCGCCCGTCGAGAGTCTATCGGTCGGACAGCAACAGCGCGTCGAGTTGCTGAAAGCGTTGTATCGTCAGGCGCGCCTGCTGATTCTCGACGAGCCGACCGCTGTCCTGACGCCGCAGGAGGTTGAAGAGTTCTTCGCGATCCTGCGGCGGATGCGTGAGCAGGGGAAGACGGTCGTCATCATCACGCACAAGCTCTCGGAGGTGTTGGCGATTTCGGACGAGGTGACGGTGATGCGCGACGGTCGCGTGGTCGGGCGCGTCATGACGAGCGAGACGAACGCCGCCGAACTGGCACGCATGATGGTCGGGCGCGACGTGCTGCTGCGCATCGACAAGCCGCCGGCGCGTCCCGGCGCGGTGGTGCTGAAAGTTCATCATCTGATGGTGACGGTCAAGGACGGGGCGCGGCCTCTGGACGATGTCACGTTCGAAGTGCGCGCGGGCGAAATCGTGGGCGTCGCCGGCGTCGAAGGTAACGGGCAGACCGAACTGATCGAGACGCTCGCCGGCCTCATCGATAACCCATCCGACGTGTCCGGTGAAGTCGAGTTCGAGGGACAAAATTTGACGCGGATCGGGGCGCGGCGGCGGCGCGAACTCGGCATCGCGCACATCCCGGAGAACCGTCACCGGCGCGGCCTGCTGCTCGACTTCGACTTGAACGAGAACTCGATTCTCGGCGTGCATTACCGCCCGCCGGCGGTCGCGTCACCCGTCGGCGTGTTGCTCGACGACGACGCGATTCGCGCGCGGACTCGCCAGATCATTAAAGACTACGACGTGCGTCCGGCGAACCCCGACCTTGCGGCGCGCTCTCTGTCCGGCGGCAATCAACAAAAGCTAATCATCGGGCGCGAGTTCGACATCCACCCGAAGTTGCTGCTCGTCGCGCAGCCGACACGCGGCGTCGACATCGGCGCGATTGAATTCATCCACCGTAAAATTGTCGCGCTACGCGACGACGGGTGCGCGATCCTGTTAGTCTCCGCCGAACTCGAAGAGGTGACGGCGCTCGCCGACCGACTGCTCGTCATCCATCAGGGACGAATCGCCGGCGAAGTCGATCCGCGCCAGGCGACAATCGAAGAGATCGGATTGATGATGACCGGCGGCCAGCGTGAACCGGCAAGCGTTAATTCATAAGCGCACACCCGGGCGGCGCGACTGGCGCCATCCTTCAAACACCGCGTACGGAAAGGGGCATCGATGGCAAGGAAGCTGCTTCGTGAATACCTGTCGTACATTCAGGTCGAGAAGGGTCTGTCAATCAATTCGCTTGAAAGTTACACGCGCGACCTGGAAGGTTTGCAGACGTGGGCCGGCGCGCGCGGTGTCGAGTTACATCAACTGACCAAAGAGATGTTGTCGGAGTGGGTGATGTCGCTGTCACGCGACGGACTGGCGCCGCGCTCAGTCGGGCGGATGCTGAGCGCGGTGCGCGGCTTTTATCGCTTCCTACTGCTCGACGGCCATTTGTTGACGACCGACCCGACCGCCGAACTCGTAACGCCGCAATCGACGCAGAAGCTGCCGCGCTTTCTGACAACGGAGGAGATGGAGAAACTGCTCGACGCGCCCGACACTTCAACCACCGAAGGCGTCCGTGACCGTGCGTTGATCGAGTTGCTGTACGCGACGGGGCTGCGCGTTTCGGAACTGGTCTCTTTGACGACGGCGAACATCGACACGGAACAGGGCGTGCTGACGTGTCTCGGGAAGGGAAGCAAGCAGCGGCGTGTGCCGGTCGGGCGCAGCGCCTTGCGTTGGTTGCAGCATTACCAGGGGGCGCGCCGCGCACTGATGAACGGCCGCGAAAGCGAGCATCTGTTCGTCGGCGCCGGCGGTCGTCCGCTGACGCGCCAGTTCGTCTGGGCGGTGCTGAAAAGGTACGCGGCCAGGATGGGCGTCCGCGGCGTCACACCGCACGTCCTGCGGCACAGTTTCGCCACGCACCTGCTGGAGCGCGGGGCCGATACACGCTCGCTACAGGCGCTGCTCGGCCACAGCGATTTGGCGACGACGCAGATTTACACGCACGTCACGAGCGAGCGGTTGCGCTCGACCTACGAGAAGCACCATCCGCGCGCGAAGCGAAACGGCGTCGAGAAAGAGTGAGCCACGAATCACACAAATTACACAAATGAAATATCTGACCGGAAAGGCATATCACAGAATCATCGCACTCGTTGCCCCGCGTGACTTGCTGCCAATGAATTGATTCGTGCGATTCGTGTCATTCGTGGCTAAATGATTTTCCTGAAATCCATGTCTGTGCGTTACATTGATTCGAATAGAACCGCTCACGAACCCTCGAATACATGAAGCATCTTCGCGAACTGCTCTTTCCGCTCATCGCTGTCAGTGCGGCGTTCCTCGTCGGCGGCGTCATCGTGCTGCTGATCGGCGACGACCCAATTGAGACGTACCGGCTGTTGATCGGCAGCGCGTTGTCGTGGCCGGACGGCATCGGCTATACCCTGTTTTATGCAACGCCGCTGATCTTCACCGGGCTGGCGGTCACGGTGGCGTTCCGTTGCGGCCTGCTCAACATCGGTGCGGAGGGTCAACTCTACGTCGCCGCGTTCGCCACCGCATGGGTCGGGATTACGTTTGCGCAACTGCCGGCGTGGGTGTTGATTCCGTTGGCGTGTCTGACCGCCGTGATGAGCGGCGCGGCGTGGGGCGCGCTGCCCGGCGTGCTGAAGGCGCGCTTCGGCTCGCACGAAGTCATTAACACAATCATGCTGAATTTCGTCGCCGTCGCGCTGGCGAGCTATTTCACACAATACCATTACAAGAACGAGGGCGACGCGATCATGCAGACAAAGATGATCGGCCTGATCGACACGGCGCAAGGGTTGCGCGGCGAGAACGCGCACGTCCCGCGCATCGGCCAGTTGGTCGGGTGGTTCCCGGAGCGCATCCCGCTGAACATCTCGTTCTTTCTCGCGTTGCTCGCGTGCGCGCTGGTCTACGTCTTTCTGTGGCGGACGAAGTGGGGCTATGAGATACGCGCGACGGGTGCGAACCTGACCGCGGCGGAGTACGGCGGCATCTCGACGCGGAAGCAGATCGTGCTGGCGATGAGTGTCTCCGGGGCGTTGGCCGGGATGGTCGCGATCAACGAAGTGCTCGGCTACCGTTACCGTTATTACGATGGCTTCTCGGTCGGGTATGGCTTCACCGGAATCGCGGTCGCGCTGCTCGGGCGCAACCATCCGGTCGGCGTGCTGCTGGCCGCGCTGCTGTTCGGCGCGCTGATTCGCGGCGGACTATTCGTCGACATCTTCACCGACCGCGTCTCGAAAGATTTGGTGCTAGTGTTGCAGGCGGTCGTCATTTTATTCGTTGCCGCCGAAGCGCTGTTTCGCGACTCTCTCGGCAGGTTCGGTCTGCTGAAGAGATCGAAAGTATAAAGCAGATGTTGGATGTCAGATGTTGGATGTCAGTATAGAACAAGGCCTAGCATCCAGTATCTAACATCTGACATCTTTTGGATTTGTGATGACTGAAATCTTCACCCTGTCGATTGTCCTGTCCACGATTCGTCTGGCGACGCCATTGCTGTTGGCGGCCCTCGGCGGTCTCTATTCGGAGAGGGCGGGAGTCATCAACATCGCGCTCGAAGGGTTGATGCTGGCGGGCGCGTTCACGGCGGCGGCGGTGACTTACTACACGCAGAGTCCGTGGGTGGGTCTGCTCGCCGCAGTCGTCGCGGGCGCGACGGTCGCCGGGGTGCATGCCGTCGCCTGCATCCAATTCAAAGCGGACCAAGTGGTCAGCGGGACGGCGATCAACATCCTATTCCTCGGCGTCCCGGCGCTGTTGAGCGGCGCGTTGTTCAGTTCGACCGGCGCGACGCCGCAGATACCAAAAGAGAACCTGATTCCGTGGACACCGATTGTCATCGCCGTCGCGCTGGTGCCGCTGACGTGGTACGTGCTCAATCGGACGCCGTTCGGCTTGCGCCTGCGCGCGGTCGGCGAGAATCCCGAAGCGGCGGATGCGGCGGGCGTCGGCGTCGCGCGAATCAGATACGCGGCGGTGCTGCTGTCCGGCGCGCTGGCGGCGATTGGCGGCGCGTATCTCTCGATTGGGCAGGCGTCGCTATTCACGCGCAACATGACCGCTGGCCGCGGCTTTATCGCGCTCGCCGCGCTGATCTTCGGCAAGTGGCGTCCCGTCCAGACGATGCTGGCATGTCTGCTGTTCGGCTTTGCCGAAGCGATGTCGATTCAGATGCAGGGCGTCGCCAAAATCCCGGTGCAGTTTATACAGATCATTCCATACGTGCTGACCATCGTGGTGCTCGCCGGCTTCATCGGTGCTTCGCGGGCACCGCGCGCACTCGGCCTGCCTTACCAGAAAGAGCGTTAAGGGTGCGCCGCCTTGATTGCCGGCATCTTTTCTAACCGCAAATAACTTCTGATTACTCAAACGTGACAGGTAAATCGTGACCGGTGACAGGAAAGTTTTGATTCTATGCCGCACCGGACTCGTTCTGTCAGCCAGCATCTTGACCCAGAAAACTTTAGCTCCGCTCGGAAACACTCGCGTGCCTTAACTCTTTCTTGTCACCTGTCACCTGTCACCCGTCACGTTTGAGTGATTAAAAACGGCAGCTTTGCATTGGCCTCGCGGCGCGGGGTTATGTTAGTGTTTCGGCCTACTTCACGCGGGTCAGCCAAACCAATACATTCTAACGACGACCAGTTTTATGGAGAGCTTGAGGAAAAAGGAACCATGAAACCGATGGAGAGCTTGTCACCGGAATCGTTGTACGAACGCGCCGAACACGCGGCGCGCATCATCCGCGCGCAGTGGAGCGAAGAAGCGCGCACCGCCCTTGTGCTCGGCAGTGGACTCGGCGCATTCGCCGACGAGATCGAGGACGCGGTGGCATTGCCGTATACGGAAATTCCCGGCTTCGCGCGATCCACCGTCGAGGGGCACGCCGGGCGCCTCGTGCTCGGCAAAATCGAGGGCGTGCCAATCGCGGCGATGCAGGGGCGGTTTCATTACTACGAAGGCTATCAGTTCAACGAGGTGACGTTCCCGGTGCGCGTGCTCGGCGTGCTCGGCGTCAAGTCACTGGTGTTGACGAACGCTGCCGGCGGCCTCAACAACGGGTTCACGCAAGGGGCTTTGATGGTCATCAGCGATCACCTCAACCTGATTGGCGAGAACCCGCTGCGCGGCGCGAACGACGAGCGCTTCGGCCCACGCTTCCCCGACATGACCGAAGTCTATGACCGCGAGTATCAGGAAGTCGCCATCAAAGAGGGTCGCCGCGCCGGGCGCGAGCTGCGGCGCGGTGTGTACGCGGCGTTGTCGGGACCGAGCTATGAAACGCCCGCCGAGATTCGCATGCTGCGTGCGCTCGGCGCGGACGCCGTCGGGATGAGCACCGTGCCAGAAGCAATCGTCGCGCGCCAGATGGGTATCAAGGTACTCGGCATCTCGTGCATCACCAACCTCGCGGCGGGCGTGCTCGACGTGCCGATCAACCACGCCGAAGTGATCGAGATCGGCGAGCGCGTCCGCGTTCCATTCGCGGAGTTGATGCGGGGCGTCATTCCGAAACTACAGTGACAGGTGACAAGTCAGAGCGGGTTTTCCTGTCACCTGTCACTTGTCACCTGTCACCATCATTTGGAGCGAAGCGAAAAATGATAATCGGCATTTGCGGCGGAACGGGTTCGGGCAAGACGACGGTCGCTAACCGCATCCTCGAATCGGTGAGCGCGCGCGAGGTGGCTTTCCTGCAGCAAGACTCGTACTACCGCGACATTGACCAGTTGCCGCTCGACTATCGCCGGAAAGCTAACTTCGACCACCCGGATGCCATCGACAATGATTTGCTGGTTGAACACGTCAGGGACTTGAAGGCGGGGCGCGAGGTCGATTTGCCGCTCTACGATTTCAAGACGCACACGCGCCGCAGTGAGACGCTGCGAATGGAGCCGAAGCCGATCATCATCATCGAAGGCATCCTGGTCTTCGCCGAGCCGCGACTGCTCAGCGAGATGGACATCAAGGTGTTCGTCGACACGCCGGACGACATCCGCTTCATCCGCCGTCTGCGCCGCGACGTGGCCGAGCGCGGACGCACCGTCGAGTCGGTGGTCGAACAATATCTGGCGAGCGTGCGCCCGATGCACATGCAGTTCGTCGAGCCATCGAAGCGCTCCGCCGACGTGATTATCCCGGAGGGCGGGTACAACCTGGTCAGCATCGGCTTAATCAGTGGAATAATTCGCGAGCGACTCGCTGACGAACAACTGCGGCATGCCGGGACGGTAAGGGGCGCGGCGGCGACAGCGGAGTACGGCGCGTGAATATGACGACGATGACGGACCGGCGGGCGATCATTGAAGCGGCGACGGCGGCGCGCGATTTCGCGCAGGCGCGTTACTCCGGCTTCCGTGTCGGTGCGGCGCTCGAAGCCGAGGACGGCGCGGTCTTCACCGGCTGTAACATTGAGAGCGCGACCTACGGGCTGACAGTGTGTGCCGAGCGCGTCGCCATCTGGAAGGCTCTGTCGGCAGGAGCGTTAAACTTCAGGCGGATCGCGGTCGTCGCCGATACCGAGCAACTAACGCCGCCGTGCGGGGCGTGCCGGCAGATCATCTGGGAGTTTTGCGGCGACGTGCCGGTGGTGCTCGCCAACCTGCGCGGCGACGCCGAGACGCTGTTGATGAGCGCGCTACTGCCACGCCCTTTCGACAATCGATTTCTGAACGAGACGGAGGCGCAAAAAGGATGACGAGCGAAGCGAACGCGGAGGAAGAGGAAGGAACCGCCGGCGCCAGGGCCGAGATGGCCGTCGAGCGCGCCATCAACCGGCACGTCGGGAACTTGATCCACCTGTTTCTTTCACTGCTCGCAATTCTGATCCTCGGCGCTGCCGTGATCGCCGCTTATGACACGGTGGTGAGCGAATTCCCGAAGCTCTTCCAGCCGACGGACGAATACGTCGTGCTGCAAAAGATCATCGAAAACATTCTGCTCGTCGGCATCGCCGCCGAACTCGGACTGCTGCTGCTGTTTCACCGTTCGAGCGCCGCCATCGAGGTTATCATCTTCGTCGTCGCGCGCAAGATCGTCAGCCCCGACATCACATCGCTCGATTTGCTGCTGAGCGTTGCGGCGCTCTCCGGTCTGCTGGTCGTGCGCTTCTACTACCTGCCCGGCAGACCTAAGTAACTCAAAAGTGACAGGTGACAAGTGACAGGTGACAGGAAAGAACCAGCAGCATCCCATTCCAACCCGCTCTCTCTCGCTCTCGTGGCGATGTTCCACATCGTGCGGGTGCTACGTGATACAGCACTGGTCAATTCCATCGCTGCTGAAGAAAACCGCATCTTTCCTGTCTGTCCTGTCACCTGTCACCATTTACCTGTCACTGTTTGATGCCGGAACAGAACAGACGGTGAGTGCGGCCCTTCGGCCGCGAGGTCTGATTATTCAATGTCGAAAAACGTGCGGGCCTTCGTCACTGTTGCACTGGTCACGGTGTTATTGTCATCGACGAGGACGCTCGTCGCGCAAACAAGGGCGCAGGTCGATCTGTTAATCGTCGGTGGCACGGTCGTGACGATGGATGGCGCGCGGCGCGTGATCGAAGATGGTGCGCTGGCGATTAGAGGGGGGCGCATCGTCGCAGTCGGCACGCGCGGCGAGATTCAGAATAAGTACTCGACCCGCCTGCGCACCAGCATCATCGACGCCACCGGCAGGGCAGTCATCCCCGGATTGATTAACGGCCACACGCACATCCCGATGACGCTCTTCCGCGGCCTCGCCGACGACCTCGATCTGAACGAGTGGTTGACGAAATACATCTTCCCGGCGGAGGCGAAGAACGTCACCGAGGAGTTTGTGCGCGCCGGCACGCAACTCGGACTCGCGGAGATGATTCGCGGCGGGACGACGACCTATGCCGACATGTATTACTTCGAGGACGCCGTCGCCGACGAGACGGCGCGCGCCGGTGTGCGCGGTGTGCTCGGCGAGACGATCATCGACTTCCCCGTCCCCGACCATAAGACGCACGCCGAGGCGATGGCTTACGCCGAGCGCTACGTCGCGAAGTGGCGCGGTCATCCGCTCATCACCGCGGCCGTCGCGCCGCATGCGCCGTACACCGTCTCCGAGGAGCATCTGAAAGCGGTGCGCGTCTTCTCTGACCGCACCGGCGCGCCGATCCTGATTCACGTCGCCGAAACGCGCAAAGAGGTCGAAGACTTGATAAAGGCTAAGGGGGCGCGCCCCACCGAATATCTCGCGCGCATCGGTTTCCTGAACGAACGAGTCATCGCCGCTCACACCGTCCACGTCAGCCCGGAAGAGATTGCGTTGCTGAAACGCTTCGGTGTCGGCGCGGTGCATAATCCGCAGTCGAACATGAAACTCGCGTCGGGCGTCGCGCCCGTCCCGCAAATGATCGCCGAGGATTTGGCGCTCGGGCTCGGCACCGACGGCGCGGCTTCCAACAACGACCTCGACATGTGGGAGGAGATGGACACCGCGGCGAAGCTGCATAAAGTTTGGGGTCACGACCCGCGCGTGGTGACGGCGCAGCAGGCGCTGGAGATGGCGACGATTCGCGGCGCGCGCGCTCTACACATGGAGCGCGAGATCGGCTCGCTTGAACCGGGTAAGCGCGCCGATGTGGTGATGGTCGACCTCGACGGGCTGCACCAGACGCCGCGCTACAGTGTCTACTCGCACCTCGTTTACGCGACGAAGGCGGCGGACGTGCGGACGGTGGTGATTGAAGGTCGTTTGGTGATGCTTGATCGCCGCCTGCTGACGCTGGACGAATCGGCGGTGAAGCAAAGGGCGCGGGCGTTTCGTGAGCGCATCGCGCGGAGTCTCGACGCCGGCCTCGTTCAAACGCCGTAGTCCTGGCGCCGCTGTCCGAGTCAAGCGGGGTTGATTGAAATGCACGATGAGGCGATAATGTATTCAACCTCAATTGTAAACCGCGAAGCGAGCTTTAACGCTCGCTTCGGCGTTTATGCAGTTCAGCCGATGAAGGGGATCACTCCGATTAACACCACTAATTTTATCTTGAAGGCGAGCATCTGTTTTGGCTTGATCCTCGCTGGTGTGTTAAGCGCATACGCGCAGATGGCAACGACGACAGACGCGGAGACGAGCGCCGACACGGCGGAGCCGACAGTCGACCCGATGCGGGCGCGGTTAACGCACGCTCGCGTGCTTGCCGCCGCCGGCAACTTCACACTGGCGGCCAGCGAACTCGAAGCGATCCGCGCCGAGGCGAAGGACGAAACGGTGCGCGACGTGACGCGCCTCCTATTGATGAGCGTCCACCTCAGCCTGAGCCATTACACACGCGCGCGCGAGATGCTCGAAGAAGCATTCAAGGCGCGCGCCGAGGCGAAGTCAAGCACCACCAATATCTACTACGCTCTGACCGGGCAGATGCTCAACAGTTTTCGCTCGCGTATTGATCGCTACCGCGAGTTTGGCCTCGACATCGCGGACGGCGGCTTGCCGACTGAGGCCCGCAGCGACCTCGATCAGATGCGGACGCTGGTCGAGCGGCTCGCCGAACAGTCAAAAGCGATTCGTGAGGAGAACGCTCGCCATGCCGATTCGAGCGCGCTGCTTGAGGATGCGGCCAGCGTGCGTCTGAGGCTGGCGCGCAACAGCGGCGAGCGCGTTCAGTGGCAGCGCGAGATTTCCGAAGCCCGCCAACACCTCGCTGCTTCGCAGACGCGCGCCGACAGACACGGCAGTACACTCGAAAGCGCGCCGGCTACTACCATCATTGATATTTCTACCGCCACCGTTGCCACCGCACCCGCTGACTCGAACACAAACACCGGCGCCGCGTCGACGCCGGCCCCCGAATCCGTCCCCGCACAAACAGCGCCCGCGCAGTCCGCACCTGCACAGACCGCACCCGGACAACCCAATACCCGGATTCAGAGTGCGCCTCCGGCGTCAGGCCCGGCGGCGACCGAAAAGACTTCTGACGACTCCACCGCCGCTGCCAAGAGCGGTCGCCGCACATCCGACTCGTCGGCATCGCCGCCCCGGCAGACCGCGCCGACATCAGAGGCGCAGGCCGATAACAGTCGGAAGGATCAGTCACCGAGCGAGTTGATTTCTGTCGGTTCCCTCGCTGACAAGGCGATGCAGAAGGTTGCCCCCAACTATCCTTCAACGGCGAAGTCGGCGCGCATCGGCGGAGTCGTGACGGTCTATTTGGTCGTGAATGAGAAAGGCGTGGTCGAAGATGTGCGGGCTACGAGCGGCCCGGCGATGTTGAAGCAGGCAGCTAACGAGGCCGCGCGCCGGTGGCGTTTCAGCCCGACCCTATTGAACGGTCAGCCCGTGCGCGTCGCGGGTTACATCAGTTTCAACTTCACGCTGTGAACAGCGCTCGGCTCAGACTTTCCTTAGAATTGTAACCAAACGACATCACCTGACTTTCACCGCCCGCGGGCGCTTGAATGGCGTTGAAGATGTGAAAGAAACTTCATCAAGTGTGCGAGACGCGCCTCCCGCGTCAGTCGCGTTCGCGCCTGGGCTGCTTTGAGTTGTTGGTTGAGTTTTCTGACCGTGTGGGTGAGTTATTGAACCTGCCGCGCGCTGTATCCACATCTCATCTTCGAGACGGGCGATGCGACCTGTGAGTTGTTGTATCTTCTGCGGGTGCGCCACAGTCACCGACGCGAGCGAGCCTGTGCATGCGCTCGTCTTCCACCTTGATCATCAATGCTCCGCCCGCTTGTACTGGCGCACCGACATCTGGGGCTTAGGCGTGATGCTCTACGAGATAATCACGGTGCGACTGGCCTTCGAAGGCAGAGTCATTCACCGCCAGTTCATCGCCATCCAAGCGGCATCGTGTTCGGCTGCCCTCCTGGTTCTGCTCTTCGGACTGTGCCTCGTTCACACAGCACAAGCTCAATACAGCGTCGAAGCCCGCACGGTCGATCACGGGCTGCCGCAGAACTCCGTCAACGCGATCCTGCAATCCCGCGACGGTTACATCTGGCTGGCGACGAACGGTGGGCTGGCCCGCTACGACGGCGTGAGCTTCAAGACCTTCGACGTTGGAAACACTCCGGGGATGACGAGCAACCGTCTGCTCTCGCTGTGCGAGGACCGCGAGGGTGGTCTGTGGATCGGCACCGAGAATCAGGGTCTCATGCGCCTGAAGGATGGGGCCGTCACCTCTTACCCCGAAGCGGAAGACATCAAGAACCGCGCGGTGGCGAGCATCATCGAGGCACGCGAGGGCGGCCTCTGGATGGCGACGGCCACCGCCATCGTTAGGTTCAAGGACGGCGTGTTCACGTCCTACACCGGCGGGCGGGAATTACCAGCCGGCTTAGTCCCGTGGTCGAGGTCGATGGTCGAGGATCGGCGAGGGGATTTGTGGGTGGCGCTCAACGACGGGCTGCTGCGCCTCGGCGAGAGTGGGGCGACCACCTACACCACGCGCGACGGGCTGCCGGACAACCGCATTCACGCCGTACGCGAGGCACGGGACGGAAGCCTCTGGGTGGGCACCGAGCGCGGGCTGGCGAGATTGCACGACGGGTCGTTCACTACCTACACCGTGAAAGATGGTCTGTCCGGCGATCATATTACCTACATCACCGAGGACCGCTCGGGAAGTTTGTGGGTCGGCACGGACGGCGGTGGGTTAATGCGTCTGGCGGACGAGGAATGGATTAGCGTCAGGGCAGCGGACGGCCTCTCGGACGAGAACATCCGTTGCGTTACGGAAGACCGCGAGGGGAATCTGTGGGTGGGCACGACTACCGGCGGGCTGAATCGGTTGAAGGAGAAGAAGCTGCGGTCTTTCGGCGCGGCAGAGGGTTTTCCGGGCGCGAGCGTCGTCCCTATCACGCAGGATCGTGCGGGCGACGTGTGGGTCGGCGCGACCTGCGGCGGCCTGTTCCGGTTTCGCGACGGGCGCTTCACCACCTACCAAATCAAGGATGGCTTGCCGCTCAATTGTGTGTGGGCGCTCAGCGCGGACCGCGACGGCAGCCTGTGGATCGGGACGTGGGGCGGGGGGTTGACCCACCTCAAGGACGGGCGCTTCACCACCTACCACCCGGACAACAGCGGGTTGTCGGGCAAGGTCGTGAAGGCCATCTGGCAGGATGGTCAGGGCGCGCTCTGGATTGGCACCGATCACGGCCTGAACCGTTTCCAGAACGGCACGTTCACCGTCTGGCGCGCCGGCGACGGGCTGCTCAACGAGCGCATCAACTTCATCACCGGCGACTCGCGCGGCGCGATCTGGGTTTCCACCAACGCGGGCCTAAGCCGTTTCAAAGACGGCGTGTTCACCAATTACACGACGAAAGAAGGACTCTCGAATGTCAGCGTGCGGGTCGTCTACGAAGACGCGGAGGGCACGCTCTGGATGGGCACTTACGGCGGCGGGCTGAACCGTTTCAAGGACGGCCGGTTCACGCATTACGGCGTGCGTGACGGCCTGTTTGATGACACGGTCTCGCAAATTCTCGAAGATGACCGCGGGAACGTGTGGATGAGTGGCAACCGGGGCATCTTTCGGGTCAGCCGCAAGGAGTTGAACGACTTCGCCGAGGGGCGGGTCAGGGCGATTACCTCAATCTCCTATGGCGAGGCCGACGGGATGATTAACCGTGAATGCAACGGCGGCGGCCAGCCCGCCGGGTGGAAGACGCGCGAGGGCGAGCTGTGGTTCCCGACGATTAAAGGCCCGGTCGTCGTCGAGACGGCCAAAATTAAAACCAACCCGCTGCCCCCGCCGGTCGCCATCGAACAGGCTTTGATAGACAAGGCGGCAATTGACCCGCGCGGCGAGATAGAAGTGAAACTCGGCAGAGGCGACTTGGAGTTTCACTATACCGGGCTGAGTTTCGTCGCGCCGGAGAAGGTCAGGTTCAAATACCTGCTGGAGGGCTACGACGAGGCGTGGGTCGAGGCCGGGACGCGGCGGGTCGCTTACTACACGAGCATCCCGCCGGGGCGTTACTCATTCCGGGTCATCGCCGCTAACGACGAGGGCGTCTGGAACGAGACTGGGGCGGGGTTCGCGTTTTATCTGCGCCCGCGCTTTTACCAGACCGGGTGGTTCTACGCTCTGGCCGGTTTGAGTCTAATCGGCCTCGTCTGGCTGCTCTACAAGCGGCGACTCGGAAAGCTGCGTCGATCCCACGCCGCGCAGCAGGCTTTCTCACGGCAACTAATCGAGACGCAGGAGGAATTTTCGCGCAAGCTGCTTGCCTCGCAGGAACAGGAACGCCAGCGCATCGCCGCCGAACTGCACGACAGCCTCGGCCAGAGTCTGCTGATTATTAAAAACCGCATCGCGTTGGCGCAAAGCGATATTGACGAAAAGGAAACAGTCGAGGAACAACTCGGAGAGCTTGCACACTCGGCGACTTCCGCCATCGAAGAGTGCCGCGAGATTGCTTACAACCTGCGGCCCTACCAGATCAGCCGTTTCGGTTTGAGCAAAACACTCTACGGAATATTCATGCGAATCAAAGAGGTGACTGACATCAACGCGACGGCGGAGATTGACGATGTTGACCACTGCCTGACAGACGAAGCGCAAATCAACCTCTACCGCATCGTGCAGGAATGCGTCAACAACATCATCAAACACTCGCACGCCACCGAGGCCCTGCTGGCAATCAAACGAAAAGATGGCGAGATCGCTCTATTGATTGATGACAACGGGCGTGGCTTTGCGTCGAAAGAAAATCACACCGTCGACAGCGGCAACGGCGGCTTCGGTCTGGTCGGCATCGCCGAGCGCGTCAAGATGTTGCAGGGTAGCTGTGAGATTGACTCGGCGGCGGGGCGGGGCACGAGCGTCAGGATCAAGCTGAGTGAATCGGCAAACAACATCACCAGCGAGTCGGCAAACAATGTCAACTGAAACGACCATCATCGTCGCCGACGACCACCCGATTTTTCGGCATGGCCTTAGGCAGTTCATCGAAAGGGAGCCGGGCTTGCGCGTGATCGCCGAAGCGGAAGACGGCAGGACCGCGCTCGAACTCATCAAGGCGCGCCTGCCTTCGGTCGCGGTGCTGGACCTCGACATGCCTGAGATGGACGGCTTCGCGGTGGCCAGACAAGTGCGGAAATTAAACTTGCCCGTCAGGGTCGTCATCCTCACGATGCACAAAGACGAGCTGCACTTCAACCAGGCGATTGATTCGGGCATCAGCGGCTACGTCATCAAAGACGGCGCGGCGCACGAAGTCATTAACTGCATCAAGACGGTCAAGACCGGAGGCCGGTATTTCAGCCCGGCGGTGTCTTCCTTCCTGCTGAACCGCAGCCGTCGCGCCGCGCAGGCGCAGACGCAATTCGGTCTCGCCGACCTGACGCCGACCGAGCGACGCATTCTGTTTCTCTTAGCCGAACTCAAAACCAGCAAGGACATCGCCGCTGAACTCGGCATCAGCCCGCGCACCGTTGACAACCACCGCGCCCACATCTGCTCGAAGCTCAACCTGCAAGGTTCGCACGCGCTCGTCAAATTCGCGCTTCAGCATAAAAACGAGTTGGGCTAACGTCGGCTCTGCTCAATCTGCTCCCCTTCTCCCATTCTAAGCAATTTTACTCACACCAAATTGAGCAATCTTACTCATCCAAAATGAGCAACATTGCTCACGCCGCGCCTCGTCCAGCCTGTTATAAACACTCGCATTCAAGGCGAAAGAAACGCTATGACGACATTGCTAATCGTGGATGACAACCGTGAAATGCGGCAATTGGTGAGACACATCGCCAGCAAGGTGAGCGACGAAATCTTCGAGTGCGAAGACGGCGACGAAGTTCTGGCGGCGTTTCAAGACCATCATCCCGATTGGGTCGTGATGGATGTGGAAATGAAACGGATGGACGGATTGCAGGCGACGGCACAGCTTATCGCGCACTACCCGGAGGCGAAAGTAATCATCGTCACCAAACATACGGACATGCAGACGCGCGCCGCGGCAAGCGCAGCCGGAGCGTGCGCCTTTTGCGGTAAAGAGGATTTGCTCAGTCTGCGTTCGCTTATTCAAATGCCATAGGTCGGTATCACACGCGGGTATGTCGCCAAGGAGAGTTTGCGCGAAGTAGCCGCATCTTGGGCACACATGAGAGACCCGGAACAGGAGATGACGAGATGAGTATGAAAACTCCACACGCGAGGAAGATCTGCGGTGCGGCGACGGCGGTGCGGGGAATGGCCCTGGCGATCCTTGCTGTGCTTGGATGGAAAAGAGAAAGGACGATGAGAGCAGCGGGCGGCTGGTGGCGCAGGCGGGGCCGTGGGGCGACGTGTCCGGCGGCCTCGCCGACGAAAAGTTAAGGTCGCGGCGCTGAAGGGCAATGACGGCACTTCAATAACGGCCAAACGCAATTCACCCTGAACCGACACACACACACAAAGGAGATTGACATGAAAACTAACCGCATACTCACTGGCTCGCTGGTCGTTTCGCTTCTGCTCCTCGGCGTCTCCGCGTTCGCCCAGGTGAATCGTCCCTACCGGAATGGTTCGGTGTGGAGCATCGGGTTTATCAAGATGAAGCCGGGCATGGAGACGGCGTACCTGAACTACATCGCCACCGACTGGAAGCGTGAGCAGGAAGAGTTGAAGAAGGACGGGCAAAGTCTTTCTTACAAGGTGCTGCGAACCGAAGGTCACGGAGCGACCGACTGGAACCTGATGTTGCTGACCGAATACAAAGACATGGCGACGCTGGAAGCCAACGAAGCCAAAGAGGACGCCCTCGTCCAACGTGTCATCGGCAACGACGAGAAACAAAGGCAGGGCTATCGCGAACGCCTCGAAATCCGTGAGGTCATGGGTGGCAGGCTCGCCAGAGAGATAGTCCTCGAACCCAAACGATGACTGTTCCGATTGCGGATTGTTGATTGCGGAATGCGGATTGGAAAAATCGCCGTCTACATTCCGCAACGCTCAGACCCGAACACGCGATCCCAAAAACGAAAGGAGTCCGACCATGAAACGTATCCTGATTATTGCCGTGATAACCATGGCAACTTCCGCTCTCGCTCTCGGCCAGACGACAGACAAGAAGGCAGCCCGAAGCAGTAACGTTGAACAAGAGTTGATAAAACTGGACAAGGAGTGGACCGAAGCCAATGTCCGGGGCGATACCGCAACACTTGACCGCATCTTCGCCGATGATTACACGGTGACAAACGTTCAAGGCGAGGTCTTAACTAAGGCTCAGGCGATAGCGAACCTCAAATCCGGTGTCAACAAGACCGAGTCCAGCACCCCTGATAATTACACGCTGCGCGTCTATGGGGACACGGCCGTGATGACGCACCGCAGTACGACGAAAGGTCAGTACAAAGGGCAAGATGCCAGCGGTCAACATCGATCCATCCACGTGTTTGTGAAGCGGGGTGGCCGATGGCAAGTGGTCGCCAATCAATCGACCCGCATCCCGCAGCAGTGATACAGGCGGATGTCGAGAGGCATTGCCGCGCTTACCGCCCGAAATGCAGCGGACTCGCAAAACAGCGGCTCTTTCAAGATGGGCGAGTAATTGTGAAAGGGAGAAAGGGAGATCGTTTTGCGTATTGTTCAACTTTCTCAACTTCGATTTTCACTTGAAAGAAAAAAGATTGCTCAACCATCTCCCCCTCTTAACCGAAAGGAGTCCAAACATGAAACGCATCCTAACGTTGATCCTCTTTACGATGACAGCAACGACATTCGCCTTTGGTCAATGCAGCGACGCCGACCGGCAAAAGCTGGAAGCATGGGACAAGTCCCTGGGCGACGCGGCACAACGCGGCGACCAGGCGTTCCTGCAAAATGCTTACACCGACGACTTCAGGAACCTGAGCCCGAGCGGCGTCATGCTGACTAAGGCGCAGGTCGTCGAAAACGCGCTCAGGGACTTCGAGCGGGCCAAAGCCAACCCGCAGGCCGCCCCCCGCTACGATTACTACGACATCACCTGCACCCCGAACACGGCGGTGATCTCGCACCGCGTCGTCGCCACGACCAAACAGCCCGACGGGAAGGAACTGACACAGCACGCGCGCGCCGTCCACTTTATGGAGAAGCGGAGCGGCAACTGGATGATGGTTGGCACCGCCGGCCACCCGCTGGGCGACGCCGCGCAACTGCTCTACATGGAACGGGAGTGGAATGACGCCATGAAGAACCGGGACGCGGCGTGGTTCGAGCGCAACTACGCCGACGACGCCACGGACGTGATCAGCCGCACGGGCGCGCTCTTAACCAAAGCGGAGGCAGTCGCGGACGTCAGGAACGGCAAAGATAAGATCAACTCGAACGAACTCTCGGACACGAATGTACGCGTCGCGGGCGACACGGCCATCGTGACCGGCGTCAACCACGTGAAAGGGAGTGACGAGAAGGGACAGGCCTACGAGCGCCGCGTTCGCTTCACGGATGTGTTCGTCAAGCGCGACGGGCGATGGCAGGTGCTGGCGACGCAGGGTACTCGCATCCAGTAGTTGACTGAATGGCAGGGCCGACGCTGCGTGCCACAGGTGTTACTTCACTGGTTAGTGATCGTGTCGGGCGGGCGGCGGGTGCGGGATGACGATGAATGAGAGCGGCTGAGTTGGACGAGAGTCTTTGCCACCGGGGTGGGTACTGCTGCCGCCGCGGTGGGCTGTTGATTGTTCGCGCACCCGCCGCACCCGGTCGCGCACGACGACGCGCCGCCGTCGCCCGACGCGCGAAACGAGTGGAAGCGACTCCACCCACGTCGCACGACGTAGAGCGCCGCGCCCAACACGATCAACATCACAACGATGTTCTGCCAGTCAATCATCTTTCCACCGTTCATGCGAAACCGAGCAGCCGCCCTCCCTGAAACGTGATAAACGAGGCGACGTAAGCGAGCACCAGCATGTAACCGACCATGAACAGCGGCCAGCGCCACGAATTGGTTTCGCGGCGCACGACCGCGATGGTGGACATGCACTGACACGCGAGCACGAAGAAGACCATCATCGAAACGGCGACGAGTGGCGTCCAGGCCGGGCTTCCGTCGGGCCGCCGGGCATGGCGCACCGCGTCGATCAAAGAAGACGACTCTTCCCTCGCGTCGGGGCCGACGTTGTAGACGATGCTCAGCGTCGACACCAGCGTTTCGCGCGCGGCGAACGATGCGATCAACCCGATGCCCATCTTCCAGTCAAAACCGAGCGGCGCGATCAGCGGCTCGATCAAGCGCCCGGCACGACCCGCGAAGCTGTCGCGGAGTTGAGCACCCGCCGCGTCCAACTCGCCAGCTTCGTTCGACGAAGCAGGATTTGTTCCCGGCACCGGCTCGCCCCTCGCTTCGACGCCCGTTTCGCGCACGACCTGCGCGACCGCGCCCGCCGTCCCCGGCGAAACTTGCGGCCCCGGCTGGCGCGGGAACGTGACGAGCGCCCACAGCAGAATCGAGATCGCCATGATGACCGTCCCGGCGCGCTTGATGAATATCCACGCGCGCGATTGCATCGTCTGCGCGATGTTCAGAAAATTCGGCACGCGATACGGCGGCAGTTCGAGGACGAGCGGCGGCGGCGGCCCTTTCAGAATCGTGTGCTTCAAAACCCACGCCGCGATGACCGCGACGGCGATTCCGAGCAGGTACATCGACATGATGATCAGCACGCCGATTGAGAGGACGCCGAGAATCTTTCGCTCGGTGAAGAACGCCGCGATCATTAGCGTGTAGACCGGCAGCCGCGCCGAACAACTCATGAACGGAGCGATCATGATCGTCGCCAGACGGTCCTTCGGATTCTCTATCGTTCGCGTCGCCATGATGCCCGGAATCGCGCACGCGAATGAACTAAGTAGCGGCATAAACGCCTTGCCGTGCAGCCCGACACCGCGCATCAATCTGTCCGTCAGAAACGCCGCCCGCGCCATGTACCCGCTGTCTTCAAGGAGCGAGATGAAGAAGAAGAGCAGAAGTATCTGCGGCAGAAAGACGAGGACGCCGCCGACGCCCGCGATGATCCCGTCCGCGACCAGGCTCGCCAGCAACCCTTCGGGCAGACGGCCCCGCGTCCACTCCTGCAGTGCGCCGAAACTGCCGTCAATCAAATCCATCGGCACCGTCGCCCACGAAAAGATCGTTTGAAAAATCAACAGCATCACGACCAAGAGGAGCACCGGGCCAAACACACGATGCGTCACTACGCGGTCAATGCGGTCGGTGACGTCGGGTCGGTCGCGGTCCTCTTCGATCACCGCTCTGCGAGCGACCTGCTCGATCCATTGGTAGCGCGCCAGCACCGGCTCCTGCCACCAGTTCGGCACTGCACCGGCCAGACGCTCGCGCGCCGCCACGACCGCCGCGCGCCGTTGCGGACTCGCCGGCAACTCTTCCGCGTACAAGTCGCCCAACGCCGACTCGCGGGGCGTCAGCGTCTGATTGCTCCCGTTGACGGCCAGCGCGCGCAACTCTCGCTCGGCGTGGTTGGACAGTTGCCATGACGCCACCGGACTCTCGCCTCCCGCCGCTTTGAGAACCTGCTGCGCGAGGTCTTCCAAACCGCGGCGCTGCTTCGCCCCGACCGGCACGACGGGGACGCCTAAACCCCTGCTCAGTTTCTCGATGTCAATCTTGAGGCCGCTGCGCGCGGCGAGGTCCATCATCGTGAGCGCGATCACGAGCGGACGCTTCGTCTCCATCAGTTGCGTGACGAGATACAAGTTGCGCTCAAGGTTGGTCGCATCCACGACTGCCACGATCACATCCGGCGCGGGGACGACCGTGTTCTTCCCGGTCAGGATGTCGCGCGCGATCTGTTCGTCGATGGCCGAAGCTTCGAGGCTATAAAGTCCGGGCAGGTCAATCAAGCGACCGGGCGGCAGATCGGAAGCGAGCGACCACACGCCCTCTTTGCGCTCGACCGTCACGCCGGGGTAGTTGGCGACCTTCTGCCGCAGCCCGGTGAGCGCGTTGAAGAGACTGGTCTTGCCGGCGTTAGGATTGCCCGCGAGCGCGATTGTTAGCGGCACCGGCGCCGCCTCGCGCTCGGGAATTGCCGAAGGGGCGGGCGCGCGCATAGTGGTCTCGACGGTCGTGCTCATTTATTCGCAGGTGATGAATAGTGTTAACGAATCGCGGGCGTGGTGTTCGTCAGCTCGATGCTCGATTTGAAAATAGCAAATCGAAAATTTATGACTTGGTGATTGACACGGTAATCGTTCGTGCCTCGGCGCGCCGAATCGCGAGGTGATAATTACGGACTCGCACCTCGAGAGGGTCGCCGAGTGGAGCGGGCTTGATGATCCGCACCGGCGCCCCCGGTACGACGCCCATCTCCATTAAGCGGCGGGCCACCGCGCCTGATCCGCTGACCGAGACGACGCGCGCCGCAACTCGGAGAGGCAAACGATCAAGCGATGATGTCGAGTCTGGAAGATTATTTTTCATACGTCACGCGAACCACTTCAAAATCTTTGAGGCGAGAACATTTCAATCCTTTTCATCCGCGTTGTCACGTCCAGCTTGAAATCGTGGCGCTCCGCACAGGACGAACTCACCGAACAAGGCCAAAGGTAACGCTCAACCTCGGTGAGCGGACAGTATAGTTTAGTTGAAAATGTATTTCAATTTCAGTTGGGACGTAGTTGGAGAGTGGGTGAGGATTGAAGACAAAATCAGTTCACCGCTGAGTATGCTGAGGACGCCGAGCAGACATACTGATGTGCATCTGATTGATGGTGCTGCTGTCTTTCATTGCTCCGCACTCTCTCGCGTTCTCGGCGGTGAATTGATTTTGTTTTCAGTCGTGAGGAAGCGGGACGTTTGAGCGAGCTATTGAAAGCCGACGGGCAGAATCGCGAGGTCGGCGCGGACGGGGCCGAGCGGTGTGGTCGCCGTCAGGCGCAGCGGCAGGCGGCGCGAGTCGGCGCTGACCCAGAGGCGCAGTCCGAACCGGTCGCCCTGTGCTTCATCAGTCGCCAGAGAGACTTGCACGGCGGGGATGCGCTGCCCGCCAAGCTCTATCGTTTGGCGTTGGAGTGCCGTCACGACGAGCAGGCGCGGACGTTTGTTGAGGATGAGCGAGACGACGTTGCGCTTCGGCGGGGTCAGGTCGAAGGAGCGGAGCGCATAGAAGACTGAGAGGATGTCATGCGTACCGACCGGGATCGGAACGCGCGCGCCGTCATCGAAGGTCGCGCTACCGAGTTCCTGGCCGAGCTTCACCGTCCAGTTCGTGCGGCGTTTTCCTTCCTGTAGACGCAACTCGGTGCGAAAGGGGAGCAGCGTCTTGAGGTCGACGTAAGAACTGATTTGATCGCTGACGGGAAAGAGCGTCTGACCCGCGCCGGAGGTTTGGAGCGCAGCCGCCAGCAACAGCCCGTCCTGGTTGAAGAAGCGCGCGCGCGAACGCACTTGAAAGGTCGCCTTGCCGATGAGTTGCGCGGCGTCGCCGAGCAGGAAGTTGAAGTTCAGTTCTTCGCCTACCTTGAACGGCAGATCGGCGAGCGAGTTGTTCCGATTATTTCCCTCTGGATTGACGAACGCGTCGGGCGGGGTCGGTCGCGGCGGCGGCTTGTTGTTCGGAGCGGCGGCGATGGGCGGAGCGACCGGAGATTCCGGGAGAACTTCGGCGCTGGCAATTTCGGCGCGAATCTCTCCTGACGGAAGCTGCGCGGTAAGCAGCACCGGCACGTGTGACGCATCGTCGCTGAAGTAGATACGCACGCGCATGTCATTTATCTCGCGGTCGCCCTTGACGCGCAATTGCGTGACGATAGCGTTGGAAGAGCCGATGTTGGTCTTCGGCACTTCGCGCCCCGTGACTTTCAATTCGGCCCGGTACTCGCGTCCGTTGTACTGCACGGTGAGTGGGTAAGTCGCACCCTGCGCGAGCGGCAACGCGCGCAGGGCATACAGCGCGGACAGCGGATCATACATGCCCGAAGTTGCGGCGACCGTCGTCCCGTTGAGGGCCGAAGACCCGACCGCCTGATTGTAATCGCGCGCCATGTCCGGGGTGCGTCCGCTCTCACGAGTTGACTGTTGCGTGCGAAGCGGGAAGCCGGTCGCCGGATCGACGAAAGAGACGTAATCGTTATTGAGTGAGTAGAGCGCGGCATTGACGACACCGATGGTTTCGACATGAGCGCGCAACTCGAAAGTATCTCGTCCGGCGATGGCGCCGCGCCCGGCGACGAATAACTCGATGTGAGCGGCGGTGTCAAAGTTCGAGAACGAGACGTTATAGCTGAGGCGCTCGTTTTGGCGATAAGTCGCCGGTGAGAAAGTCGTGCCCGTGGCGCCCGCGGTCTGGCCCCGCGTCATAACGTCGAAACCGAACAGCAGCAGCATCATCGCCGCCGGTATGATGATGAGCCACCCGGCGCGCGTCGACCGCAGTCGCGAATTAATCTTCAAATGTTAGCCTTCTCTCTTCCTCGTGAACTTGAGTCGCCGTGTGATTGCTGTCGCCGCCGCGTACCGGACATGTCGGAACCGCATACGCGCGGCGGCGGTTACACGTCGACCCCGCGGTGTACGTTCCGTTACTTACGCGGGGGAGGCGCGCGCGTCGCTTCAAAAATCTTCAAACTCCGCGAGCCATTCGCGAACTTGCACCCGATCCGAAAGCAGCGCCGTGTGACCCGCCCCTTTGAGAATCAATAGCTTTGCGCGGGCCAGTTGGCGGGTGATCAATGTCGCGGCGCTGAGGCTGTCGAGCAGACGGTCGTCCGTGCCGGCGACGACGAGTGCAGGCACTTTAATCTCGCCCAGACGCGGACGCAAATCCGTATCGCGGATGATCCGCATCCGCGACACGTAGCCGGCGCGCGGGACGGTACGGGTGTGTTCGCGGAAAAGGCGCCGGTCATCTTCCGTCACGTCGTCGCCGAAGATTGTGCGGCGCGTCGACCTGGTGCGATAGGCTTTCATTAATCTCTCCGGCAGGATCGAAAACAGCGTGCAGCCCAGACTGATCTTCGCACGCTGCGTGAAGAAGGGAAAAGTGTTAAGCAGGATCATGCGCTCGAAGAGTTCAGGGTGTGCGAGTGCCGTTGCCATCGTCAGCAGACCGCCGAACGACTCGCCGAGAACCGTCGCCCGCTCGAACCCCGCGCTGCGCACGGCAGTTCGTAAATCCTCGATTAGCACAGGCATCTCGTATCGGTTATGGCCGCGCAGCGGAACCGTAATCACCGTATGGTCACGTGCCAAGTCGTCAATCTGTTTGTAGAAAAGCCGTCCCGTCCCTTCGATGCCAGGGACGTACACGAACGCCGGTCCACTTCCATATACGTTGTACTCTGGCTTCATAACGCGAAACTAAGAATTGAAACTAGAATAACTTTCCCGACTTTCACCGCCCGCGGACGCTTGGAGGACGCGGAAGATGTGAAAGGAAATTATCAAGCAAGTGACTAAAGACGGAAAGCGGCGGGCGAGGCCGGGCCTTCCTCAGACGGCCTACACGCGACTGCTTTCCGCTTGCTGTCCTTCGGCTTGCTCCATCTGTTCGACGATTTCGGCGGCGGCGCGTGCCGGGTCTGGGGCTTTGAGGATTGCACGACCGACGACGACGTAATCGGCTCCGGCGTGAATCGCCGCTGCGGGAGTCATCACCCGCTTCTGGTCGTCGTGCGCGACGCTTTCCGGTCTGACGCCCGGCGTCACGACGATAAAGTTTGCGCGCCCGACGGCCTCGCGGACAATCTTGATTTCGTGCGGTGAGGCGACGACGCCGTCGAGTCCGCTCCGTTCGGCGAGTCGCGCCAGCGCCGCCACTCGATCCTGGATGGTTGAAGTCACGCCGACTTCGCCGAGCGTCGTTGCATCCGCGCTGGTCAGGACGGTGACGGCGATTAGTCGAGGCCGCGCGAAGCCTTCGCGCTCTGCCACTTCAGTCACCGCCTCTGCCGCGCGGCGCATCATCTCGCCGCCGCCTGCCGCGTGGACGTTGAGGATCGAGACGCCGAGGCGCGCGGCTTCTCGGCAGGCCGCCGCGACCGTGTTCGGGATGTCATGGAACTTCAGGTCGAGAAAGACGCGCCCACCCACGCCGATAACTTCGCGCACGACATCAGGCCCGGCGGCAGTGAAGAGTTGCGAGCCGATTTTGAACATCCCGACTCGACCGCCGAGCGCCGCGCACAATTCGCGCGCCTCGCGCACCGTCTCGACGTCGAGCGCAACGATCAGTTTGTCTACAATGGTATCGGGCATCGTGGCGTGTCTCATCTCTTCTCGACTGGTAAGGCTTCAGGCGGCGGCGAGTTGATCGGCGCGGCAACCGACGGCTTCATCGAGTGAGCGGAAGCCTTCCCGGCGCGCGATTTCCGCCAGTCCGTCGTTGATGTCTCGCGCGACGCCGAACCCTTCGTAGACGAGTCCGGTGTAGAGCTGCACGAGTCCCGCGCCGGCGCAAATCTTCTCCCACGCATCCGCCGCGCTGAAGATGCCGCCGACGCCGACAATCACGAGCGAGCTGCGCGATAGACGGCGCAGCGACGCGATCATCTGCGTCGCGCGTGCGCGAAGCGGCGCACCGCTCAAGCCTCCCTCGCCGCAGGCGGACACCGTTTCCGGCGACGACCGCAGCCCCGCGCGGCTCGTCGTCGTGTTGGTCGCGATGATCCCGGCGAAGCCCGTCTGCAACGCGACATCAACAATCAACTCCGCCTCGCCGGCGTGCAGGTCCGGCGACACCTTGACGAGTAGCGGGAGCGACGGACGCATCTCTTTCGACGCCAGTTCGCCGTTGCGTTGTTGCAGCGCGCCGAGTAGCGCGGCGAGCCGGTCGGCGCGTTGCAGTTCGCGCAGGTGAGGCGTGTTCGGTGAACTGACATTGACCGCGACGTAATCAGCGAGATGGTGGACGAGCGTGAAGCTCGCCAGGTAATCATCAACTGCGTCCTCGATCTCGACCGAGCGGCTCTTACCGATGTTAATGCCGAGCACGCAGTCCGGGCGACGGTCGCGGAGGGTTTCGACCAGCGCGACCGCGCCGTCGTTGTTGAACCCAGCGCGGTTAACGAGCGCGCGATCTTGCGGAAGACGGAACAGACGAGGGCGCGGGTTTCCGGGCTGCGCGTGATGTGTCACGGTGCCGACCTCGACGAAGCCGAAGCCGAGCGACGCGACGCCCCGGGCGATGGTTCCGTTCTTGTCGAAGCCCGCCGCGAGTCCGACGGGGTTGCGGAACTTGAGTCCGAAGCGTTCGAGCACGCCGAACGGCTCGCGGCTGAACCGGCGCGCCGCGGCGCGGCGCAACGAATCGGCACTCAGCCCGAAAGAGAGTGTGCGCAGAGCAAACTCGTGTGCTGTCTCCGGCGGCAGGCGGAAAAGAAGGGGACGCAGAAGTGAATCGTAGAGCATCAACGGAGGTCGAGTATGTCACCGGTGGCGGGCGTGCGATTCGTTAACCAAACCATCTCGTCGGGGACGCGCACGCGCATCAGCTTAAGACCGTGCCCGACTGCGTTGGGGAGCGTAACAGAGCATCCGAAAAAGTGTCAAAGAGGATGAGTTGAAGGTTGGAAGGGTTTTGCGAACATCAACCCGCGATTTTTTCGATTAAGACGTGTGACGCGCGAGACTATAGCAAGTGACATTTGGATTAGGACCTACCACCTTCCAGTTGAGAGGCTCTTCTCGTGACCGCCGTCTTGAAGTTGCGCTGGCGGTCACGAGAAGAGCCTCTCAACGGTCGCACGCTGTTGAAAACAACCGGCATCGATCAACTCCTCAGCCAGCCCACAGCCGTACCTTGCTTGGTGGGTTCGTGTGCCGGTCAACCAAACTCGCAGCATCGTTTGATGACCGTCCCATCAATCATGCTATGATGACCGCGCTCTCCCGCATTCCGATTCGAATAAGGAGACGCGATGCAATCACAACGTAAAACTGTTCTTTGGTCTTTCCTCCTCGGCAGTGTTCTTCTCTTGACGGCTTGCCCCAGCCAAACAAACATCTACAAAATTAATTCCGACCCGGCGCGCTACCGCGACAAAGAAGTAGGGATTGCCGGGACGGTGACGGAGAGCTACGGGGTGCTCGGCACAGGCGCTTATGAATTGGACGACGGGACGGGGAAGATGTGGGTCATCGCGCGGCGCGGCGGGGTGCCTTCGCGCGGCGCGAGGGTTGGCGCGAAGGGGCGCGTCCTCACCGGATTTACGTACGGCGGGCGCAGCTTCGGAACGGTGCTCGACGAGTCGGACCGCCGCACCAGGTAGTGAACTTGCTGGGAGGGGCGCGTAGTGAGCGGTGCTCAGATTGTGCGTGGCCTTAATAAGCAGTTCGCGCGATTGCACGATTGTTCGGTCACGCTCGTGCGCTCGGTTCCGGCTGACAAACTCTACTGGCAGCCGCGTCAGGCATCGGGTCAGTTGCCAGTCTATTCATGCGGGGAACACCTGCTGCGCAGCGCGGCGGCAGTCGAGCAGACCTTCGGCGGCATCACCGCGAATCTGTGGGACGATCCGTTCGAGTGGACGCTGCCGGAATCGCTCTCGACTCCCGCGCGCGTCGAAGAGTATCTGGTCGAAGCTGAAGCGGCACGGCGGCGCGGCTTCGACCTCTTCAAAAGCGACGCTGATCTACTGAAGCAAATCGCTGCGCCCTCGGGCGAGATGCGCACGCTGTTCGAGATGATCGCCGAAACGATGGTGCGCGCCGCGCATCATCAAGGGCGCGCGTTCGCCACCTTCCGCCTGTTCTCGGACAAACTCCTGCCACATATTTAAACACCCGCGCTGCACTGCGCCTGATCTGAACTTAGCGCGCCCGCTCCACGTTATCGCTTGACGACCCGACGCGACGCGGCGTATCACTTGTCGTGTTTCAGCCGACAGCCTTCGGGCGCTCGAAGTTTTACCACCACGATAAGGAGTTTTACCGATGCACTGTCCAAAATGCGGTCAGCAACAAGTTTCTGCTGACGTGCGCTATTGCTCGCGTTGCGGCTTCCCGCTCAATGTCGTCGCCGAGCTGTTAGCAAGCGGCGGCGCGCTTCCGTACGGTGCGCTGGTCGCGCAGGGAGGTGGCAACCTTTCGCCGCGGCAGAGAGGCATCCGACAGGGCGCGATGTTGATGCTGAGCACGATGCTGCTGGTGCCGCTAACGGCGATCATCAGCGTCTTCATCACTGGCGGCGAGGAGTTTTTCACTCCGCTGGTGGCGATAAGCTGTTTCATTGGCGGCCTGCTGAGAATCATCTACGCCGCCATGTTTGAAGAGAACACACCCACCTCAAGGCTCGGCGCCGCGCCGTCGTACGTTCCGCCCGCAATGCCGATGCAGATGAGCGCACCGTTGCATCACGCGACGCTGCCTCCACAGCAAGGCACGCCCGTCTCCAGTTTCATGCCGCCCCGGCGCACTAACACCGCCGAACTCGCTGCGCCGCCCAGCGTGACGGATCACACCACCAGACTGCTTAACAAAGACCGTCCCGAACCTGATGCCTAACGCGTGCTCATCGAGCGGGCCGTGTCGATGCGGTCTCGATGTCGTTTCCATCGTCCAGAAATCTTTCTCACGAAAACCGTTCCGCCGGCTGTAATAACTCAGATGACCGCACGGATGGATGAGCGCGGCGCAGAACACGATCACACCGCACCGCTCGCCGAGCGACTCCGCGAACGGATCGGGCGTGAAGGCGCGCTCAGCTTTCGTGAGTGGATGGCGGCGGCACTCTACGACGAGCATCAAGGCTATTACCTCCGACGCGATTTGACGCGCTGGGGGAGAGCGGGTGATTACCGCACCAGCCCCGAACGGAGTCCGCTCTTCGCGGCGACCTTCGCCAAATATTTCGCCACGCTCTACGAAGAGTTGAACGCGCCGCCAGCATGGACGATCTTCGAGGCCGGGGCCGGGGCCGGTCACTTCGCGCATGACGTACTGGCGAGCTTGCGCCGTGATTCGCCGAAGGTCTTCGACGCGACGCGATACATCATCGATGAGATCAGTGCCGACTCGCGCGCGCACGCACAGCAGCGACTCGCGGAGTTCGCCGACCGCATCGAGTATGCGCGACTCACGGACATTCACACCCCGTTTGAAGGAATCATCTTCGCGAACGAACTGCTGGACGCTTTCCCCATGCACCGCGCCGTGAGACGCGGTGACGAATTTCTTGAGTTGTGTGTCGACGTCAGCACGGCGGGAAAGTTCATCTGGGTCGAACGCGAGCCGATGACACCACGCCTCGTCGCTCACTTGCAAAATACTTCTCTGACAATCGGCGACGCTCAGATCGTCGAAGTTAGTTTTGACGCGCTCGACTGGGTCGCGCGCGCCGCCTCGATCATCCGCCGGGGCTACCTCGTGACGGTGGATTACGGTTTCTCCCGTATAGGCAGCAACGCCGCCGCGGATCAGAGCGGAGGCACGCTACGCGCTTTTCATCGGCACCGGTTGGCGGACGACCTGCTGGCACGCCCCGGTGAACAGGACCTGACGTACACGATCAACTGGGCGGAGGTGAAGAGCGCAGGCGAGCGGGCAGGATTGCGGAGCGTACTCTTCGCCCGTCAGGACGAATTCCTGTTACAAGCGGGCGCGCTGAATTGTCTGGAGCGGATGACGAGCGTCGCGCACACTGAAGCTGAGGTGGTCGCCCTGCGGCTCGGCGCGCGAGAAATGCTTTTGCCGGGCGGCATGAGCGAATGCTTTCAGGTGCTGGTGCAGGTGAAAGCGGCGGACGTGTGAGTGTGGCGCATGTATCGTCAGACTGCAAAATTGGAGATAAGTTCGTGTCCACATATAAGGCTCCGCAGTCTGACGATACATGCGCCAAAAGTGCTTTCAGGAGCAAGTTCGCGCCACGCATGATGATCTGTTTATCACGGCATGGAGGATATGACATGACCTTCGGATTCTTGATGAACGATGACATCTTCATCTCCTACTATCGTAACGATGCTGACCTGTACGCCGTCGGGTTGGACAACGAATTAACAAAAAAGGGGTATTCCTGCTTTACAGATCATCGAGGAACCGACGCCGGCAGGATGCCTGCGGAAACGCTGTTCCGGAAGATACAAGGGTGCAAGATGCTCGTCCTCCTGGGGAGTGGCGGGGCCGTTGCCTCCGACCCCGTCGCGCAGGAGGTCGAAAGGTTTGCGAAGGCCAACGGCACGTCGAGAATCGTCCCTGTCAGCTTTGATAGAGGCGAAGCGCCCGCGGAGTGGAAGGCCGCCGGCTGGTTCGAGAAGGTTGAGGGGATTAAGCGCGCACGCGAGAAGAGGGAGGCGTTGGATTCCGGCAAGCCTTCGGACGACGTTATCGAACGGATCGAGAAGCAGTTCAGCTATGCCAAGAGCAAAGACCGCCTCCGCAAGTACCGCAACCGCACTCTCGTCACTTTATTGTTCCTGCTGGCCGCGAGCGTGATGGCCGGCCTTATCGCCGTGGATCAGTCCGCGAAAGCCTTCAGCGCGAAGCAGGAGGCGGACAAGGCCGTAGGCGAGGCGGACAAAAAGATCAGCGCGGCGCAGGAACAGGTGACGAAGGCCGAAGGCTCTGTGGTGGAGGCCAATCGAAAGCTGAAAGACGCCGAGGAGAAGACGACGGACGCTCAGCACAAAGTCGAGCTGGCAAATGCCGCGTCCGCAGACGCGGAAAAGCGACGGAGCGTTGCGGTGGCCGACGCCCGCAGACAAGGAGAGATAGCCGCGGAGCGTCGCCGCGAGGCCGACCGGCAGTCCCAGATCGCCCGTGCTCGGCAGTCAATCTCCCGTGGAGAGTTGGCGAAAAATCAAGGGGCGGATCGTTTCGCGCGTCCGGTCGAACTGGGTCTTGAGGCGTCGCTGCACCATCAATCCTTCGAGCCGGACTCGCTCCTCCGCTACGGCCTCGACAGGCTGCCGCGCCTGACCGCCAGCTTGCCGCACCAAGGCCCCGTGCAGGCCGCCGCCTTCGGCACTGACGGTCAGACGCTCTCGACGCTGAGCAGCGGCGACAACACGGCGCGCGTCTGGGATGTCGCTGCCAAGCGCGAACTCTCAAGTCTGTCTTACGGCCCACAGGCGAGCGTCACCCTGAGTTCTGACGGGCGCTTGATCGCCGTCCATTACCCTAAGCAGTCGGGGCCGAACCAATCTGCACGGGTGTTCGACCTCACGAGCGGACGAAAGGATGAAGTGACCGTCCTCAATTTGGACGAGCCGATCACCTCTGTGGCCTTCAGCGAGGGAGGGCAGTACGTGGCCGTTGGCGGCGCTAAAAAGGGTGTCAAAGTGTGGGAGATTATCCGCATGGAGAAAGCCGGACCGACGACCTCCCTGGCATTCCAGGAAACTGCGACGATCCCGCCGAGCGAGCGGGGTAACACGAACGCCCTGTTTTTCAGCGGCGACGGGCGGCGCCTTGCGGTCATCAGCACCTACTTTACCAAGGATGAGGACGACGATGACATATTACGGGATGCCGTCTCGGTGTGGGATGTCAATCCTGTTAAAAAGTTATACGAGCAAGCGCCATGCAGAAACGTCAGGCTCAGCCACGACGGACGGTATCTCGCTTTCTCGTTCGGCGGAAACATTCAGGTAGATCGAATCGATCCGGACAGTACCGAGAATACCGAATTTAAAAGGTCGGAGTACGATACCATCAACGGTGTCGCATTGAGCCCTGGCGCGGAGTTCACCGCCAGCGCCGTGGGTAAGACCGTTCACCTCTACTTTTTGCAAGAGGAGGGTAGAGAAGTGGGGCGCTTGGAGCACGACGACAAGGTGACGCACGTCAGTTTCGTGTTGCAGGACAAGGTTTCTTACATAGTGACAATCACCGAAGACCGGATGGCGCACCTCTGGGCACGGGACGCCCGCGACCAAAAACACGTGCGCTTATACGAGGCCATGCGCATCCGCCACGAAGGAACAATTAACCAGATGGTTTTCGGCCCGAAACCACGCATCGTGGCTACCATCAGCGACGACGGTACGGCCCGTGTCTGGGAAAAGATGAACGGCGCAGCAATCGCCGCTATAGATCATGGGGAAGCCAGCAGGGAGCACGTCAGCAATAACGGCAGGTTCATTGCGGGCGCATCGGCGAACGAGGCTTGGGTCTGGGACACACGCTCGCGGCAGCTCGTCAACAAATTCCAGGGCACATTCCAGGGCACGGACGACATCGTGGTGAGCGATGACGGCAAATACCTGATTTCGGGCGGCAGCGGCAGTTACGGAATCCCGGTGCGCTCGTGGGACACAAGCACCGGCAAATCCGTCAGCCTCGGCCCGCCCGACCATCGCCTGCACGCGGCCAGTCGCGACGGCCAGTATATCGCCACCGGGAGCGATGACCCCCGGCAACTGCGGCTTTGGGACAATTACGGCAAGAGCAATGGAGCGCTCCACACGATCAGTCTCAACGCGGACTTGGAAAGAGTCGCCTTCAGCCCCGGCGGGATGCTCTTCGCAATCGTCAGTAAGGATCGCGTCGTGAGCGTCCGAGAAACACCGACTAATAACGAGGTCATTAAGCTCGAACGCGCTCCGGGCGTCGTAGCCTTCAGTCCGGACGAGACCACGTTCGCCGCCGCAGGCGAGGACAAGGTCGTCAGAGTCTTCAAGAGGAAGTCGGGCGGGCGAACTTCTGCCGCGGAGGTCGCGCGTTTCTCCGTCCCCGAAGCGATATGGCGGCTCGTCTACAGCCCCGAAGGGAACCACATCGGCGTTCTATGCCAAGGCGGGAAGGTCTTGCTATGGATCAATATGAGAAAGGATGCGCTGCCCATCGAGCACGATTCCGCCGTGTTGGAGATTGCCTTCAGCCGGCGCGGGCGCTACTTCGTCGCCGGGTTCGATGATGGTGCGGTGCGGATTAGGAGGACGGCTGACGGCGGCAAGGCCGCGGAGTTCAAATACGGCACGACCATCTCAAAGTTCGCCTTCACTCCCGACGAGCGTTACCTGGCAATCTCCACGTCAATGCACGACAGGAAGGGCGACCCGGAAGACGACCAGACGGTATTCGTCTGGGATGTTGATAAAAATGAAAACGTGATACGGATGGATTATCAAGAATACATCCGTCACATCGCGTTTGACGCACAGGGGCGATACCTACACGTCATCAGCGACGGCCAGACGGCCCAAGTCCTCTGGCTCCCACAAGACATGTTTGACGAGGCGCATTTACGCTTGTCTGCGAACACACCCCAATAGGAATTGGATGGTTTAGCGGAATGAAAGTCACGAGTCTGCGTGACGCAAGCCGGATTGAATTTGGTAACTTATTTGTCCCGTCCTAAGTGTTCGCGAGAAAATAAGTCCGAATATGAATTGTTCCCCTAATGCAATTGAAAGCATTTTGGGGCACGACTTCATTATTCGCGAACAGTGAGACGCGGTTAGAAAAGTTCAAACTTAATTGTCAGATATTTCTTCGGATTCTGGCGGAAATCGTAGAGCAGCTTCACACTCTCGGAAGAGAGTTGGTTAACGTTGGAGTAGAGTTGGTCGTCGGTAAACAGCTTGCCGACCGTGCCTTCGCCGCGCTGTACGCCGGACACGACGTTGTCGAGCCGTTCGGCGGCCGTGTTGACGCGAGCGATGGCGGCGCGTGCGTCGTTGTAAATCGCGTCGTCGTTGAGCAGCTTGCCCGCCGTGCCACGACCCTGCCGCAACTCGGCGACGATGACGTTAATCTCGTCGACCGAGCGGTTAAAACGCGCGATGGTGCCCCGCGCATCGTTGTACAGCGCATCGTCATTCAGCAGTTTGCCGGCTGTGCCGCGACCGGTGCGCAGACCGTCGCCGATCTCCTGTAAGCGCTGACTGACCGCGTTGATGTTCTTGTAGAGCGACGGGTCGTTGATGAACAGTCCGGCCGAGCCTTGCCCGGATTGAATCAGGCGGATGACACCCTGCGTATCGCGGATGGTCGCGTTGAGGTTGTTATAGAAAGCTTCGTCGTTGACGAACCGTCCGAGCGAGCCCTGACCTTGATTGATCCGCCCCGCGATCTCCGTGAATTGCTCGGAGAGCTTGTCGAGTTGGAGCATCAGGTCGTTCCCGGAAGTTGTCAGCGCCTCGAAGGAACTGGAGGATGTTACCTTCAACTCATAGTCTTCGGGCGCCGGGTCACTGACCGAAGTGCCGGGCGTGATATTAATCAATTTGTCGCTTCCGAGCAGACTGGGCGAGCCGAGTTGCGCGGTCGAGTCTTTGCGAATCAGTTCAGTCGCGGGCCGGCCATCGATGGTGCTGTCAATCGCCATCCGCACCTCGACCTTCGGGTCGTTGGGGTTATCCGATGGGGAGCGAAGCTTGACTTCATCAATCTTGCCGATGCGAACCCCTGCCAGGCGCACCTCGGAGCCGGGGCGGAGGCCGTCGGCGTTCGGGACACGTGCTTTGACGTACAGCTTGCTTGAGAAAAGCGAGATGTCGCCTGAGGCGTTGAGGACGAAGAAAATCAACACCGCGATTGAGCCGACGACCAACAGGCCGACGCGCAACTCCCGGAGTCCGACCGTCTTTTTGGTAGGTGGCATAGATTATGATAGCGGTGATCGGGGACGAACAAAGGGGGCACGGAAAACCTGTGAAGGGCGGACGCGATGAGTAGCGATGCTTAAGATTACCGCTCCGCGTCGCCACCCTCGCGGCCCGTCCGTCAACGCTCCCCGATCCCCACACCCTCCTTTCAGTGTCCGCGGATGAAGCGGGAGATGTACGGGTCTTCAGACCGACGCAACTGCTCGTCGGTGCCGCTGAAAATAATATTACCCTCGCGTAGCATCAGAATCTTGATGTTGGTCAGGCACAGGCGCTCGCCCTCTTTTTCGAAGACGATCTCGCCTGCTTCGTTGACGACCGCGTATTCCGAAGTCAGATACGCGACGTTGTTCATCTCGTGCGTCACGAAGATCGAGGAGACATCTTCGAGGTCGCGCAGCTTGATCGCGAGTTCGCAGATGGTGCGCGCCGTCGGCGGATCAAGCCCGGCGGTCGGCTCGTCGAACATCACGATCTTCGGCCCGCCAACCAGTGCCCGTGCGATCCCGACGCGCCGCCGCATGCCCCCCGAAAGCTCAATCGGCATTTTGTCAATCGCTTCCTCAAGGTTGACGAAGCGGAGCATGCGCCGCACCTCTTGCTCGACCTCTTCCTCCGGGACGCCCTGCTCGTGCAGTCGGTAGGCGACGTTGTCGTATACCGACAGCGAGTCGAAGAGCGCGCCCTCCTGAAAGACCATTCCGAAGTTTTTACGCACGCGCATCATCTCGGCTTCGCTGAAGTTGGTGATGTCTTCACCGTCGACCAGTATCTGGCCCGAATCCGGTTTGAGTAGCCCGAGGACGAGTTTAATGGCCGTTGATTTACCACCGCCGGAACCGCCGAGGATGACCTTCGTCTCGCCTCTCTGAACGCTGAAGCTCAGGCCGTCGAGAATTTTGAGGTCGTCAAACGACAGATGCACATCGCGAAACTCAATTGCCGGGACGGCGCGCTCGAAATCGTCCATCTCGGCGAACGTCGACTCGGCCGCGTCCTCGCTCACCGCCGCCTCACGGCCCGTTTGTTCGCCGGGCCGCGCTTTGAGTTTTTCCTGCCGCTTTACTTCGACATCGGTGGAGGCCATATAAATCCGGTCAACGAAACTCTCTTATACCGTGTCCAGAATAACCTGAAGCATCTTTGTAATAAAGAAGTCGGCGACGATCAAGACAATCGAGGAGGCCACCACGGCGGTCGTCGTCGAGCGCCCGACACCCACCGTTCCGCCCTCAGTCTTCAAGCCCTGGCGGCACGAAATCGCCCCAATGATAAACGCGAACACAAACGACTTGACGAACCCGCCGAATACATCCTCGGTGGTCAGTCCACGCCACACCGCCGAGGAGAATGCACTCGACGTAATGCCGAAGAGCTGCGACGAGACTATCCAGCCACCACCGATGCCGACCGCGTCGGCGATCAGCGTCAGGAGCGGCATGGTCACGAGCAACGCGATCAAGCGCGGCGCGACGAGCTTGCGCACCGGGTCGGTGCCGAGCGCGCGCATCGCGTCGATCTGTTGCGACACGACCATCGAGCCGAGTTCTGCTGAAATCGCCGACCCGACGCGCCCGGCAATCATCAGCCCAGTCAGGACGGGACCGAGTTCGCGTACCATCGACGTCGCCACCAGCATCCCCGTCTGATCCTGCGCGCCGTAGTATTTGAGTGTGGGATAGGATTGTAGCGCCAGGACGCCACCAGTGAAAAAGCCGGTCAAGATGATGATCGGCAGCGAGCCGACGCCGATGGCGTCCATCTGCTGAATCATCTCGTTGATATAAGACGGGCGGCGGAAGAGTCTGCGCGCCGCACCCGCCGCGAGCAGAGTCGTCTCCTGGACTTCGAACAGAGTGCGAGTTGCGATGTTCATGAATCGATTCGGAAAAGAGTCTTGACCGGCCGCGCGGAAGCAGACACCACCCGGCCGTGATGCGAGAAGGTTCGTTCTGAGGCGTTGAAAGACTTCAGCGGAACAGTCGCGGAACTCGGCAAAGTTTTAGCGCAATCCTTAGGGTGTCAATACGCGTGTACAGGCTTCTATCATCATGCGCAAAATATGGGCGGGGCGTCAAGCGGTAATTCCCTGAAGAGAGCGCGCCGGAAAATAAGGAGCGGCGGTCGGGGCGAAATCAATCATCACCCTGACCGCCGTTCGAGCAAGCCTGAATAATCTTATCGTTAACGCTACGGCGTCGGCCTGCGCGTCGCGTCATCATTTCGCGGGCGCGGCGCGAACGGCGGCTGATCCGCTTCGTCGGTGGGAGAACTGCGCCGCTCACGTCTGCGATTCATGAGGTTTTGCTGCTGATTCATGTCCGGCTCGCCGTCTTCACCCACCTGTCCGCCGCGACGGTTTTTCCCGCGTTGGTGATTGAAGCGCGATTGACGACGCAGGTCGCGCATCACCGCCAACTGTTCGAGGGTCAGGACGCGGCGCAACTTCAACTCGGTGACAGCGCGGAGTTTGACCATTTCCGCCTGAATCGCGGCGACTTCACGCGCCAGCCCCTCGACCACTTGATCGTCAACGCTGTCGGCGTAGATCGACGTGTTCAACGCGCGGCGCGCTTGACGCAGACGTGGCGTCAACGCGCGGCTTTCGTCCTCACTCTGCCGCCGGATCGACACGATCTGCGCGCGCTGTTCGGGAGAGAGGTTCAAACGAGCCGCCCACCCGCCCCGCGCATCGGCCGGTCGAGCACCCTCATCCTGAGCAGCGGCGGCGCCCGTCGGAGCATCGCCGCCGCCCGTGACGACCTGCGCGTTTACTCGCGGCGTGAAAGAGAACAGAGACAGCATCGAGAGAGCTAGCCAGAACGCGGCGACAGTCAATCTGTCCGCGACGCCGCGCGTACTTATTGAATTCCTTCGGTAAGTGTTATCAGTTAACAATCGACATCCACCTCATAGCCGGCAACCCGGCTCCATAAAAGATCAACATGAATTATCAGCACGAAGGACCAACACTAGGGTTAGGTAAACCAATGCCCGGCCCTGCGGAAGTCTATCTAGTGAACATCACGCAGCAGATCGGACAGCCGCGGCAAGTCTTCGTCGTCAGCGTCGACGCGGGCGAACTGCTCATCACGCGGGCGGCGCGGCAACGTGCGACTCTGGCGACGACGATCAGGCCGCGACTGAACGGATGCATCGGAAGGTTGCACACGTTCCGGCTGTGAATCACCGGCACTCTGAGCGGCTACCAGTAACTCTTCCTTCCGTCCCAACTCACTGCGCAGCACATTGAGTTCCGCCGTGTGCTTCGCCACCAACTCATCAACCTGCTGCTGAGAGACGCCGCTTTCGGCAATTCCTTTAACAGAACTATCCTCAGTGATGACGCGCGTCGGGACACCCGTCCGGAACGCCAGGCCGTCGTTGTCCCAACTCACCTCTGTGCGCGCCAGTGAGAAAGCCGCGAGCGCGCAGACGGCGAGCGTCGCGGCCACCGTTCCCGTCTGGAACCAGAGCGGCGACAGCGTGAAGAACTCACGCAGCGCCGCGAACACCGACCGAGGACGAGCGACATCGCGATTGATATATGAATCGGAGACAGGCGCTCCATCGTCACTGGTGAGTGCCCGATCAAGGTTGAGCGGGAACGGGGCGATGCGCAAAGCCTCGGCCTGCCACACCCGAACCTCTTCGCGCACGTCTCTGAAAGCGGCCATCTCGTCACGGCACGGGGCGCAGGCGCTCAGGTGCTCGGTGTAGCTTCGAGTTTCTTCGGGGTCCGTCTCGCCGTAAAGATAAGCGACGAGTTGTTCAGCGCGGTCGCACTGCTGGGTGCGGTACTTGGCGCCACCGGTTGATTGATTGAACTCATGCTCACTCATTTGCGTGCCACCTCCATACCATGTACTTCGAGCCGCATTCGTAGTTGCTTGAGCGCCGTGTAGAGACGGCTCTTGACCGTGCTCAGCGGAACATCGAGCGCGTCGGCGATCTCTTGAAATGTCATGTCTTCGAACTCTTTCAGCACGATCACCTCGCGCAGTTCCGGCTGTAGCGCATTGACGGCGCGGCGGACGGCTTCGGCGCGCTCGCCGCGCTCAGCCGTCCGCGCCGGTGAAGCGTGCGCGGGCGTGATGAACCGTGCCCCGCCCTTTTCAGTCTCATCATCCAGTGAAGATTCACGCCGCACGCGACCACGTCGCTGACGCGAGATGCATTGGTTGATCGCGATGCGGTGGAGCCACGACGAAACTTTGGCTTCGCCGCGGAAGCCCCGCAGGTTGCGATACGCCGCGATGAACGTTTCCTGCGTCGCGTCGCGCGCGTCCTCAAAAGAACCGAGCATGCCGAAGGTGAGCGCGAAGATGCGCCGCTCCCAGCGACGCACGATTTCGCCAAAGGCATCGGCATCACCCGCCAGAGCCAATTCCACAATCTGCTCGTCGCTCGCTGTCGCCGTCTTCATCCATACACACCCAGGCCTGTAGGCATTCGAGTCATAATTAGCGCTGAGGCGAAGGCTACAACCACACGCACAGTTGTTTAGACGCCGGACGCTCTCTTTTAGTTGAAGGAATCATTCCCCACACGAACGGGGCGCAGGGGACATCTGCTGTCAATGAAATCGTTCTTTCGCGGATGGCCGAGAGGCCGCGCTTGTAATCACCCCCTGACACTTCGGGACGTGGGTTTTCTGTAGCTACATCAAAGAGTTAAAAGTAATCGGTCAGTTACGTGAGCAGATTCAGTTTTTCAAGAACTGTTCTGTCGCAAAAAGTAGTTGAGTCGCTGTGAGCTTTGGATTTTCGCTTATTCTGTCCAACAT